>Ga0105240_10014547_pt1 | contig 10739 bp, 8 predicted proteins | sample KBSC54metaG_FD_80426 | JGI IMG/M metagenome (GOLD analysis project Ga0105240, IMG submission 80426) | Corn rhizosphere microbial communities from Kellogg Biological Station, Michigan, USA - KBS C5-4 metaG | ecosystem: Host-associated > Plants > Roots > Rhizosphere > Soil | place: Michigan, USA...
AGCAGCGGCCGATGTCGCGATCATCGGTGCAGGCCCAGCCGGCCTTACCGCGGCCTATCTGCTCCCGAAGGCCGGAATTTCGGTCATCGTCATCGAGAAAGATGCAACCTACGTCGGCGGCATCAGTCGAACCGTCGAGCACAAGGGCTTCCGCTTCGACATCGGCGGACACCGCTTCTTTTCGAAGTCGCGCGAAGTGGTGGACCTGTGGAACGAGATCCTGCCCGACGACTTCATCCAGCGGCCGCGGATGAGCCGCATCTTCTATGACGGCAAATTTTATTCCTATCCGCTGCGCGGGTTCGAGGCGCTGCGGAACCTCGGAATCTGGCGCTCGACCTGCTGCATGGCATCCTACGCCAAGTCGCGCCTGTTCCCGCGCAAGGAGGTGAAGAGCTTCCAGGACTGGACCATCAACCAGTTCGGCGAGCAGCTCTTCAACATCTTCTTCAAGACCTACACCGAGAAGGTGTGGGGAATGCCGTGCGACGAGATTTCCGCCGACTGGGCGGCGCAGCGGATCAAGGGGCTGAGCCTCGGCGGCGCGGTGCTCGACGGGCTGAAGCGCTCGCTCGGCCTCAACAAGAAGCCGAACGACGGCATGGGCACCAAGACGCTTCTCGAGACCTTCCGCTATCCACGGCGCGGCCCGGGCATGATGTGGGACGCGGCTCGCGATTTCGTTGTCGAGAATGGCAACAAGGTCCTGATGAACCACGCGCTTCAGCAGCTGTCGTTCGACGCGAAGCTCCAGCGGTGGCGTGTTGCCGCGACCAAGGGCGACGGCAAGAGCGTCATCATCAAAGCGAGCCACGTCATCTCGTCGGCGCCGATCCGCGAGCTGGTGAGCCGAATCCATCCGCTGCCGCAATCGATGCCGCGGGCCTATGACCTCAAGTATCGCGACTTCCTGACCGTCGCGCTGATGATCCGGTCGAAGGACATCTTCCCCGACAACTGGATCTATATCCACGATTCCAAGGTGAAAGTCGGCCGAATCCAGAACTTCCGCAGCTGGTCGCCGGAGATGGTTCCGGACCCGGCGCTCGCCTGCGTCGGCCTCGAATATTTCTGCTTCGAGGGCGACGGTCTGTGGGCCTCCAAGGACGAGGAGCTGGTCGAGCTTGCCAAGAAGGAAATGGCGATCCTCGGACTGTGCGATCCAGCCGACGTCGAAGGCGGCGTCGTGGTTCGCCAGGAGAAGGCCTATCCGGTCTACGACGACCAGTATCGCGACAATGTCGAAGCCATCCGCGAGGAGCTGGAGGCGGCTTATCCGACGCTTCACCTGGTCGGCCGCAACGGCATGCATCGCTACAACAACCAGGACCATGCGATGATGACCGCGATGCTGACCGCCAGGAACATTCAGGCTGGCCGCCGCGCCTATGACATCTGGGCGGTCAACGAGGATGCCGAATATCACGAAGCCGGCGACGAGGGCGCGCAAGCGGCGCTCGCGTCCGAACGGCTGGTGCCGAACCGGCTGAAGGCCGCCTGACCCGCATGCTCGACCAGGTCTATTTGCGCTACATCGGCGCAAGCGCGGTGTCGTTGGGGGTCGATTTCGCGATCTTCATGGCGGCGCTGTCGATCGGCGTGCCGCCGGCGCTCGCCGCGGCTTGCGGCTATGTCGTCGGGATCGTCTGCCACTGGCTGATCTCGAGCCGGATGGTGTTCGTCGGGCTCGTCGCGGCGGATTCCGCGAGCCGGCGGCACCAGCAGGCGCTGTTCGTCCTCTCGGCGCTCGTCGGCCTCGCGATCACCACCGCGATCGTTGGCGTCGGAAGCCGCTACGGCCTCGATCCGCGCATCGCCAAGGGCATTGCGATCGTGGTCAGCTTCCAGACGACTTACGTGATCCGCAAGAAAGTCGTGTTCGCGTGATCGCCAAGCTGCTTCCACGATCCGCGTCGAAGCGCGAGCTTCTGGCGGTCTTCGCCATCTGGCTCGTGGTGTCGTGCTGGATGGCGTGGAGCGCGCGGACCGGAGTCGCTCAGCGCCTGTTTCCCGATCCCGACGACGCCATGCGCCTCGTCCAGGTCCGGGACTGGCTGGGCGGCCAAAGCTGGTTCGACGTCACCCAATACCGTCTGAACGCGCCGACCGGCGGCCCGATGCACTGGTCCCGGCTGGTCGACGTTCCGATCGCTGCAGTGATCCTGCTCGCGCGGCCGTTCCTCGGGCCCGAGGGCGCGGAGTCCGCGGCGCTGGTTATCGTCCCGCTGCTGACGCTCGGGATCGCGATGCTGCTCGTCTACCGGATCGCATCGAAGCTGATGGACGGGCCGGCGGCGCTTCTCGCGGTGCTTGCCACGCCGGCGTCGCTCGGCGCGATGAAGCAGATGCGGGTGATGCGCATCGACCATCACGGCTGGCAGATCGTCCTCGGCCTGCTTTCGATCCTGGCGCTGATGGACAGGCGCCCGCGGCGCGCCGGTCTCGTCGCCGGAGCCGCGATGGCGCTGTGGCTCAACATCTCCATCGAGGGACTCCCGTTCGCCGCCGCCGTCGGTTCCTGGCTCGCGCTCGAATGGCTTCTCGACGCCTCGGCGGGCGAGCGGTTGAAATCCTATCTCGGCGGACTCGCGGTCGCGAGCGTGGCGCTGTTCGCTTCGACTCACGCGCCGTCGACCTGGCTCTCCCACCCGCACGACTCGGTGAACGATGCGCACCTTGCCGGCTTCTGCGCGGCGTGGCTGTGCTGCCTCGCGCTCGTTCGGCTGAACATCGACAAGCTTTGGACACGCGTGACGGTCCTCGCGTTGGCGGGCGCAGTCACGCTTGGCGCCGCATTCCTCGTCGATTTGCATTTCCTCAGCGGGCCCTTTTCGTCACTCGACCCGGTCGTCAGGAATTACTGGTACAATGGCGTCGAAGAAGGGCGGCCCGTTTGGGAACTGGCGCCGATCGACGCGGCGGCCGGCCTCGCCCAGCCGCTGGTCGGACTTGCCGGCGCGCTGCTGGCCGTCTGGAAAGCTCCGGCGGCGCAGCGGCGCGAATGGATCATTTTCGCTTATCTGCTCGGCGCGATGACTCTGTCGGGCGTGTTCGTGATCCGCGAAGCGACCTACGCAAGCGTCATCAGCCTGCCGGGCACCGCTTTCCTGTGCGACTTCGCCCTGCAGCGGGCGAGGAAGCTTTCGCTGATGCCGGTGCGCGTCGTTGCGACGACCGCATCGGTGTTCATCATGGCGCCGGCCTATGCCGCTCCAGCGCTCGTCATTCCGTCGGACCCGCATCTGTCGAAGGAGATCGCATCGGCCGACGACTGCGTCCGCCACAGCGAGCTGCAGAAGCTCGACCAGCTCCCGGTGACCAATCTCGGCGCGCCGCTCGACATTACCGCAGCGATCCTCGCCAATACGCACCAGCGCGCGATCGCCGGCGGCTATCACCGAATGCCGGACGCGATCCGCGACGTGATCCTGCTGTTCATGATGCCGCCCGACGAAGGACGGCAGATCCTGGCCCGGCGCCATTCCGATTATCTGGTCTTCTGCCCGCACACGCCGGAATCGATCTGGTGGTCGAGGCACGGTCCGAACGGCCTCGCGGCGATGCTCAACGCCGGCCGCACGCCGGACTGGCTCGAGCCGGTCGACCTTCACCTGCGCGCGCTTCGCGTGTGGCGGGTGCGCAAATCCGCCTGAGCCGCAGCGTTAACAACTTGTAATCCGGCCGGTCCTCGCATGGACAAATGACCCGTTCCCGCTAGGAGCGCGCGGGCAAGGGTGACAGGTTTGCTTGAACATGGGGGCTGAAGCGCGCTCGGCGGATGAGGTGGAGGCTGGCGCGCGCCCGTGGTGGGAATCGCGGCTGGTGCTCGTCCTTGTCGTGCTCGCGACGATGGTGCCGCTGCTCTATCCGACGGTCCCGCCGCTGGTGGACCTGTTCGGCCACATGGGGCGGTACCGGGTCGAGCTCGACCTCGGCCATTCGCCCTGGCTTCAGCGTTATTACGACTATCACTGGGCGGCGATCGGCAACCTAGGCGTCGACCTCCTAGTGATTCCGCTCGGCGAGCTCATGGGCCTGGAGCCCGCGGTGAAGCTGATCGTCCTCGCCATTCCGCCGCTGACGGCGATCGGTTTCCTGTGGGTCGCGCGCGAGGTGCATGGACGGGTGCCGCCGACGGCCTTCTTCGCGCTGCCCTTCATCTACGGTTATCCGTTCCTGTTCGGCTTCGTGAACTTCGCGCTTTCGGTCGCGCTCGCCTTCCTCGCTTTCGGGCTGTGGCTCCGGCTTGGAAGGCTCGAACGGACGAAATTGCGCGGCTGGCTGTTCGTCCCGATCTCGCTCGTTGTCTTCTTCTGCCACACCTACGGCTGGGGTCTGCTCGGCCTGCTGTGCTTCTCGGCCGACGCGGTCCGGCTCCACGACCGCGGCCGGCCGTGGTGGAGAGCCGGCCTCGAAGCGGCGCTCCACACATCCGTGATGGCGCTTCCGATCCTGGTGATGCTCATCTGGCGAAGCGAGACCCACGGCGGGCAGACGATCGACTGGTTCGACTGGAAGATTAAATGGCACTGGATCTATTCGGCGCTGCGCGACCGCTGGAAGTGGTTCGACATCGGCTCGCTGATCGTCGCGGCGCTGGTCTTCCTGTACGCGATCGGCAATCGCATTTTCGGCCGCTCGCTCACCCTGTCGCGCAACCTCGCCTTCACCGCGATCGTGCTCGCCGTTTCCTTCGTCATCATCCCGCGAATCGTGTTCGGCTCGGCTTATGCGGACATGCGCCTCGTGCCCTATCTCATGGCCGTTGCGCTGCTTGCGATCAGGTTCCGGGACATTCCGGGCCGCACGACCGCAAATCTGCTCGCCGCCCTGGCCCTGTTGTTCTTCGCGACACGAACCGTCGCGAATACGATCAGCCTTGGCGATGCCGGCGCCGACCAGAAAGCGAAGCTCACCGCTATCAACCTGATGCCGGAGGGCGCCCGGGTGATCACGCTTACCGGAATGCCATGCACCGAATATTGGCCGTTGCTGCGCAACAGCCACCTCGGCGCGATGGTGATCGTGCGGCGCGACGGCTTCTCCAACGACCAGTGGCTGTTGGAAGGCGTCAACCTGCTCGACCTCAAATATACCGCGGCCGGCTATTTCGCCGCCGACCCGTCGCAACTGGTTCGGCCCAACCATTGCATCGACCATCTCCATCGGCAGATCGACGAATCCCTCGCCGCGCTGCCGCGCAACGATTTCGACTATGTGTGGCTGATCGACGTACCGCCGTACGACCATAGCCTCGTCGCCGGGTTGCAGCCGGTCTGGCGCGGTCGGGGGTCCGTGCTCTATCGTCTCCACTGATGGTTGCACTTTCGATTGTCGTTCCGTGCTTCAACGAGGAAGCGTGCCTCGCCGCGCTGCACGAGCGGCTGAGCAACGCCGCGCGCAATTCCGTCGGCGACGATTACGAGATCGTCCTGGTCAACGACGGTTCGCGCGACCGGAGCTGGGAGGCGATGCGGACGATGGCGGCGGGCGACCGCCATGTCGTCGCGGTCAACCTGTCGCGCAATCACGGACACCAGCTGGCGCTGACGGCAGGTCTCGACCTGTGCCGCGGCGGAAATGTCATGATCATCGATGCCGACCTCCAGGATCCGCCCGAGCTGCTGCCCGACATGTTGAAGGCGATGCGGAGCGAGGACGCCGACGTGGTCTTTGGCGTGCGCCGCAGCCGCTCGGGCGAGACGGCGTTCAAGCGCGCGACCGCGCACGGCTTCTATCGACTGCTGTCGCGCGCGACAGACGTCGACATCCCGGTCGACGCCGGCGACTTCAGGCTGATGAGTCGGCGCGCGCTCGACGCGCTGCTGGCGATGCCCGAGCAGGCGCGGTTCATCCGCGGCATGGTCGCGTGGATCGGGTTCAGGCAGGTGCCGTTCGCCTACGACCGGCAGGAGCGGTTCGCGGGCGAGACCAAATATCCGCTGGGCAAGATGATACGCTTCGCGCTCGACGCGCTGACCGGCTTTTCGTCGGCGCCGCTGAAGCTTGCGAGCCACGCCGGACTTTGGCTCTCGTTCGGGTCGGTGCTGCTGGTCCTCTACATCGCTTATGCCTGGGCCGCCGGAAGGAATATCCCCGGCTGGACCTCGCTGATGCTGGTGGTGTTGGTCCTCGGCGCGATCCAGATGTTCGCCCTGGCGCTGCTGGGCGAATATATCGGCCGCCTCTACAACGAGGCGAAGCGGCGGCCGCTTTACATCGTTCAGGAAGTCGCGGGCGACGGGCGCGCCGAGGCGCGGCTCGGCTATATCGCCGATGCGACCGCGAACAGCGACAAGCCCGGCGGCAAGGGCAAGCGCCCGACCAAATGACGCTCGGTTGCGAAAACCCGCTCGAGCGCGGCGTTGAGCGGCGCTGACGGAAGCTTCACATCGGCATTGTCCTTGCCGCGAACCCTGGACGCGAAGCGTTCGGCGACGGCGAGCGGGAAGAGCAGACTGTTGAAATAGCCGATCCGGTCGAGCCGCAGCGGCGAGCACTCGATGAGTCGGCGAAGAGTGGACTTGGAATACCGCCGCTTGTGGTGGTTGACGACATCGTGGGCCGACCACATCCACTGGTGAGCGGGCACCGTCATCACGAACTTGCCGCCGGGCTTGAGCTTGGCCGCGATCGCCGCGACGGCTCCCTCGTCGTCGTCGACATGCTCGATCACGTCGAGCGCGGCGATGAGGTTGTAATGGCGGTCGCGCACGCCGGCGAGTCCGGGGAGCGGTGCGCTCATGACCTTCCGGCCGAGCCGCTTCTCGGCGATCGCCCGCGCCTCGTCGTCGAGCTCGAGCGCGTCGACCGTCCCGAACCGCCCGAGCATGTCGAGGTTGTGACCGGTGCCGCAGCCGATCTCGAGAATTCGGGCCTTGGCGGGAGGCAAGGCTTCGCGGCGGATCAGCTCGGCGAGCACCTCGCGGCGGGCCTTGTACCACCAGTGCCGCTGGTCGAGCTCCGCCATCTCGCGGTAGACGCTGCGCTCCATCAGCCGAAAACCCAGTGGCGGTTGAAGATGTAGGTCGCGAGCGGCGTGACGAAGATCGCCGGGACCAGCGGCCACCAGGTCGGCCCATGGAAATGATTGATCAGCAGCCAGGTGAAACCTTCGTTGAGGATGAAGCCGGACGTCTGGACGATAAGGAACTTGGCCTTCGTCCGCCGGTCCTCGCTCTTGCCATGGCCGCGAAAGCTCCACCGGCTGTGGAGCACGAAGCCTATGCTGACGGCGACGAGGAAGGCGATGACGACGGCCACCATGGGCGGCATCAGATAGGTCGCGAGAACCCAGTAGATGACCGAATAGACGCCCGCCAGGAAGAACCCGACGAGCGCGAACCGAACCAACTGACCGAAGGTTTCCTGACTGACGTTTAATTCGCTGGCCATTTCCGGCTGCTTGCCGTTTGAGGTCGAGCGGCTACAGCGCGAAAAATGGCCCAAGGCAAGGCGCAGGACTGGGAAGCGCGCGCGCTCGAGCTGATCGAGCGCCGGTGGAAGCTCGTCGTGTTCGTCCTTTGGCTGCTGGTCTGCGCCTGGTTCCTCTACCAGAAGTGGACCGACATCCGGTACTTCGGACTCGGGGACACCGACGACAATATGCGGATGATGCAGGTCCGCGGCCTGCTTCACGGCCAGGGCTGGTTCGACCTTCGCGACTACCGGATGAACCCGCCGTTCGGCGCGAACATCCACTGGTCGCGGCTGGTCGACCTGCCGATCGCGGGGCTGATCCTGGGCTTGCGGCCCTTCCTCGGCGGGCCGGCGGCGGAGCGGTGGGCGGTCGCGATCGCTCCGATGCTTCCCTATCTGCTGCTGCTGTTCTCGCTCGCGCTGGCGGCTCGGCGGCTGATCCACCCGCTCGCCTACCCATTCGCGCTGCTCGCCATCCTGTTCGCCGATTCGACCAACAGCATGTTCATGCCCGAACGGATCGACCATCACGGATGGCAGCTCGCTTTCCTGGCGCTCAGCATCGCGGGCATGGCCGATCCGAAGCGATTGCGCGGCGGCCTCGTGCTCGGGATCACCTCGGCCCTGTCGCTCGCGATCGGTCTGGAGATGATCATCTATCTCGCGCTCTTCGGAGTCGCGATGGTGCTGTTCTGGGTCGACGACCTCGAGCAGACCGAGCGCCTGCGCGCCTACACGCTGTCGATGACCGGAGGGGTGGCGCTCGCCTTCCTGGTCTTCGCTTCGAACGACAATCGCGGCGTGGTCTGCGACGTACTGTCGCCAGTCTATGTGTCGGATGCGATGCTCGGCGGAGCGCTGATGTATGGGCTCGCCTGGCTGTCGCCGATGGACTGGAAGCGGCGGCTGGTGCTTGCCTTGATCGCCGGCGCGATCATCGCCGGCTTCCATGCGGCGGTGTGGCCGCAATGCTTGCAGAAGCCCGAGCATATCTCGCCCGAGGCGCAGCGGCTGTGGATGAACTACGTCAAGGAAGCGCGGCCGGTCTATCGCCACGGCTGGCGGATCGCGACTTTCATCCTGACCCTGCCGGTCACTGGTGCGATCGGATGGGTGCTTCTCGGCTGGATGAAGCGGCGCGATCGCGACCTGCTGCGGCGGATCGTCGGCGCGGGCGTTCCAGCAATCGCGGCGACTCTGCTTCTCTTCTGGCAGACTCGCACCGCGCCCGCCTCGCAAATGATGTCAGTGATCGGCGCTGCGTCGCTGATGTGGTTTCTTGTTCCGCGATTCTGGAAAAGCGGCCAGCCGATCCTGGTCGTGTTTGGCACCTGCGCGGTGATCCTGATCGGCGCCGGGATTGGAATCCCGTTCGTCGTCGGGTTCATCCCGGAGCCCAAGCCCACCGCCTACGAGAAAGCCATCGGCAAAGCCAACGCGCTGTGCAGCTCCTTGTGGGGCCTCCACCCGATCGCCCTGCAGCCCAAGGGACTCGTCTTCACCTTCGTCGACCTCGGGCCGCGGCTGATCACGGTCACCCACCATGACGCGATCACCGGCCCCTACCACCGCAACTGGCGCCAGATCGTCGACGTGATGAAGGCATGGCGTGGAAGCGCAAGCCAAGCGCACCAGATCATCGTCGACAAATATCATTCCAACTATGTGCTGAGCTGCCCGGACAGCTCGACCACGACGATCTTCAATTCCGAGGTGCCGAACGGCTTTTACGGCCAGCTGACTCGCGGCGAGGTGCCCAAGTGGCTTCAGCCGGTGCCTCTGCCGAAGGATTCGCCGTACCAGATGTGGAAAGTGGTCGGCTAGGCGAGCAGGTGCGGGAAGCTTTGCCTTAGGCCGTCGATCACGAACTGGGCGGCAAGCGCGGCGAGGATGACGCCGAGGATCCGGGTGATCGCCGCTTCGACCTTGTCGCCGATGAGCCGCATCAGCGGGCCTGACGCGAGGAGCGTCGCCAGCGTGATCAGGATGACGACGGTGATTGCGGCGAGCACGACCGCCACGTGAAGCGGCGTCTCGGCGCGCGACACCCAGAGCATGGCGCTGGCGATCGAACCGGGGCCGGTGATCATCGGCATCGCCATCGGGAACACGCTGATGTCGTCGGCTTCCGGAGTCCCTTCGATCGATTCGGCGCGCTTCTCGCGCCGCTCGGTGCGGCGCTCAAACACCATCTCCACCGCGATGTAGAAGAGCAGAATCCCGCCCGCGATCCGGAAGCTCGCAAGGCTGATCCCGAGCCACTGGAGCATCGGACGGCCCAGCAGCGCGAAGAACATCAGGATCGCCCAGGCGATCAGCGACGAACGGATCGCCATCGCGCGCCGATGCGCCGGCGAAGTCCCGCGGGTGAGGCTGGCGAAGATCGGAGCGCAGCCCGGCGGGTCGATGATCACCAGGAAAGTGACCAGCGCCGAGCCGAACAGCTCGATCACAGGCCCTCCGGGTCCGCCAGGCCGCCCCTGCGGTGCGCCGCGACGAGCGTGTTCCGCATCAGCATGGCGATGGTCATGGGACCGACACCGCCGGGCACCGGCGTAATCGCCGCCGCGACCTCGGCCGCTTCGTCGTAAGCGACGTCGCCGACGAGCCGGCCCTTGCCGTCGTCGGTCGGGATGCGGTTGATCCCGACATCGATAACCGTTGCGCCCGGCTTGATCCAGTCGCCGCGGATCATCTCCGGGCGCCCGACGGCGGCGACGACGACGTCGGCACGCCGCACCACGGCCGGAAGATCGCGGGTACGCGAATGGGCGATGGTGACCGTCGCGTGATCGCCGAGCAGGAGCAGCGCCATGGGCTTTCCGACGATGTTCGAGCGGCCGACGACGACCGCTTCGAGCCCCGCGAGGCTGCCGAGCTCCTGTCGAAGCAGGTGAAGGCAGCCGAGCGGGGTGCACGGCACCAGCGCGTCGAGGCCGGTCGCGAGCCGGCCGGCGTTCATCGCGTGGAAGCCGTCGACATCCTTCGACGGATCGATCGTGGCGATCACGCGGGCGGCGTCGATCTGGTTGGGCAGCGGAAGCTGGACGAGGGTTCCATCGACGCGTTCGTCGGCGTTGAGATCGAGCACGAGCTGCAGAAGCTCGTCCTCGCTCGTCGTGACGGGAAGATTGTGCGCGAAGCTCGCCATCCCGGCCTCGGCCGTCGCGCGGTTCTTGGACCGGACATAGACGGCGCTTGCCGGGTCTTCGCCGACGAGGACGGTCGCCAGCCCCGGCGGTCGCCCCGCTTGCCGCTGGAAGGCGGCGACATGCGCGCCCACCCGCTCCCGGATCGCCAGCGCGGCGGCCTTGCCGTCG
>Ga0105240_10014548_pt1 | contig 10739 bp, 9 predicted proteins | sample KBSC54metaG_FD_80426 | JGI IMG/M metagenome (GOLD analysis project Ga0105240, IMG submission 80426) | Corn rhizosphere microbial communities from Kellogg Biological Station, Michigan, USA - KBS C5-4 metaG | ecosystem: Host-associated > Plants > Roots > Rhizosphere > Soil | place: Michigan, USA...
GCAGCTGCGGGAGGCCATTCGTGACCTGATCAGCAAGGGCTCGAAGAGCATCCTGCTCAACCTCGGCGACGTGAACTACATCGACAGCTCCGGCCTTGGCGAACTCGTCGGCGCCTACACCACTGCCAAAAACCAGGGCGCCAGCCTCAAGCTCCTCAACCTTACCAAGAAGGTCAAGGACGTCCTCCAGCTCACCAAGCTCTACACCGTTTTCGATATCTACGACGACGAAGCCAGCGCCATCGCCTCTTACAAGTAGACGACCGCGCACCTCTCCCAGGTGAGTCGCAAACCCGTTCAGCCTTCTGCACGATCAGGGCCATCCACGATGGATGGCCCTTCGCTTTTCAGTGCGCGCGAGCTAGGTGCCGATCGCTAAAGCTCCGAGCTGGTCTTCACCCACGACCGGATACTGAACACATACACCCCGATACAGAACAGGTTCGCCGGAATGAAGCCCAGCTGCCCCGTCCGCAATCCGATGAGGCAAATGATGACGCTGTTGACTCCAGCAACAGCAAGCCCTGTCCATCGCTTGCGCCCGACCAGAACCGTGGAGAGAACCGTAAGACAACAAGACAAATAATCTAACCGGAACACAGCGGACCACCAACCTCCGGAAGCTCATTGGAGAGATACTTTCACTCTGCCCGAGTTCCGCTGTCTTCACGGTGATCTATCGCACTTGGCTCATATCGAAGGTACTCAGCACAAGCCTGAACACCCACAGGATTGGGTTTCCAGCTCCGGGGTCCCCGCGAATAAGTCCAGGTTCGCGGGGTGAGGTCTAGATTCTGAGACCTGGAAGCTAAAAGCTAGAAGCTAGTAGCTGCCTCTCAGAACTTCACGTTCGGCACCTGTTGAGCCTTCTCACTCGCCTTGAAGTACGCATCATTCGTGTGATACCCCGCCATCCCCGCCCAGATGCTGTTCGGAAATTGCTGGATAAACGTGTTGTAGTCCTGAATGGACTGGTTATAGTGCCGTCGCGCAACGCTGATCCGGTTCTCCGTGCCCGCCAGCTCATCCTGCAACCTCATGAACTGGTCGCTCGAACGCAGGTTTGGATAGTTCTCCGTCAACAGCAGCAACCGTCCAAGTGCGCCATCGAGTTGTCCATTGGCTGCGATCTTCGCTTGCGGTGTCTGGGCATTCAGCATTCCGGCGCGCGCATTTGCAATCTCCGAGAAAACAGAGTTCTCTTCCTTCGTGAATCCCTTCACCGTCTCCACCAGGTTCGGAATCAGATCCGCCCGGCGCTCCAGCTGCACATCCACCTCAGACCATGACGCCTTCACGGTCTGATCCTTTGCCACCATCTGGTTCTTCGCGCTCACGTAGCTGCCACCGACCAGCAGCAACGCCACAATGATGACGCCGATTACTCCCAACCCAACCCACTTGCCCATAATCTTGTCTCTCCTTGATGATTCAACTAGTCCCGGTCCTACGTCCCTAGTCCCTAGTCCCTCGCTTGTTATTCCTACTCACTACTCCCTAATCCTTGTTCCCTGCTCTTCACCAGCTTCCTCCAGCCCCACCACCTCCAAAGTCCCCTCCACCAAATCCTCCAAATCCACCACCGCCTGAGTCACCGCCGCCTCCGCCTCCACCCCAGCCACCACCCCCAATAAACGGTCCGGAGCCGCCCGTGTACCGGCGTCCACCGAGCGCGCTATTGAATAATCCCAGCCAGAACAGGAGCCGGAACAATCCGAATCCGCCGAACATCAGGAACAGGATGATGAATAGAAGAATCGCACCCACAGGCGAACCATGCTGCTGCCTGTGTCGCACCGGCGGCGGATTCGGCAGCGTATCGCTCAAGGTCACATGCGCATCGTCTGCGATCACCCGGGCCAGTTGCCCTACAGCTCCGACGATTGCGCCGTCATAGTCTTTTGTCCGCAGGCTCGGCACCATGGCCCGCCCAATGTCGCCCACCCGCGCATCGTTCAGAATCCCTTCAAGCCCATACCCCGGATCGATTCGGTACTTATGATCGTCCACTGCCAGCAGCACCAGCAGACCACGGTCCGAACCTTTCTTGCCCATGTGCCACTTGTCTTCAAGTTGGTTTGCCCAGTCCGCCGCATCCTCACCGTCCAGGTTGCGCACGGTGACCACCGCAATTTGTGTATTCGCCTGCGAGTGATCCAGTTCCGAGCAGACACGATCCAGCTTTGCCACCGCATCAGGCGACAGCACATGCGCAAAGTCGTTTACATAGTCGGTGGGCTTGGGAAGCTGGCTGACCTGCTCGGCCACCAGTACCTGGAGAGGAAGAAAAATAAGCGCCGCCAGTACCAACCGGCAGACCAGCCTTGCACCGCGGTGAAAATCTTCCATCGCACTCAATTGTACGTTTCAACCCTCCCCAAGGTTCCCTCCTGCTCAAAACCCATGCCGGCGAGCTTGACGCTCCCAATGCGCACCCCAGAGGATCTCTCCAGCAAGCTCTTTTGATGCACTGGAAATTGTGGTAGACAAACTTTGATTTCACTCAATGCATCCAACCCCTCGAGGCGTCCTGACCAGCGAACTGGGCCCCTGAATCTCAACCTGGAACCTCGAGTGATCCTTCGTTCTACCCGGCAACCGGACCCGCGACCCGCAACGCCCCCAACCTTCCCGACGCTTTCCCCCACAAACCGGCGTAGGGTCCTTTTCCGGAGTTGCTCCCATGGCTGCTGAATTCACCCAAGCCGCAACGACAGGCGGACAACTGTTCGAGATCGCCGAACCCGTGGCGGCGCCCGACCCCCATCAGCACCTCGTTGCTCTCGTAGATTGCTCGGATGAACCGATCATCAGCAAACGCCTCGACGGCACCATCATCAGTTGGAATGCCGCCGCTACCCGGGTTTTCGGGTACCTCCCCCACGAGATCATTGGCAAGTCCATCCTCACACTCATACCTCCCGACCTTCAGCACGAAGAGCATGAGATCCTGCGAAAGCTGCGCGCCGGCGAGCGCATCGAGCACTACGAAACCACCCGCATGCGAAAGAATGGCGAGCGCTTCCCCATCTCCGTCACCATTTCGCCGATTCGTGATGCGTCCGGAAATGTCGTCGCCGCCTCCAAGATCGCGCACGACATCTCAGACCGCCGCAAAAACGAGGAGAGCCTGTCGCGCCTTGCCGCCATCGTAGACTCCGCAGATGATGCCATCATTGGCAAGAACCTGAGCGGCATCGTTACCAGCTGGAACAGCGCCGCGCATCGCATCTTCGGCTACACCGCCGAAGAAATGCTTGGCCAGTCCATCCTCCTGCTCATCCCCGAGGGCCTTCAGTACGAAGAGGACGAAATCCTGCGCAAGCTCCGTGCGGGTGAGCGCATCTCTCACTACGAGACCACGCGCAAGAAGAAGAACGGCGAGCTCCTTCAAGTCTCCGTCACCATCTCGCCCATCATCGACCCGTCCGGTAAGGTCATCGGCGCATCGAAGATCGCCCGCGACATCTCCGACAAGAAACGGGTCGAGCAGTTGCTCATCCAATCCGAGAAGATCGCCGCTACCGGCCGTATGGCAGCTGCAATTGCTCACGAGATCAACAACCCGCTCGAGGCGCTCATCAACGTCATCTTCCTCGCCCGCCAGCACTCTGCTCCTGATAGCCGTGTCACGCAGCTTCTCATCACCGCGGAGCAGGAACTCGAGCGCGTCTCGCACATCGCCCGCCAGACCCTCGGATACTACAAAGACACCGGCGCGCCCACGGATGTCCATATTCATGATCTGATTGAAAACGTATTGACGGTCTACAACTCCAAGATGATGTCATCCGACATCGCAGTTGACTCCCGCTTCAACGACCTGCAGAAGATCAGCGTCAGCAAAGGTGAGATGCTTCAGGTGTTCTCGAATGTAATCGCGAACTCCATCGATTCCATGAAACAAGGCGGAGTTCTCACCATCACCACTCGCAACGTACTCGCTACTCCTCAGGATGGCATCGAGATCGTCGTCAGCGACACCGGCATCGGCATCGATCAAGACAATCTGCCTCGCGTCTTCGAGCCGTTCTTCACCACCAAGGGAATTCTCGGCACCGGCATCGGTCTATGGGTTGCAAGGCAACTCGTCGGTCGACGCGGTGGACAGATCACCATCGCCAGCAGTACAACACCAGAGAATTCCGGAACCACCGTAACAATATTGATTCCATTTGCGCATCCGCCATCTTCCACTCAAGGCGAGGGCAATGACCTTCTCTGAAATCCCGCCGGCTCTATTCCACGAAATCAACCGGTTCTACGCACCTGATGAGCCCACGCGCACTCCCCATGAACCCGCATGGCGCACTACCGATACCCCCGAAAAGCAGGACAACCGATCCAGGGTCCTCATCGTGGACGATCAGCGGCTGATCGCCGACACACTCGCTGAGATCCTGGGCAACGCCGGTTTCGATGCGGTCGCCGCCTACGACGGATTCGACGCGCTCGACAAAGCATCTCGCTTTCAACCGAACTGGATCGTCACGGACGTGCTCATGCCTCGAATGAATGGCGTCGAACTCGCCATCGCCATTCGCAAAAACTATCCCGGCAGCTCAATCCTTCTCTTCTCCGGACAAGCCGGCATTTCGGAAATCCTGCAGGATGGCCATCGCCAGGGCTACCAGTTCGAACTCATCGCCAAGCCCATCCACCCCATGAGACTGATTGAGCGCCTTCGCGAGGCTTAGCTCCTGCCAGGGCAGTCCCGCCCCACTCATGTTTACCAGCTGTGCAGCCACTCCTCATCTCGTCCGATCCGTACCGGCGCACCGAAGAGTTCGCTGAGCCGCGACTCAGTCAGCTGTTGGTCGCGCGGTCCATCTCCCACGATCCGCCCGCCCCGCATCAGGATCACCCGTTCAATCTCCGGCAGGATATCCCCAAGGTGATGCGTAACCAGCACCAGCCCTGTTCCCTCCTGCGCGAGACGCCGCAGTGTTTCGCGCAGTTCGCGCTGCGCCGCAAGATCGAGCGCGTTCGAAGGCTCATCCAGCAGCAATTGTCGCGGCCGGTGAACCAGCGCGCGAGCAATCATGATCCGTCGTTTCTCACCGGCCGACATCTCCCCTACCAGTTGCTCTGCCAGGTGAGTAGCCTCCATGCGTCCCAGTGCCTCTCTGGCGCGCTCGCGCATCTCCTCCGTCACATGCAGATTCGGCCACAGCGTGGACGCCGAAAAAAAGCCTGCGATCACTGCATCCAGGCCAGTCGTTACCGCCGTACGTTCGCCCGGAAGTTCTCCCATTAACCCCGCGCCTACAACCCCGAAGTGCTTGCGCAGTTGGGTAAGGTCCCATCGTTCGCGACCGAATATCCTGACGCGCATCCCCGTTTGCACAATCGGATAAATCTGGCAGGTGATCGTGAAGATCAGGGTCGACTTGCCGCATCCGTTCGGTCCCAGGATCGCAACGTGCTCTCCTGCCCGGATCGTGAGATTGACGTCGTGCAGCACCACTCGATCGCCTCGCGCAACATTCACGTTCGCGAGTTCCAGAAACTGCTCCTCGTGAACCGCGTCGATGTTGCCGCCCTCTTCCAATCAAGCCTCCCTGGCGAGCCTTCTTTGTTAGATTAAATGGATTGACTCCTTTTCTTCGGCGCGGTCGCGGCACGCGGGCATAGCCGAATCTTCTCCAAACCTCATGAGCGATCTTTCTCAATTCGTCATCCCCCGCGGATTCCGCTTCGGAGCCGCCAGGGCCGGCCTCAAGCAGAGTGGCCGTACCGACTTCGCACTCATTGTCGCCGATTCTGCCGCATCCGCCGCCGCAGCCTTCACCTCCAACCGCGTGAAAGCTGCTCCGCTCCTCATCGATGCTGAACATCTTCGCGCCACGGCTGGTAAAGTCCGCGTCGTTGCCATCAACGCCGGCAATGCCAACTGCGCTGTTGGTCAGCCCGGCATCGACGCCGCCCGCGCCACCTGCGCGGCAGCCGCTTCAACCTTCGGCTGCAAGCCCGAAGAAGTCTTCCCTTCTTCCACCGGCGTCATCGGTGTCCCGCTTCCCGCCGAGAAACTGATCGCCGTTCTCCCCGAGCTTGCAAGATCCATCGGCTCGCAATCGGACCACTTCCTGCAAGTTGCCGAAGCCATCATCACCACCGATACCGTGGAAAAAACCGCCTTCGCCCGCATCGAGGTCAACGCGCCGGAAATCGACGGCTCCGGTGAAATTCCCCAGGAGATTCGCATCGCCGGAGTTTGCAAAGGCTCCGGCATGATTCATCCGCAACTGGTGCCGCATGCCACCATGCTCGTTTACATCCTTACCGACGCAGCAATTGAACCCGCGGTGCTCGACACCTATCTTCGCGATGCTATCGAAACCAGTTTCAATCGAATCTCCGTCGATGGCGACACCTCAACCAACGACACTGTTCTCCTGCTCGCATCGGGCGCGAGCGGCGCGCGTATCGGTCAAGGCAATCGCGAATTCGCCTCCGCGCTCGCGCAAGTCTGCACATCTCTTGCCCGTCAGGTCGTTGGAGATGGCGAAGGCGTATCGCACGTTGTCGAACTTCACATCCATGGCGCTGTGTCCAACTCCGACGCGGTTCGCGTCGCCAAGGCCATCGCGCATTCACCCCTCGTCAAAACTGCGTGGGCGGGCTGCGATCCGAACTGGGGACGCCTCGTGGCCGCGATCGGCTACTCCGGCGCGCAAATCGACCCTGAGCGCATCGACATTTCCTTCGGCGACCTGCCCATCTGTCGAAACGGCGGCCGCGCAACCGAGTTCGATGAAGTCGCGGCCCACGCTTACATTCAGCAACCTGAATTCTCCATCAGCATCGACCTTCACCAGGGGCCCGGTACCTGCAAATTCTGGACCACCGACTTAACGCACGAGTACATCCGTATCAACGCCGACTACACCACGTAGCATCTAACTGAGTTCGGGTTTGCTCGATCGACTCGAACACACTCATCAAAGACTCGCAAATTTTTGAAAGCATGGCGAAAACTCAATCGAAAGCAACAAGCGAAACCAGCACCTTCTCGCTTATCTCCAACGAGAAGCTTCTCGGTATTTACGCAACGATGCTCAAGTGCCGGCTACTCGAGCAGCGCGCCACCGCACTCTTTCAGCACGGCAAACTCCACAGCGATTTGCATATCTCTGCCGGGCGCGAGGCTGCATCGGCTGCGGCCGCAATTGACCTTCAGCAGGGAGACACTCTTTACCTCGCACAAGGAGATTGGATTCCCGCCTTCGTGAAGGGCTTGTCCCTGGAAAGTCTTTTCCGCGTGCTTGCTCCAGCTTCCTTGAATGTGGCCGGCGCAATACAAATCGAAGCAGAGCACAAGAACATCGTCTTTCCATCGTCCAGGGCCGATCTGCCCGAAGCCCTGCTCGACCCTGCCCGCGTCGCACTATCCGAGAAGAACGGAGCGGTGGCGATGGCATTCATCCATTCAGGCGCCGATTCGCTCGCGCAATGGAAGAAGGCGATCCATCACGCGGGAACCGGGAAGCTTCCCGCCATTTTCGTCCACTATTCCGATCCCACCGAGGCGCCTTCATCTCCACGCCCTGCAAAACCGGAGGCACTGGTCCACGGTGTTCCTTCCATTGGGGTCGACGCACGCGATCCCGTTGCGGTCTACCGTGTCGCGTATGAGGCAATCGTCCGCGCACGGCAGCTGCGCGGAGCAACCCTGATCGAATGCATCAACCCTGGTGGGAAATCGTCCCTGAAGGATGGACAGGCCGCTCTCCCGGAAACGCCCGATCCGATTATCGCGATGGAGAGCTACCTCAAGGCCAAGAACATTACACCGCAGATCGATAATCAAGAGGTACTGGTAGCCTTCAATCGCGAGCTCGATCTCGCTACCCGATTCCTTGACAAGTAGTCAAAAACAACATACTTGCGAGCCGCAATCAACCCGCTGTCAATACCCCGCTTCCGGCCATTCTGACCCAGCCCGGATGATAAAGTGAAAACCATGAGCGTTAGCAGTCGCGGAGCATTTGCTGCTGTTCTTTCAGCAGTGTTTTCAGTAGGAATTCTTGTCTCAAATGCGTTCCCGCTCGAAGCCTCAGCACAGGCAGTCCCCGATGCCAGCCGCCCCACTCCGGTCTGCGTGCCCGCATCGCTCGATTCCCCTTACATCCCCGTCGATAGTTGGATCTATCCCGCTGTCATGCGTCTCTATGGTCTCGGCTACATCGACAACGTGTACCTCGGTATGCGTCCGTGGACGCGCTCCAGCCTTGAACGCATGATCGAAGAAGTCGGCTCTCGCATCGAAGACGCACAGGATTACGCCGATCCCACCAGCTCTGAAGCTCAGCAGATTTACGACGCGATCAATCGCGATCTTCATCCCGACATGACCGGCCCATGCGGTTTCCTTCAGGGACACGTGCGCATCGAGTCGGTTTACAGCGCGTTTCGCGGGATCAGCGGCACTCCCCTGCACGACAGCTTTCACCTCGGCCAGAGCATCATCAACGACTACGGCCGTCCGTACGAAAATGGCCTGAACAACTACACCGGCATAGGCGGCTATGCTTCCGCCGGGCGATTCCTTCTTTATGTCCGCGGCGAATTCCAGGCCGCTCCGTCTGCAACCGGTTACTCACCCGATCTCGCCCGCGTTCTCTCAGCCGTCGACCTCATCCCGACCGATCCCAACACTGGTCAGATATATCCCCAGGCCACGATTCCTCTTGGCCCAATCGACACCACAACCCGTGCTCGCTTCCTCGAAGCCTACGTCTCCACTCGGCTCCTGAATCACGAAATCTCATTAGGCAAACAGGATGACTGGCTCGGGCCGGGCCTCGGCGGCGGATTCGCATATTCCAACAACGCTGAGAACTTCTACTCCTTCCGCATCAACCGCGTCGAACCCCTTCATGTACCCGGCCTCTCCTATATCACCGGACCGTTCCGATACGAATTCCTAGTCGGCGGACTTCACGGCCATACTCTCGTGCCCAACCCGCTCTATCCCGGTCCCGGACAGCCGAACGTAAACACACCCGGAAACCCATGGATGCACATTGAAAAAATAAGCTTTCGCCCAACCGAGAATCTCGAATTCGGTTTCGAGCGTTCCGCGATCTGGGGCGGCAAAGGTCACGGGCCCATCACGCTTCACACGTTTCTGAAGAGCTTCTTCAGCCTGGCTTCCCCGACCAACGGAGACAAACTCGGCCGCAACGACCCCGGGGCTCGCTTCGGCGCATTCGACTTCTCCTACCGGCTTCCCTTCCTTCGTCATTGGCTCACGCTCTATGCCGATGGCGAAGTTCACGACGACGTATCGCCCATCGATGCGCCCCGTCGTGCCTCTTGGCGTCCGGGCCTTTATCTTTCGCACGTGCCGGGTCTACCCAAACTGGATCTCCGTGCTGAAGCCGTATATACAGATCCGCCGATCCGTACAAGCCAGGGCGGGCACTTCATGTACTACGAAAGTTTGCAGAGGAATGGATACACCAACAACGGCCAGATCATGGGCGATTGGATCGGGCGCGAAGGCAAAGGCGGACAAGGCTGGATCACCTGGCATCTCTCCGGCAACGAGTCAATTCAAGTGAATGCCAGGCATCAAAAGGTCGCTAAGGATTTCATTCCCGGCTCAACAACCGAGATCGATCCCGCCACTGGCTTCTACGTCAATGGCGGCACCACGCTCAACGATGTGGGCTTTCAGGCCGTGAAGCGCCTCCGCAACGACTTCGAAATCAGCGGAAACTTCACCTACGAACACTGGAAAGCTCCGATCTACCTGCCCGGCCAGCAGACCGTCACCACAACCACAATCAAGCTGACCTGGTACCCCGAACGCAAAGTCAGCTTCTGAGACCAGTCGAAACTGAGCTCCAAAGGAAATGTGTGCCCCATTCATCGCGCGCTCTTTGCGCGATGAGTGGGTGTCAAACAAATCTCGCTCTAGGGAAGACCGTTCGGGTGCCCCATTCTAAACCGCGGCCTTTTGCGGTTTAGGGTGGGAGACAAGCCAGTTTGATCTTGAAGGACGCCCCGTGCCCCATTCATCGCGCGCTCTTTGCACGATGAGTGGGTGTCAGCCAAATCTCGCTCTCAGGAAGACCGTTCGGGTGCCCCATTCTAAACCGCGGCCTTTTGCGGTTTAGGGTGGGGAGGCAACCCAGTTTGATCTTGAAGGACGCCCCGTGCCCCATTCATCGCGCGCTCTTTGCGCGATGAGTGGGTGCCAAAACAAATCTGGCTCTTTGGGATCTCCCTCATCGCGCCCGTGGATGCGTCTTGTCGTACACCGCCTCAAGCTGCGACGTCGTCAATTGCGTATAGCGCTGCGTTGTCGACAGCCGCTCGTGTCCCAGCAGTTCCTGGATCGCCCGCAAATCCGCACCCTCTTCCAGGAGATGTGTGCCAAACGCATGCCGTAGCGTATGCGGATGCACATCCGCCGAGAGCCCGCGAAGAATCGCAACCCGCTTCACGATCCGTCCCACGCTCCTCGTGGTCAATCGACCTTCGCCGCCCGGCTTGCCTAGCCCGCGCAGATGCAGGCTCAAAAACAATGCCGGTGCATCGATCCCCTTCTCCCCGAATTTTGCCGACAACCGCGCCGACCGCTCCGCCAGGTAAGCCCGCAATGCCTGTGCCGCCGCATCGCCCAATGGAACAAGTCGCTGCTTTTGCCCCTTGCCTCTGACCAGGATCGCTTCGTTGCCCCAGTGAATGTCCTTGATGTTGAGCCCGGTCAGTTCTGCGTTTCGGATTCC
>Ga0105240_10014549_pt1 | contig 10738 bp, 8 predicted proteins | sample KBSC54metaG_FD_80426 | JGI IMG/M metagenome (GOLD analysis project Ga0105240, IMG submission 80426) | Corn rhizosphere microbial communities from Kellogg Biological Station, Michigan, USA - KBS C5-4 metaG | ecosystem: Host-associated > Plants > Roots > Rhizosphere > Soil | place: Michigan, USA...
AATGCAGGCGAGCTGATCAATGGCGGAGCATACTACCCGGCCAACTATGATAAACCTCATGCGGTTAACTTTAATGGGAATTATAAATTTAGTCAGCGGTTTAGCATCTCATTAGATGTTACTTACAGTACAGGAAGACCAATTACTTACCCAATTACGGAGTATTACCTTGGCGGCGGGGTGAGAGTATTGTATTCAGACCGGAACTCATACCGTATTCCGGATTATTTCAGAACCGATATCTCTATGAATATCGACGGCAACCATAAGGTGCATCAAAAAACACATAATTCATGGAATATCGGGGTATACAATCTTACAGGGCGTGCCAATGCTTATTCAACTTTCTTTAGCGAGCAAGGTGGTGTAATCAATGGATATAAACTTTCAATATTTGCGAGGCCAATTCCGTTTATTAATTATAATATCAGGTTTTAAATGAAAGCGAAGCGTATTTATTTCGGTGCAATACTTCTTTTCATAATGGCTGCCATATGCTGCAAAAAGCCTTATGCGCCAACAATAGTTTCGACAAATAATCACTATTTGGTGGTAGAGGGCATAATTAATTCCGGATCCGACTCCACATTTATAAAGCTCAACCGGACAGTAAAACTTTCTGATAGCGTAAATCATATGGCTGAATTGGGTGCCCGGGTAACTGTAGAAAGCGATCAGGGAGCAGTTTATCAGTTATCTGAATTAGGCAACGGTATTTATGCTTCTGTCGGGCTGAACCTGGACAATTCACAAAAATATCATTTGCACATTATAACATCCGATAATAAGGAATACCGTTCTGATGACGAAGTGGTAAAAGTAACGCCGCCAATAGATAGTGTAGGGTACACAGTAAAATCAAACGGAATACAGCTCTATGTAAATACGCATGATCCAAATAACAATACTCGTTATTATCGTTGGGAATACTCGGAGACATGGAACTTTCATGCAAAATATGGTTCAGGCTTAATGTCTGATGGCACAAAGCTAATTGTTCGCCCGGTGGACAAACAGATTTATACCTGCTGGGCAACTGATAGCTCAAGCACTATTTTGCTAGGTTCAACTAAAGCGCTGGCGCAGGATGTGGTTTATCAAAGTCCGCTTACACAAATTGGCTCAACGTCAGAAAGACTGGAGACCAAATATTCCATATTGGTCAAAGAATATTCCCTGACGAGTGAAGCCTATACCTTCTGGCAAAATCTGAAAACGAATAATGAGCAATTGGGAACTATTTTTTCTGTTATGCCATCTGAATTGCCTGGCAATATTCATTGCGTTACCAATCCATCAGAGCCGGTAATAGGATATGTAAGTGTAGGCACTGTTCAGCAAAAAAGAATTTTTATTTCAGAACAACAATTACCTCAAACATGGTTTCCCGTTTATCCTTATGATTGTACGCTGGATAGTTTGCTGTTTTGTCATGGCGTTACCCCTTGTCAAAATGATGTTGCCGACTTCTTGATCCCTTTGGGCAGTAAAGAATATGCTGTTTATCCCATAACAGACAAGACCGGTGTCCTTATCCTGGGCTATGCAAGCGCTGATGCGGAATGTGCAGATTGTACTATAAGAGGAGTAAATAAGCCACCACAATTTTGGAAGTAAATAATTAAAATGATATTATGTCTAATACTCAAAATGTTCAAATCAAGTCAATAATAATATAGATTTTACTTATGAAGAAGCGTGTTTATTTGTGTGTAATGTTACTTTTTATAATAGCCGCTATTTGCTGCAAAAAGCCTTATGCACCAACCATAGTTTCGACAGACAATCATTACCTGGTCGTAGAAGGGGTAATTAATTCCGGGGCAGACTCTACCTTTATAACGCTCAACCGGACAGTAAAACTTTCGGACAGTGTAAATCATACTGCTGAATTAGGGGCCCGCGTGACCGTTGAAGGTGATCAGGGCGCAGTTTATCCGTTAGTTGAAATGGGCAGCGGTGTATATGCTTCGGCAGGGCTAAACCTTGATAATTCGCACAAATATCACTTGCATATTATCACATCAGATAACAAAGAATATCGTTCTGATGACGAAGCGGTAAAAGTAACGCCTCCGATTGATAGCGTGGGGTTTACGGTTAAATCAGATGGCATACAACTGTATGTGAATACACATGATCCTAATAATAACACGCGTTATTACCGGTGGGATTACCAGGAGACATGGAATTTTCATGCAAAATACAGCTCCGGTTTAGTAACGAATGGCACTGAGATGGTTTTGCGACCTGTTGATAAACAGGTTTATACCTGTTGGGGGAATAGAATTTCAAGCGACATTTTATTAGGTTCAACTAAAGCATTGGTGCAGGACGTTGTTTATCAAAATCCACTCACTCAGGTTGCATCAACGTCAGAAAAACTGGAAACAAAATACTCCATATTAGTTAAGGAATATGCCTTAACCCAGGAGGCTTATACCTTCTGGCAAAATTTGAAAACAAATAACGAGCAATTGGGAACTATTTTTTCTGTGATGCCATCTGAATTAACAGGAAATATACATTGCGTTAGCAATCCGGCGGAACCGGTTATTGGATATGTAAGTGTGGGCACTGTTCAGCAAAAAAGGATATTTATTACTCAGCAACAGTTGCCACAAACCTGGTTCCCCGTTTATCCTTATGATTGCAAATTGGATAGCATGTTATTTTGCGATGGCCCATCTTGTGAAAATGATGTTGCACTGTTTCTGATCCCATTGGGAAGCAAAGAATATGCAATTAACGCTATATATGTAAAGGGAGCTTTGATAGGTTATTTGAGCTCTGATAAAGAATGCTCGGATTGTACTATAAGGGGATCAAATAAGCAGCCACCGTTTTGGAAGTAAATAATATTTAACCTGGTTTGATGAAAACTATTTTATGAAACAAATGATATCCATGTTAAGAAATATCGCCGGTAGTTTACTGCTGACGGCTTTCGTTGTGTTTCATATTCAGGCTCAGGACATTCAAGCTAATTTTAAAAATCATAACCAAAATGTATTACTGGAAAAGGTATTTGTCCACACCGATAAAGAGGCCTATCTAACAGGAGAAATACTCTGGTTTAAAATATACAATGCCGATGGTACGACTAATAAATTGCTCGACGTAAGCAAAGTCGTTTATGTCGAAATATTAGATTATAAACACGCGCCTGTGTTGCAGGCAAAAATTGCCATGAAAAATGGCATGGGAAATGGCTCGTTTTATCTGCCATTTTCGGTAAGTACGGGTAATTACCTTCTGAGGGCGTACACCAGTTGGATGAAAAACTTTGACGCGGGGTATTATTTCGAAAAGCCGATCAGTATATTAAATACAGTTAAATCATCACCTGATCAGCCTAAATCGACATCAGCATATGAGGCGCAATTTTTACCCGAAGGCGGGCATTTGGTAAAGGGGGTGAATGGTAAAATCGCTTTTAAAGTGACTGGTTCAGACGGAAAAGGCAAGGATTGCGCAGGAGCAATTATCAATCTGCAAAATGACACCGTTGCGCGGTTTAAAACTTTAAAATTTGGAATAGGAAGTTTTGATTTTAACCCGGCTGAAACATCAGGATATAAGGCTATCATCAAAATTGGTGCAGAGAAGTTAGTTAAAGAACTTCCTGAAATAAGTTCGGGAGGATATGTGCTTCGCTTAACCGATCAAAACAATAAATGGGATGCATCGGTTCAAAATTCCGATAATAACTCAGCAAAGGCGGTTTACCTGGTAGTGCACAATCGTCATGATATCGAATCAGCAACTAAAGGTACTTTATCAAATGGATTGGCGCATTTCAATATTGATAAAACCACGGTAACTGACGGTATAACCTACGTTACCCTATTTGATGACCAGCAAAGGCCGCTGTGTGAGAGAATGATATTTAAACGCCCTGATCGCAAATTAAACATAACTGCTACCACCGATGCTGCAGTATATAACAAACGTGCTGGGGTTGAACTCACCATTTCAACAAAAGATCAGCCAGCCGATTTATCGGTATCGGTTTATAAATTGGATTCGCTGCAAAAAGATGATGCTATGCATATTGCGGGTTATCTGTGGTTAAAAGCAGATCTGAAGGGACAAATTGAATCCCCGGATTATTATACGGATAATAATAGCGAGGAAGCTAATCAGGCTTTGGACAATCTGCTGCTTACGCAAGGCTGGACACAATTTGACTGGACTAAAATATTAGCCGGCGAAAAACCCCGCTTTAAATTTATGCCAGAGTACTCAGGCCATATCGTGACAGGTACATTGGTGAACAGTCAAACCAACCAACCTGCCAGGGATATCTTTACCTATCTGACCGTAGCCGGGCCCAAAAATCAATTATACGTTACCAGAAGCGACTCCACAGGCAGATTAATCTTTAATACAAGAGATTTTTATGGTCCAAGGGAAATTATCATGCAAAACAAATGGCAGCAGGATAGCATATACCACATCAACATAACGACTCCGTTTAGTGATCAATATGCGCCGGGAGCGTTGCCTGTATTCACTCTAAATTCTGGTATAAGGAATGAAATAGTAAGGCGCAGTTTAGATATGCAGGTGCAGAATATTTTTTTTGCCAAACAGATAAAGCAATTTAATGACTCAGCCGCAGATAGCTCCATGTTTTATGGCAAGCCTGACTATACGTATTTATTAGATGATTACACCCGTTTTACCAATATTGAAGAAGTAGTGCATGAGTACGTTAGACTGGTGGTTATAACACGGGATCATGGTAAGCGGAGTTTTCAGATCATTCATGATAAATCGACGCTATCGGGAGAACCGCTGGTGATACTTGATAACAAACCCATTTTCGACATTGATAAAGCCTACAATCTTGATCCCTTAAAGATCAAAAGACTGGAAGTTATTACCTCTAATTACATTTATGGCCCAAGCGTGTTTAATGGGGTACTTCACTTTACATCCTATAATGGATCGAGTGCTACTACAGAGCTAGATCCCCGTGCGATGGTTTTCGATTACGATGGGTTGCAGCTTGATCGCAAGTTTTACACACCTGTTTACGACTCAGACGATCGGCGCAATAGCACAATTCCCGATTTTAGAAATGTTCTATATTGGAATCCTGAGGCCAGAACTAATGAAAAAGGTGAGCGCAAACTGTCATTTTACACCAGCGATAAACCCGGACATTATATCGGCGTAATCGAGGGGATTGCTCAAACCGGTGAAGTTGGAACGCAGCATTTTTCGTTTGAAGTAAAGAAATAGTATAATCTGCTTATCTCCAGAACGGAGGAGGTTGAACAACACCCCTGGCGGTACAATCGGCACAATCTTTCGTAGAATAAGTTACGGCCGTCGGTGCTCCAAATGGAGGTATTGGCGGAAAATAAAGGCCATTGATCGCTGTAAAAGAGGTAGGGGGGACAAATATTCCATATTGATTTTTTGCGTAATATGCGGTATCTATCTGGCAGCCATTGGCATAAGCATATTGCGGGTTATAAGTTTGTGGGAGTTGATTGCGGTCAATAAATATACGTTTGGTCGCCACGCTTCCTACACTTAAGTATCCAACTACAAGTTCTTTCGGGTCCGTAAGGCAATGATAATTGGTTTGATTGTCGGAAGGCTGGGAATCAAAGATCGTCCCATTGGTTTCGTTATTCTTGTGCAAATTATCCCAAAAGCTATAAGCATCGCTTGTCAGCGCATATTGCTTCACTTCTATACTATACTTTATTTCTATTTTCTCTGACGATGGATCAATGGTTGTTATCGGCGACTGGTAAACAACATCATTTGTTAGCTTGGTTGTATTAGCAAGTGTGATATAACTTGACGTGTCTTTGGCGTAACAATAATAAACGTAGTCTTCCTTAGCCCGTGGCGCAGTTCCATTCCAGAAAGATTCGTAGGTTGAATTAAACTCCCACGCTTCTGTATATTCCCAACGATAGTATTTGGTATTGTTGGTGGCATCATGAGTATTAGCATATATGGTCAGTTCAGACGGTTTGGCTGTAAAGCCGACACTATCAATAGGTGGTGAGTTTTTAACCACAACAAAATCTGAAAGATATTCTTTGTTATTGGTTGTTTTTATCCGGAGACGGTATTTATGGGAGCTGTTCAAATTCAGGCCGGCGGTTGCATATGTTCCGGGCGTTGTTTCAACCAAAGGATAACTACTGTTATCGTCACCCTCTACGGTTAATTGGGCTCCGGTTTCATGATCGATAACGATGCCATTTTCAAACTTTTTGGTCCTGCTTAACTTAATGAAGGTTGAATCATTACCCGCATTGATCGTACCGTCAATTACCAGGTATTTATTAGCATTATTTAATGTATCTGGTGGTACGAATGGCTTTTTGCAAGCAACCACAACTATAATCAATATTACACACCATCTTTTCATTCTTTCCAAAAATAAGGTGCTCTTAGTAGACCTCTTGATGTGCAGTCGGCACAAGCTCTTGTTGTAAAAGTTACTTCGTTCGGCGTACCAAAAGGAAGGAACGGGGAATGAAAAAACCCGTTCAATGCTGTATAATTGGCGGTGTCACTCAGTGCCGTATATTCTCCCAAATTATAATGTGCGGTATCTATTGTACATCCCGCATAATACGCGTACTGAGGGTTATAACTTGCCGGTAATTGGTTGCGGTTAACATATATACGTTTGGTGGCAACACTTCCAACGCTAAGGTAGCCTACTACAAGCTCTCCCGGATCTGTCAGGCAATGATAGTTGGTTTGATTATCGGACGGCTGAGCGTCAAATATCGTCCCGTTTGTCTCGCTGTTCTTATGCAAATTATTCCAAAAGTCGTAAGCATCGCTGGTTAGCGCATATTGCTTTACCTGGATGCTGTATCTTATTTGAACTTTCTCGTCCGTTGGCGCTATCGTAGTTATCGGCGCCTGGTAAACTACGTCGCTGTTTAACTTGGTTGTATTAGCCAGGGAAATATAACTTGATGTGTCTGCCGCGTAGCAATAATAAATATAATAGACTCGCGGTGAAGTAATTTCATAAACAGATTCATAAGTGGTATGAAACTTCCATGCTTCGGTATATTCCCAACGGTAATACTTGGTATTGTTGGTTGCATCGTGTGTATTTGCATAAATGGTCAGTTGCGATGGCGTGGCAGTGAAGCCAACACTATCGATGGGAGGAGAGTTTTTGACCACCACAAAGTCCGAAAGATATTCCTTGCTGTTGGAGGTTTTTATCCTGAGGCGATATTTATGAGAATTATTTAGATTTAATCCGGCGGTTGTGTAGGTACCCGGTACTGTTTCAACCAAAGGGTAAGTACTATTATCGTCGCCTTCTACAGTTAACTGTGCACCAGTCTCATGATCGATAATAATACCATTTTCAAATTTTTTAGTGCGGCTTAACTTAATAAAAGTAGAATCGTTACCGGCATTAATCACACCATCAATTACCAGGTATTTGCCGGTATTGTTTAAGGTGTCCGGCGGTACAAATGGTTTTTTGCATGCAGAAAACAGAATAGCTATCAGTAAAAGTTTTTGCCAGTTGGTCATCTAATAGGTTATCTGCATTGGTTTGATTAAGACAGGGGATAATAAACGGTTAATTTAGTTGATGCAAGCCATATAAGCAAATACTTATAGGTATGAAATAGAATCGGACTTCATTATATTTGATTTTAAATACCTAAAGCAATATCTGCCTATGTTAATGTCGGCAACCATAAAGAGCAGTTTTAATAATTACGAAGTTGAAGTGCAGACCAATGGTGCTCCAAAGACAATTCACATCGCTCCAAGATCTACCGGTTTTGGATCATCCATCAATGGTGGGGAACTATTATTAACGGCGTTGGCTACATGTTTCTGCAATGATATCTATCGTGAAGCAGCTAAAAGAAATATCAATGTTGACGGGGTTGAAGTTGAAGTAACCGGCGAATTTGGCGCTGAAGGCGAACCTGGTTTTAACTTCCAATACAAGGCTAAAGTGACATCTGACGCTCCTCAAATTGAAATCGACGCCCTGATCGTTCATACCGACCAGGTTGCTGAAATTCATAACACTTTAAGAAAGGGTCTGAGTATTACCCTGAACCAAGGCTGAAGATTTATTTGACAGTCGAGCAGATCAGCTTTGCAATACTTTTGATCTCAACAAAATCATCATCAGCTAAGAGGCTGCAATTGAAATGTGAGTCGGTACAGATCAATTTCTTTATTAGACCGCAATCTTTCATTTTTTGCAAGCCATTGTTAACGAACAATCCATGTGTGGTGATCACGATAATCTCTTTCGCGCCTGCTTCCTTGTAGGTTTTTGCAGCGTTGATGATACTGCCGCCTGAACGGATCATGTCGTCATAAATAATCACGGTCTTACCATCAACATCGGCATTGATGGCGCTTACTTCTGTATGATCGCCTTTTAAACGACGTTTTAAGATAAAAGCCGCGTTCACCCCAAGATCGTTCGCCAGTGATTCGACCCATTTCGCGCGACCGGCATCGGTACTGGCCATTACAAAATCATTTCCACCATATTCCCCAGCTACTTTAGTGATGATGTCTTTGCAGTATACATGAACCGGGTATAAACCATGCTCAAAATAGTAGGGTATACCTTCAGAATGAATATCGAAAAGATAGATCCGGTTGCCTTTATTGCTCCGTGGTATTGCTGATAGCAATCGCGCACGTGTTTTGGCCGTTACAATTTCGCCAGGTAAAACGGCTCTTTCCATGGTTGAATAACCGAAGTAGGGGACAACGAGTGATAAAGAGCTGGCACCATAACTTACAAGCGATGATGCCAGGTCGAACAGTTCCAGTGTTGACTCATCATTGACAGTCCCTCCGAGTACGATCACATCTCTATTCTCGACATCAGATAAGATACGTTGATATCGTTCGCCGTCTGTAAAATAATTTACTTCCAGTTCTCCTTTATCAAAGTTGCCGCAGGCTAACACTTTTTGAGCCAAATACTCATACTGGCTGGTGTGGAACAATACTTTTTTCATAATTATGCGATAAGGTTTAAATTATTTTTTACTTGCTCGAAGCTGATCTCATTCGTTAATTTACCATTTTCGAATACCGTGATCAGTTCATCAGTTAGCTCAGGAAGCATATCCTGGTTAACTGTTTTAAATTCTCCGTCCAATTTCACCAGTTTCAATCTCCCTGCTTTACTCTTTTTAAAGCTTTCGGTAATATTACCGTTTACGTCCATTTCGGTCGGATTTTTCTCAACCCTGATCTCTTTGCCATCTATTACCGCACTGCTGCATTTTAAAGCGAAACGTTGTGTATCACGGTCAACTTTTTGAAGTAATGCGCCGCCCATTCCCAACACCAGGTTTTCAGCACTGATCTGGTTTTCTTGCAACGTTTTGTAAATATTTTTGATTGACTCGAAGTTTACGCCGTCACCTTGTATTACTCTTATTTGCGGAGGTAAAACTTTATAGCCCTTTTCATTCATCGTGCAGCCGAATTTATCAAACAATATCTCGAATATTTTCAATAGGGTTTGTATGGGGTCGCCACTGTCAGGACGGATAACCAGTACGCCATCCCGATTTAATATTTCCTGTTTCAGGTCTTCACCCCAGTATTCTTCGCAGGCCTTGAAAATATTATAACTGTCAGACACGCATGCGATAGTTCCTGTTGGGAAAGTTCTTAAAATGTGCCTGAATATATCCAACTCGCCATCGCGACCCAGTAAGGTGCAAATGCTGTGCTCAGTCGCAGGTATGCTTTGTCCATATACCTTCTGAGTATTGTAATGACTAATTGCCATGCCTGAGCCGGCAAGGTTGTCACTTCCGTCAAAGTTTAACAGATGCGCCGCACCGCCAAGTTTGGCGCTTTCAACACTACTTACACCCCTGAAACCAAAATCATTTAATACAAAATCAATACCTGCCTCAGAGCCTGGTGTAGCTGTTTCTACATAATATTGTTTCACTACTTTCTTAACCTGGTTGCTCAATGTGGCAACAGTACACGGATACCATACTTGCATAAGCAAGGTTTCCAGAAAGTTGGTTAGCCAATAACATTCGGGATCAGTATTCTCTATAGTCATTAACACATTGCTGGTAGACACGTTTGTACCTTCTGGTATCGCTTTTATTCTTACGGGAAGATGGCCATTATATTTATCAAGTATGTATTGGAACTTACTTTTATCAAATACGTCATTACGGCCAAATACCTGTAGCAGAAAGCCTTCAGCCTCATCCAGGTCTTGTTGGGTAAATGCCTGGCCTTGCAGGTATTCTTTCAGAAAGTATTGCAATCCGAAGAACACGGTCTCAGTAAATATTCCACCACGGCTTTCAAGGTAGCTGTATATCTGTGTGGTACCTGGATAGTACAATTTATGGTGGGCATATTTATAAGCATCGGCCAGTAATATTAAATTTTCGCGTTTCATGATTATTTGTTTAGGTATTTATTAGTAAGTACATTCAAAAGAGCGGTGTGCTCATCGTTAATTAGCCCGTCGCTTATCATTTGCGGAATATCAGCCAGTTTAAACCAATTAACCTCTGCAATATCATCCTGCGGGGCAGGAGCTCCGCTTTCGTAATCACAGCTGAATAAAAGTGTGATGATCTTATCAGCTTCATTCCTGTAACGCCAGTCATTTATTTTGCGTGAGGTTTCATAGGTCATTTCTGATGTTTGCAGTTCTCCGCATTCCTCTGCCAATTCACGTTTAGCAGTGCTTTCA
>Ga0105240_10014550_pt1 | contig 10738 bp, 8 predicted proteins | sample KBSC54metaG_FD_80426 | JGI IMG/M metagenome (GOLD analysis project Ga0105240, IMG submission 80426) | Corn rhizosphere microbial communities from Kellogg Biological Station, Michigan, USA - KBS C5-4 metaG | ecosystem: Host-associated > Plants > Roots > Rhizosphere > Soil | place: Michigan, USA...
CCCGGTCGCGAGCGCGTGATCACCGAAGGCGAGGCGGTCACGTACGAGCGCGCGGTGCTCGACGCGAACGGCCGCACGCGCTGGATCCGCGCGCGCTGCGTGCCCGACCTCAACTTCGACGGCACGGTGAAGGGCGAATACGTCGTCGGCCACGACATCACCGACCTGAAGATCGCGCAGGACGCGCTGGCGGCGCGCGAGAGCCAGCTGCGCGCGATCATGGACGGCGTGCCCGCGCCGGTGGCGTACATCGACCGCGAGGAGCACTGCCACTACGTCAATCGCACGTTCCTGCAGTACTTCGGCCTGACCGCCGCGCAGGTCGCGGAGCTGCGCCTGCGCGACGTCGTGGGCCACGGCATCTACCAGAGCGCGCAGGCGATGCTGTCGCGCGCGCTCGAGGGCGAGTCGACGGCGTTCGATCGTCTGGTGCCCGGCGCGAATGGCGTGCGCCGGTGGATGACGATTCGCGTGGTGCCGGACGCGGGCCCTTCGGGCGAGGTGCACGGCGCGTTCGTGCTGATGAACGACATCCACGGCCTGAAGCAGGCGCAGGAAGCGTTGCGCGCCTCCGAGGCCGAGCTGCGGCTCATCATGGACAACGTGCCCGCGCGCGTGTCGTACATCGACCAGGACTACCGTTACCGCTTCCTCAATCGCCACAACGAGGAATGGCTCGGCGTCAACCGCAAGGAGCTCGCGGGACGCAAGGTGCACGAGGTGGCGGGCGAGGCGCGCTTCCTGCAGCTGCAGCCGCTGCTCGATCGCGTGCTCGATGGCGAATCGGTGTCGACCGAGCTGCTGCTGCCCCAGCCGAGCGGGGAGATGAAGTGGGAGTCGATCCACTACGCGCCCAACCGCGACAGCGAAGGCAACGTCATCGGCATCTACGCCGTGCACACCGACGTGCACGACCAGAAGCGCAACGAAGACGCGCTGCGCCGCGCCAACTGGATGCTGTCGTCGCACATCAGCAACACGCCGCTCGCGGTGCTGGAGTGGGACCCGGACCTGAAGCTCATCCGCTGGTCGCCCCAGGCGCAGAACATCTTCGGCTGGAGCGCCGACGAGATCCTCGGCATGGCGCTCACCGACAACCCGATGATCCACGGCGACGACGTCGAGGCGATCCTCGGCCTCGTCACCAAGCTCATGACGGGCCTCGAGCCGCGCGCGACGAGCCTCACGCGCAACTATCGCAAGAACGGTGACGTCATCTGGTGCGAGTGGTATCACTCGGGCCTGCTCGGCGACGACGGCCAGGTCGTCTCCATCCTGTCGTTCGTGCAGGACGTGAGCTCGCGGATCCAGGCCGAGGAGCGCCTCCAGTACATGGCGACACGCGACGCGCTCACCGGTCTGCCGAACCGGCTTCTCCTGCACGAGCGCCTGACGCAGGCGATCGCGCAGGCCCGGCGCAACGGCCGTCGCGTGGGCGTGCTGTTCATCGACCTCGACCGCTTCAAGAACGTCAACGACACGCTGGGCCACCGCATCGGCGACGAGCTCCTGAAGCACGTCACGCAGGCGCTTTCGGCGGCGCTGCGCGAGACCGACCTTCTCGCGCGCCTCGGCGGCGACGAGTTCATGGTCATCGTCGAGGACTTCGACGATCCGCAGGTGCTGGGTCGCATCGCGCAGAAGCTGCTCGATGCCATCGCGCAGCCGTTCACGATCGAGGAGCACGACATCTACGTCACGTCGTCGATCGGCATCGCGGTCTACCCGGACGACTCCGACGACCCGGACGAGCTCCTGAAGCACGCCGACGTCGCGATGTACCGCTCGAAGGACCTCGGCCGCAACACCTACCAGTTCCTGGATGCGAACCTCGCCGAGCATCGCCTGAAGCAGCACACGCTCGAGACGGCGCTGCGCGGCGCGCTGAAGGACGGCATCCTGCGCCTGCACTACCAGCCGGTGGTGCGCATCACCGATCGCGCGATCGTGGGCGCCGAAGCGCTGCTGCGCTGGACCGATCCGGAGCATGGCGTGGTCCCGCCGACGGTATTCATTCCACTCGCCGAGGAATCGGGGCTCATCCATGCGCTTGGCGAATGGGTGCTGCGCACCGCCGCGACGCAGTGCGTCGCATGGCGCAAGGCCGGCATGCCGCTCACCATCTCGGTGAACCTGTCGGCCAAGCAGTTCTATCGCGAGGACCTCGCGCAGCGTGTCTCCGAGATCGTGCGTGGCGTCGGCTGCGACCCGGCATGGATGGAGCTCGAGGTCACGGAGACGAGCCTGGTGCACGACCTCGATGCGATTCGCAAGGTGCTGCACCAGCTGCGCGGCGAGGGCTTCACCGTCGCGATCGACGACTTCGGCACCGGCTACTCGTCACTCACGCATTTGAAGCACTTCCCCATCGACACGCTGAAGATCGACATCTCGTTCATTGCCGACCTCGAGACCGACCCGGGCGACGCCGCGATCACCGAGGCGATCATCGGACTTGCGCGCGGCCTCGGGCTGAAGGTGGTCGCCGAGGGCGTCGGCACGCGCGAGCAGCTCGAGTTCCTCGACGTGCGCGGCTGCCACTGCTTCCAGGGCTACTGGGCGAGCAAGCCCTTGCCGGCCGAAGCGTTCATCGACTTCGTCACCCGCAAGGCGCACTGACGCGTTTGCGCGCCGTCCGCGCGTGGCACGGGCGGCGGCCCTTGCGCGAGCGGTATCATCGGTACAAAGGAGATTGCCGATGAAGCATCGCATCGTTCTGCTCGACGACTACCAGGGCATCGCGCTGCGCATGGCCGACTGGTCGCGGCTGCGCGATTGCGAGGTCGTCGCGCTTTCGAGCCACATCGACGACCCCGACGAGCTCGCGCGCACGCTGGCCGACTTCGACATCGTCATGGCGCTGCGCGAGCGCACGCCGCTGCGCGCCGACCTGCTCGCGCGCCTGCCGCGCCTCGAGCTCATCGTCACCGCGGGCAAGCGCAATGCATCGATCGACGTGGCAGCGGCGCGCGCGCGCGGCATCGTGGTCTGCGGCACGTCGGGACTGACGTATCCGACATCGGAGCTTGCGATCGGCCTCATGCTGAGCCTCGCGCGCGACATACCCAACCAGCAGCAGTCGCTGCGCGAAGGACGCTGGCAGACGCGCGTCGGCTTCGGGCTCAATGGCAAGACGCTCGGCGTGCTGGGCCTGGGCACGCTGGGCTCGCGTGTCGCGCGCATCGCCCGCGCATTCGAGATGGACGTCATCGCGTGGAGCCAGCACCTCACGGCCGAGCGGGCGAGCGAGGTCGGCGCGCGGCGCGTGGAAAAGGATGAGCTCTTCGCGCAGTCCGATTTCATCAGCATTCATCTGGTGCTGAGCGACCGCACGCGGGGCCTCGTCGGTGCGCGCGAGCTCGCGCTGATGAAGTCGACGGCGTATCTCGTGAATACGTCGCGCGGTCCGATCGTCGACGAGGCCGCGCTCATCGAGGCGCTCGTCGCCGGCCGCATCGCGGGCGCGGGGCTCGACGTTTACGATCGCGAGCCGCTACCGCCCGGGCATCCCATCCTGAGCGCGCCGCGCACGGTCCTCACGCCGCATCTCGGCTACGTGACCGAAGAGACGTATCGCGTGTTCTACGGCGAAGCGCTGGAGGATATCGAGGCGTTCCTCGCGGGCAGGCCGGTGCGCGTGATCGACGCCTGACACGCCGTCATTCGACCGTCTGCAGCCACTTCAGCATCGGCGCGGTGGCGGCCTCGTAGCCGGGCTCGAGCATCAGCATGTGCGCGAGCCCCGGCACGATCACGGCCTCGACGCCGTGGTGGTGCGCGGTCGCCCGCACGTCGTCCGGCAGGCAGATCCGGTCGCCCTCGGCGCCGAGCACGAAGAGCGGCGGCGACGCGCTCTGGGGCAGCGCCCAATGCAATCGCAACGACAGGTCGAAAAGCGCGCGGGGCGATTCGCGATTGAGATGACGCAGCGCTTGCGCGAGCACGCGCGGATCCGTGTCGTCACCGAAGTAGAACGGGCGCAACGCTTCGAGCACCGCGGAGGACATGCGCGACGGATCGAAGTGCCCGATCTGCATCGCGTAATCGGGATGCTGCGTCGCGAGCCGCGTGGCGACCGGAAGGAGGCCCGCCGGCGGAATGGGCGCCAGCAGCGCCGCGCCGCGCACGGGTCGCCTGGCGACGATCAGCTCCACGATCGCCGCGCCCATGGAATGCCCGATCAGCACCGGCGGCTCGGACAGCCGGGCAGCGGCGTATTCCACGTCGGCTTCGTAGTCGGCGAGGCCGCTGATGAACAGCATGTCCGCGCCCGGGCTCGCGCCGTGGCCACGCAGGCTCACCGCGTGGGCCGGGTAGCCCCGCGCGGCGAACCAGGGCAGGAAATAGGGTTCCCAGCACCACGAATCGGAGTAGCCGCCATGCACGAACAGAAGCGGCGGGCGGTTCGTCTTGTGCGCCGGCAGGCGGCTGCGGATCTCGAGTCGCGATTCGATCATCGTGGGCGAGCTAGAATCGCGCTTCCCGCATCGGCGGCGCTTGTACGTCGACCACGCGTCGCCATCTAAGATGGTTCCGATGAAGCAAAAAGCGGCCATTCTGCCAGACGCGCCGGCGCTCGCGTACGACGCGAACTGCCGCCGCTGCGCGCGACTCGCCGGCTTCCTCGACACCGTCCGCGCGCAATACCCCGACTACTGGTGCCGCCCGGTGGCGCCGTTCGGCGACCCGCAGGCGCGGCTCGTGATCGTCGGCCTCGCGCCCGGGATGCACGGCGCCAACGCGAGCGGCAGGCCCTTCACCGGCGATTACGCGGGCATCCTCCTCTACGAGACGCTGCACGATTTCGGATACGCCGACACGCCCGTCTCGCGCACCGCGGCGGATCGCATCACGCTGACGGACTGTCGCATCACGAATGCGGTGAAGTGCCTGCCACCTGAGAACAAGCCCCTGCCCGCCGAGGTGGGAAACTGCAACGACTACCTCGCGGCCGATCTCGCCGCGCTGCCGCGCGGCGGCGCGCTGCTCGCACTGGGGCGCATCGCCCACGATGCCGCGCTCGGCGCGCTGGGATTGCGCCGTTCCGCCTATCCGTTCACGCACGGCGCCAGGGTCGACCTGCCGAGCGGCGTCGCGCTCTTCGACAGCTATCATTGCAGCCGCTACAACACCAACACCGGCCGCCTGACTCGCGCCATGTTTCGCGCCGTATTCGAGGACATCGCGCGGCACCTCGGCAGGCCCGCCGCACCGAGCGCATGACCAAGGTCTCGCGTCTCAACCGCCGCCTGGTGACCACCCCGGAGCCCGCAGCGGCCGGCTTCGATCCGCGCGAGCTGATCGCCTCGCTGCCGCACCGGCCGGGCGTGTATCGCTTCTTCGACGCGCAGGGCGCGGCCTTGTACGTCGGCAAGGCAGGCGATCTGCGCAAGCGCGTCTCCAACTACTTCCAGAAGAGCGAGCACGAGCCGCGCATCGCGGCGATGATTCCGCAGATCGCGCGGGTCGACACCACCGCGGTGCGCTCGAACGGCGAGGCGCTGCTGCTCGAGAACAACCTCATCAAGGCGCTCGAGCCGCGCTACAACATCCTCTTCCGCGACGACAAGAGCTATCCGTACGTCTGCCTGTCCGGTGATCCGTTTCCGCAGCTTCGCTTCCATCGCGGCACGCTCGACCGCAAGCACAAGTACTTCGGGCCGTTCCCGAGCGCCGGCGCGGTGCGCGACGGCATCGCGACGCTCCAGAAGGTGTTCCAGATCCGCACCTGCGAGAACACCGTGTTCGCCAACCGGTCGCGGCCCTGCATGCTGCATCAGATCCAGCGCTGCACGGCGCCCTGCGTCGGGCTGATCGGCGAGGAGGAGTACGCGCAGGACGTGCAGAGCGCGCTCCTGTTCCTGCAGGGCAAGACCGACGAGGTGCTCGCGCAGCTCAAGATGCAGATGGACGACGCGTCGGCGAAGCTCGACTTCGAGCGCGCGGCGCGCATTCGCGACAAGATCCATCGATTGCAGCAGCTGCAATCGAGGCAGTTCGTCGAAAGCGCGACGGCGGGGGACATCGACGTCGTTGCCGCCGCCATCGACCAGGGCGTGATGGCGGTGAACGTCGTGATGATCCGTGGAGGACGCCACCTCGGCGATCGCACGTTCTTTCCGCGCAACGCCGAGGCCGGCACGCCGGCCGAGCTGATCAACGCGTTCCTGCCGCAGCACTACGTCGAGCGCCCGGTGCCGCCCACGATCGTCGCGCCCGAAGCGGAGGACGCCGAGGCGCTGGCCGAGGTGCTGACGCAGCAGGCCGGACGCAACGTCGAGATCGTCACCAATCCCGGCGGCGAGCGGCGCGTGTGGGTGACGATGGCCACGCAGAACACGGTGCTCGCGATCCGCCAGAAGCTCGCCCAGAAAGCGACACAGGAGGAGCGCCTGGCGGCGCTGCAGGACGCGCTCGGGCTGCCATCGACGGCGCAGCGCATCGAATGCTTCGACGTGTCGCACACGATGGGCGAAGCGGCGGTCGCGTCGTGCGTCATCTTCGACCGGCTCTCGATGCGCACGAACGAATACCGCAAGTTCAACGTCACGCCGGAGCACGCGGGCGACGACTACGCCGCGCTGCGCGAGGCGCTGACGCGGCGCTGCGCGCGCATCGTCGCGGGCGAATATCCCGCACCCGACCTGCTGGTGATCGACGGCGGCAAGGGACAGGTCGGCATCGCGGCCGAGGTGCTCGCCGAGCAGGGGTTGCACCAGACGCCGCTGATCGGCATGGCCAAGGGCCCCGAGCGCAAGCCCGGCCTGGAGGACATCGTCTTTCCCAACCGTGACGACGTGCTCAACCTGCCGTCGGACCATCCGGGGCTGCATCTGTTGCAGCAGATCCGGGACGAGGCGCATCGCTTCGCGATCCAGGGACACCGCGCGCGCCGCGCCAAGGCCCGCAATACCTCGTCGCTGCAGGCGATCAGCGGCATCGGCTCGAAGCGGCGCCAGGCGCTCCTCGCGCACTTCGGAGGCCTGAAGGGCGTACAGGCGGCCAGCGTCGACGATCTCGCGCGCGTGCCGGGCGTGTCGCGCGCGCTGGCCGAGCGCATCTACGCGCAGCTGCATTGAGCGCTGCGCGCGCTCGGCCTCCCCGCGAGGGTAGAATGGCGTGCCGCCTCGGGTGCGGCCCGCTGTCATGCTGTTAAACCTTCCTACCACGCTCACCTGGCTCAGGATCGTGCTGATCCCGGTCTTCGTGAGCGTCTATTACCTGCCGGACGCGTGGCTCACGCCGCCGGCGCGCAACTGGATCGCGATGAGCGTCTTCGCGCTCGCGGCCATCACCGACTGGTTCGACGGTTATCTCGCGCGGCGGCTCGGCGCGGTGAGCGCGTTCGGCGCATTCCTCGACCCCGTCGCCGACAAGCTGATGGTGGCCGCGGCGCTCATCCTCCTGGTGCAGCTCGGACGCGCCGAGGCCTACCTCGCGATCATCATCATCGGCCGCGAGATCGCGGTATCGGCGTTGCGCGAGTGGATGGCGCAGCTGGGACGCTCGCGCAAGGTCGCGGTCGCGTTCATCGGGAAGATCAAGACGGTCGCGCAGATGACGGCGCTCATCGCGCTGCTGCTGTGGGAGCCCGTCATTCCCGGTATATCGACCCGCGTGCTCGGGACCGTGGCGCTGTGGATCGCTGCGATCCTCACGCTGTGGTCGATGTTGCATTACCTGCGTCTCGCAGCGCCGCACTTCGCCGCCGAGCCTGTGCGTGCCGAGTCGCAGGCTCAACCGGTGGCACGGCCCGCGACCAAAACGCACGCGCGGCCGCGTCACGCCAAGAATCGCCGCGCGATGCGGCCGATCAAGCGGCCGGGGCCGCAGACGCACTAGCCTCGAGCGGCGCGTTGCCTGCGCCGCCGCTGTTCCCGTATCCTTGCCAAAGGAATACAGGGGGGGAGACCTGTGCGAGACCTTGGGGGCCGCGCGTCGGCATCGCGCGCGGAGGTCGGTGTTTGTCGCGCGACGATGATGCACGGACCGGGCGTCCGGTGAGCCCGGACGTTTCCGCGCACCTCGAGCGCTGGGCGCACGAGCGTCCCGACGACATCGCGATCGTCGACGGGGACCAGCGCGTGTCGTATCGCGCGCTCCGGGAAAGCGCTCTGCGCATCGCGCGTGGCGTCGCGGACGCCGTCGCTGGCCGCCGCGGCGTCGTGTGCCTCCTGTTCGTCGACAAGGTGGCCGGCATCAGGGCCATCGCCGGTGCGATGTGGGGCGGTCATGTCTGCGTCGCCCTCGATGCGGACGATCCGCGCGAGCGGCTGCGCTTCATGCTGGCCGACGCGGACCCGCTCGCGGTCCTGACCGATGCCGCGCACGTCGCGCGTGCGCGCGAGATCGTGCCGGAGGGCTGCGCGGTGATCGACATCGATGCGCTGCCCGACGGCGTGACAGTGCCTCGTGCGCACGTCGACCCCCATGCGATCGCGTACGTCGCCTATACGTCGGGCTCCACGGGCACGCCCAAAGGCGTGATGCAGACGCACGCCAACCTCGCGTTCTTCACGCAAAGCTATGTCACCATGTTCGACGTCGGACCTGGCGATCGCCAGGTCACGCTGTCCGCGTTCGGCGTGCCCGCCGGCATTGGCGACATCCTGCGCAGCATCTCGCTCGGCCTCACGCTATGCGTGTACGACGTTCGTCGCAACGGCATCGCGGACATCGCGGACTGGCTCGACCTGCGCCGCGTCACCATCTTTCACTCGGTACCTACCGTGTGGCGCGAGATGACTGCCCGCATGCCGCCGCAGCGCGTGCTGCCGCACCTGCGCCTCGTGCACCTGGGAGGGGAAGCCGTCTTCGGCGGCGACATCGCGCAGTTCCGCGCGCACACGCCGCCGCGATGCGTGCTCTTCAACCAGTTCGCGGGAACTGAACCGGGGATCGTTGCGCGTAACGTCATCACGCATGGAACGCCGGTTCCGCTCGAAGGCATCGTGCCGGCCGGCCGGGCTATGGAGGGCGTGGCGCTGCGCATCGAGCGCGAGGACGGCACATCGGCGGCCGTCGGCGAGGTCGGCGAGATCGTCGTGTGCAGCCGGTACTTGAGCCCCGGCTATTGGCGGCGTCCCGATCTCGATGCGAAAGTGTTCTCGGATGATCCGATGCGTCCTGGATGGCGTCGCTATCGCAGCGGGGATCTCGGAAGCCTCGATGCGGAAGGCCTGCTGCGCTTCCACGGACGCCACGGAACCCGCGTCAAGGTGCATGGACATTCCGTCGACCTGACGGAGATCGAGGCGGCCCTCGCAAGCTGCCCGGACGTCGCGCGCGGTGCAGTGGTCGCGCGCCCCGGCGCCGACAATGCCGATTCGGTGCGCATCGTCGCGTACGTCGAACGCGCGGCGAGCGGTGCGTGCAATCACAAGGACGTGCGTCGCCACCTGGCGAGCCGGCTGCCGCGGTACATGCTGCCCGCCGAGATCCTGTTCGTCGCCGCCATGCCGCTCGGTATCGGCGGCAAGGTCGATCGGCGGCGCCTCGCCGACACGCCGACGCTCGCGCAATCCGAGCGCGACACCTGGCGGGCACCGCGCGATGAGGTCGAGCAGGCGATCGCGCGCGAGTTCGAGCGTCTTCTGGATGTCGAGGCGGTCGGTACCGACGACGACTTCTTTCTCCTCGGCGGCGACTCGCTCATGACCGGTGACCTCCAGAGCGGCCTGCTGCGGGCGTTCGGCATGCACATCGGCAGCCTGCACGAGGACGCAACCGTGCGGCATCGCGGCGAAGATCCGGGGGGAGATCGCGCGACGCGACGGAAATGGCCGCCGCCGCATGCCGGTCGTGCTGCCGCTGTGGCGCAACGGCGCCGAGATACCGCTGTTCATGGTGCACGGCCGAAACGGGCAGGCGTTCGTAAGTCCGCACTTCATGCGGCTCCTCGGCGACGATCAGCCCGTGTGGGCGTTCCAGGCGCGCGGCCTGGACGGTACGAGCGAGCCCCACGCCAGCATCGAGGCGATGGCCGACGAGTATCTCGCGGAGATGCGCCAGGTGCGGCCGCAGGGGCCGTATTTCCTGGGCTCGCTATGCGCGGGCGTTTTCATCGTGACGATCATGGCGCGCAGGCTGCGCGCGGCGGGCGAGACGGTGCTGCCGCTGCTGCTGCTCGATCCGCCGAACAGCATCTTCCAGCCGGGTTATCTCAGCCTCACGCGCGAGCAGTTCGAGCAGAAGATGCGCACGCGCAAGGCGAACGGCGGGACCGGCGGCCCGATCGACGATCCGGTCTACATGCAGGCGCTCCTGCGGACCGTGCTCGCGTTCGAGCGTTCGATCGCGACGCATCGTCCGCACCCGTACGACGGCGACGCGTTCCTGTTGTCGAGCACGGCGCGCTCACAGGGCGCCGACGTCGCGTTCTTTCGCGAGATGTTCACGGGCAACACGGTGCGCCATGAGATCGGCGACACGCACCGCAGCGCCCTCAGCCCGCAGAACCCCGCATTCGTGCGTGCGCTGGAGGAAAGCCTGGCCCGCATTCGCCAGGCCGCGGCGCACGCGATCAGCTGAGAAGCGAACGCGCGTTGACCCGATTCCGGGCCAGACGCTATAATTTAAGGCTGTTCCCCGATAGCTCAGTTGGTAGAGCGACGGACTGTTAATCCGCAGGTCCCTGGTTCGAGCCCAGGTCGGGGAGCCAAGTCAACCAAGGGTTAGCGCTACGCGCTGGCCCTCTAGCCTTCCTCAGTGTGACAAAAATGTACCAACGTTGTCACGC
>Ga0105240_10014552_pt1 | contig 10737 bp, 6 predicted proteins | sample KBSC54metaG_FD_80426 | JGI IMG/M metagenome (GOLD analysis project Ga0105240, IMG submission 80426) | Corn rhizosphere microbial communities from Kellogg Biological Station, Michigan, USA - KBS C5-4 metaG | ecosystem: Host-associated > Plants > Roots > Rhizosphere > Soil | place: Michigan, USA...
CAGGCACCGAACGGCACGATTCTTCGTAACCCACTTCCGGGCACGTTGGGGAACCTGGCGCAAACGTTCTTCTCTGGCCCGAGCTCGTTCAATCTCGATGCCGCATTGACGAAGCAATTCCGGATTACGGAGCGCTTCAACGCAGAAATTCGGACCGACTGGCTGAACGTCGCGAACCATCCCGACTTTTCGGGATCGACTATCGACAGCAGCATCGATTCAGCTACCTTCGGCCGCATCACTGGAGGCGGCGCGAGTGGCCGCATCATCGTACTGGGCGCGCGGCTGAACTGGTAATCTGAACATTCGTATTCCGTAGTTACTGGGGGTTCTGTGAGGAGTCATAGCATGCTGAATATCCACCGTCAACCTCTTCGGTTGTTGGGCCTGGCTGCCCTGGCAGTCGCACTGCCGCTGCTACAGTCGGCTGCGAAGCGCCCACTGACGCATCGTGATTACGATTCGTGGAAGGCCATCCAGAGTCAGGCGCTGTCACGCGACGGCAAGTACCTGGCCTACGCGCTCTTTCCGCAAGAAGGCGACGGCCAACTGGTAGTGCGCAATCTGGCGACGAGCAAGGAAATACGCGAAAACGCGGGTACGCCGCCGCCCCCACGGGAAAGCGCCGATCCGGAAGGGCCGCCGCCTGACCTGACTCCAGGCGCCGGCATGCGGATCATCTTCACGCATGACAGCCGCTTCGTGATTGCGGTGGCATTCCCCCCAAAGGCGGAGACGGAGAAAGCAACAAAGGAGCGGAAGCGCCCTGACGAAATGCCGCACAACGGCATGCTGATTGTGGACCTGGCGGCGATGTCGGCGTCGCGCGTTCCGGAAGTGACGAGCTTTCAGGTGCCGGAGGCGGGTGAGAGTTTTCTGGCGTATCTCAAGCAGCCGAAACCGGGGCAGGCAGCAGCGCCCGCTGCCGCTAACCAGGATGGACAGGATAACGGCGGCGACCAGGCTCGCGGCGGCCGCGGAGGTGGTACGGCCGGGGCTCGCAGCCGCACAACTTACGGCTCTGACCTGGTGCTGCGCGATCTTCGTACGGCTGGCGGGAAAGAGGTGACGCTGGAAGACGTGGCAGAGTATTCGATGGCCAAGGACGGCAAACTGCTCGCGTACGCGGTTGCATCGAAGAAGGAAGAGTCCAACGGCATCTATACCGTGGTGCCGGGGAGTGAGGCTGCTCCGGTGGCGCTGCTGCATGGCAAGGGGCACTACTCCCGCATCACGTGGGACACACCGCAGCAGAAGGCCGTCTTCCTGAGCGACCGAGACGATACCACCAGCAAGCCGCCGAAGTTCAAGGCTTACCTGTGGGAGCGGCAGTCGGCGACTCCGGTTGAGGCCGTCTCCGTTTCGACTCCCGGATTTCAGGCGGGATATGCGATCGCCGATCGCGGCACGATTCGCTTCTCACGCGATTCCTCGCGGCTGTTCCTGAACTGCGCGCCGGCAGGCGATGTGGCAGCGACGGAGCCCGAGCCCGCGCAGGCACCGGCCCCCTCGGCAGCGCCGGGAGGGCGCGCGGGTGCCTCCGATAAGGCGGTGGCCGATCTTTGGAACTGGAAGGACGACTACGTCCAGCCCATGCAGAAGGTTCGCTCCGCGCAGGAACGCATGCGCACGTATACGGCAGTCCTCAATATCGCGTCGAAGAAGTTTATCCAACTGGCCGACCCCACGATGCAGACCGTCACTCCCAACGACGATGGAAAATACCTCCTGGGAATCGACGACCGCGCGTATCGCCACATGGTGGACTACGACGGGAACTATAACGACACCTACGTGGTGGATACCGCGACCGGCGCACGCAAGTTGCTCTTGCAGAAGCAACGCGGCGGCGGTGGGGGCGGGGGTGGACGTGGCGGCGGAGGCGGTTCGCCGCTGTCGCCGGACGGAAAGCATCTACTCGCCTTCCGCGATGAGCAGTGGTGGTCGGTACAGACTTCGGACGCGAAGAAGGTGGACCTGACCAGCAAGCTCGGGCCGAAATTTGCCAACGAAGATCACGATACGCCGGATGAGGCCACGGGCTACGGCTCCGGTGGCTGGACGAAGGACGGCAAGTGGGCGCTGCTTTACGATCGATACGATGTGTGGGCGGTGGCGGCGGATGGATCGGGAGCGCGGAAGCTGACCGACGGGCACGGTTCCAACTTACAGTTCCGGGTGGTACGGTTGGATGTCTCGACGGAAGAAGAGCCGGGCATCGACCCCGCCAAACCCCTGCTGTTGCGCGCGGAAAATCTCGAGACGCGGGAGACCGGCTACTACTCGCTGCCTTCGCTGGAGAAGAACCAGCCGCAGCGTTTGCTGTGGGGCGCGAAGAATTATCGAACCGTGGGAAAGGCCAAGGACGCCGACGTGGTTCTGGTAACGGCCACCACGTTCCGCGATCAGCCCGACCTGCACGTGACCGATTCGACTTTCCACGAACTGAAGAAGGTGACGGACGCAAATCCGCAGCAGGCCGACCTGATCTGGGGTACCGGCGAACTGATTAAGTACCGGAACGCCGATGGCGTGGAATTGCAGGCGGCGCTGTACAAGCCGGAGAATTTCGACCCGGCGAAGAAGTATCCGATGATCGTGTACCTTTACGAGCGCCTCTCACAGAACGTGAACAATTTCGTCAGACCGGCACCGGGCCACTCCATCAACTTCTCGTATTACGTGAGCAACGGGTACCTGGTGCTGACGCCGGACGTTATCTACACGACTGGGCATCCGGGGCAGAGCGCGTTGAAGTGTATTCTGCCGGCGGTGCAGACCGTGGTGGATAAAGGCTTCGTGAATCGCAATGCAATCGGCATTCAGGGACATAGCTGGGGCGGATACCAGACGGCGTACCTGGTGACGCAGACGAATTTGTTCCGGGCCGCCGAAGCAGGCGCACCGGTGGTGAACATGATCAGCGCCTATGACGGCATTCGCTGGGGCACCGGACTGCCGCGCCAATTCCAGTATGAGAAGACGCAGAGCCGGATTGGCGGATCGATCTGGGATTCACCGATGCAGTTCATCGAAAACTCGCCGATCTTCATGGTGAATCGCGTCACGACACCGATGCTGATTCTGCATAACGATGCGGACGACGCGGTGCCGTGGTATCAGGGGATCGAGTTTTTCCTTTCGATGCGGCGGCTGGGAAAAGAGGCGTACTTATTTAACTACAACGGTGAGCCTCACCATCTGAACCGGCGCCCGAATCAGAAGGACTATACGGTACGGATGCAGCAATTCTTCGATCATTTCCTGAAGGACGGCGCAACGCCGGCGTGGATGGAGAAGGGCATCTCCTACAATGATCGCGAAAAGGAAAAGGAAAAATTCATCACGATCTATTCTGAGGATCCGGAAGCGGCGAAGGATGTGAAGAAGTAGGGTAGCAGTCGATATTTCTCCTCGGGAGGGCGAACGGAGCAACGCTCCCTAAGTTCAGCTGCTCTATTGAATATTGATGATGACCGAGTTGGAGGCTTGCCCTTATGGTCCGAAAACTGGATCTACGATACTTGGCCGTTCGCAGCTGCCCTCGATACTGAATAAGATATGCCGAGAGTTCTGGATCCGTTCCGGTTCGTCGTGATCGCCTTCGCCGGATGGATGAACCAGCGCCAAGTGCACATGATCGATTATCTCCGTGAGGAGAATCGCGTTCTTCGCGAGCAACTTGGTGGACGCCGGATTCGATTCGGCGACGATCAGCGGCGCCGTTTCGCAGCCAAAACCAAAGGCTTGGGGGAAACTGCTGGCTGAGGTGGCCACTATCGTTACGCCGGAAACGTTGCTCGCGTGGCATCGGAAACTGATCGCCCAGAAATACGTTGGCAGTGAAAGACGCGGCCCTGGACGACGCCGCTCGGCAGACGAGATTGAGACCTTAGCCGCGCGGATGGCTAGGGAGAGCGTTGATTGGGGATATCGTCGAATCCAGGGCGCATTAGCCAACCTTGAACACGATATTGCGCGTAGCACCGTTGCCGGCATTCTGAAACGAAACGGGATCGAACCCGCTCCGGAACCGAAACGCAAGACAACTTGGAAGGAGTTTCTGAGCCGTCACTGGCAGCAAATCGTGGCTGCAGTCTTTACCGTTGAAGTTTGGACTGGCCGCGGATTGCGACGCTTCGCCGTGCTCTTCTTTATAGAATTATCCACGCAAAAGGTGGAAACCGCCGGAGTAGCGGATTCGGCCGACGGACAATGGATGCCGCAGATTGGCAGGAACCTGGCGGACGGTGCCGACGGCATCCTTAACGGCAAGCGGCACCTCATCAATGATCGGGATCCATTGTTGACCGCTCTGTGCCTGGAGATGTGGGAGGATTGCGGAATCCAATCCGTGAAGCTCCCGCCGCGGTCTCCCAATCTGAATGCCTATGCGGAGAGGTTTGTAGGGAGCATCAAAGAGTCGTGCCTGGATCGCATGATCTGGTATGGCGATGACTCAATGCGTAGAGGAATCAACGAGTTCATGGCGCATTACCACCGAGAACGGAATCATCAAGGATTGAACAATCTGCTGATCATTCCCGCCGATGGTTCCGGAAGCTGGCCGCGTAAAGTTCCGCGAGCGCTTGGGCGGAATGCTCAATTACTACTATCGACAGGCTGCGTAAACCCGAAATCTGCGTTTTGGGTCTTTAGTGCCCGGTAGGAGATTCAACCCTCTTTCGGGCCGGCAATCGACTTGAATCGAGGCCGCCATGGCCCTTCCACCTGACACTGCTTTGCTGACCACATCCTGACAACTCACGGAACAACACATCGCGATTTTAATTTCCGGACGATACGGGCTTATCAAGGGGCAGCTCGGCCTGACGGTCGCGGCTAAGCAACTGCGCCGTTGATGTTCTTCTACGTTCCGGGTATTTGCCGCCTGTCGGATCGTGGAATGAAGCGTTGCTCTCTGCTGACTGGCAGCCGGACTTCTGTTTTCGTTCCTTGCGGGCGTCCTCGACGCCTGGATTTTGCTGCTTGAGATCAAAGCGGTGGTATGATCGACGTAATCGATCAATCCAGGGGGGAAGGGGTTCCTGTTTTGGTCTTCTGTTTCCTCACCAAGTTGTGAACGATAGCCCCGCATCTCATTTCAGGAGCTTGCATGCACATCGTTCGTTCGCTCGTCGTTTTTCTTTGCGTCGCAACCCTCGCAGCACAGACTTTTCGTGGCAGCATTACAGGGTTGGTTACGGACAGCACCGGCGCCTCTATCGCAGGCGCGGTGGTGAAACTCGAGAGTCCCGCCACGGGGTTGACCCGTTCGGGCACCTCGAACAGTCAGGGACAATATACCTTCCCGGATCTGCCCGTGGGGCAGTACACGGTGCTGGTGACGCAGCCCGGCTTCGAAGCCAGGAAGTTCGATAACGTCACTGTCGCTGTTTCGGTAACGAGCACGCTGGATGTGCGTCTCGGTGTGGCGCAGCAGCAGCAGGTGATCGAAGTCTCCGCAAACGCCGCTGTGCTCGAGACCACTTCGACGGCGCTGGTGGGCGTGGTGAACACCAAGACCGTCTCCGACCTGCCGATGAATGGACGCGACTTCCGGCAGATGATTAAACTCGCCCCGGGAGTTTCGCCCGCCACCACTTCCGTCAACGGCATGCGCACCAGCGGGAATAACTACCAGATCGACGGCGCGGATAACAACGATGCCTTCCAGAACGCAGCAGCGGTGAACCAGGGCGGTGTCGCCGGTATCGCAGGGACGCTACTGCCGATCGAAGCCATCGATCAGTTCTCGGTGCAGAGCAATGCGAGCGCGGAGACAGGACGCAATGCCGGGTCGAGCGTCAACCTGGTGATCAAGTCCGGTACCAACAACTTTCATGGCACGGCGTATTACTTCAATCGCAACGAAGCGCTTGCCTCGCGTTCGCCCTTCCAGTCCGCCGCCAGCCCCAAGCAGGTGATCCGCAACAATCAGTTCGGCTTTTCGCTGGGCGGCCCGATTGCGAAGAACAAGACTTTCTTTTTCATCAACGGCGAGTCGCAATTGTCGAATGCCAACAACTCGATTCTCGACACGACGCCTTCCGATGCGTGGGTGGCCGCTGGTACCGACGTTCTGACGAAGTATGGAATGACGGTGAATCCAGTCTCGACGAATCTGTTGACCATTTGGCCGGCGGCCTCACGTACTGGTCCGGCCGCAGCCAACAACTACCTCTCGAACGGCCGCAACGACTACAACAGCTTCAACGGGATCGTGAAGCTGGATCACACGTTTAACGACAAACATTCGCTCTACCTGCGATACTTCGGCGGCACGGGAACGCAGACCGCCGACGTTGGTTCGCACCTGCGCGACTTCTTCCAGGTGGCGCCCAGCCACATGCACAACGTGTCGGTTGTGGAGAACGCGTTGTTTACTCCCACGCTAGTGAACCAGTTGACGCTCGGCGTGAATTACTTCCTACAGACGTTTAACGATGCCAACACCAGCATCAATCCGATCGCGTTAGGTTTGAATACCGGTGTGACTGACCCGACACTGATCGGGTCGCCGAAGATCACCATCAGCGGATTCGATTACGTGGGAGCCACGCAGCCTTTGGGACGCATCGACACCACCGGACACATCACGGACAACTTGACGTGGTCGCACGGGCGGCACCAGGTGAAACTGGGCGGCGAATACCGGCGCGCGCGGTTGGACGTGTTCTACCAGATCAACAAGCGCGGCAGCTTCGTATTCGACGGCACGCGCGGCCCGTGGGCATCGGACACCTCGGTCAGTTCCAGCCTGCGATCGATGGCCGATTTCCTGGCTGGCTTGCCAAGTAATTCGAGCGGCGCGGTGATTGTGCTGGGAGCGTTGCAGCGCGACTACTACCAGAACTCGTTCGATTGGTGGGCGCACGATACGGTGCGGCTGAATTCCAAACTGACGGTGAATTTCGGCGTGCGCTACACCTATCACGGCGTGCTCCATGACGCGAAGAATACCGTGACCGGCTTCGTTCCGCGTGCCGGTTTCGTGGGGCCCGGCAACGGGCTGGATAGTCTCTACCCGAAGGACTGGAACAATTTCGCGCCGCGTTTCGGATTCGCCTACACTCCCTCGCGAGACGGCAAGACGGTAGTGCGCGGTTCATGGGGCGTGTTCTACGACGTACCCGCGCTGAACTTCTTCGTGGCCAACACGGGCCTTCCGAATGGCGGAGCGGCCGGCATCAACGCCAACCCTGGCGGCCCGGTTCCGGTATACACGGTGACCGCGCGGAACGTGGTGATCCAGCAAGGCGTCCCGGTGTTTGGCAATGCGGGGCCGGTCGCGCCATTTGGAGCGTTCGGTGTCGATCAAGGGTTCCGTACACCGTACGTGCAGAATTTCAACTTCAACGTGCAGCGGCAGCTTTCCTCGTCAACTGTGCTGCAGGCCGGATATGTGGGGAGCCTGGGACGCAAACTGCCGGTGCTACGCGATATCAATCAACCGATCAACGGAGTGCGGCCGTTCGCAACGCAATATCCGACGCTCGCTACCATCGACATGGCGTTCTCGATGACTAACTCGGCGTACAGTTCGTTCCAGACGCAGCTGCGGCAGTCCCTGTGGAAGGGGCTGACGGCGACTTTCAACTACACGCTGGGGCACGCCATCGACAACACCAGCGACGTCCGCAATACGGTGCCAACAAACAGCTACGATTTGCGCAATGAACGCGGCAACAGCACCTTCGACATCCGGCACATTGTGACCAGCTTCGTGAGCTATCAGATTCCGGGAGCCCGATTTGCTCCGCGTTTGACGAAGGGCTGGCAGGTGAACTCGCTCGTCACCGTACATGGTGGTTCTCCGCTGAATTTGCTGGCGGGCACGAATCGTAGCGGCACCGGTGAGAATCGCGATCGAGTCGATTTGGTCGGCGACCCGTTCGCGGGAGTCACCACGACGATTCCGAATTCGCTGGCGATCCAATACTTCTCGAAGGCGGCGTTCGCGAATCCCGCCACCGGGACATTCGGGAATCTGGGACGCAATACGATTTACGGGCCGGGTTTCGGGTCGGTGGATTTCTCGGTTTTCAAGACGACGCCGATTACCGAGAAGCTGCACGCGGAATTGCGGGTGGAGATTTTCAATCTATTCAACCGCACTAACTACGCCAATCCGAACACCACGTTCTCATCGAGCAGCTTCGGGCAGATCACTTCCACGCGAAATGGCGGCTCGGCGCCGGGGCTGGGTTTCGGCGAACCTCGCAATACGCAACTGGGTTTGCGGCTGGTCTTCTGATCGCGTAGCGCGCCCAGCCGGACGACAATGTTCTGAGGAGAAGAATTGTCAATACTGAACTGGCACCTGCCGGCGCGACTCTTCGTGCTGGGCGCCCTGATGCTCCCGCCCGTTGCCGGCGGGGCCTCTTCTACGGCGGACTTGCTGGCCCAATTGATCCGCATCGATACCAGCAATCCGCCGGGAAACGAAGCTAAGATCGCTGAGTTTCTCGCGACGCTTTTCCGCCCGCTCGGATTTGAGATTCAGATCATCCCGACGCCCGTCGCGGGCAAGTCGCATTTTCTAGCGCGACTGAAAGGCGACGGTACGAAGCGGCCAGTATTGATCGCCGCGCACGCGGACGTAGTCGGCGTGGAGCGCGAGAAGTGGTCGCTCGATCCTTTCGCGGGAGTGATTAAAGACGGCTATGTGTATGGCCGGGGCGCCATCGATTTTAAAGGCGGACTGGCGACATTCGCGCGCGCGGCGATGATGCTGGCCGAAAACAAAGTGCCGCTGCATCGCGACGTGATCTTTCTTTCGGAAGCGGACGAAGAAGGCGGGACGTACAATACCACCTGGCTGGCGGAGAATCACTGGGATCAGATGGACTGCGAATTTGCCCTCAACGAGGGTGGCTGGGTGATGCAGAGCGACAATGGCAAGGTGCGTTACGCGAGTGTTTCCACCGCGGACAAGGCGAGTGTCACGCTGCTGGTTACCGCGAAGGGAACTTCCACCCATTCGTCGATGCCGCGGCCCGATAATGCGATCTTCACTCTGGCAAAGGCCCTGACCCGGATTGCGGCCTATGACACGCGTCCCAAACTGATCGAGAGCACCAAAGAATTTTTCCTGACGTTAGCCAAGACGAGCGCGCCTCCGCTGTCCACTCACTTCGAGAACCTGGTGACGAGCGGCGATCCGAAATTGGTTGCGGAGGCCGATCGGGAGATCAGCAAGGATCCCCTGCTGCACGCGATTATGCGAAACACGATTGCGCCCGTGTTTCTGAAAGCCGGCTTCCGCGGCAACGTGATTCCCGGGAGCGCCGAGGCGACCATCAATTTTCGCGTACTGCCGGGAACTCGCCCGGAGGACTTGGTGGACGAGATGAAGACCGTGATCAACGACCCCGATGTGGAGGTGGCGCTGCCGCCCGCCAGCAGCGCGGATGGCGCACGCATCCGGAAGTACTCCGAGATGGCGGCGCGTACCCTGCCTTCAACGAAAGATACGGAGCTGTTTCGCGCGCTGGTGCGAAACGCGAACGCAGTCTGGCCGGGAGCGCCGGTGACCACATACCTGTTTCAGGCGGGCACGGATGCGATCGCATGGAGGAGTCGCGGCGTGCCGGTCTATGGGATCTACCCCTATCCGATCTCCGCGGAAGACCTCACGCGCATGCACGGCAACGACGAACGGGTGCCGGTGAAATCGCTGGAGCAGGGGACCGAGCTGATTTACAAGACGCTGCTGGACGTCGCGGCGAAATAGGAGTCTCAGCGGCGCGGCCAGATCGCGATCGATGCGTTGGATGGCCTCGTTCTGTTCTTCCCAAAAGGATTGCGATTGAATTCGTTCCAGGTAGGAGCGCTAATAACCGAAGTTCAGCCAGACCTGCTCCTTGGAAGCGAACAGGCGATTCCTCTCCGCGATCGGACGGACATCCAGGATGTCTTCGGGCGTGCCACCGCGAAAAGCCGGACGCGTCAGCGTCCGATACTCTCGTACCAATTCTTCGCTCGGGCGGAGTTGATCTCGCCCGCACGCGCGGCCAGATCGTCCAGCATTGAAGGATAGCGGTCGAAACCATCCGTCGCAATCGTTACGACGTTGTCGTCCGGACTGAGATCTAAATAACGAGCGATGCTGATTGCGCCCAGCGCGTTGCAGATTCCCGAGACGCCGAACAGGCCGCCCAGACCGGCAAGACTGCCTGCAGGCAGTCCCGACAGTTTCTCCACCACTGGCAGACGGTTTTGCAGAAGTTCCCGGCCGGCGACGCAGTCATCGTCATGCACCAACATCACGTAGTCAGTGTTCAGGACGTTGTGAATCAGGGTGACCATTTTGTCGCCGATGCCTTCGATGCGGTGCGTGCCGCGTCCATCGTTTAAGAGTGTGGAGCACTCCTTCGGCTCCGCCGCGCAGACGGGCGAGTCGGGATAGTGGGCCTTGATGGCGTCCCCGGCTGCCAGCGTTCCGGCCGGTCCCGGGGCAGAAACAAACGCCGCGACAAGCCGACAGCTTTATCCAAAGTCCCGAGAGCCCATTCTCTCTGCGTTTCCGACAGTGTAGTCAATTTTGTAGCTGTAGAGAGCCTCCGAGTTCAACAGGCCATCACAGACTTCAACTTAGGGCCGGCAACTCCTTTGTCCTTAAGTGTTTGAAAACGGGGCGATTCCCGAAACCAACTCCATCCGCCTTGGGCGCAGGGGGTCGAGTGTTCGAATCACTCCGCCCCGACCATTAGAATCAGTAGATTAGATGTACGA
>Ga0105240_10014554_pt1 | contig 10735 bp, 8 predicted proteins | sample KBSC54metaG_FD_80426 | JGI IMG/M metagenome (GOLD analysis project Ga0105240, IMG submission 80426) | Corn rhizosphere microbial communities from Kellogg Biological Station, Michigan, USA - KBS C5-4 metaG | ecosystem: Host-associated > Plants > Roots > Rhizosphere > Soil | place: Michigan, USA...
GCGGCCTCGTCGAGCGGGTTAACCGTGGACATGTTGATGACGCGCGCCCGGATGCCTTCCTCGGCGAGCATGCGATGGGCGTCGAGGCTGCGGTGAACCATCGTTCCATTGCAGATGATGGCCAGATCGCCGCCTTCGGCGAGGACCTCGGCCCTGCCGATCTGGAAGGAAAGAGCCTTGCGGGGAATGGCAGGAACCGGCATCCGGCTTATGCGGATGAACATCGGGCCATCGAACGCGGCGGCGGCACGGATAGCCTGCTCGGTCTCCCACGGATCGGATGGAACGATCAGGGTGAGGTTAGGGAAGAGCCGCAGCCAGGCTATGTCCTCGATGGAGTGATGCGTGGGACCGAGCTCGCCATAGGCGATGCCGCTCGACTGGCCGACCAGCTTCACGTTGACATTGCTGTAGGCGACATCGGCTTTGATCTGCTCGAGCGCGCGCGCGGTCAGGAAGCATGAGGCGGCGGAGACGAACGGGACCTTGCCGCCATTGGCAAGGCCAGCGCCCACGGCCACCACCGTCTGCTCGGCGATGCCGACATTGACAATGCGCTCTGGCCAGCGCTTGCGGAAATTCACGAGCTTGGACGAGCCAACACTGTCGCTCACGACAGTGACGATTCGTGGATCACTCTCGGCCAGATCCTCGAGGGTGCTCGAAAAAGCATCGCGGCAATCGAACATCCCCGATGCGGAGGCGGCTGCCGACATCACACGAGCTCCTTCATGGCCTGCTCGAACTGCGCCTGGTTGGGGACGCCATGATGCCATGCGACATTGTCGTTCATGAAGGACACACCTTTGCCCTTGATGGTGTTGGCGATAATGCAAAGCGGCCTGCCGCGCCCTGTCGGTGGCGCCGAGAGCACGTCGTAGAGCTGGCCGTAGTCGTGTCCGTCCACGATCTCGACGTGCCAGCCGAAGGCGCGCCACTTGTCGTCCAGAGGATCGAGCGCCGCCGTCTCTTCGGTCCGTGCGCCTTGTTGCAGGCGATTGCGGTCGATGATCACCGTCAGGTTTTCGAGCTTGCGGTGCCCCGCGGTCAGCGCTGCTTCCCAGTTGCTTCCTTCCTGCAGCTCGCCGTCGCCAGTGAGCACGAAGGTGCGAAAGTCCGCGCCGTCCATCTGGCCGGCGATGGCGATGCCGGTGGCGACCGGCAGGCCGTGCCCCAGCGGTCCGGTGTTGGTTTCAACGCCCGGCAGGTAGTTGCGATTGGGATGGCCGTTCAGCTTAGATTCCGCCTGCATATAGGTCGAAAGCTGGGCTTCCGGAAAGTATCCGGCAGCGGCGAGCACCGAGTAGAACGCGCCGGTGCAGTGCCCCTTGCTCATCACGAAGCGATCGCGCTTTGGATCGCGCGGGTTGAGCGGATCGAAGCGGAGCACGCCGAAGTACAAAGTCGCGAGGATGTCGGCGGCACTGAAGTCACCACCCGGGTGTCCGAGCTGGGCTTCGTAGACCATCTGGAAGCTCCGGCGCCGGATCCAAAGGGCCTTATCCTTGAGGATGCTCAAACGATCGTTGCGAAAATCACGTTGTATGGCTGAAGACACGGGGATGAGTCCTGTCGTTTAGGCAAGACCGATCCAGAGGGCGATGCGCCGGAGGCAAACGGAGCGTCGACCCCGGCGCCCTCGATCTCCACCGCGCGGTCGGCCCGCGGCTTGGTCTCGGCGATAAGTACCGACGCTTTGGCTTTCGTGCAATATCGAAAATTTTCGATTGCTATCGTTTTTGCTTGTATCGATGATGAAGGTATCGCGACGGAAGCGACGAAACGATTGGAAAACCGTGCTCTGTGTAGCCTGGGGCTTGTCATTGCCGAGCCGTTGCTCTCTGGCTGAGTGTGCTGTTTTCGGGGATATGTGGCGGCGCGGAGCGAAATGGTGGACGTAGTCGGGCGCGGAACGCGCACAGCCAATCGGCGCGCCGAAGGTGGCGACGGCCGGCAGAATCTGCTGGCCGAGCCGCGCCGCATGAAAATCCTGGAGTGGCTGCAGGAGGAGGGCAGTGCCCGCGTCCGCGATCTCTCTGCAGCGTTTGGTGTCTCTGAGGCCACAATCCGGCAGGACCTCGAACGGCTCGACAACGACGGATACATCACCCGGGAACACGGTGGCGCCTATCTGCGATCGGTGCCGCAGCAGGTCGAGTCGCTATCTCTGCACCACATCCAAAACATGGACCGCAAGCAGGCGATCGGCCGGGCTGCCGCGGCGCTGGTCGGCAACGCCGAGACGATCATCATCGATTCTGGCACGACGGCCACGCAATTCGCCGAAAATCTGAGGTCCCGCCAAGGGCTGAACATCATCACGAACGCGCTGAACATCGCGCTCATGCTCGGGGCGAACCCCACCAATACGGTCCACATGCCGGCGGGCCAGTTCAAAGCGCCGACGCTGTCGCTGAGCGGCGAGAAGTCGGTCGATTTCTTCGTTGGTATCTATGCGGAAAAGCTCTTCCTTGCGACTGCCGGCATCTCGTTCGAGGCGGGCCTGACCTACCCCGCGATCGGAGATATTTATGTCAAGCGGGCGATGATTAAGGCCGCATCGCGGGTCTACCTGATCGCCGACTCGACCAAGATCGGGCGCACCTCGTTCTCATCGCTTGGCGGCGTCGAGCTCGTGCATACCCTGATCACCGACGAGGGCATCTCGGCGGAGGATCTCGCCGGCTTCGAGGCGCGGGGCATCGAGGTTATCGTCGCCCGCTGACAGCGACAAAAGCTCTGTTTCTTTTCGTTTGATGGCGCATGATGACGCCGGCCATTGACTCCCGCAAGCTCGCCGAATAATCGTAGCTAATCGCAAGAAAAGCGAAGCAGACGACATTCGCATTTTTGTGATGCGCGGGAAAAGGGGATGGGCGTGCGGATAGCGGCGTCGTGGCGACCGCTCGCCGCAGCAAAGGAACGCGCCCTTTTGAGGCTCCGCCGCCCGGTGACGGAATGAGGAACAACCCTGTCGGCGAGGCCGACGCACAAGGAGGATGTATTCATGGCTAAGCCAAGTCGGTACCTGATGGCACCGCTTCTGGCCGTGCTGCTCATGGGCGGCACGAGCATCGGCGCTCATGCGCAGGACATGACCGATGTCGGAACGCCGCGCAATCAGACGCTGGTCGTCCAGACATTCGACGGCAAGTCGGCGAACCCGGACGACCAGAACCCGCTGAACAGCTACGCGATCTGGCACGGCTTCCGGGAGCTCGGCTGGAGCTACCTCTGGGAAGACGATACGTCGACCGGCAAATCCTATCCCGAGCTCGCCGACGGCATGCCGCAGGTGCTCAACCCCGAACACACGAAGTTTCGGGTCAAGATCCGGCCGGGCGTCTATTGGAGCGACGGCGTCGAGTTCACCACCGACGACATCCTCTATACCCTCGCGACCGAATTCAAATACAAGGACAAGCTCACCAACGTCGCGACCATCGTAAACTACATCAAGCCCGACAGCTGGAAGGCGGTCGATAAATACACCTTTGAGGTCGAGACCCAAAAGCCGGCCTACGACTTCGTACAGGTGATGGGCGTCTACACCTGGGCCTCGGCCTTCATTCCCGTGCCCAAGCACGTGTTCGAGAAGCAGGCCGACGTCACCACGTTCAAGAACCAGAACCCGGTTACACTCGGGCCGTATACTGTTAAGCAGTACGACCCGAACGGCTTCTGGCAGCTGTGGCAGCTGCGCGACGACTGGCAGCGCTCCGGCTGGGGCAATCTCGGCCAGCCCAAGCCGAAATACGTGCTCTACAAGGACTTCGGCGCGGAAGAGACCCGCACGCTCGCCTTCGTCCAGAACAAGTATGACGAAGACACCTTCATGAGCCCGGATTCGATCCAGGCGGCGGAGGCCAAGAACCCGGCGATCCAGACCTTCTCGCCGACTATGCCGTTCAACGACATGAACGACGCGTGTTCGTACGGCATCTACTTGAACCAGCAGCGGGCACCGCTCGACAAGCCCGAGGTCCGCTGGGCGCTGGCACTGTCGATCGACCTGCAGACGGTCGGTATCACGGCGGTCAACGGCGAGTTCAAGGCGGCGGCGCTGCCGCTTGCGGACACGCCGATCACCGATCCGCTGTTCTACAAGCCGCTGCTCGACTTCCTGACCGGGCTCAAGCTCAAGGACGGCTATCAGCCGTTCAACGCGAACTTCGGCAGCGATCTGATCGCCAAGCTCAAGGATCAGGGCATGGACGACTCCATGCTGCCGACGGGCGATGCCATCAAGGCTGGCTTCGGCCAGGGCTGGTGGAAGTACGATCCGGCCGAGGCCGAGAAACTCCTCAACTCGGTGGGGATCAAGAAGGGCTCGGACGGCTTCTACACGCTGCCGGACGGTTCGCCCTGGACCATCGACTTCGTGTTCCCGTCGGATTGGAACAAGGTGATGGAGCGCGTCGGCTTCTCCATTGCCGACAGCTGGAAGAAGGCGGGCTTTAACGTCAACGCCCGGCAGGTGGACAACGGTGAGTTCACCACCGTGCAGAACACCAATTCCAAGCTCCAGGCGATGATCAACTGGTCGTCGAGCTGCACCTACAACCAGAACTTCCTCAACTCGTGGCGCTCGTTCACCCCTACAAATGTCAAGGATGCGAACTCCAATGATCCGCTCAGCGGCAACTACCTGCGCGTGACGGACCAGAAGATCTTCGATCTCGTAGCCGATGCCACCAAGCAGGAGACGACCTCGGACGCCTTCCTCAAGGACGGACAACAGATCGCCCAGGAGCTAACCAGTGGAATGCAGCTCATCAACCTGATGAACATTCCCACGACGATCCCGACCAATAGCTACTATTGGAAGAACTACCCCAAGGCCGACAACTTCTATGCCGCGCCGTATACCTGGTGGAGTTCGTTCAAGAAGACCATCGTCAACATACAGCCGACCGGCAAGTAATCCGGTCCGGTTCCACGATGGGGCGTCCGCCGGCGTCCTCCCGCCGCCGGGTGCCCCATCGACATTTCTCTCAAGAGGGACCGAAGCCAGCATGGGCGTAGTGCAATATGTCGCCAAGCGCGTCGCGACTTACCTCGCGGTGCTGTTCATCGGCCTCACGATCACCTTCTTCCTGCCGCGGCTGCTCCCCACCAATCCGATCGACTCCTATATCGGCCAGATCCAGAGCCGGGCCGCAGGCATGCTGACGCCGGAAGCGATCGCGTCGCTGCGAGAGAGCCTGCAACAGCTCTATGGGCTGAAGGGCGACCTGCTCAGTCAATACCTTGGCTATCTCAACCGCGTGGTGCTGCACTTCGACTTCGGGCCGTCCTTCGCCTACTATCCGGCGCCGGTATCGAGCATGATCTTCACGGCACTGCCATGGACGCTGGCGCTGCTGCTGATTTCGACGCTCATCGCCTGGGTCATCGGCAACGCGGTGGGCGTGGTGGCCGGCTACTTCCATACCAAGCGCTGGGCAACGGTACTCGAGATCGTCGGTATCCTGCTTTATCCGATCCCGTACTACATCCTCGCGGTCAGCGTGATCCTGCTGCTCGCCTATGTCGTGCCGGTATTCCCGCTCTCGCCGACCTTCCCGGTGGGGCAGCTGACGCTGCCGATGGTCGGGCAGATCCTCTACAACTCGTTCCTGCCGGCCTTGACGCTGGTGCTCGCCGGCTTCGGCTGGAACATCCTCAGCATGAAAGCCCTCGCGGTCGCCACCACCGAGGAGCCCTACGTGACCTTCGCGCGACTCAAGGGTACGTCGCACGGCACACGGATGATCCGCTACGTGTTCCGCAACGCCATGCTGCCCCAGGTCACGGCGCTCGCTTTGTCTCTCGGGATGGTCTTCAATGGTGCGCTGTTGACCGAGATTCTGTTTTCCTACCCGGGCGTAGGGCTGCTGATGCGCACCGCCGCGAGCAACGGCGATTACGACGTGCTCTATGGCGCCATCGCGCTCTCGATCATCGCCGTGGCGACGGCCGGTCTCGTGATCGATCTCGTCTATCCGCTCCTCGATCCACGGATCCGCCGCGCATGACGACCGAAACGCAGACGACACCCGTGGCCGCCGACACAGCGCCGAAACGGAAACGCCGTGACGAAGGCTGGTCGAGCCTGCTCTGGCTGCTCAATCGGCGGCTCGGCATCGGCCTCGTGATCCTGCTGATCTTCGTGGCCGGCAGCCTCGTCCTGCCGTTCTTTTCGCCATCGGACCCGTCGCAGCAGGCGACCTACATGAAGAACCTGCACATGACGACCAAGCACTGGCTCGGGACCACGGCGCTCGGGCAGGACACCTTCTGGTACCTGATCTTTGCGGTCCGCAACTCGCTGCTCCTCGGCATCGCCGTCGGCATCGGCATCACCATCATCTCGACCGCCGTGGGCCTCAGTGCCGGCTATATCGGCGGTGCCTTCGAGCGCATCGTCATGCTGTTCGTCGATACCTTCATCACCATCCCGCTGCTGCCGATCCTGATCATCCTCGGCACGTTGATCCGCGCCAACTACGCCTACCTCGTCAGCATCATCATCATCTTCGGCTGGGCTTGGAATGCCCGCACCATCCGGTCAATGGCACTCACGCTGCGCGAACGCGAATTCATAAACATGGCGCGGTTCTCGGGCGCGGGCACGTTTCACATCCTAACCCGCGAAATCTTCCCGTATGTGTCGGCCTACATGTTGGTTGGCTTCATCAACACGGTGCTGTTTGCGATCAACACGGAGGCGACGCTGGCGGTCATCGGACTGAGCAAGGTCGAGATCCCGACGCTGGGCTCGATCATCTTCTGGGCGCTCAACTACAACGCACTCTTTACCGGCAACGTCGTCTGGCTGGTGGCACCGATCGTCGCGACGGTGCTGCTGTTCCTAGGCCTATTCCTCACCTCCACCGGCTTCAATGAAGCCTTCGCCAGCCGCCGGGGTGTCGCATGATCCGCCTCAACAATGTCGTCGGCAGCTATCGCACCGGCCGCGGCTCGATCAACGCTGTCGACGGCGTGACGCTCGAGATTCCAGATGGCTGCATCCTCGGTGTCGCAGGCGAATCCGGCTGCGGCAAGTCCACCCTGATGAAGCTCATCTATGGCGATGTGCTCTCGCCGATGTCGCTGTCAGCCGGGAGCATCGAGTACGGGTTCACCGACGATCGCGGCACGCCGATCACCAGCGACAACATCAAGCGCGAGTGGTTCAGGCGCATCTCCTATGTGCCGCAGAGCTCGATGAACTCGCTGAACCCGGTGGTGCGCGTCGGCAAGCAGTTCCTCGACTTTCCCGGGCCGGACGCCGACAAGCGGCGTGTGCTCGAGCAGGTCAAGGCCTACATCGTCAAGCTCGGCCTGCCGGTTGAAACGCTCGAGGCCTATCCGCACCAGCTGTCAGGTGGCATGCGGCAGCGTGTCATGATCGCGATGGCGACCTTCTTTCAGCCCGAGCTGATCCTTGCCGACGAGCCGACCACAGCGCTCGATGTGGTGGTGCAGAAGGACATCCTGCTGCTGCTGATGGAACTGCAGGAGCAGATGCAAAACACCATCGTCCTCGTCTCGCACGACATGGGCGTCCACTACCAGACGACGACGCGCATGCTGATCATGTATGCGGCCAAGGCCGTCGAATACGGCGACTCCGAGAGCGTGTTTTCGGCGCCGCTCCACCCGTACACGGCGATGCTGACCGACTCTCTGCCGACCATCGGCGACGACCGCGCACGACATGGCATTCCCGGTCGGCCACCGAGCCTGTGGCAGGAGCTCAAGGGTTGCCGCTTTGCCGACCGCTGCCCGCTCGCGACGGCGCGCTGCCGGGCGGAGGAGCCCGAGCTCATCGAGCACAAGCCGGGGCAGTTCGCAGCCTGCCACTATGCCGGCCAGTACAAGCGGGAAGCGGAGCAGCCGACATGGCAGTGATCCTGCGCACCGAAGAGCTCAACAAGGTCTATCGGCTCGGCAGCCTGGCGCGGAACCGCGAGATCAAGGCACTCGACAACGTCAACTTGACTGTCGAAAGCGATCACCCGGTTATCATCAGCATCGTGGGCGAATCCGGTAGCGGCAAGACCACACTGGCAAAAACCCTGCTGCGGTTGGTCGAGCCGACCAGCGGGCGCGTAACGATCTACGACAAGCTCGTGGCCGGCAAGGGTGTCAGGCCCGACAAGCGCGCCTTCCTCGCTTCGGTGCAGCCGATCTTCCAGAACCCCTTCGAGGCCTTCTCGCGCTATCGCCCGGTCGATGCCTATCTGTTCGAGACCGCGACACGCGTCGCGGGCCTGACGCATGAGCAGGCGACAGCGGGGGTCGAGAAGGCGCTCAGCGCGGTCGGTCTCGAATATGGCGACGTACGCGGCAAGTACTCCAACCAGTTCTCGGGCGGCGAGCTGCAGCGCGTCTCGATCGCGCGGGCGCTGATCCCCAATCCCAGCCTCATCGTCGCCGACGAGCCGGTGAGCATGATCGACGCCTCGCGGCGCATGATCATCATCAACCTGTTCCTGGCGCTGAAGGAGGAGGCGAGGCGCAGCTTCCTCTACATCACGCACGACCTCGCGACGGCCTACTACATCTCCGACTTCGTGGCGGTGATGCACAGGGGCGTCGTAGTCGAGTTCGGACCGGCGCGCGAAGTGATGGGCAACCCGCAGCACGCCTACACCAAGCTGCTGCTCGACTCGATTCCGACCACCCGCCAGAAGTGGCGCGTGCCGAAGGCCCCGGCCGCGACCGCCTGAAACAAAATGCATCGGAGGATGAGATGACCGGCACCGCATCGCTGTGGGCCACGTTCGAGTTGAGCTTCGAGGGCCCATCGGGCGGCAATCCGTTCCGAGACGTGACGCTGCGCGCGACCTTCACGCAGGGCGAGCGCACGGTCCGGGTCGCAGGCTTTTATGATGGCGACGGCCGCTATCTCGTCCGCTTCCTCCCGGATACGCAAGGACAGTGGCGCTACCAGACGTCGAGCAATGTCTCGGCGCTCGACGACAAGCACGGCACCATCGAGGTTGGACCCGCCGAGGCCGGCCATCATGGTCCGGTGCGCGTCGATCGACGCTACCATTTCCGCCATGCCGACGGCACGCGTTACATCAACCTCGGTACCACGGCCTATGTGTGGAACCTGCAAGGCGACGCGCGCGAGGAGGAGACGCTGGCGACGCTGGCCGAAGCGCCCTTCACCAAGATCCGGATGTGTGTCTTTCCAAAGCACTACCGCTACAACCAGAACGAGCCCGACCGTTATCCGTTTGTGCTGAAACAGAAGGGAAAGAGCGCCTGGGACGGCAGCTTCGCCGGCTCGGAAAGATATGGCTGGGCCTTCGACTTCGATCGATTTGAGCCGGCCTATTTCCGGCATCTGGAACAGCGCATCAATCAGCTCGCGGAGATTGGCGTCGAGGCCGACCTGATCCTGTTCCATCCGTACGACCGCTGGGGCTTCTCGCGGATGACACCGGAACAGGACGACCGCTACCTCAGGTATCTCGTGGCGCGGCTTTCGGCCTTCCCCAATGTCTGGTGGTCAATGGCCAACGAATACGACCTGATGCAGAGCAAGACGAAGGCAGACTGGGACCGCTTCATCCACATCGTGTCGGACAACGACCCGGCCGGGCACCTGCTCAGCGTCCACAATTGCTTTGCGTTCTACGACCACAACCATCCGCGCATCACGCATTGCAGCATCCAGCGGTCGGCAACGTCGAACGTCGCGCTCTGGCGCGAGAAGTACGGCAAGCCGGTCTCGATCGACGAGTGCTGTTACGAGGGTGATATCGCTGAGCTCTGGGGCAATATCAGCGGCCAGAAGATGGTGCGCCGCTTCTGGGACGGCGTCGTCGCCGGCGGTTACGTCACGCATGGCGAGACGTACTACAACGACAGCGAAACGCTGTGGTGGGCCAAGGGCGGCAAGCTGACGGGCGAGAGCGTGCCGCGCATCGCCTTTCTCCGCCGCATCCTTGAGGCGGGGCCGGATGAAGGGCTCGAACCGCTCAAGTCGACCGGCGCCTACCGCATCACGACAGCAGGTGGCCTCGACAACATCGTGCTGCAGCAGTTGTTCACGCCGCCCGCCGGAGAGGAGGGCTGGCCCGGGGTGATGGCGTGGTGGCCGACAGCGGGCCAGCTGCACAAATACTACCTCAGCTATTTCGGCGAGAACCGACCGCGCGAGGTCGTGGCCGCGGTGCCGCCAGATGAGATGTACGACGCCGTTCTGATCGACACCTGGGAGATGACGCAGACGCCGCTCGCCAAGGGCGTGGTGCGGGGCCATGTGCTGAGGATTGCGCCCAGACCCTACCAGGCGCTGCTGCTGACGCGCGCCGACTGAGGCACGGAGGACAAGATGCCAACTGGAACGATCGAGAAGTGGGGCAGTTTCGAAGCGAGCTTCGCGGGGCCGAGCGCGGGCAATCCGTTTCGCGACGTTGCCGTCGAGGCGGTGTTTTCCCACAAGAGCCGCCAGGTGCGCGTTCCCGGCTTCTATGACGGTGAGGGCACCTATCGCGTCCGCTTCATGCCGGACACCGAAGGCGAGTGGTCGTATCGCACGCGCTCGGCGACCGCGGCGCTCGACGGTAAGACCGGGAGCTTCACAGTCGGTCCGGCCGGTGTCGGTAATCATGGCCCGGTGCACGTCCGCAACACGTTCCATTTCGGCTACGCCGACGGATCACCGTATTTCCCGTTCGGCACGACCTGCTACGCCTGGACGCACCAGCCGCGCGACATGCAGGCGCAGACC
>Ga0105240_10014557_pt1 | contig 10733 bp, 8 predicted proteins | sample KBSC54metaG_FD_80426 | JGI IMG/M metagenome (GOLD analysis project Ga0105240, IMG submission 80426) | Corn rhizosphere microbial communities from Kellogg Biological Station, Michigan, USA - KBS C5-4 metaG | ecosystem: Host-associated > Plants > Roots > Rhizosphere > Soil | place: Michigan, USA...
AGTGTGTCTTCCCCGGTTCTTTCGCAGAGCGCCACAGGCGAAGCCGCTGGAACACACCCAGAAGGCATCCTGCAATCGGTAGAGAACGGCAAGCTAAGCGCAGGGCCGGATCATACGGCCATCCTGACGCGGGTGGACCCGCAGTCCCCTGTCACTTTTGCCTTCAAAGCGAGCCTGGGATTTGGCGTCAGCCGCGACAGGGAGCAGTGGTGGGTTCTGCCGATCAACGCGACGAGCGAGCCCGCGGACACTCAGATCGAGGCGAACCACGGACTCTGGGTCCTGCCTGCAGATGCTTTGGCGAAGGATCATTCCTGCTACATCGAAGCCGGCAGCGGCAAGATTGTCGCGAAAAAGACTGGGGAAGGCCTGACCGTTGCGGTCGATGCGGACCGCGCGATTGTCCATCAGGCTGAGGCTCGGCCGCACAGCGATGCGTTCCGGCATCGATTCTCGCTGCAGATTGCCGAGGGGCCAGCGTTAGAGGATGCTCTGGCCGGCTTCTACTGGGGCACGATGCTGCCATCGGTTGTGGAGAAGACGATGGCTGCGCATTTCCCATACAACAGCGGATACGTGCTGAGCACGCTGAATGTGAAGTCGTATGCAGGGTCGTATCCGGCGGTGGATCACGAGTTTCAAATCAAAGGGAGGCTGGCAATCGCCTCGGATCTTGATCTCGACGTCGTGCGAAGGATGATCGGGCTTCAGTTCAAGCTGATGAATGACGATCCCGAACATCTTTATCGGAGCCCGTGCTCGGTCCAGCCCGATGGAAAGAGGGAGTACCACATCCGGAGAAACAGCCAGGACAATCATCAAAATGCCGCCATGTTTCCTTACACGGGAAACATCGAGGTGCTCGAAGAGGCATGGCATCTGTTTGAGGCTACGAAGGACTCCGCATGGCTGCGCGCGAATATTGAAAACCTCGAACATGCAGCCGGCTGGACACTGTCAGGAATCGATCAGTACGGGCGTCTCTGGTCGGATGTCTACTACGAAGACCAGGTAATGAAAGACGGGCGGGAAACTGAGGCTCAGGCCTTTGCGGCGTATACATTCGATTTGCTCTCGCGCATGGAGAAGAGGCTGGGACGGCAGGCCAAAGCTGCGGATTATGCAACTGCTTCCAGGCGACTGGCGGCTGCTTTGATCGCACCGCTTCCAACAGGATTCTGGGACGAGAAGAATCAAAGGTTTGTTGACTGGGTTGACCGTGACAGCAGGATTCACGACCACGTTCCCCTTCTGGCAAACGCCCTGCCGGTGCTGTTTGGATACGCAACTCCGAAGCAGGCTGACGCAGTTCGCCAACTGATCCGCGAGAATGATGCAGAGTTTGAGCGGTTCCCGAGCTTCCTTTCTCCACACGTCGCGGACTACAACAAGGCGGAGATTGGTGACGGAGGGCCTTACGATCTAAGCGCGGCGGGCAGGTACTGGTACTGGGATGCGGCGTATCGTGCGTCGCAGAATGGTAGTGCGCTTTTGCTGAAGCAGCTCACAGCAGTAGCAGCCGAAGGAAAGAAGAGCGGCTATCTGATGGGTGAGCGCTATGACATGGACCATGTCTACTACATCGACGGCAAGAATGCACACGGAGCGGAGAAGTACTACGAGTACCCGAACGTCTTCTCGGCGGTTCTCATTGCGAAGTATCTGGGAGTGACCGCCCCCGCTGATGCTGATGTATCCGTTACGCCTCGCATTCAGGGCTACGGTAGCGTGGAGCTGACCGTGCCTGTGTACGCGCTCAGATATTCCTATGACAAGGATGGATTCAGCTTGAAGAATCTGTCGGGGAAGCCACGGCGATTCAAGGTGGATCTTTCCGCCCTTGATTCAGGCGCCGGACACTACCAACTGAAGAGGAGTGCCAAAGCGATCGTCGGATCCCAAACGCAAATAACGCTGGCTCCGCAGGAGCAGGTGCAATGGACGGCCGCGAAACAGGCGAACTAGCCTGGGAGGATTGCAAGTTTACTGGTGCACCGGGAATACGCGGCGCAATCCGCAATCGCGCAGATATACTCCGCCCCACGCGATGACTCCGAAGATGACCGGAAACACTTGCTCGAACGTCGAGCTCCCGGCACGCAGATGTATGGCCACCGCCCCTCCAAGAAAACCGGTAAGTAAAACGGCTCCGAGCACGGCCGTTCGCGGTATCACGTAGACGATCGTGCTTACCAGCAGAAGAATGCCAATCGTGTTGGACGTGTTAAGCGGCAATCCAAGTTTCGCGAACGCGGCGGTCACCTGTGCCGGCTTAGCAAATTTCCCGAACGCGTCGAAGAGCATAAAAAGAACGGTGAGCCCGGTGAGGATACGGCCCGTCCACTGAAGCGCCATCGATTGTGTTTTGACCTGCGGGGCTTCGGCTGTTTGATTCTTTTCCGATGTGATTGCCAAGTGCTGACCTCCCGTTGATGAATCGTTAGCCCAATTTTACGGGGAAGCCAAGGTCTGGGCAGTTCAGTGACATTACGTTGATCGTGGTCAGGACGCTGGCAAGATGAGACGACTGGACGATGGCCTACGCAGTTGGCTTGTCGGGTGGCGGCAGAGCCGCGAGGAATCGCTGAGTGAACTCTGTGCTGTACTGGTCCACCAGTTCCCTCACGCGGCTCACGCTCTCGGAGCAGACGATCAGCCCGGCATGGTGGTGCTTCTTCATTCGCTTTACGATCTCGGGGGCGTTGAAAGCGCTGGTGTCCGGCTCTTCCGTCGTCGCGAGGCACAGAACGCTTCCCGCATATTTCTCTGTAAATTCCGGCAACTGGTATGGCTCACGGCGCAGGTGTGATACCTCGAGCCGGGCCCACTCGCGCCAGAGATTGATTCCGGTCGCAGTTTCGACCAAGTCGGAGATGAACGCGCCGCCGACCCGCGCGGCGATTTCCAGAAAGTAAAAGCGGCCGTCGTCGTGTGCGCGAATGTACTCCGCATGGGTCACGCCGCGAGCCATGCCCAAGTCCGGGGCAAGGCGTCCGTTCAGCGCGGTCAGCTCCGCCCACTCTCGGCTCTGGCGGTTGACAGTACGTGTGGTGAATACACCGCCCTCATGCATCACCTGCATGGGAGGTTTTCCGTACTGGTGAACCGCAGAAAACACGACCTTGTGCTCGCTGATGATGGAGTCAACGTGGAAGATGTCGCCAGGCACGAACTGCTCCAGCAGGTAATTGGTCTGGGAGTCGCCGAGTTCGTCGAGCGTACGCCAGAGCTGCTCCGGCTCGTAGATCTTGCGAATACCGAGGGCGGACGCCTCGGCGCGGGGCTTGAGCAGCCAAGGCCCATGCACCTGTTTCATGTACCCGCGCAGCTCGTCATAATTCAGGACGCGGCAGAATGGGGGAACCAGAAATCCCGACTCGCTTGCTCCGGTCCGCATGGCGAGCTTGTCCCGATAGTAGGCGGTGGAGGTCACGCCCATTCCGGGGATGCGAGTGTGCTCGCGGATCTGCGCGGCTGCATCGAGGTCAAACTCGTCGAGGGCGATCACTCGATCAAACTGGCGGCCCCGGGACATCCAGCATATGGTCTTCATGAGATCGGCAACGGAATACTCATCCGGCATCAAATGGACGTCTTCGAGCACCTCGTGTGGCCACGCGGCATCGCGCAGTTTCTGCACGGTCAGGAGAGAAGGCCTGACACCCATCTCGGCGCACTGCCGCATGAAATCCTGCCCCTTTTCATAGCTGGCGATACAAAGAAAACGATCGATGACGTGCGCCATTTTTCCTCTCCGCTATCGTTCCATCGCTGAGCTTTTGGAGCGTGGGTGACGATAGTTCTACCATAGACGCCAGCTCCTCTGTTTATGCTCTCAGAGCACGAAAGGATCAGCGCAAGTGACTAGTGGTGTGAAAGGTAATCTGGTCGTCAAAGTTGCCTGGCACTCGCGCGTAAAGGGTTTGACGGGCGATAATCGCGAGTGACCGCCAGAATGCTCTCAGCCGACGCAATCGCAAGCCTTCATGACCAGCTGACCCGCAGCTGGCATGTCTCCGAAGGATCGGCGGATTTCCCATCGGAGAACTGGCTCGCCTTGGTTGCGCGACAGCATCGAGCTAATTTTGAACTGTGGCACATCGAAGATGAGGCTCGAACCCCCGGCGCAACCGATGGACAGCTGGCGGACGTGAAGCGGCGCGTGGATCGCACCAACCAGTTGAGAAATGATCTCGCCGAGGAAATCGACCGGACGCTGCTGGACTGGCTTGCACCACGAAAGCTACCGGAGGAGAAAGCACCGCTTCACTCGGAATCGCCAGGACTAATTATTGACAGGCTTTCGATTCTGGCACTGAAGATTTACCACACGCGTGAGGAAACCGGTCGATCTGATACATCTCCGGCTCACGTCGAACGCAATCGAATTCGACTTGGCATACTTGAGGAGCAACGTGCTGATCTGGCCGGCTGCCTGGACGCTCTGTGGCGCGAAACCATCGAGGGAACCAGGCGCTTCAAGCTTTATCGCCAGCTCAAGATGTATAACGATCCGACTCTGAATCCGGCGATCTACCGCAACGCTATTCGGGGGTCTGATTCCTGATCAGTCGCTGACTGCCCTATTTGACGTAGCGGGAGGTTATCGGTATAAAGATGGCCTGAGTGCAAGAATTTGAACCAGGGGGCTCCAGACCGAGCCTTTACAATTCAATCTGTTACTGAAAACGGATCTCAGCTTACCCATGACGCAAGAGGCAAAGTCCACGGCCGCAGGCCGCAAAAAAACTCCCCCGCCGGCTGCCAGGCCCAGCAGCCAATCGAGCACGGCGTCGGCTGCCATCGCACAGCAGTACCAGGCCGCCGTTCAGTTCGTGCAGCAAGGCAAGTTCGACAAGGCCATCGCGGCATTTGAAAAGGTGCTGTCGACGGCCCCGCCCGAAATCTGCGAGCGCTGCAGGATGTACATCAATACCTGCAAGAAGCAGCTCGACAACAAAGGACTCGCATTCGGCACTCCGGAAGAGCGCTACGACTACGCGGTTTCGCAAATCAATGCCGGCGATTTTGAAGAGGCTGCCAACCAGCTGAAGGGCATTCTGGCTGACGACCCCGGCGCTGACTTTGCGTTTTACGGACTGGCGCTTCTTGGCGCCATCACCGGCAAGTCGCAGGATTGCCTCGACAGCTTGACCCAGGCGATTGAGCTGAATCCCAAAAACCGGCTGCAGGCTCGCTCAGACAACGATTTTCAGAGCATGGTCGACGATCCTCGCTTCACGGAGTTGCTGTATCCTGAGCTACCGTAGGGCTTTTATTGTGCCCTCAGGCCTACTGTGACACCAAGTCCGCGATCAGGTTCGCTGAGCAATCGCAGCTCGACTCTAGCCGGTGCGTCTGACCAAATAGATCGGGCGCCCGGCGTACCCTCCGCTCCTCTACGCGTCGTTGCAATTGGCGGTGGTACTGGTCTCTCGACTCTGCTGCGCGGGCTGCGAAAGCATGTGTCGATTCCAGACTGGCCGACATCGGACCCATCTCACATTTCCGATCTGGCTGCGGTCGTAACGGTCACGGACGATGGGGGCTCTTCCGGACGTCTTCGGCAGGACTTCAACATGCTGCCGCCGGGCGACATCCGCAATTGCATGGTCGCACTGAGCGCGGAAGAGGACCTTCTCTCGAAGCTTTTCGCCTACCGCTTCAAGGGCGGCGCCGGGCTTGACGGCCACAGTTTCGGGAACCTGTTCATCACGGCTCTCAGCGAGATCACTGGCGATTTCGCGCACGCCGTCCAGCTGGCTTCGAAGATTCTGGCCACGCGTGGACGCATCTATCCGGCGACAACGTCCTATGCGACGGTGGTTGCGCACATGGAAGATGGATCCGTGGTCCGGGGCGAAACGAACATCACGGCGAGCAAACAGCGTATTGCCGAGCTGATGCTCGATCCGCCAAATGCTGCAGCAATGCCTGAGACGCTCGAAGCGATTCATCGTGCTGATCTCATCACGGTTGGGCCCGGTTCGCTCTACACTTCGCTGATCACAAACCTTCTGGTACAGGGGATTCCCTCTGCCCTTGCATCGGCGACGGGCGTGCGGGTTTTTGTCTGCAACCTCATGACACAGGCCAACGAGAGCTTGGGGCTCACCGCCTCAGAACACATCGACCGTATCTACGAACACACTCGTGCGCCGATCTTCGACTACGCGATCGTCAACACCGCGAAGTTCTCGCCGGAGACCCTTTCCCGCTACGCCGCTGAAAATGCATCTCCGATCGAAGCGGACATAGAGCGCATCGAGCGGCTTGGCGTCCGTTGCATCGCAGGCGACTTCGCCAGCGAAGACAATGTCGTCCGGCACGCCGCCAATCGCGTCACCGGCGCACTTCTGGCGCTGGGAAATTGCAGGCCGCCGGCCAGTCTGTGATCGCGAAGACCCTCTAAGTCCTGGCTACGAATCGGAGCCGCACGTAATCCGCAACCCAGTTGCCTGCTTCGTCTCGAAGGGCGGGTTGGAGCAACGCGACTGTTTGCCGGACTACGGTCTCGCGAACATCAGGGGGCAGCCCTTCGAGCACGCCGCGTCTGAACGTGTGCAGCCAGCCCTCCATACCGCTTTCCGGTAGCTGGGTCGGTCGCGGAATAAGCGCGATCTGTTCCACTTCGAAGCCATGGCGTTTGAGGCGTTCGGCGTAGCTCTCTGCCGATGGATAGTAGTTGACTCCCCGCTCGCGATCGCCGTATCCGTGCCGGTCGAGCACTGCGGTGAACGCGACGTGAATCGCCGCAACGTTTCCGTGGCCGCCCATTTCAGCCACGAAACGGCCGCCCGGCTTCAGAACCCGATGCACCTGCGCCAGCATTGCATCCTGATCCCGTACCCAGTGCAGGACTGCGTTTGAAAAGACCGCATCGAAGGTTGCGGCTCGAAAAGGCAGGTTCTCCGCTTTAGCGTGCTCTGCTTCGATTCCTCGCTCGCGGGTAGCGGCCACCATTTCTGCCGACGCGTCAACGCCAAGCACGTGGGCGCCGCTTCCCACGATTCGACGAGTCAATTGGCCATCCCCGCAACCGAGATCGAGGACATACTCGCCGGGCTGAGGGTCGAGCCATTCCAGCACTCCACCACCAAGTTTATGCACAAATGCGCCGTTCCGCTCGTAGGCAAGGGGGTCCCACGTCTGCGTCGCCATTCGCAACCTCCAAAGCCAGTTTCAGACAGAAGGAGCCATAAGGCAAAGTTATTCTATTTTGACTTGCGATAAGCGTTTGTTATGACAAGTTGCGTGTGTTGAGGGCGCAGCTATATCGACTGCACGGGGAGAAGCGTCAGGTCATCGACCAGACCGACTTCCTTCTGTACGAATGGCTCACCATACTTGACGCCGGCCAGTAGCCCGTAGTGGCGGGCTTCGGCGAAGGTACGCTCACGTATTTCTTCCTCTGGGACGAAGAGCGCACTGCCTGCGGACTGGTTGGCGTATTGCGATTTATACGCCATCAGCGCATTGTGGCGCTGTTCGATGAATGGCGTGATATCGACGACGAAGCTTGGCCGAACATCAGCGTAGAGGCTTGCGTACACGATCTTGAAGGGACGATGCGGCGCGGCGCCTGTATCGATCTTTGCCAGACCAGAGAGAAAGCACGCTTCGTATCCAAGAGTGGCGACAATGGCATGGTCAGGATGCCGGGCCTGCCAGTATGGCAGGATCACCACGCGCGGCCTGACTTCGCGCAGGACACGGGCAATCTTCTTCCGATTTTCCAAAGTATTTTCGATGGCGCCGTCAGGCATATCGAGGGCTTCACGGTGGCTTACGCCGAGAAGTTTTGCAGCATTCGCTGCTTCCCGCGCTCGGTCGTCTGCGGTTCCGCGCGTTCCGGCTTCGCCTCGGGTGAGGTCGAGAATGGCAGTGCGCAGCCCGCGTGCGGCCATGCGAAGGAGCGTGCCTCCGCAAGTCTGCTCAACGTCATCACGGTGTGCGGCAATTGCCAACACATCGGCGCGGCCATCTGTCTCTCGCTCAGACATTGTTTTAGTAGACGGTGTTGTTGTCGTCGAAGTGGCCGTCCATGAAGGCGACGTCCGAGGCGGTTCCATTCACCGTAACGTATTGATTGTTGATCGAGGACCCGTCGGTGGTGTGGTAGATGTACACCTGTCCACCCTGTGCCACGTAGACCTTATGCAAACCGGTAACAGCCGCGATGCCCGTGAGGTCACCATGGTATGGCTCCAGCATCGTGACGGTGTTGGTGGAGGTGTTGAACATGGTGAGGCAGCCGTACGGCTGTGCAGTCGCGTAGCGCTCGCCATTGGTGCACTTGGTGGTGCCTATCCACAATGTGTTGTCATCCGCCATGATCATGCGGCTTGGAGCGCCCGGTGCCCCGTCGCTAACCGATATGGGGCTTCCCGCGGACAGCGTGCCCGTCGCGGTTCCGGTAAGGCTCACGATCGTCAGGTTGCCGGTAAACAAACCGTCAGGAAGCAGCTTCTGACCCATCACGTACATTGTGGAATTCGTAAGCAGTGCATTGCTCGAGCCACCCGGAATGGCCAGGGTGCAAGAACTTACTCCCGGAGTTGATGCGCAGTCGGAATGGAGGGCCGCATTTGTCGGCAGGTTTCCGGAGTGCTGTCCTGAGGGGTAGATCACCGGAGAAACCGGCACAACCGAGATCGATGAAGCACCGCCGCCGCATTCCTGCCCGCAATTCAAAACGTACGCAGTGCTTCCATCGGCGGAAAAGATTGCTTTAACAGGACGATCGAACACTAGTGGTGCGCCGTATGGATTGCCTGTCGCGTCTGTCGCGTCAGGGCTCTGCATCTGGAAAAGGCACCACCCGGGCGCATTCTGCGGCTCGCAGTCCATTGCCGCCTTGGGCCAGGTGCTCGATCCACCGGAGTAAGCGAGCGACTCGCTGGATGTAAGCTGGCGGACGTAATATGCGTAGTTCGAGTTCTGAACGAAGGCCATCGCAGCGGTGCCTCCGGAATTCAAGCTAACCCGGTAGACTCCGGGGAGTCCGAGGGGGAATGCGCTCCCTGCTGCCGCGTCTACCACTGTGAGAACGGTGGCCTGCTGGTTGGCTGCGAATACGAACCTGCCATTGCGGCTGATGAAAATGCTGGAGGAGAGGCCATTAGGACCCTTCTGAGCTCCGTTGTCACTTTCTTTCTGGTAGTTCACAAGGTGCAATGAACCATCGCCCGCGCCATAAACCGCGCCCAGCTGCTCTTCAGGCATGTTCTGGATGGTGGCTGGGAGGTTCCCGGAGTATCCGGAAATCGAAAAGCCGCCGATCTTCTGGTTGTAGCTGAACCGGATGTCGTAGAAGGCGTCGACGAACGTCAGTGCTCCGGTTGACGATACGCTCGGGTTCTGGATGGCGATCATCACCCGGTTGGTCAATCCACTGGGTGGCAGCACTCTTCCGGCAAAGTACGTCGTCGAACCACATCCCGCTAATACCACGGATACCAGTACTGCCGCGGCGGCGCAGAGCCAAAGACTTCTCTTCTTCAAAATCGCTTCCCTCGAATAGCGGCGCAGTTCGAATACTGACAGCGCCTTGCGGACCTTTAAAATGAATGGCGATTGCCGCAACTCCGGACAAAGATCAGGGCCATCCCGGGCCACCGTTTCTGACCGGTTCTGCTTAGCTTTTTGACTCTCCAATCATAACAAAGCAACCCACTGATTCGGCTGAATGTGCCGACCGTGCAACTCAACCGCTCTGGGCCCCCTTTCAGACGGCAAGAGCCTTGGTTTTCATGGCGTTTGCGATAGCATTAGGTCAGGATGCCTCAGTTCGCCGATCTCTTCTCAAATCGCCCCGTGCTTGCCGATGGAGCCATGGGCACGGTCCTGTATGCCCGCGGTGTATTCATCAATCGTTGCTACGACGAGCTGAATCTCTCTGACCCGAACCTGATCCTGTCGATTCACGAGGATTACCTGCAGGCGGGCGCCGAAATTATTGAGACAAATACGTTCGGGGCCAACCGGTTTCGCCTGACCCGCCATGGGCTGGCGGCGAAGGTGTCAGAAATCAACGCCGCTGGAGTCAAGCTGGCTCGCCAGGCTGTTGATCACCTGAAGGAGAAGCAGGCGGGAACGGCATTTGTGGCGGGTTCTATCGGCCCGCTCGGCGTTCGGCTCGAGCCTCTAGGCAAAACCGGGCTCGACGAAGCTCGCGCGGCTTTTGCGGAGCAGATTCGCGCTCTGTCCGACGCTGGGGTCGACCTTCTCATCATTGAGACCATGCCGGCGCTCAACGAGGCCCGCGAAGCCCTGCTGGCGGCCGAAGAAACGGCGCCGGATCTGCCAGTGCTCGTTATGGTTACGGTGGACGACGAGAGCAACTGCCTCGATGGATCAAAGCCCGAACAGGCTGCTGCCCTGCTCACCGAGTGGGGTGCCGGAGCTATCGGCGTAAATTGCTCGACCGGGCCAGCGACGGTCCTTACTGCGCTTGAGTGTATGCGCAGCGCGACAGCTCTGCCTCTGGCCGCGATGCCCAACGCGGGCATGCCGCGAGCGATTGAAGGACGCAACATCTACCTCTGCTCGCCGGAATACATGGCCAGCTTTGCGCGAAAAGCCATAGCGGCCGGCGCACAGATCGTCGGGGGGTGCTGCGGGACGACGCCCAACCACACCCGCGCGATGCGCTCTGCGATGCGCGCCATTGACGCGCAGGCTCGCGTAACCGACGGCGGCAAGCACTCGGAGATTTCGACGGAGACCCCGCC
>Ga0105240_10014561_pt1 | contig 10731 bp, 10 predicted proteins | sample KBSC54metaG_FD_80426 | JGI IMG/M metagenome (GOLD analysis project Ga0105240, IMG submission 80426) | Corn rhizosphere microbial communities from Kellogg Biological Station, Michigan, USA - KBS C5-4 metaG | ecosystem: Host-associated > Plants > Roots > Rhizosphere > Soil | place: Michigan, USA...
CATGCCCCGACCGACGACATCCGAGAACGTAACAGCGAACTGTCCTTAGTGCGCTACACTCTCCGACATGCACCCGCAACGCAGGGATTTTATAAAATGTGGCGCTCTCTCGGTTGTAGGTCTAGCTGGGGAACGTTTGCTCGAAGCAGTACCTTTTGCCGCAGATTTATCCATGCCGCCTCACCCAAGCGGTCAATACGTAGGTGGAGATCTCAGCGTGATCGGTTTATATGGTCCGTGGGCGGCTTCGTTGAATGGGGGCCGCTTGCCCTCATTTTCGTTCCGTAACGAGCGCTTTGCTAACGTCGCCGCATGGCGCGAAGCCGCACGGAAATGCGCTATGGAACGGATGGCAATCCCCGCTATTGGAAGTACCCCCAAGATCACTATCAAGAATCAACATGTTTATGGTGGAGTACGCATCGAGGAGATCTCGTGGCAATTACCGTACGGGCGACCGACAGAAGCACTCATTCTTAGACCGCTGAATGTAATGGGTAAACTTCCTGGCGTTCTTGCGTTTCACGATCATGGAGGTAACAAGTATTTCGGCAAAGCCAAGATCACCAAAACTTCCGACCAACAACACCCGCTAATTAAGGCTCATCAGAACGAATATTACGAAGGCGTAGCTTGGGCGAATGAGATTGCGAAACGCGGTTATGTTGTCCTTGTACCTGACGCTTTTCTTTTTGGGAGCCGAAGAGTAATGCTGCAGGATGTGCCTGAACATCTGCGCAACGGACTTAGTGATAACGATCCTGAAAACCCCATTAATATCGAGAAGTACAATCAGTGGGCTGCTCAGCATGAGCATGTGATGGCGAAATCATTGTTCAGCGCCGGGACCACATGGCCGGGCGTTTTCTTTGCAGAAGACCAAAAGGCCCTCGATGTATTGTGCTCTCTGGATGACGTGGACGCAGGTCGCATCGGGTGTGGCGGATTGTCAGGCGGCGGATTGCGTACAGTATTCTTGGGTGGGCTCGATCCGAGAATCAGAGCTGCAGTATGTGTCGGTTTATGACAACCTGGAAAGACTTCCTTCTGAACAAATCTTTCACTCATACATGGATGGCTTATGTGCCTCTGCTTCCAAACGAGTTGGATTTTCCCGAAATACTGGGATTACGCCTTCCGCAACCCACATTTGTGCTCAACGACGAAAATGACGATCTGTATAGTCCGGCTGAAATGAGAGAGGCAGAACGTATGCTGAATGATGTCTACGGAAAAGCCGGAGCCCAACGTAATCTGAAATTCTGTTATTACCCAGGCCCTCACAAATTCGATAAGAAGATGCAAGCAGACGCATTTGATTGGTTAGACAGTTGGCTAAAAGCATAATGTTTTGCGAGGAGGAATCTATGGGCTCTCGGATGTCACGTCGCGGCTTTTTGAGAGCCGCGGGAGGAGCGGCGACAGCAATTCCCCTGGGTTCCATTGCCGAATCGGCCAGCCAAGAATTTCCGTTAGACGAGCACTCTGCCGCCAGCGCTAGCGATCGCATCGTGGATATCCATGTCCATTTTGACGAGAAGAATCCGAATTTCATTCGCGATTTTGTGGCCGTAGCGAAAAGGATCAATCTTACGGCCTGTCTGCTCACTCCATATTCTCACCGGGTGCAGGTAGCAGAGGCGGCAAAGCAGCACCCAAAACAAATTGTTCCGTTCGGCTTCATTGATCTAGATGCAACTGACGTGCTGTCGCAAGTTAAGGATTTTCACGAGCTCGGGTATCGGGGGTTGGGTGAACTTGAATTTGTGAAAAAACCCTATGTCGACGCATCCTATCTGCCGGTTTACGAGCTCGCGAACCAATATGGCTGGGTACTGCTATTCCATACGGGCATTGTTTTGCGTCGGAGCGTGGATCAACCGGAGAACGTGGCCTCTCACCGCATGCGAGCGTTTCATCTAGAGGAGATTGCCCGCCGTTTTCCGAAATTGACTGTGATCGGCGCTCATTGCGGTAACCCTGAATATGAGTGGGCTGCGGAAGTTGCGCGTTGGAACCCAAACGTCTTCTTCGACCTTAGTGGTTCCACATTAACGAAGATGAGCAGGCGACTAGAGGAATTCAAAAACTTCTTCTGGTGGTCTGGTCAAGGGGAATGGAAAACAGCAACGCCAGCTAACGACCCAAGCGCTTTTATCAAGCTGGTATTCGGATCGGACAGCGGCCTCGATGGCATTGAAGGCGTCGTCAGCCAATATCGACCCCTGTTCAATTCCTGCGATGTGCCTGGCAATACACAGCAGATGATCATGGGGCGAACATTGGCAGGCATACTTCGACTGTGAAGAGTTGGAGATTGCGGGAGCAAGTCAGGTTGGTGGCAGTTCTTAACCCTCTGCCGCGCCAGTCAGCTACAGAACGTTTTCCATGAAGTCCCGGATTTTGAGTTCCACAGCAGGTTCTGCACCGTTAGGAAAATCTTCTACTCTACAATACTTTTCAACGGGTTGATACTAGCCCCAGTCAAACAGATCTCTTCTCTCTTCGATGAACTGCCGGATCGACTTATGACTTTGTTCTCCCACATATTTGAACTTGATCCCGTTTCTCCTGCCTGAAACCCAAACTACGGCGCCACTCGCATCAATGATGGTGTCCGAAACGGTCAGCCGGAATGCTAATACACGTTCTCTTTTTTCCTCAGTTCAGGTTGCTCCACCTGGATTCCGCTTGCGCTGATATTTCGCGTGACTCCACGCAGAATGCCAGCCTCCGCAATGCAAGTCACCTGAGCCTGGATAGGCACACGCACGTCTTTCCTTCGATTCTGCACCACGCCTCTAATGAACGTGCGGGGCTCTCTGTTTTTGAGGGGGGAGGAATTGAGTGTACGTGGATTGAGCCTGTTTGCTGAATTGACTCAAATGGTGCCAAGACACGTTCCGAGGTCTGCAGCGTTTCGCAAATGCCGGATAGCTTTGCTTAAGGCGCGTCGTTCATTTTGATATTTTTTCTCTCTCTGCCATAAACGGTCCATCTCGCGTTGGAGTCTTTGGAGGCTGCAAATAGCTTCGACAACGCTACGGGCGCGTGCAGCTGGAGCAACGCGGGGCATAACGACTCGATGAAATCCTCGCAAATTTCGGGGGAGTTGTTGCTCAGCTTAAGAGGAGTGACTTGCCAACGTCAAGGAGTATTTGTCCATAGCCTCATTCTTGCAAACTCGCAGAAAAGGACGCCAGCAGGTGGCGAAGTTTGAGGTTAAAAGTCGGGGCGGAAGCAGTTCTTACAACCCAGAAGCTAGTTTTATATCGAGCTTATTTTTTTCTTTCTTCCGCCTAAAGTACTCCCGATTTCTGCCGATAGGTGCTCTCCAGGAGGGAAAAATCATGTCGGCGAAACGTCCGGTTTACAAGCCTAAGAAGTCTGTGAAGCAGCCAGGGAGTGCGAGCAAATGTCTGAATCTGCAAATGGCTGAGCGATTCCGAGCATGGCTGGGGGCTCAGAAGTATGCAGAATCCACCCAAGATCGGTATTTCAAGATCGCGGCGAAACTATGTCGGTTCATAGGTAACAAGCCGCTGTCGGCAGTCACGCCGATGGATATCGGGGATTTCTTGACCCAAACCCTTCCTGATCGCTGGGCTGACAGCTACATTGCAGATCATCTCGGCCCGCTCAGATCCTTCTTCGACTTTCTTTATCTCGGAGGTGTCGTGGACAGCGTAGCCCCAAGATTCCTGAAATTTCGTGCCCGGCTGAAGCCCCTTCCAAGCGCGCTCACACAATCCCAGGTCAGGAAACTAATTCGGACCGCAAAGCAGCCACGGGACCGTGCTTTGATCGAACTGCTTTACGCGACGGGGTGCAGAATCGGTGAAATCCGTCTTGCACGAGTGGAGGATGTCGATTTCAAAGGGCGCAGATTTCGCGTACGCGGAAAACGCAAGGAACGCATGGTTTACTTTGGAGCTGAAGCAGCAGAAAGCCTGCATTTGTATCTGAAGGGTAGAAAAAGTGGGTCTTGTTCCAAGATAAGATTCAGGAGCAGAAGGGGTATATCACCTATACCAAAAGGGCCTGGATCGGCAACTGGAAGGACTATCGGACTGGCAAGAAGGGGGGCGAACGGCACAGCAAATGGCTTGGGAGTCCATCAACTGTTTCGTCCTCGGAAGCCCGGAAGCGGCTCAGCAGTTACATTAGGCGCCAACACATTGACTTAGTTCGCCACAAACCAGATCGGCCCTTGAATCGAAGTTCCTTAGGATTTGTGGTGCGAGAACTTGGCAGAAAAGCGAAGCTTGGCAACATTAGCCCACACACGCTGCGCCATACCTTCGCAACGCACATGTTGGAAAAAGGTGCCGATATTCGCGCCATCCAAGAACTGCTTGGACATTCGTATCTGACTTCCACGCAGATCTACACTCGAATCAGCAACAGGGCTGTGAGATCGACATTTCACAAATTCCACCCGAGGGGTTGAACCATGAAAAAACAAGACCGACAGCTTCTTGACGACATTTTTCTCCAGCCGTGGTTTTTGCCTCGGGAGAAGGCATTCGCAATCAGAAGAATCTTGCCGCCCGAATATCGTCACCGCATGAAGTTCTATTTTGACGATTACGGCTGCATGAAGTGCGGGAAAAGAGACGTAACCTACGGCTCAAATGGGCTGTGCAAAATCTGCATGCAACAGGTGAAGCTGAAACTTTTCTTTGCAATCAAGAGACGGTGGACAGCAGCAAGTCCGGACAACTTGCCCAGAACATTCAAACGAATGGCTGATGCACAGGAATTGCTCAAAGACTTGATCCCTCAGCTAAAGCGACACTGAGAGCATGTCCTTTGGAGGTGAGATCGGCAACGACGGAGTTTCCAGTACTCCCGAACACGTTCAAGCTCAATGTAAAAGCGAGAACGTAGGGATTCGAGCAGAGCTTTACGAGCAGCGTAGGCATTCCTGTCCGCATGACTGGGGTATGGGTTCGAGTAATACAGACGGTCGAGCAGTGCTATGAAAGCGAATTCATTTTCATAGCGGCTGCAAATCTCGTGTTCGGTTTCCATTGCGAGAGCCTACTATACCTCAGCGCTTTGCCTCTGTGATGGATGTCACAAGTAGAACGTCGAATTCTGTGGAAAAGACCCAACCTGCGGCAAGGAACAAATTTCACGGAATGGAGTTATCACCATGCCGGCCGAATCTCCACCTTAGTACGTCTAACAAAACCTCATTTCTCCAGCAACCCGTGGAAGGAGTCGGAACATCCTTGCGGAAAGGAGTTGTCCAATGGCCATCGAACTCTTGCCTGACGGGTTGTGGGAACTGGTCGAACTGGTTATCCCAGTCGCCAAGGACACGCCGAAGGGCGGAAGACCTCGCTTAGCAGACAGGGCATGTCTCACCGGCATTGTATTCGTTCTGCGCAGTGGAATCCCTTGGGAGATGCCGCCGCAAGAGATGGGCTGTGGGTCTGGAATGAGTTGCTGGCGAAGGTTGCGCGACTGGCAAGAGGTGGGCATCTGACAGCTGATCCACTTCATCTTGCTAGACTGGCTAGCGCGCTACGGGCAGATCGATTGGTCACGGGCCGTCGTGGACGGGAGTTCCGTGCGGGCGGTTTTTGGGGGCTTCAAACAGGCCCTAATCCTACCGACCGAGCGAAGCTCGGCAGCAAGCGTCATCTGATTTGCGACGGACGCGGAATTCCGCTGGCTATTCAGCTCACCGGGGCCAACGGAAACGACTCACAGCAAGCGCTCGCACTGGTTGATGCGATCCCGGCCTTGCAGGGAGAGCGGGGGCATCCGCGCCATCGTCCCGATTGCGTGCTAGGTGACCGTGGTTATGACGCCGAGGCGATCCGGCAAGGTCTGCGTGACAGACGCATCATCCCTTTTCTTGCAAAGCGCAACACCGAACACGGCAGCGGACTGGGGCGCTGGCGCTGGGTCGTCGAGCGGACGTTCGCCTGGCTGAATCAGTTCCGGCGACTGCGCGTTCGCTACGAAAAGCGGGCTGACATTCATGAGGCATTCTTGTCCTTGGGGTGCGCTCTAATCTGCTGGCGCTTCCTGCGAGCCGATTGGGTGGCGGGTTGAAAGTTAGCTTTGCCCGCAATGCATTGACTCGCTGTAGCTTGGCTCCTACTATGATTTGCGCACAGCGACTTGCACAAAAAAGGGCGAGGCTGTTTGATCGACCAAACCATGATCGGCCAAACCATCTCGCATTACCGCATTATCGACAGGCTCGGTGGAGGTGGCATGGGCGTCGTCTACAAGGCTGAGGATATAAAGCTGCATCGTTTTGTCGCCCTCAAATTCCTGCCTGACGACATTGCTAAAGATGCGCAAGCGCTAGCCCGCTTTCAACGCGAAGCGCAGGCCGCTTCAGCCCTGAACCATCCGAATATCTGTACGATCTACGAAATTGACGACCAGCACGGCAGGCGTTCATCGCTATGGAGTTTCTGGATGGCCTGGCGCTGAAGTACCGCATTGCAGGCGGACCGATGGAAACCGAGTTGACTCTGGCGCTGGGCATTGAGATTGCAGATGCGCTCGACGCAGCCCACGCGGAAGGAATCGTTCATCGAGACATCAAGCCTGCCAACCTCTTTGTCACGAAGCGCGGCCACGCCAAGATTCTGGACTTTGGTCTCGCGAAGGTCAGTCTGGCAGGCAGTTCTTCGAGCAAAATTGCGTCTTCTAACACGCAGTCGGATTCGGTGGACGCGGAGCATTTGACCAGTCCGGGCACAATGCTTGGGACGGTGGCTTATATGTCGCCGGAGCAGGTGCGGGCGAAAGAGTTGGATGCGCGGAGTGACCTGTTCTCGTTTGGGGCGGTGCTGTACGAGATGGCGACGGGTGCATTGCCGTTTCATGGCGAAAGCTCGGGAGTCATCTTTAAAGCAATCCTCGATTCTGTTCCACCCCCGCCGATTCGTTTCAATCGTGATATTCCGCCGGAACTGGAACGGATCATCAACAAGGCACTGGAGAAAGACCGTAATCTGCGCTACCAGCACGCAGCCGATATGCGAACCGATTTGCAACGGCTGAAGCGAGATACAGAGACGGGACGTGCCATAGCTGCGAGTTCTGACACGGTAGCGGTCGCACAGGAAAGCGGCTCCCCAGTCGTCCAACCGCCGTCGCCAGTATCCGGTTCCTCGCCTCCTCTTCCTCCAGCTCCGTCATCGAGCGCCGTGAAAGTGGCGGAAGTTCCCGTCGCAGGCAGAAAACTTTGGAAAGTTCTGGTTCCCGCCGCCGTGGCACTTGTCGCTGCTGCAGTCGGGGGAGGCTTGTACTTCCGCTCGCGGCAGACCACGCACCGCCTGACCGAGAAGGACAGCATCGTCCTCACCGAGTTCACCAACACCACCGGCGATCCGGTTTTCGACGCTACGCTGCGGCAGGGCCTGTCGGCACAACTGGAGCAGTCGCCGTTTCTGACCTTGCTTTCTGACGAGCGTGTGGCGCAGACGCTGGCTCTGATGGCGCAGCCTAAAGATGCCAGGCTTACACGCGAGTTGGCCCACGAAATCTGCCAGCGCACGGCCAGCGCCGCCAGCATCGAAGGCTCGATTTCCAGTCTGGGCAGCCAGTATGTCGTGGGGCTAAAGGCGGTGAACTGCCGCAGCGGCGATGTCCTAGCGAACGAGCAGACCACGGCCAGCGGCAAGGAGCAAGTGCTGAAAGCGCTGGGCGAGGCGGCGACGAAAATGCGCGAGAAGCTGGGCGAATCGCTGGCCTCCGTGCAGAAGTATGATGCGCCAGCGGAGAATGTGACCACACCATCGCTTGAGGCGCTGCAGGCTTACAGCCTGGGCTACCAGGCATATGAGAGAAACGATTTCGCTGCCGCCGTTCCTTTGTTCCAGCGGGCCACCAGCCTGGACCCCAACTTTGCCATGGCATACGTGCTTCTGGGAGTAAGCTACCTCAACCTGGGCGAAGACACCCGTGCCGTCGACAATATTCGCAAGGCCTACGAGCTGCGCGAACGGGTAAGCGATCGCGAAAAGTTTTACATCGCCTCGCACTATGAACGTTGGGTCACCGGGAACCTGGAGGCAGCGCGCAAGACCTATGAATTGTGGGCGCGGACCTACCCGCGCGACAACAATCCGCTCATGAATCTAGGGATCATCTACAACCTACTTGGCGATTACGATAAGGCCCTCGCTCAGGCACAGGAGGCGATGAAGCTCGATCCTAGAAGTGTGAACTACTTGAATCTCGGCCACTCGTACATTTTGGTCAATCGTCTGGACGAAGCCAGAGCTACGGCACAGGAGGCGCAAGCCCACAATCTGGATACTCCAAAGATTCACCTCTTCCTTTACGAAATTGATTTCCTCCAGCACGATGCGGCAGGAATGGAGCGTGAGGCGGCTGGGCTGATGGGAAAGCCCGGAGTCGAAGACGTTATGCTCGACATTGAATCCGACACTGCCGCTTATGGCGGGCAGTTTGCCAAAGCGCGGGAGCTGACGCGGCGCGCGTCCGACTCGGCACAACGCGCAGATGAGAAAGAGACGGCGGCGGGCTACGAGGCGGGAGCCGCAGTGCGTGAGGCGCTGGTAGGCAACATGAGCCAGGCAAAGCAGCAGGCCCAAACGGCGCTCGCTCTCTCGACCAGCACATATGTTGAAGCGGGGTCCGCGTTCGCGCTGGGTCTGGCGGGTGACGCCCCTCAAGCCACGCGGCTGGCCGCCGCCGTAGCCAAGCGCCTCCCCGAAGACACGATGGAGCAGTTCGGCTTCCTGCCCATGATCCATGCGGCCGTTGCTCTCCAAAGCGGCAGCGCCACTAAGGCACTCGAAGCGCTCGTCCCGGCTGCGCCCTATGAACTCGGGCTCTCGTCGAGCCTCTACCCCGTTTATCTGCGTGGCGAGGCTTATCTGGCGGCGCACCAAGGCAGCGCTGCCGCCGCCGAGTTCCAGAAGATTCTCGACCACGCCTGCGTGGTGAGGAACGAGCCGATCGGCGCACTGGCGCACTTGGGACTGGCCCGTGCCTACGCCCTCTCGGGCGACACCGTCAAGGCGAAGATCGCATACCAAGAGTTCTTAGGACTCTGGAAAGACGCCGACCCGGACATCCCCATCCTGAAGCAAGCCCAAGCGGAGTACGCGAAGCTGCAGTGAGCGCACGCAAGCTGCCGGGGTGGTGATTTTGTTAGGCGCTCTTAGCAGCCCAATATGTTCGTATGTCGACGGAACACGAACAGCACAGCCTGGAGTATCAGGACTTTATTACTGGTCGTACGCAACCAGAAACAATCTCGTAATAGTGCGATCCTACACTGACGCGGGGAAAATTGGTTGGCCTTAAAGGACCGAACAGCGCTGTTCGCGTTGCGCATACTGTGTCGCCAGCGCTAGCAATGAATCTCCTTCGATAGGCTGGGTAGCAGCGGCAGGGTTGCACGGCCCCGGACCAGGCGTTATGACACGTCTCCAAAAGAGCTGCGCCGGAAAATGCGCACAAATGCTGGCCTTCCTGAACTCCATTCCCGCTGGCAGAAAGGTTTATCTCCACCGTTTGTGACGGATATCACAACTTTCCCCGTCATCTCTGTGGAAAATCGGTTCCCTGAATTTTGAGGAGATCCTCTAATGTCGACAGTTCCTCAAGTCCGTGCAGCTCAATATGTGAGAGCCTCTACTGATCACCAAGAATACTCAGCGACGAATCAGATGAGTGTCATTGCGGAGTATGCCGAACGGAACGGCTTTTCCATCATAAAGACCTATGACGATCCGGCCACTTCTGGCGTGGTCCTGCGCTTACGCAAGGGCCTACAGAATTTGATTAAGGATGTGGTTCAGGGAGAAGTGTCGTACAAAGCGATTCTCGTATATGACGTGAGCCGCTGGGGACGATTTCAGGATGCGGATGAATCTGCATACTACGAGTTTCTTTGCAAATCGGCAGGCGTGCGCGTGCATTATTGCGGCGAGGCCTTTCCAAACGACGACTCCTTGCCCGCAATGATGATGAAGGCACTGAAGAGAATAATGGCAGGAGAGTACAGTCGCGAACTGGGAGTCAAGATTCTTAGCGGTCAACGACGGGGAGCGAGCCTTGGCTTCCATCAAGGTGCAAAGCCGGGTTACGGACTCAGGCGATTCTTGGTGTCAGCTGACGGAACCGCGAAGCAAGTCCTGGCAAATGGGGAAAGGAAGAGTATCGCGACCGACCGAGTGATCCTGGTGCCCGGTCCTCCTGAAGAAATTGAATGTGTGCATCAGATCTACCAAATGTTCATAGCGAAAAAGATGACGTTCACGGAAATTTCCCGCGATCTCAATCGCCGGGGAATGAAGTACATCCAAGGCTCTGAATGGTGTCCTCGTGCAGTCCGGACGATCCTCACACACCCCAAATACATGGGCTGTAATGTGTACGGTCGTTACACTCAAAGGTTGTACACACGGATCAAGCCAAAGCCGCGCTCTGAGTGGGTCTTTACGCCTGAAGCTTTCAAGCCTTTGGTCGATCCTGCAGTTTTCGGTCACGCGCAGCAAATCATCAATGGATTCACATGGAATAGGTCGGATCAAGATCTTCTGGAGAGCCTTCGCTCAACACTTGGGAGATATGGAAAACTTACTACTCGTCTCCTTCAAAGGAATATGACAACGCCGTGCGGCACCACGTATCGCGTGCGCTTTGGAACCTTGAGCCATGCTTACGAACTCATCGGCTACTCAGGTTCTTGGCCGGAAGAGTGGCTCCAGGCGCGGCGTC
>Ga0105240_10014562_pt1 | contig 10731 bp, 9 predicted proteins | sample KBSC54metaG_FD_80426 | JGI IMG/M metagenome (GOLD analysis project Ga0105240, IMG submission 80426) | Corn rhizosphere microbial communities from Kellogg Biological Station, Michigan, USA - KBS C5-4 metaG | ecosystem: Host-associated > Plants > Roots > Rhizosphere > Soil | place: Michigan, USA...
CGGGTTCACCTTCTACACGCATCCGGAGATCGAGTTCTTCCTGCTCAAGAACCGGCCGAGCGACGGCAGCGAGCCCGAGCCGATCGACAACGGCGGGTACTTCGACATGACCAGCCACGACGTCGCGCACGACTTCCGGCGGGCGGCGGTCGTCGCGCTCGAGGCGCTCGGCATCTCGGTCGAGTTCAGCCACCACGCGGTCGCGCCGGGCCAGCAGGAGATCGACCTGCGCTACGCCGACGCGCTGACGATGGCCGACAACATCATGACGTTCCGGCACGTCATCAAGGAGGTCGCGATCGCGCACGGCGCGCACGCCACCTTCATGCCCAAGCCGTTCCGCCACCAGCCGGGCAGCGGCATGCACACCCACCTGTCCCTGTTCGAGGGCGACCAGAACGCCTTCCACGACCCGGACGACCCGCTCAACCTGTCGAAGACCGCGCGCTCGTTCATCGCCGGCATCCTCAGCCACGCCCGCGAGATCACCGCCATCACCAACCAGTGGGTCAACTCGTACAAGCGGCTGTGGGGCTTCGGCGCGCCGGGCACGATCGTCGAGGCGCCCACCGTGATCTGCTGGGGGCACGCGAACCGCTCGGCGCTCGTCCGGGTGCCGCGGTACAAGCCGGGCAAGGCGAACTCGACCCGGGTCGAGCTGCGTTCGCCCGACGCGGCGTGCAATCCCTACCTGGCCTTCGCCGTGCTGCTCGCGGCCGGGCTCAAGGGCATCGAGGAGGGTTACGAACTCCCGCCCGGCACCGAGGACGACGTGTGGGCGATGTCCGAGACCGAGCGGCGGGCGCTCGGCTACGGCGAACTGCCGCACAACCTCTCCGACTCGCTGCGCTCGATGGAGGAGTCGGAGTTCATGGCCGAGACCCTCGGCGAGCACGTTTTCGACTTCTTCCTGCGCAACAAGCGCGAGGAGTGGATCGACTACCGCGCCGAGGTCAGCCCGTTCGAGCTGCGCCGCTACCTGCCCAACCTCTAGAGCGTGTCGGAGGGCGGCCCGTCGAGCAGCGCCTTGCGCTTGGCCTCGGCGTCGTCCTGCTGCTTCGCGGCGATGAGCCGCCAGTCGTAGCGCGGGTCGCCCTCGATGATCAGCTCGACGTGGGAGGTCGACCCCGGGCGGTAGTTGACGTTGAGGACGTCCCCGACCTCGGGCCGGTTCATCCAGCTCACCCAGGCCGTCACCTCGCTGCGGAACGGCGCTTCGCCCTCCGGGTGCACCTCGACGATGTACTTCTGGTGCTGCAGCGCGACCGAGCCGCTGTTCTCGGCCAGGCCGTAGCCCTCGTCGGCCAGGACCTTCGCCGGCGCAACCACGTGCGCGTGACCGAACATGGCCCTGAGGATGGCGAAGCGCCGACCTGATGGCAAGGGGCGCCCGGTTAGAGTCGGGACGTGCCCGATCCGCGCGTGCTCGCCGTCCGCAACGACCCGGACGACCCGTTGGGCCCGGTCGCCGACTGGCTGCGCGACGCGGGTGTGGAGCCGGACGAGGTGCCCGGTCCCGAGGTGCCGGATTCGCTCGACGGGTACGCGGGGCTGATCGTCCTCGGCGGGTACATCGGCGCCAACGACGAGGCCGAACACCCGTGGCTCGCCCGAGTGAAGACGTTGCTTCGCGAAGCGGTGACGCGGGAGGTGCCGACCCTGGGCATCTGCCTCGGCGGCCAGTTGCTCGCGGCCGCGAACGGCGGCCGGGTCGAGCGCAGTCCGGACGGCCCCGAGTACGGCGCCCAGCTCGTCGCCAAGCGCACGGTTGCCGCGCAGGACCCGCTGTTCCGGCCGCTGCCGATCGCGCCCGACGTCATCCAGTGGCACGTCGACGCCATCACCCGGCTCCCTCCGGGGGCGATCGAGCTGGCCAGCTCGCCCGTCTGCGCCAACCAGGCGTTCCGGCTCGGGCGGCTGGCCTGGGGGCTGCAGTTCCACATCGAGACCACGCCCGAGCTGATCCGCCGCTGGGCGGTGGACGACGCCCGCGCGCTGGAGGGGTACGACCTCGAGGCCATCTTGAGACGTTCGGACGCCGCGCACGCCGACGTCGCCGAGACCTGGCAGCCGTTCATCGCCGAGTTCGCCGCCATCGTCCGGGACCCCGACGCGGTACCGCCGCTGCGCACCGTCCCGACGAGCACGGCCGCGCCGCTGACCGACCCCGCCGCGATCCGCGCCGCGCTGGCCGCCGAGGCCCAGGCGGCGCGCGCCCCCCTACTGCCGATGCCGACGGTGCGCCCCACCACCGATGACTAGCGCGGCCGACCCGGCCGCCCGGGTCGCCGCGCGGCTCACCCGGCTCGGTTTCGCCGACGGCGCCCGCGCCGCCCAGCGGGTGATCTCGCCGCCGCTGTCGTGGTGGGACGCCGAGCGCAACGAGCCGGTGAACGACGCGGCCGCCGTCGTCCTCGCCGCCCTCGGTCGCACCGCCGACCCGGACGCCGCCCTCGCCGCGCTGGTCGCCCTCATCGCCACGGAGGAGGGGCCGCAGCTGCGCAGCGCGCTCGAGCGCGAACCCGAACTCCGCGCGCGGCTGCTGCCCCTGCTCGGCGTCTCGACCGAGCTCGCGGCCCACCTCGTCGCCCACCCCGGCGACTGGCCGGTGTTGTCGGGCGAGCTCGACGTCGCCGGTGCGCCGGGCCGCATCGCCGCCGCGGTCGGTGCCGACCCCGGCCGTCCGGTCACCGGGACGGAGGGCGCGCGGGCCACCGTCCCGGCCCTCGACGCGATCGCGGCCCTGCGCGCGGCCTACCGGCGCGAGCTGGTCGGGGTGGCCGGCCGCGACCTCGCCGGAGATCTCGACCTCCAGCAGGTCACCGAGCTGCTCGCCGACCTGGCCGCCGAGGTGCTCCAGGCGGCCCTCGCGGTCGCGGCCGCCGGCCTGCCCGACGGCGCCGCCGGCTGCCGGCTCGCGATCATCGCGATGGGCAAGACCGGCTCGCGCGAGCTGAACTACATCTCCGACGTGGACGTCGTCTTCGTGGGGGAGCCGGTGGGCGACGTGCCGGTAGAGGCGGCGTTGACCACGGCGACGAAGCTGGCCGGCGAGACGATGCGGATCGGCCGCCAGGTGGCGTGGGAGGTCGATGCCAACCTGCGTCCCGAGGGCAAGGACGGTGCGCTCGTGCGCACGCTTGCCAGCCACCGCGCGTACTACGAGCGGTGGGCGAGTACCTGGGAGTTCCAGGCCCTGCTCAAGGCGCGCCCGATCGCCGGCGACAAGCAGCTCGGCCAGGACTATCAGGACGCGATCTCGCCGATGGTGTGGACGGCGGCCGAGCGCCCCGACTTCGTCGCCGACGTGCGCGCGATGCGCCGGCGGGTCATCGAGAACGTCCCGGCGACGGTAGGGCCGCGCGACATCAAGCTCGGCCCCGGTGGGCTGCGCGACGTCGAGTTCGCCGTCCAGCTGTTGCAGCTCGTCCACGGCCGCGGCGACGAGACGCTGCGGGTGCCCGAGACGCTGCCGGCGCTCGCCGCGCTGCGCGACGGCGGCTACGTCGGGCGGGACGACGCGCACAGCCTGATCGACGCCTACCGCTTCCTGCGGGCGACCGAGCACCGGCTCCAGCTACGCCGGCTGCGGCGCACCCGCGTCGTGCCCGACGACCCCGAGCAGCTGCTCTGGCTCGGCCGGGCCCTCGGCTACCGCCCCGACCGGCGCGGCGACGCCCACGCCGTCTTCGAGGCCGAGTGGAGCCTGCACGCCCGCGAGGTGCGGCGGCTGCACGAGAAGCTCTTCTACCGGCCGCTGCTCGAGGCGGTGGCCCGCGTGCCGTCGCAGGATCTGCGGCTCAGCCCGGCCGAGGCGGGGCGGCGGCTGGCCGCGCTGGGCTTCGCCCACCCGGAGGCGGCGCTGCGGCACATCGAGTCGCTCACCGCCGGGCTCTCCCGGCGGGCCGCCCTTCAACGCACGCTGCTGCCCGTCCTGCTCAACGACTTCGCCGACGCGCCCGACCCGGACGCGGGCCTGCTTGCGTACCGGCGGCTCTCCGACGAACTCGGCACGACGCCGTGGTACCTGCGGCTGTTGCGGGACGGGGACGCGGTGGCCTCGCGGCTGGCCTCCGTGCTGGGCACCAGCCGGTACGTGGCGCGCATGCTCGGCCGCTCGCCCGAGTCGCTGGCCCTGCTCGGTTCGCTGGACGACCTCGTCCCCCGGCAGCCGGAGGAGCTGCTCGCCGCGATGGCCGAGTCGGCCGCGCGGCACGACGATCCGACCGCGGCCGTCGCGGCGGCGCGCGGTCAGCGCCGGCAGGAACTGCTGCGCACCGCCTTCGCCGACCTGCTCGGGCTGGCCGACGTCGACACGACCTGCCAGGCCCTGAGCAACACGACGGACGCGACGTTGCAGGTGGCGTTGCAGGTCGCCCAGCGCGAGGTCGCGGCGCAGGCCGGCCGGACCGACCTGCCGCTGCGCTTCGCCGTCATCGCCATGGGCCGCCTCGGCGGCGCCGAGGTCGGTTACGGCTCGGACGCCGACGTCCTGTTCGTGTTCGAGGCGACCGGCGAATCCGAACTCGCGAACCGCCTCGCCGCCGAGCTCGCCGGCCGCCTGCGCGCGCTGCTGGCCGCGCCGTCCTCCACGGACCCGCCGCTGGCCGTCGACGCCGACCTTCGGCCCGAGGGCCGCAACGGTCCGCTCGTGCGCTCGCTCGAGTCGTACCGGCAGTACTACGCGCGCTGGTCGTCGGCGTGGGAGGCGCAGGCGCTGCTGCGGGCCCGGTTCGTCGCCGGCGACGCCGAACTGGGCGCACGCTTCATCGAGCTGATCGACCCGGTCCGCTACCCCGAGGGCGGCCTGGCGCCGGCCGACCGGGTCGAGATCCGCCGGCTGAAGGGACGGGTCGACAGCGAACGGCTGCCCCGCGGCGCCGACCCGACGACGCACGTCAAGCTCGGCCGCGGCGGGCTCGCCGACGTCGAGTGGACCGTCCAGCTGCTGCAACTGGACTCGGGCGCGGCCGTGCCCGGCCTGCGTACGCCGCGCACGCTGGACGCGCTGGCCGCGGCCGAGGCGGCCGGACTGCTGAGTGCCGACCAGGCCACCGCGCTCGCCGCCGCCTGGCGCTTCGCCACCCGCATCCGCAACGCGCTCATGCTGGTGCGGGACAAGGCGGCCGACCAGCTGCCCACCCTCGGCACCGAACTGGTCGCGGTCGGCCGGGTACTGGGCTACCCGCCGGGCGCCGATCCCGGGCAGCTGGTGGACGACTACCGCCGCGCCGGCCGGCGGGCCCGCCGCGTCGTCGAGCAGGTGTTCTACGGGCCGTGAGCGCGCTGCGTCCTACGATGCCCGGGTGAACCCGCTTCGTCCCCTCGCGATCCGCATCGGCGGCTCGCGGACGATGCCCCGGCTGCTGCCGGCCATCGTCTGGCTCGACCTGCGGTTCCAACGCCTCACCCGCGGGCGTTTCGGTCTACCCGACCTCGGCGGCTTGCCCAACCTGCTGCTCACCGTGCCCGGCCACAAGTCGGGCATCGCCCGCAACACCCCGCTACTGTGCGTGCCGCACGAGGGCCGATTTCTCATCGCCGGCTCGAACTGGGGCCAGCCGAGCGAGCCGATGTGGGTGCGCAACCTCGAGGCGGCCGGGGCCGGTGAGCTGCGCTTCCGGGGACGGACGCACCGGTTCACCGCGCGCCGCCTGGCCGGCGACGAACGCCGGGCGGCGTGGCAGGTGATGAACCGGACGTGGCCGAACTACGCCAAGTACGAGCAGCGCACCCGTCGCACGATCAAGGTCTTCGAGCTCGCGCCGCTCGACTGATCAGTGCCGCAAGCGGGGGAGCGGCGGGTCGGGCCGCCCGAAGTCCGGCGCGTCGTACGGCGGGACGAACGCACCCCGCCCGGCGAGCACCCACTGAACGGCGAAGCCGAGCGCCACGATGGCCACCCCACCGACCGCATCGAGCAGGAAGTGGTTGGCCGTGCCGACGATGACGATCAGGGTTCCGAACGGGTAGAGCAGGCCCAGTACGCCGACCGAGCGCCGGCGGGCGCAACGGAAGATCGCGATGCCGCACCACGTCGCCCACGCGATGTGCAGGCTGGGCATCGCCGCGAACTGGTTCGAGTGCTCGGCGATGTTCGGGTCGGCGAGCGAGCCCCAGGTGTGGAATTTGATCACGGTGTCGACGTAGCCGTACTGGGGCAGCAACCGCGGCGGCGCGGTCGGGTAGAGCGCGAAGCCCAGCAGCCCGAACATGGTCGTCGCGACCAGCGCCGTGCGGGCCCCGCGATACACGTGCGAGCGGCGCAGGAACAGCCACATCATGACGCCGACGGTCAGGAAGAAGTGCAGCGTGGCGTAGTAGTAGTCCATGGCTTGCGCGAGCCACTCGGTGCGGGCCACGAAGCGGTTGATCGACCGCTCCCAGTCGAGGTGCAACCAGTGCTGCAGGTGCTGGATCGAGCGGCCGTGCCGGAAGGCGATGGCCCGCTGCTCGGGGATCGCGTTGCGACCCAGCGTGTAGACCCAGTAGCCGAACGCGACGATCGCGATCTCCTGCCACCAGACCGGGCGGCGCCACCTGAGCAGCCGGTGCGGAAGGAGCCCGGTGAACCGGGGCGGGCGCGGCGGCGCCGACGGCCGGTCGAGCGTCCGCGTCATGCCGTTCATTCTCTCATCCGGTGGTCACACCTCCGGTACGCGGCAGTGAGACGCGCGGGGACTAACGTCGAGGTATCGACCAGCGCCGGCGGATCGGGCCGGCCGCCGCGACGGCGCTCGCCGCGGCGGCCGTCTTCGTCGTGCTGGCGATCCTGGTCGAGCAGCGGTGGGGGCCCCTGCTGCGCTTCGACCGCCGCTTCGACGACGACCTCAACCACCACGAGGCGGCTCACTCGTCCGAGGTGGCGTTCTGGCGCGGGGTCAGCGACGTGCTGTCGCCGGCGGTCGTGCGGACGGCCCTGCTCGTCGTGGGCGCGTGGTTGCTGTATCGCCGCCGGATCGGCCCGGCCGTGGTGTGCGCCGTTGCATCGCTCGGCTCGCTGGCGCTGGTCACCGCGGTGAAGGACGGCATCGGCCGGCCCCGGCCGGTCGTGCCCGTGCACGAAGCCAGCGCCCCGGGGGCGTCCTTCCCGAGCGGACACGCGACGACGGCCGTCGCCGCGGCGCTCACCGCGATCGTGTTGAGCTGGCCGCTCCTGTCGCCCCGCTGGCGATGGGTGGTTGCGGTCGGGTCGTCACTCGTCGCCGCCGCGGTCGGGTTCAGCCGGCTCGCCCTTGGCGTCCACTACCCGAGCGACGTCGTCGGCGGCTGGTTCGGCGCCACCGCGCTCGTGTTCGGTGCGGTGGCGCTGCTGCGCTTCTGGCCGGGCGAGCGCCGCTCGCGGGCCGGGCGCAGGTGACGCCTCAGCCGAGCGAGAGCACCTTGGCGGTGAGCGAGCGGCCCGGCCGCGGCGCGTACGTCAGCGTGGCGCCGACGGCGGCACCTTCGAGCACCTGCCCGAGCGGGCTCGACGGTGTGATGACGTCGAAGCCGGCGCCGGCCTCGTCGACCGAGCCGAGCAGGTAGGTCTCCGGGCCGTCACCGAGATCGACGGTCACGACGTCGCCCACGGCGACGGTGTTCGCCTTCTTCTTCGGCGTCACGGGGCGCGGCTCGGCGAGTTCGTTCTCGACCGCGACGATCCGTTGCTCGAGCATCGCGAGCCGGATGTGGCCGTCCACGTTCGTCGCGCGGTCGGCCTCGTCGCCCAGCCCGGTCGGGGCGATCTCGGTGAGCACCTGCTCGCGCTCGAGGTACAGCGCGGCGAGGCGGTTGGAAAGCACGTCGTGGCGGTCGTCCGCGCTCACGGTTGCGGTCATCGTCGAACTCCTCGTGGGACGGCGATCGGGCTGGCTGGTGGGGTTACGCGGTCGGGCACGGGTACGGCCCGACGAACGCATACAACCAGTCGTCGGCCGAAGATATGCCCGGCCGCTGTGCAGATCTCACAGGTCTGGACGACTCGCCGTCCAAACCTTTTCCCGCGGCCGTCACCGCACGGCGAACCAGGTGAGGGACGCCGCGGCCGCAACCAGGCAATAAACCCCGAACGGGCGCAGCGAGCGATGGGCCAGGTAGCGGGTGAGGAAGCGCACCGACAGGTAGGCGCCGACGCCGGACAGCGCCGAGCCGAGCACCACCTGCCCGCGGATCCCGTCGCCGAGCGGGCCGGTGAGGTCGCCGATCTTGAGCACTCCGGCGGCGAGGATGACCGGCGTCGCGAGCAGGAACGCGAAGCGGCCGGCGTCCTCCCGGTCGAGCCCGGCCACCATCCCGGCGCTCGTCGTGACACCGGAGCGCGAGATGCCCGGGGCGAGGGCGAGGATCTGCGCGGCGCCGACGCCGACGGCGCGCACGACCGAGAGCCGCGCCACGCGCTGGTCGGAGTCCGGGCCGCTGACCCGCTCGTCGACGTACTCGGCCGGGGCGCTCGGCCGCGCCCGCTCGATCGCGAGCAGGATCACGCCGTTGAGCGCGAGGAACAGAGCGGTGGGGACGGGCCGCGACAGCGTCGTCCGGAACGCGTGCTCGGCGACGAGGCCGACCACCCCGACGGGGATCGTCGCGAGCACCAGCAGCCAGGCCAGGCGCTGATCGGCGTCGCGAATCTCCCGCCGCGCGATGCTGGTCGCGAGGCCGCGCACGATCCGTAGCCAGTCACGCCAGAAGTACACGAGCAACGCGATCGCGGTCGCGACGTGCAGCCCGACGATGTAGGCGAGGTAGGGCGACTCGGGCGTGCGGACGTTGAGATCGTGCGCCCACCCGCCGCCGACCACCGCGGGCAGGAGCACCGCGTGCCCGAGGCTCGAGACCGGGAAGAGCTCGGTCACGCCTTGCAGCAGGCCGATCGTGCTGGCTTCCAGCCAACTCAGGTGCGCCACGGCGCGGACGGTACCGAGATCGGCCGTCCGGCACCCGGACGTCCTCAGCCGTACCGCAGGCCAGGACCGTGGACCCCGGCAACTGGTGTCCGAGCGCCCACGCTGAGAGCGGTGCCAGACGAGCAGCCTGCGGAACCCCCGGCGCGAGGGAACCATCGGCTCCATGGCACCGGCCCGCTAGCCCTTCACGGCGCCCAGGGTCATGCCCTCGATCACCTGCCGTTGGAACAGCCCGAAGATGACCAGCTGCGGCAGCAGCACGAGGACGGCGGCGGCCATCTCGGCGCCGTAGTCAGTGGCGTACTGGCCCTGGAACTGGGACACCCCGAGCGAGACGGTCGTGAGCTCCGGCTTCGTGATCAACGTGACCGCGAAGGGGAACTCGTTCCACACGTAGATGACGTTCAGTACGAGCAGCGTCGCAACGACCGGACGCATCATCGGCAGGACGACTCGAATGCACAAGGACACGAGGCCGACCCCGTCGATCAGAGCGGCCTGCTCCACCTCTTCCGGAAAGTCGGCGAGGAACCCGGTGAGCAACAGGATGTTGAACGGGATCGAGGTTGCGACGTACGGCAGGATCAGCGCGGCGTACGTGCCGAAGACGTGGAAGTCGAGGTCGAGGCGGTACACCGGAAAGAGCAGGATGTAGACCGGCACGGCCAGCCCGGCCAAGAAGTAGTAGCGCAGGAGCTTCTGCAGCCGGCGACGTCGCTTGCGGAACACCATGCGGGTCAGGGCGAACGCGGCCATGAACGAGATGACGAGCCCAACGACCACCGACACGACGGCCAGGACCAGCGTGTTGCGGTACATGAGCATGAGGTCGAGCGTGTGGACGACCGTCCGGTAGTTCTCGCCCGTCAGGTTCGAGAGCGAGAACGGATGGTTGAGGATGTCGCTGCTGTTGCGGAAGGACAGCAGGACGATCCACAGCAGCGGCAACAGCACGACGAACGTGACGAGGTACGCGACCACCGTCGCCACCAGGACGCCGCGCCGGGCCGGGTGCGGACGATTCGGCGCCCGGACGGCCGCGGGGTGGGACGAAGCCCTCTCCATCAGCGCGCTCATGCGCGGGCACTGCGCCGTCGGAAGCCGAGGTACGCGAGCGAGACCACGGCCCCGAGCACACAGACGATCACGGCCAGCGCGAGGCCGTAGCCGTAGTTCTGCAACTGGAAGGTGACGTAGTACATGTAGCTCACGAGTACCTCGGACAGGTGGATCGGGCCGCCGCCGGTCAGGACGTAGACCAGTTCGAAGATCTTGAAGACGCCGGTGATCGCCAGCACCGTGCAGATCGCGAAGCTCTCTTGGAGCATCGGCACCGTGACGTAGCGCAGCTGCTGCCACTTGGTCGCGCCGTCGAGCTGGCTCGCCTCCAGGACGTCGCGCGGCATCATCCGGATGCCGGCGTAGAAGATGGTCATGATGAAGCCGACCGTCTGCCAGACGTAGACGAGCGCGACCGACACCGGGGTAAGTGACGTCCCCCCGATCCACTCGGGGCCGGTGAACCCGAGCGACGCGAGGAACCCGTTCACCAGCCCGATGTGCGGGTCGAGGATGAACACCCAGATCAGGCCGACCAGGATCGGGGCGACGATGGCCGGCGCGAAGATCAGTGCGCGCAGGAGGCCGGCGCCGCGGATCCGGCTGCTCAACAGCACGGCCAGGAGGAACGCGAGCGGGATCAGCAGGACGATGGCAACGCCGAGCACGACCATCGTGTTGCGCATGGACGACCAGAACAAGCTGTCGTCGGCCATGTGCCGGTAGTTGGCCGCGCCGACGTACTTGGCCGAGGTGACGCCGTTGTAGTCGGTGAAGCTGTAGAAGA
>Ga0105240_10014566_pt1 | contig 10729 bp, 5 predicted proteins | sample KBSC54metaG_FD_80426 | JGI IMG/M metagenome (GOLD analysis project Ga0105240, IMG submission 80426) | Corn rhizosphere microbial communities from Kellogg Biological Station, Michigan, USA - KBS C5-4 metaG | ecosystem: Host-associated > Plants > Roots > Rhizosphere > Soil | place: Michigan, USA...
CGATCGTCCATCTGGACGAAGTCGTCGGAGCGGTGACTTTCGAATGGGCGCATCGCCCGCCGGGCTTCGAGCTGGTGGTGGATGCGCTGGAGCACATCGTCAGCCTGATCGGGCCGGTCCTGCACCTGATGCACAGCGGCGAAGCCCCATGGCACGAGCGCGCGCTGGCGGCGCTGCGCCGCGCCTGGCAGCGGCTGCGCGCGCTCGAGGCGCAGCGCACGCGGCTCGTCGCCGGCGGCGCCGCGCTGCTGCTGCTCGGCGTGCTGGCGGTGCCGCTGGACTATCGGGTCGGCGGCCATGCGCGCATCGAAGGCGAGCAGCAGCGCGCCATCGTCGCGCCGGCCGACGGCTACCTGAAGGTCGCGCACGTGCGGCCGGGCGACAGGGTCAAACAAGGCCAGCTGATGGTCGAGATGGCGGACCAGGATCTGAGCCTCGAGCGGCGCAAATGGGCCAGCGAACTCGGCCAGCAGGAGAGCGCCTACGCCACCGCGCTGACCAAGGCGGACCGCTCGGCGATGGTGATCGCGCAGTCGCGCGCAGAAGAGGCGCGCGCCCATCTTGGCCTGATCGAGACGGAACTGGCGCGCAGCCGCATCGTCGCGCCGTTCGACGGCGTCGTGATCCAGGGCGACCTGAGCCAGAACCTCGGCTCGCCGGTGGAGCGCGGCAAGACGCTGATGCTGCTCGCGCCGGGCGAGAAGTACCGGGTCGTCGTCGACGTCGACGAACGCGACATCGGCGCGGTGCGCGTCGGCCAGACCGGCTCGCTCGCGCTTTCGGCGCTGCCCTGGGACACGCTGCCGATCACCGTCAGCCGCGTCACGCCGATCGCCAAGGCGGTCGACGGCAACAACGTGTTCGAGGTCGAAACCGAAGTCGCCGCGGGCGCCCAGCCGATGCGGCCGGGGCTCGAAGGCGTCGCGAAGATCGGCGTCGGCCGGCGGCCTTTGGCCTGGGCTTGGTTTCACCGGGTCGCGGACTGGGCGCGCATGACGCTGTGGGCCTGGTGGCCCTGAAACAGGCATGGACCCCTCCCTCTTCAGCGTCCGCTGGTACCGCGTCGCTTCGCTGAAGCCTCGCCTGCCCGCGCAGGTCGAGCTCAAGCGCCAGGCCCAGCGCGGCGTGCCCTGGTACCTGCTGGTCGACCTGGCGAGCGACACCTTGCGCCGGCTGAACCGCCCCGCCTATCAGTTCGTCGGCCGCTGCGACGGCATCGCCACGGTGCAGCAGATCTGGGACAGCCTGCTCGCCACCGCGCCCGACGACACGATGACGCAGGACGAACTCGTCGACCTGCTGGTCGCGCTGCATGGCCGCGGGCTGCTGCAGTTCGACCTGGCCCCGGACGTCGAATCGATCTTCCGCACGCGCGACACGCAGCAGCGCAAGAGGCGTGCGCAGGGGGTCAACCCGCTGGCCTTCCGCATCGCGCTCGGCGACCCGTCGCGCCTGCTCGCGCGCGGCCGGCCGCTGGCGGCCTGGCTCTTCTGCGGCACCAGCTTCCTGCTGTGGTTCATGATCGTCGCGAGCGCGCTGCTGGTGGCCGCGATGCATGCGCCCGAGCTCGGCGCCTACGCGGCCAAGACCCTCGGCTCGCCCGGCTATCTCTTCCTCGGCTGGCTGATGTACCCGCTGATCAAGGCGGTGCACGAAAGCGCCCATGCGCTCGCGGTGGAGCGCTGGGGCGGCCGCGTCCGGCAGCTCGGCCTGAGCTTGCTGATGCTGACGCCGGTGCCCTTCGTCAACGCATCGGCCGCGGACGGCTTTCGCCATCGCCACCAGCGCGCGGTGGTCAGCGCGGCCGGCATCATGGCCGAGCTGCTGATCGCCGCGCTCGCGCTCGGCGTCTGGCTTGCGGTGCAGCCGGGCACGGTGCGCGACCTGGCCTTCCTCGCGATGTTCATCGGCGGCATGTCGACGGTGTTGACCAACGGCAACCCGCTGATGCGCTTCGACGGCTACTACCTGTTCTGCGACCTGCTCGACCTGCGCAACCTCGCGCCGCGCAGTGCCCGCTGGTGGTCGCAATGGCTCAGCCGCCGCGTGCTCGGCATCGCGCCGGCGCTGCCGCTGGAGACCCTGCCGGGCGAACGCTTCTGGCTGGTGATCTACGCGCCGCTCTCGTGGTGTTATCGCGCCGGCATCTCGCTCGCGATCGCGATGTGGATCGGCGGCTTCTCCAGCGTGATGGGCGTGGCGATCGGCTGCCTGATGCTCGGCTCGATCATCGGCCGGCCGCTGTGGGCGAGCATCAAGTTCCTGCGCCACGCGCTGGTGCGCGATGCCGACCGGGCACGCGCCTGGCGCCGCGCCGGCCTGGCCTCGGCGGCGCTGGCGCTGCTGATCACCGTCGTGCCGATCCCGTTCAGCACCATCGCCGAAGGCGTGGTCTGGCTGCCCGAGAAAGCCCAGCTGCGCGCCGAGACCGAGGGCTTCGTCAGCAGCCTCGCGGCGCGCGACGGCCAGCAGGTGAAGGCCGGGGACCTGATCGCGACCCTGCAGGACGACAAGCTGATCGCCGAGCGCGCGACTCACGCCAGCGAAGCCACCGAACTCGAGATCGAGCTCTTCACCGCGATGCAGCAGCAGCCGGAGAAAGTGCCCCAGCTGCGCGAGAAGCTCGACTACAGCCGCGCGGAAGTCGCGCGCATCGACGAGAAGATCAGCCACCTCGAGGTGCGCGCCCAGGCCGACGGCGTGCTGGTGATGCCGGATCAGGCCGACATGCCGGGCAGCTTTCGCAAGAAAGGCGAACTGATCGCGCACCTGCTGACGCGCGAGCCGCTGATCGTGCGCGTCGCGCTGCCGCAGCAGGAGGCCGGCCTGGTGCGCAGCGCGGCCGGCGGCGTCGGCGTGCGGCTGGCCGAAGAAGGCCATGCCGAACATGCCGGCCGCATCGCGCTCGACATGCCGGGCACGGTCGACCGCCTGCCGAGCGCCGCGCTGGGCGACCGCAACGGCGGCCCGATCGCGGTCGACAACGACGACAAGGACGGCCTCGCCACCCGCTCCCCGGTGGTGCTGATGGACGTGGAAGTGATGGCCGAACGCGGCAGCCGCGTCGGCGGGCGGGCACTGGTGCGCTTCGACCACGGGCTGATGCCGATCGGCGGGCAGGCGGTGCGCAAGCTCCAGCAGTTGCTGTTGAACCGGTTCAATCCAGCCGCTTGAGGCAGCTTGTGTCGATACCATCAAAGCGGGACGAGCGCCGGGCCGTTCCCAAGCCGGCCCGCGCCCCCACGGGGGGCCGTTCGATGTACTCATCGAACGGGGGGCAGACATGAATCGCGCGGCCACGGCCCCGAGCCTGCCCGTCCCGGGCATCCGCTGGGGTGACTACCCCGAGCGCGACGATGACGGCGACCGGCGCACCGCCTGGCGCCTGCTGCCGGCCAGCCCGCGCCGCTACCTCGGCGCGCTCGAGACGGTGCGGCAGCAGGCCGCGCGCTGGCGCAACAAGTCCGAGCAGACCTTCACCGACGCACGCCACGGCGTGCAGGCCGAGCTGGTGCGCGACGGCATGACGCCGCTGGCCGTAGCGCGCTGCTGCGGCTACGTCGTCGAAGCGGCGCGCCGCGCACTGGGGCTGGCCGCCTACGACAGCCAGATCCTCGCCGCGCTCGCGATGCTCGACAACCACCTCGCGGAGATGGCGACCGGCGAAGGCAAATCGCTCGCCGCCGCGCTCGCCGCGGCCGTCGGCGCGCTCGCCGGCATGCCGGTACACGTGCTGACCGCCAACGACTACCTGGTGGCGCGCGACGCCGAGACCTTCCAGCCGCTCTACCGCCTGCTCGGCCTCGGCGCCGCGGCGGTGCTGGCCGGGCAGAGCGCGGACCTGCGCCGCGCCGCCTACGCGCAACCGATCGCCTACGTCACCGCCAGCGAACTCGCCTTCGACTACCTGCGCGACCGGCTCTTCCACGGCACCGGTCGGCCGGCGCTGCAGCGCCGCGCCAATGCGCTCGCCGACGCCCGGGCCGGGCGGCCGCTGCTGCGCGGCCTGTGCATGGCGGTCATCGACGAGGCCGACAACATCCTGATCGACGAAGCGCAGGTGCCGCTGGTGCTGTCGCGCGAGCGGGTCGATCCGAACGCACGCGCCTTCCTGTGGCAGGCCTTCGCGCTCTCCGGCAAGCTGGCCGAACCGGAAGACTTCGTGCACCTGCGCGGCGAACGCCGCGTGCTGCTGACCGACGCCGGGCGCGAACGCATCGCGCAACTCGCCGAGCGCCTGCAGCCGGTCTGGAAGAACACCCAGCACCGCGAGGACACGATCGTCTCGGCGCTGACGGCGCGCCACGTCTTCCAGCGCGATCGCGACTATGTGGTCGGCCCGAACCCCGATCCGAAAGCGCCGCCGGGCGACGAGGTGCGCATCGTCGACGCTGTCAGCGGGCGCATCGCCGAGGGCCGCAAATGGTCGCGCGGCCTGCACGCGCTGGTCGCGATCAAGGAAAACGTCAGAGTCGACGCCGAACTCGAGACCTTGGCGCAGATCACCTTCCAGCGCTTCTTTCGCCGCTATCACCGCTGCGGCGGCATGAGCGGCACCTTGCAGGAATCGCGCGCCGAGCTGCGCGAGCTGTACCGGCTGCCGATCGTCTGCGTGCCGCTGCGCCAGCCGAGCCGGCGCCGGCAGCTGCCGACGCGGGTGTTCGCGGACGACGCGGCGCGCTGGCCGGCGGTGGTCGCCCGCGTCCGCACGCTGCGCGCGCTCGACCGGCCGGTGCTGATCGGCACCGATTCGGTGGCCGATTCGCTCGCGCTGTCACGCCTGCTGGCAGAGGCGCGCATCCCGCACACGGTGCTGAACGCGAACAACGACCTGCAGGAGGCCCGCATCGTCGAGCTGGCCGGGCGGGCGGCGCAGGTCACGGTCTCGACCAACATGGCCGGGCGCGGCACCGACATCCATCTCGACGGCCAGGCCCTGCAAGCCGGCGGCCTGCACGTGCTGTGCTGCCAGCACAACGCATCGCGCCGCCATGATCGCCAGCTCGCCGGCCGCTCCGGGCGTCAGGGGGAACCCGGCAGCAGCGAAGCCTGGCTCTCGCTGGCGAGCCCGCGCTTCACACTGACCGCGAGCGGGCGGCTGCTGGCCGCGGCGATGCGCTGGTCGCTGCGCGGCGGCGAGGTGCGCTGGCCGGCGCGCCTGCTGGACACGCTGTGGCGCCTTGGGCAGCGCGGCGACGAAGCCCGCCAGGCGCGGCGCCGCGGCCTCGTGTGCCGGCAGGAGCGCGAAGCAGAGCGCCAGATGTCGTTCGCCGCGCCCGAGTGAGCCCGCGCCGGCCGACGGCGCATTCCATTTCTATCAATAAAGAGCGTCGAACAGGCCTCTTCTTTCCGCACTGCTGCCTTCTCGCTCCGAGAAACTGCGTCATCGGCAAATTCCAAGACCGATTGACGGAGAAAGTGCGATCTTTGCTTCTAAAAACATCAAAAATAGCTGCGCCAAGCTCAAGCCGGCCGTCGCCCTGGCCGAAGACGCGAGCAAGGTGTGCCGGCCAGCGGCGCACAGCCCCGTGCAGCGCACGTCCATTGCAAAACCAGCCATCGTGGCGTCTCCTCCCCATCTACCGCATCGATCTGCAGCCGCCGCGCGCATCGCCGCCGCATCGCTGGCGCTCGCGCTGTCGGGCTTGCCGAATCCCGGTGCAGCGCAAAGCAGCACGGCCGGCGCCGGCTCGCTGGCCTGCCTGATCCTGCCTGAGCGGGTCGCCGATCTCGGCAACCAGGTGGCCGGCGTGGTCGACACGATCGAGGTCGAGCGCGGCGACCTGGTGAAAAAAGGCCAGGTCGTGGCCCGCATGCGCGCGGAGGTGGAACGCGCCAGCACCGTCGTCGCACGCTCCCGCGCCGACAGTGAAGCGGACCTGCGCGGCGCCATCGCGGCACGCGATCTGGCACAGCTCAAGCTCGACCGCGCGAAGACGCTGGCGCAGCAGAGTTTCGTCTCGGCCCAGGCGGTCGAGCAGGCGGATTCCGAATTCCGCGTCGCGGCCGAAAAGGTCTCGCTGGCGCGCGAACAGCTCGGCACCTCGCAGCGCGAGGTGATGATGTCGCAGGCGCAGCTCTCCCAGCGTGTGCTGAAGGCGCCGTTCGACGGCATCGTCGTCGAGCGCTATGCCAACCCCGGCGAACGCTACGAAGACAAGCCGATGCTGAAGATCGCATCGATCACGCAGCTGCGAGTCGAAGTGGTCGCGAGCACCGCGCTTTTCGGCAGCCTGCAGCTCGGCCAGGAACTGACGGTGCAGCCGGATCTGCCCGGCACGGCGCCGCGCACCGCCCGCATCGCGCAGATCGACCGCGTGCTCGACCCGGCGAGCAACACCTTCCGCGTGCGGCTCGACCTGCCGAACGCCGATTCCAGCTTGCCGGCCGGCCTGCGCTGCAAGATCGATCTGGGCAAGAACGCACGAGCGACCGACGCCGCCAGGGCGACCGACAAGCCGCTGGCCGGCGCCGTCGCACCTCGGACGGCGCCCGGCAGCACCTTGCTGACCCAGGTCGAAGCGCAGCGCCCGCCACGATGACCGGGCCTCGTGGGCCTGCAAGCGCGCGCACTGGAGTCGATCGATCGGAGGACCGCCGATGAGCCTGCGCTTCTGGCGCGGCATGAGCCCGGCGACCCGCGTCGCGACGGGGCTGGTCTCGCTGATGGTGTCGCTGTTCCTGATCGCCGACCTGTTCATCGGCTTCCTGCCCGATCGGCTGGCCGAGGCGCGCCATCGCCACACGGTCGCAGCCAGCCTGGCCGCGGCGCAGACCGCAAGCGCACTGCGCAGCGCTGATGTAGACGGTCCGGTGCAGAACAACGCGGCGCTCGTCGCGGCGCTGGGCGCGGCGATGCGCCATGAACCGCAGCTCCGCTCGATCGCGCTCATCTCGAGCGCCGGCCGGCTGCTGGCCCAGGCCGGCGATCCCGACCGGGGCTGGACGCTCGACCCTGCCGCACGTTCGACGCTCGACAACGTGCGCGCGCCGATCGCTGTCGACGGCCAGCCCTGGGGCGAGCTGCAGCTGGTGTTCCGGCCGAGCCTGCCGACCACCTTCCTCGGCTGGCTCGGCGATCCGCTGGTGCGCGGACTGGCCTTGGTTTGTTTGCTCGGCTTCGTCGGCTTCCAGCTGTACCTGCGCCGCGTGCTGCGCTATTTGGACCCGAGCGCCGCGGTGCCCGAGGGTGTGCGCACTGCTTTCGATACCCTGACGGAAGGCGTGCTGGTGCTCGACGACAAGGGCTTCATCCTGCTCGCCAACCAGGCCTTTCGCAGCCTGCACCCGCCCCCTCCCGGCCTCGCTGTCGACGGTGACCCGTGGACCGGCAAGCCGATCGATTCATTCAGCTGGCTGACTGCCGGACTGCCCGAGGACCTGTCGGCCCTGCCTTGGCGCGACACGGTCGAGAACAACCGCACCCACATCGGCTGCCGCGTCAGCATCGAGGTGCCCGGCGCCGGCCGGCGCGACCTGGTGATGAACTGCTCGCCGATCAGCGACGGCGCGTCTGCGCACGCGCGCGGCTGCCTGACCACCTTCTCCGACGTGACCGAACTCGAGGAACGCACCCAGCACCTGCGCCGAACGCTGGCCCAGCTGAGCGCTTCGCAGGCCGAGATCGAGCTCAAGAACGAGGAGCTGACCCGCCTGGCCACCCGCGACGCGCTCACCGGCTGCCTCAACCGCCGCTCCTTCATGGCCGAGACCGACCTGCGCTTCGCCGAGGCCCAGGCCCACCGCACCCCCGCCTGCGTCATCATGTGCGACATCGACCACTTCAAGCAGGTCAACGACAAGTACGGCCATGCCGGCGGCGACCGCGTCATCCAGGCCGCCGTCAAGGCCCTGACGCGCGGCCTGCGCGTCGGCGATCTGCTCGGCCGCTACGGCGGCGAGGAGTTCTGCATCATGCTGCCCAACGCCACCCTGGCCCAGACCTTGGAGATTGCCGAGCGCCTGCGCGCCGACGTCGAGGCCAACGTCGGCGATGCGATCCGCGAGCCGGCCAACGTCAAGGTGACGATGAGCTTCGGCGTCGCCGAGCTCCAGCCCACGACCCCCGATCCGGCCCACCTGATCGACCTCGCCGACCAGGCGCTCTACCTCTCGAAGAAGGGCGGCCGCAACCGCGTGACCTCGGAGCAGGCATTGGCCTTGCCGGCCTGAAGCCTTCCCGCGTGCCGGCTTGTCAAGGCGGTGGCGCAGAGGGTAGAAGCAAGGCTCGTTCTCCTTCGTCGCCAACCGGGAGTTGCCGTTGACCTCAGCCGCCGACCGACGCCGCCCGCTGCGCCTCGGCGCCGCCTTGTGCGTGCTCGGCCTGCACGGCTTGGCGGCGCCGGCGATCGGTGAGCCAGCATTCAGGTCGGCCGAGCAACGGGCCGCTGGGGTCGACGTGTGGGTCGACCTGGATCTGCCGCCGCTGCGCACGCTGCAGCACGCGAACGCGTCGGAGCAGGCGCAGCAGCGCGAACGCATCCACCGGCAGCAGGACAGCGTGATGGCCGGCCTGCGCGAACTGGGGGGCGTCGAGCAGGGCCGCGTGCGCATCGTGCGCAACGCGGTGGCGGTTCGCCTGCCGGCGGAATCGCTGGCCGCCGCGCGGCAGCTGCCGGGCGTCAGCCGCATCACGCCGGTGCGCCACCTGAAGCGGGAGCCGGATCGCAATCGGTAGCCGAGCAGGAAGTTCCCTGTCCCCATCCAGGAAAACCCTGTTATCCCCCTAACTTATCGGTCCACCCGGATTGACGATGACAACACGTGAACGCAGCATGAAGAAACATCGCGGGGCCGTTACGCGGTAGACCGGCTGGGCCAAGCCGAGGCGCATCGGCTCCCCATTCAACAATCCTCCACGTTGGGAGTTCTTGATGCGCCTTTCCATACGGCAGACCAGCCTGGTCGCAGCGCTATTGCTGTCGGCCTGCGGCGGAAGCGAAGACAGCACTTCGACGGCCGCCAATCGAGAGACCGCCAATGCAGCCGCCAAGCAGTCGGCATCGAGCGCGAGCGTCGCATCGCCGAGCGCTCTCAGCCGCATGGCCATCGCCGGCGCCAAGGGCCAGCGCGTGATCGATGCTCGGCTGGCGCACGCGAAGGGCGCGGTGAACGTCTGGGTCAGCCTCGATCAGCCCTCTCTTGCCGCCTACAAAAGCGCGAAGCTGCGCGAGCAAGGCCTCGAAACGCAGACACGGCGCCTCGCGCTGGCCGCGTCCGGCGCAAGCCTGCGCTCGGCCGCGACACCGGCCGAACAGGCGATGCGCGCCGGCGTGCAATCGCAGCGCGGCACCCTGCTCGCGCAGCAGGCCAACGTGCTCAGCCAGCTGACGGGCCTGGGCGCGCAACGCCTCGGCAGCGTGCATGTGGCACACAACGCGGTGGCCGTGAAAGTCGACGCCGCTTCGCTCGCGGCGATCGCTCAGCTGCCGAACGTGGTCAAGGTCCGCCCGGTGTTGAACTACAAGCTCGCGCTCAGTGACACTGTGCCCTACGTCGGCGCCGCTGCTGCGCAGGCCGCCGGCAAGGACGGCACCGGCGTGCGCGTCGCGGTGATCGATTCGGGCATCGACTACACCCACTACAACCTCGGTGGCCCGGGCACCGCTGCAGCCTATGCGGCCGCCTACGGCGCCAACCCCAACGACCCGAAGAACACCACGCTCGACGGCCTCTTCCCGACGGCCAAGGTGGTCGGCGGCTACGACTTCGTCGGCGACACCTGGGGCATCGACGCCAACCAGCAGGAGTTCGGCACGCGCACCGAGGATCCGGATCCGATCGATTTCGAAGGCCACGGCACGCACGTCGCCGACATCATTGCCGGCCACAGCGCCGACGGCAAACACGTGGGCGTCGCGCCCGGCGCGTCGCTGGTCGCGATCAAGGTCTGCAGCTCCGTGTCCACCGCCTGCAACGGCGTGGCCCTGCTGAAGGCGATGGACTACGCGCTCGACCCGAACGGCGACGGCAACATCGGCGATGCGGTCGACGTCATCAACCTGTCGCTGGGCTCCGCCTTCGGCCAGGAGGAGGACGACCTGACCTTGGCGGTGAGCGACGCGGTCGACCTCGGCGTCGTGGTGGCGGTCGCGGCCGGCAACAACGCCAACCGCCCCTACATCGTCTCGTCGCCGTCGATCGCTCCGGCGGCGATCAGCGTCGCCCAGACGGCCGTGCCGAGCGACAAGGCCTATCCGCTGACGGTGAACACGCCGGCCAAGATCGCCCGCTCGTATGCCAATACCGCCACGGTCGATTGGGCGCCGGTGACGGCGGGCTTCGCCGGCAGCGTCGCCGCGGTCGGACGGGGCTGCCCCGCCGCTGGCGCCACCGCCGAGGATCCCTACCTGGCGAGCCCGGCGGGCAAGGTGGCGCTGATCGATCGCGGCTTCTGCTCGATCAGCCTGAAAGTCGACCGCGCGGCGAAGGCCGGCGCCAAGGCCGTGCTGATCGGCCTGATCGCTCCGGGCGATGCGGTGTCGTTCTCGAACGGCGGCGGCGACACGTTCGTGCCGACGCTGGTGATCCAGCAATCGCTGAGCCAGGCGCTGAAGGCCAACCTGCCGGCGACGGTGACGCTGTCGCCCGCCGGCGTCCCGCTGCTCGGCAGCATGGCCAGCACCTCGGCTCGCGGCCCGACCATCGACCGCTCGTGGATCAAGCCGGAAATCGGCGCCCCGGGCGCATCGGTCTCGGCCATCGCCGGCTCGGGCAACGGCCAGGAAGC
>Ga0105240_10014569_pt1 | contig 10728 bp, 10 predicted proteins | sample KBSC54metaG_FD_80426 | JGI IMG/M metagenome (GOLD analysis project Ga0105240, IMG submission 80426) | Corn rhizosphere microbial communities from Kellogg Biological Station, Michigan, USA - KBS C5-4 metaG | ecosystem: Host-associated > Plants > Roots > Rhizosphere > Soil | place: Michigan, USA...
GGCCGTGAAGCTCGCTCACCGGTATGTGCCCGACCGTCAGCTTCCGGACAAGTCGATCAGCCTGTTGGATACAGCGTGCGCACGGGTTGCGGTCAGCCATCACGCGACACCGGCGGAAGTGGAGGACAGTCAACGTCGCATCGAGGCGCTGCAGACCGAGCTCGAGATCATCGGTCGGGAGACGGCTATCGGGATTGATACGGCCACACGCAGCGCGACCGCGCAGGCTGCGCTGCAATCCGAGAATGAGCGATTGAAGGAGTTGCAGGCGGCCTGGGCTAAGGAGAAAGCGCTCGTCGATGAGATTCTGGCGTTGCGCGCGAAGCTGCGCGAAGCGCAGATGAGCGACGAGGAGAAGGCATCCGCACGCAAGCATTTGCACGAGCTGCAGGAAGATCTGTCCGGAGCCCAGGGCGAACGTCCTTTAGTACTGCCGAGCGTCGACGAGCAGGCGGTTGCCTCGGTCATTGCCGACTGGACGGGTATCCCCGTCGGTCGCATGGTGAAGGACGAGATCGCCACAGTGCTGAATCTGGCCAAGTCCCTCGGTCAGCGGGTCATCGGCCAGGATCACGCCCTGGAGATGGTCGCCAAGCGCGTCCAGACCGCGCGCGCGGGACTGGAGAACCCCAACAAGCCGATCGGCGTGTTCATGCTCGCAGGTCCCTCGGGAGTCGGTAAGACGGAGACGGCGCTGACCCTGGCTGAATCGCTCTACGGCGGTGAGCAGAACCTCATCACCATCAACATGAGCGAGTTCCAGGAGGCCCACACGGTCTCCACGCTCAAGGGCGCTCCCCCGGGCTATGTTGGCTACGGCGAGGGCGGCGTGCTCACGGAGGCCGTGCGACGCAAACCCTACAGCGTCGTTCTGTTGGACGAGGTCGAGAAGGCCCACCCGGACGTGCACGAGATCTTCTTCCAGGTCTTCGACAAGGGGATCATGGAGGACGGGGAAGGGCGGCTCATCGACTTCAAGAACACGCTCATCATTCTCACGACCAACGTCGGTACCGACCTGATCATGGGAATGTGCAAGGACCCCGAGCTGCTGCCGGAGGCGGAGGGGATTGCGAAGGCACTGCGCCCGCCGCTGCTGAAGACTTTCCCTGCCGCGCTCCTGGGTCGCATCGTGGTGATCCCGTATTACCCGCTGAGCGACGACATGCTCGGGCGCATCATCCGCCTGCAGATGAATCGTATCGTGGCGCGGATCCGCCAGAACCACGGCGCCGAGTTGCGTTACAACGATGAGGTCGTGAAGCTCATCGCCTCCCGCTGCACCGAGCCGGAAAGCGGCGGCCGCATGATCGATGCGATTCTCACCAACACCCTGCTGCCGCAGATCAGCGGCGAGTTTCTCTCGCGGATGTCGGCTGGCACCGCCACGAGGGAAGTGGCAATTTCGGTCAAGGGGAGCGAGTTCGAGTACCAGTTCTCATGACAGCCCGGCAGCCCACCTTGCAATCGGCCATCGAGGCCCACAAGGGTGGGCGCTTCGTCGAGGCCGAAGCGGCCTATCGCAGCGTCTTGCAGCGGCAGCCGGATAACGCCGACGCGCTGAATTTCCTCGGCATGCTGACGGCCCAGACGGGAAAACCCGAGGCCGCCGTCGACCTGTTGCAGCGCTCGGTGACCGCCGACTCCTCAAATCCTCACGCCTGGCTGAATTTCGGCAACGTGCTGCTGCTGAACGGCGAGAAGGAGCGCGCCCTCGAGGCTTTCGAGAAAACGACCCAACTCGCGCCGAAGCTGCCGATGGCGTGGTTCAACCTGGGTGTTTGCCTGGGACGGGTCCGGCGGCCGGACGAGGCGGCTTCGGCCCTGCACCAGGCGCTGAAGTTGGAGCCGGGTTACCTGCCGGCGTATATCTCGTTGGCCACGTTGTTGCATTACCTGGGCAACTACACCGAGGCCGCGGAGGTGTATCGGGAGTGGCTGGCCCATGATCCGGGCAACCCGATGGCAACCCACCTGTTGGCCGCGGCAACCGGGGAGGGTACCCCGACGCGAGCCAACGACGAGTACGTCAAACAGCTTTTCGACGATTTCGCGGGGAGCTTCGATGAGAACCTGACCGCCTTGAAGTATCGCGCCCCCGAGTTGATTGCGGCCCGGCTGGGAGCGGCAATCCCCGCCGACGGGACCCGCGAGATTCTCGATGCCGGTTGCGGGACGGGCTGGGTGGGCCCCCTGGTGCGACCCATGGCTCGCCACCTGGTCGGGGTGGACCTCTCCAAATCCATGATCGAGAAGGCCCGGGCCCGCGCGGTATACGACGAGCTGGTGGTGGAGGAGCTGTCGCAATTCATGCGTAGCCGCCCCAACACCTTCGACGTGGTGGCCTCGGCCGATACGCTGGTGTACTTCGGGGCGCTCGAGGAGCCTCTGGCGGCCGCCCGCCGGTGCCTGCGTCCGGGCGGTATCCTGGTTTTCACCGTCGAACGCCTGGATCCCGCCGTTTCCGACGGCCCCTACCGCCTGGAGACGCATGGGCGGTACAGTCACTCGGAAGGGTACGTGCGGGAAGCCGCGGCCGGGGCCGGGTTCATGGCGATCACCTCGGAAACCCAGGTGCTACGGCGGGAGCGGGGAAGGGACGTCGTGGGCCACCTGGTATTGTGCAAGGCTCAACCTGCATGACCCCTCAGGACCGGGATTATTCGGTTGAAAACTCCCGTATTTTCCTGCTATTACTCCACAATCCTTAGGCGGGGTTTACGAAGTATGGCTCGCTCCAAGGTAGTCGAATTCGACTACTACCAGTTCATCGGACTCCTGCGTCGCGCGACGGACGCCGGGAAGCGCATCGACAAGGCGGATACCGAACGCTGGGCGTCCTACGTCAAGAGCAAGGGCATCAACGAGGTTGCAGCTACTGCCATCGCCCGCCAGAAGTTCGAAAGTGCCGTGGCCGTCATTATCGACGAGGGCCAGGACACTGACGGTCTATACTTCTATTCGAAGAACGACGAGGGTTGTCTGAGGCTGCAGACTATCGAGTAGGTCTTTTCTCACAGGACGTTCGTCGTAACCGCAACGCACAGGGGGGTGCCCTGAAAGGGGCAGGTCGCGGAGTGTCCGCGACAAAAAAGAGCCGCACATGGCACAAAACTACCAAGACCAGCGTTCGGTCCAGATCACGAGCCCGTTCGGGGCGAACGCGCTGCTGTTCGTACGGATGTCCGCCTACGAGCACGTCAGCCAGCCGTTTCAGTACGACCTGACTCTGTACAGCGAGCAGGGTGACCTGGACGCCGACAAGATCCTCGGCCAGGGGCTCGTCGTCACACTCGATACGGGGCATCACAAGCGCTACTTTCACGGCCTGGTGAGCGAATTCGCCCAGACCGGCTACAGCGAGCGCTTCCACGAGTACCGCGCCGTGGTCCGGCCGTGGCTGTGGTTTCTGTCCCGCACCGCCGACTGCCGCATTTTCCAGGCCAAGAACGTGCCTGACATCTTCAAGGCGATCTGTCAGGGCGCCGACTTCCACGACTTCGAGATCAAGTTGGGGACCTACCAGCCCCGCGAGTACTGCGTGCAGTACCGCGAGTCGGACTTCAACTTCGTGAGCCGCCTGCTCGAGCAGGAAGGCATCTTCTATTACTTCGAGCACACCGCCGACAAGCACACTCTCGTACTGACCGACGATGTCAGCCAGTGCAGCCCCATCAAGGGATATGACTCGGTGCCGTTCTATCCGGCGACCGGGAACGAGGGCCAACGCGAGCGCGACCACTTGAGCGGCTGGTCGATCCAGAAGACCTTTCTGACCGGCAACTACGCCACGCGCGAATACAACTTGCAGCAGCCCACGCCGATTCTCGCGGGAACGTCATCGATCTCGCGCAAGCACGGCGCGTCCAGGTTCGAGGTGTTCGATTATCCAGCCGACTCCGCGCAACTGACTTCGTCGGGCCTCGAGCAGGTGGCCAAGGTCCGCGTCCAGGAATTACAGTCCGCGCAGATGCTGGCCTCCGGCACGGGTGATGCCGCGGGCCTCGCGGCGGGTAAGACGTTCAAGCTCACCGAGCACAAGAACTCGACTTCCAACATCGAATACCTGGTGACGTCGACCCGCATCACCCTCAGTGCCGACGCCTATCACGCCGGCGCGGGCTCGGCGGGCACCGAGTTTTCCATCGCGGTGGAGGCGGTGGACGTGCGGGAGCCCTACAGGCCCGCCCGCACCACGCACAAGCCCCTCATCCAAGGCACCCAGACGGCGGTCGTGGTGGGGCCCTCGGGCGATGAGATCCATACCGACGATCTCGGCCGCGTCCGGGTGCAGTTTCACTGGGACCGCTACGGCAAGCTGAACGACAAGAGCTCCTGTTTCGTGCGGGTCGGGCAGATCTGGGCCGGTAAGGCCTGGGGCGCGCAGTACATCCCGCGCATCGGCCAGGAAGTGATCGTGTCGTTCCTGGAGGGTGACCCCGACCGGCCACTGGTGATCGGCAGTGTCTACAACGGTGCCAACAAGCCGCCCTTCGCGCTGCCGGACAACAAGACCCAGAGCGGTATCCGCTCGCGCAGCTCCATGTCGGGCACGGCGGCCACCTGCAACGAGTTGCGCTTCGAGGACTTGAAGGGCTCGGAGGTGGTCTTCCTGCATGCCGAGAAGGACCAGGTTATCGAGGTCGAAAACGACGAGACCCACTCCGTCGGCCACGATCGCGACAAGGAGGTCAAGCACGACGAATCGACGTCGATCGGCAACAACCGGACCGAGTCCGTCACGGCCAACGAGCAGATCAACATCGGCAAGGACCGCTCCGAGAGCGTGGGGGGCGGTGAGACCATCACGATCGGCAAGGATCGCTCGCTCTCGGTCGGGGGCAGCAGCAGTGTCAGTGTCGGCAAGGATGAGAGCGTGTCGGTGGGTAACAACCGCACCGACGAGGTCGCCAAGAACGAGACGGTCTCGATCGGCAAGAACCGCAAGCACAGCGTCGGTGAGAACGACGACCTGGCGGTCGGCAAGCAGCTCGTGATCGACGCCGGCGAGGAAATCGTCATCAAGGCCGGGGATGCCAGCATCACGCTCAAGAAGGACGGCACCATCTCGATCAAGGGCAAGGACATCTCGTTGGACGGCAGCGGCAAGATCAACGTGAAGGCCGGCGGCGATGTGATCCTCAAGGGCAGCAAAGTCACACAGAACTGAACCCATGAATGCAAAAGTCACTGACCCTGCCGCGACTGTGAACGTGGAGCAGGGCGAGCCGGCGGGAGAGTTGGAGTCATTGTTGCAGGCGCCGGTGTCGCACACCGCCGCGCAAGAGCAAGAGCCGCAGGTGATCGAGGCGGATGTGGATGGACGGCGGGTCAAGATCGTCGCCCGTGACCAGATCGTGCTCGAGTGCGGTGAGGCGTCGATCACACTGCACCGTAACGGGCGCATCGTCATCAAGGGCACCTACGTCGAGACCTCCTCGGAAGGTACCAACCGCATCAAGGGCGGGCAGGTCCGGATCAACTGATGTTGCCTGGGACCGCAGAGCCGTTCTGGGACCTGGTCGAGGAGAGCCTGGAGGAAGCGGCGTTTCTGTGGAAGCGCTGGGAGACGGAGCTCTCCAGTCCGGTTCGCGGCCTCGGTGAGATCTGGTCGTGGACGGAAGACCGGCTCCAGGGCGCGCTCGATGGGGTCCGGGTGGCTGGAGAGGGTCTGCTACGGCTGGCACAGGCGGCTGCCGCGCAAGAGGATGCGGTGCGGCTGACACTCGGCGCTCATCTCCTGGCCGCGGGCTCTCCTGCCGAAGCTCGCTCCTGCCTGGCCACGTTGGTGCGCGATGCCAGGGGCCCGCGCCTGTGGTCCCTGATCAGGGGCATCGAAGTAGCCGAGTTGGATGCCAGCTTTGCGCCCGTGGCGAGTGTGCTCTCCTCGGGTGGACCCGAGCACCTGGCGGCGCTGTGTCGTTTGAAAGCTTTCCGGCGCTCGATACCCGGGCGCGAGGTCGCCGTGGTGTTCGACTCTGGCGAGCCGTCGTTACAGGTTGAGGCGCTGCGAGCGCTGCGGCATGTGAAGGACGATTCCGTAATCCGGTACGTCGAGGCCGGGTTGAAGAGTGACAGCCCTGAAGTGCGTCGCGCCGCGATCGAGTGCGGTGTGCGGCAGAGGCTGGCGAGCGCCTGGGACGGTGTGCGCAAGCTGGTCTACGAACGCAATCCCGAGTCGGCTCCTCACTTGTGGCTGCTGGCCGCGGCAGGCTCGCCGGATGACACCCAACTCGTCGTGACGGCCCTGCGCGAGCCGACCTTGCAGCGGGCCGGGTTGTTTGCTTTGGGCTTTATCGGCACACCCGAGGCTGCGGAGATGTGTTTGACAGCGATGCGCGATCCCAAGCTGGCTCGCAGCGCTGGCGAGGCCTATAGCGCCATCACCGGAGCCAATCTGCAGCGGGATCGTCTCATGGCCCCCGAGCCGGAGGTGGGCGATGCCGATCTCACTGCGGGTGCGCCCGATCTTTGGCCGCTGCCCGACCAGGATGCGGTGCGCGCTCATTGGGAGGCCGCGAAGTCACGTTATGAGTCCGGGACACGCCACCTGTACGGCAAACCCATTGACGGCAATGTGTTGACCGAGGCAATCGAGCGCGGGCCCATGCTGCGCAGACCGGAACTGATCAACGAGCTTGCGATCCGCAGCGGAGGACGTTACGACGTGGAGCCGCGCGCATTCGCTCGCGTGCAACGCAGGATGATGGCGGGCGGCCGTTGAGACATGCTGCAGATCGACAACCAAACACCCTTCTATGCGGTCATGTCCGTGCTCCCGGACGGCGATGGTATCGATACGCTGTACGTCATCATCAAGGCGACCCTCCTGTTGCGACCGAAGTTGACGCTGGCGCCCGTGCAGCTCCCGGTGACGCTGGCCGACGAGTATCACGGCGACCCGACGGACTCGAGCCTCAAACAGGTGTCGGAGTTGCACATCGGCAAGCTGGGCACCGATGTCCTGCTCGCCGGTCGCGCGTGGGCTCCCGAGGGGCAGCTCGTTGCGGCAAGCTGGGTGCGCCTGGCCGTGGCTGAGCGACAGAAGACGATTCGTGTGCTCGGCGATCGCAGTTGGCGCGAGGACGGAACTCCAACAGCGCCCGAGCCTTTCGAAGCGATGCCGCTCGTCTGGGAGCGTGCTTTCGGTGGCACACACGTGCTGGCCGAGCGGATTCTCGCGGAGGAGCGCAACCCGGTGGGTGTTGGGTTTGCCGGCCAGCGCGGTGCCGAAGAGCTCGCCGGTCATCCCGTCCCCAACCTGGAGGATCCGACCACCCCCCTCGAGCAGTTGGGGCAGGCCTGCCAGCCGGCGTGCCTGGCACCCTGCGCACCCCATTGGCTGCCGCGCCGCGCGTTCGCGGGTACGTACGATGAGCGTTGGCAGCGTACGAGAGCACCCTTTCTGCCTGTCGATTTCGACCGGCGGTTTCTCAGTTGCGCCGCCTCGGAGCTGGCGTTTGACCGCTATCTCCAGGGGGGCGAGCCGGTGGAGGCGCGGGGTGTCACGCCGGACGGAGTCTTGTCGTTCACATTGCCGCCCGCGCACCTCGAAGTCGAGGTGAAGATCGGGACGGCTATCGAGCGACCGGTGGCGAACCTCGAGACGGTTTTCCTCGAGCCCGACGAGAATCGGCTGTGCCTCACCTGGCGGGCGACGCTGCCTTGCGACCGCAAGGTGCTGAAGATCGAAAGGGTAACGGTCACGCGTAGACGGGCGGGAGCGAGCGAGTGATGCCCGCGAACTTGGTGGCAAGCAGCGTGCTGTGCTCGGCCGGCCGTGGCACGGATCAATTGTGGGCATCGGTCCGAGCGGGCATTGCTCGCATCGGCAGCTCCCGCGTCATGGACCGGGATTTCGAGGCTATTCGGATGGGCCTGGTGCCGGAGGACGCGCTCGAGCCGCATTTGCCGCCGGAGCTGGACGTGCTGCCGTTGCCGGTCCGCGCCCGGCGTATGTTGCGTCTTGCGGCGCCCGCCCTGCGCACTCTCGCCGAGAGAGTCGGCCCCGCGCCGGCTCGCCTCTACCTCGGGTTGCCTCAGCTCGCGGTGTCCGAGGCGCACTGGCTCAGGGCATTCGCCCTGCAGCTCGGCAAGCTTGCCGGTCTGCCGATCGACGCGCCGAACAGCCGGGTGGTGCCTTCCGGACGGGCCGCCGCTCTCGCCGCACTGGAGCTGGCGCTCGCCGCGTTGGAGCGGGATCCGAGCCGGCCGGTGATTGTCGGCGCGGTGGACACTTTCATGGACCTGAAGCTGCTCGCCTCACTCGAGGCGGAGGGACGGATCCTCCGGTCCGGCGTGCAGGATGGCTTCATTCCCGGGGAGGGCGCCGCTTTTGTGGTGCTCACCGCCATTTCCGCCGAGGCGGCGGGTGGAGCGAGGATTACTGTGGAGGCGGCCGCCTCGGCCGCGGATCCGGGACACCGGACGGGCAAAGAGCCGGCACGCGGCGAAGGGTTGGCGCAGGCCATAGACGTGCTGCGCGGCCGCTTGGCGACAGTCGAGCCTGTGAGGGTGACGTTCGCCGGACTCAACGGCGAGAGTTTCGACGCCAAGGCTTGGGGCGTGGCGCAAGTGCGCCATGCGGACTTCTTTGCTCCAGGGTTGCTGCTGGAGCACCCGGCGGACTGCTTCGGGGATGCCGGCGCGGCGACCGGTGCCATTTTGCTGAGTTTGGCTGGGAAAGCGCTCGCTGCGGGGCACCGTCCCGGACCCGCGCTCGTGTGGGCCGCGTCGGATGGCGAATCCCGCGCCTGTGCTTTATTGTCGGTGTCCAAGGGGCACACGGGGGACAGGTAATGCCGACGGTCTTCGCCAACAGCCGGGGTGTCGCCCACAAGGGCAGTGGCGGCATGAGCCCGATCTTCCCCGACGTGTGCAAAACGCCAACTCCCGCCGGTCCGGTCCCCATCCCGTACCCTAACATCGGCCAGTCCTCGAATACCTCGTCGGGTCCGACGACCGTGACCACCGACGGGCAGATGCCGATGACCAAGGACGCCAAGTACATGATGAGCTCGGGCGATGAGGCCGGCTCGGCCGGCGGCGTCGTCAGCGGCAAGGTCAAGGGGACGTGCGAGTTCATGATGTATTCCTTCGACGTCAAATTCGAAGGCAAGAGCGTCTGCCGCCTCGGCGATCCGCTGTTTCACAACGACAAGAACGCAATGGGATGACTGAGATCAACGAGCTCGTTGCGCCCCCGGAACCGCACAGCCCCGGTAGCGACGAGAATTGCCCGTTCTGTCCGGAGCCCGAGCCGGAGCCGTTCACGACACATGCCGGCGCCGCCAACGACTCGAGTGTCCTCGAGGACGTCATGGCGGACCCCGGCTGCCTGGCGGGGAAGCAGGGCGGGGCGCGTCCGAAGGACGGCGCCGAGCAACGCCAGCGCGCGAGCCAGGCCAAGCCGAAGCCGAACCCGATCTTCCGCAACAACAAGTGGGGCGCGTATTCGGCGGAGGCCCATCACCTCATCAGCGGCAACCAGGCGCTCAAGGGCCACGAGATCGAAAAATGGATCGTGGGCGGCGACCTGGTCAAGAAGGACACCGGCTACTCCGTCAACAATTCGGACAACGGCGAGTGGCTCCCCTCGATTCCCGAGGGACACAAGGGCGGCGCCTGGTCGCCGTTGTCGTTCGAGGACAAGCTCGAGATCGCTTCCGCCCCCATGAAAAGGGGCAAGGGCCAGTTCCACAAGGGGCCGCACAACGTGGTCGACAAGGACGGCCTGGTCGCTGAGCACACCAGCTATCCGCGGGAGGTCAAGCGGTTGCTCTCGGACCTCGTGGAGGTGATGCATGGCTGGGCGGCCGCCTGTCCTATCTGCAAGAAGGTCGATCCGGACAAGGGGCCCTTCGATCCCAACTGGCGCGTCCACGACATGTTGGATTCGCTGTCGCGCGGCATCGGGGTCGACCTGAAGGGGCCGCCGGGTCACTGGTACTACTTCATCTCGAAAGTGGCCTTGGAATTCCACCGCACCGTGTGCGAGCACACGACGCTTTAGACGACCATGTATTACGAAGTCATGCCGGACATGTATGCGGATTTCGGGGTGCTCGAGGATCCCGTGCCGCGCCCCGGGCGCTTCAGGCTCGGACAGCCCATCACGGGCACTCTGCCCGAGCCCCTGGTGTTTCCGGTCGACAATACCGATGAGAATCCTCCACGGGGCATGGAGGGAATCTCGGTGCCGGTGTGGTCGGGTGCCGTGTTGCGATGTCTGCAAGGCGCGGGTGTCGACAACCTGCAGGTGTTTCACGCGCTGCTGCGGAATGCGGCGGGCCGTGAGTGGCGCGATTACTTCGCCGTCAACGTTCTGGGCGCCGTGAGCTGCATGGCGAAGTCCACCGAGGCCACGCATGTCGCCGAGCGGCCCAGCGGGACCGCGTTCGTGAAAGTGCACAAGCTGGTCATCAACCCGGCGCGGGCTGCCGGCCTGGAGTTGTTCCGGCTGGCCGAGTCACCGGGCGTGTTACTGATGCATCAACGCCTGCTGGATGCGTTGAAAAAGAGCTCGCCCCCGCAAGGTTGGGGCATCTCCGCAAAGCCGGTGGCGGAAGAGCGGGTGTAGTCATGGAGCTCACACTCGAGGTCGTCAGTCCGAACGGCCAGGTTCTCGGCCCCGCGCGACGCAAGGTCTTCGGCCCCGAGGGCGGCCGGATCGGTCGCTCGCCGGATTGCGAGTGGGTGCTCGCGAATCCCTACATCTCCCGTCATCAC
>Ga0105240_10014570_pt1 | contig 10728 bp, 10 predicted proteins | sample KBSC54metaG_FD_80426 | JGI IMG/M metagenome (GOLD analysis project Ga0105240, IMG submission 80426) | Corn rhizosphere microbial communities from Kellogg Biological Station, Michigan, USA - KBS C5-4 metaG | ecosystem: Host-associated > Plants > Roots > Rhizosphere > Soil | place: Michigan, USA...
AGTGAGCCGTCGAACCGTTTTCTTCGTGTCGGACCAGACAGGGGTGACTGCGGAGACGATGGGTCACAGCCTCATGACACAGTTCGAGGGTCTGCAATTCCGCCCTGTGACTTTGCCATTTGTATCGAGCGTTGACAAGGCGCAGGACGCCGTGCGGCGTATCAACCGGGCGAGCGAGGAAGAGGGCCTTCGCCCGATCATCTTCAGCACGCTGGTGCAGGACGAGTTGCGCGACATCGTGATGACGGCCAACGGGCTGTTTCTGGATTTCTTCGCCGCGTTCGTCGGTCCTCTGGAGCGCGAGCTCAACACCCGCTCCACGCATCGTGCCGGGCGGGCGCACGGCATGGCGGATCTCGCTGCCTACACCGCGCGCATCAATGCTACCAACTTCGCTCTGGCGAACGATGACGGAGTCGGCCACGACTACGAGCACGCCGATGTGATCCTGGTCGGCGTATCGCGCTCCGGAAAGACTCCGACGTGCCTGTACATGGCGCTGCAATACGGCGTATTCGCCGCTAATTATCCGCTGACGGAAGAGGACCTCGAGGCGGGTAAGCTGCCCGAGCGTCTGCAGGCCTACCGTCGCAAGCTTTATGCCTTGACGATCCGGCCGGAGAGATTGCAGCAGATCCGTCACGAGCGGCGGCCCGAGAGCCGCTATTCTTCGCGGCAGCAGGTGCAGTACGAGACGCGCGCCGCGCAGGCGCTGTTCACGCGTTACGCCATTCCCTCCCTCGACACGACGGAGTGCTCGATCGAGGAGATTGCCAGCCGCATCCTCAACACCACCGGAATCGAGCGCCGCCTGCGTCCTTGATTCTCGTCCCTTGATTTTTGGGTTTCCGACTCTATCTGGCACGTTTCGTGCGTTGGTTCGCACTTGCCGTGGGTCGACCCGCCGTCGCACTAATTAACGTATGACCCCAAGGGGCCCATTGAGCTCACCACCTGGGTGCCACGAAAAAACCGGATACGAATGGCTTGCGTGTCCGACAGTGTGGGTTATAGTCGGGCCAGATGCTCACCGAAGCTGAACTCAACGACTCTCTGGCGCTCGTCTCGTGGCGGGCGCGGCCGCGCACCTTCGTCGCCTTGATGGGGCTGTACGAGAGTAACTACGTGCGCATGAAGTGGTTGGCCCATCCTCCCGGGCTGACCCGTGCGCCGGGACTCGTGAGCGACCTGCGCACGCTCGAGGGAGCTCACCGTTCCAGCGTAGCCGGTGACTGTGATCTCCTTCTCAACGTGACGGAGCGCACTCCGTACACGAGCACGGTGAATCTCACGTACCTGTTTCAGCAGGACGCGGGAACTGTGCAATATCCGGACATGCGTGTGCGGATTTACCACGATGCCCATCTTGCCGAAGCCCAGGAGTGGGCAAGCGCGCACCACCAGCACGTCCTGAAGGCACTGCGTATCCAGGCGGAGCGTGAACTGGATCAGCGCTGGGCGCGCAATGTGATGTTAAACAAGTGGCTGGAATACTGTGTGGAGCGCGGGCATCGCTTCTCTTCCGCCACGAGGGTCGCCGCGGCCAGGTGAGGGGAGATGGCGGGCCTCCGCCCTATCTCTGGCTCGATGGCTCATGAAGTCGCTGCGACAGCTCGGATTCGTCAAACTACCCTTTCGTAAGGAAGCGCCTCCCGCGGAGGATGGGCGCGTTCTCGCCCTGTTCCGCAATCGGGCCGAGCTGAAGAAGGCCTACGGGGAGCTGCAGGAAGAGATCTACCGCCTCAAGGACCGGATCAAGCAGCAGGAGGGCGCGACGCAGCGCGTGCAGGAAATGCTGGGCGCGCTGGAAGCTCGCCTCGGCGTTCCGGAGTCCGCTTATCCCGCCCTGGTGTTCTATCAATTGCGCCGCCTGTGGCAATCGGGGCGCGAGCTCATCCAGCAGTTCGTCGAGGATCTGTCGCGCCAGCAGGACGAGCGCGAGCGACGCCAACACGTCGCCGAGCACAACCGCCGGCAGTTCAGCCGGCGCCAGGTTTTGGACGCGCAGCTCAATGAGGCCCGCGTGCGCGCCGAGGAGGCTTCGAGCGACCTTGCGAGCATGCAGGCGGAGCGTGCGCGCCTGAAGAGGTTCTGGCACTACTTCAGGCGTCGCGCGCTCGATCATCGGATTACCGCGGGCATCGCTGCCAGCGCGCATGCGGACGAGGCTCTCGCTGCGGCGGGCGCGGCGGCTCAGGCGCTCGAGCAGGAGGCCGTCCCCGAGTTTCCCGGACTGTCGCTGGAGGCACGCCGCGCCATCAACCTGGCCGCGGTCGCTCTGGCGGAAGTGCTCTGCATCCGCCTTGCGAGCACCAATCTCGTGCAGCTCGCCAGAGAGGCTACCGCCCGGCGCGAGGTTGCCGATGAGTACGGCACGCCGCGCGAGTGCGAGGCTCTCATGGTGGAGATCGAGAACGCCTACTCTTTGATCCAGTCGCGCAACAACATCGCGCAGGAGATCAAGGCGCGCTCGGATCGCATCAAGCAGGTGGCACGCTATCGCAACGCGCCCGACACAACTCCGACGACGGATTCGATCGCGCTGTCGGAAGGGGACGTGCTGGTCTCCGGCGCAGTGGGGGGTGACGCTGCACGGCTGCCCAACGTGCTGGCCGAAGATACCTGGGATCTTTTCAGAATACTGCTGCGGTAGAACCCTCGTACAGCAGCAGCGCTCGCGCGCTGCCGCACTCGATAGGCTCCACTGAATCCGGGCTCAGCCCCTGCGCGCGGTCTTCTGCGCCGGCTGCCCGCGCGCGCCCAGCACCATGTCCGCCATGATCTGCGTCGCCTGGCTGAGCACGACCTGATCCGGACCGTCGGCATCCTTGCTGGCCTTGTCGGCCTTGTCCAGATCTTCGATGCTCTTCATCGGCGGCAGGCTCTTGGCGGCCCGGCGGCTGTTCTCCAGATCCAGGCGCTCCTTGTCCTCGCGGGCACGCTCGTCGCGGCGCGTCTTCAGGTTCAGGGAGACGGACTTCTGCTCGCGCTCCTGATCGATCTGGGCAATGTCGGACACCAGCCAGCGGTAGTCCGGATCACGTTGCGCGCGAACGTCTTCATCGGAGGCGAGGGTTGCGATCGGAATGGGGATCGCGGCGTTCGAGCTCACCTGGAAGGGGACGCCGGCGATGCGGTCCCAGGGTAACGCGGCTTCCAGCGCGCTCTCTCCGACTTCCTTCATGTCGATGAGCGAGGGGAGCGTGACATCCGGCTCGACGCCGTGATGCTGTGTGCTCTCACCCGTGACCCGGTAGAACTTGCCGATCGTAACGGTGAGCTGCCCGCTGGTGGGGCGTTGCGACCACCGGTCCAGCGGCACGAGATTCTGCACCGTGCCCTTGCCGAACGTACGCTGCCCGAGGATCAGGCCGCGGTGATAATCCTGGATCGCTCCGGCGAAGATCTCGGACGCCGAGGCGCTGAAGCGGTCGACCAGCACGGCCAGGGGCCCGTCGTACGCCGCCGCCGGCTCCGGGTCGTCAAGAACCTCCAGGCGCCCGGTGGTGTCCTTGAGCTGCACGACCGGACCGTGATCGATGAACAGCCCCGTCAGAGCGGTGGCCTCCGGCAGATAGCCGCCGCCGTCACCCCGCAGGTCGAGCACCAGTCCGTCGATATTCTCGGCCTTCAGCTCATTGATCAGCCGCAGCACGTCGCGGGTGGTGCTGCGGTAGTTCTGGTCACCGGCGCTCTGCGCAGCGATGTCCTGGTAGAAACCCGGGACGGTGATGACCCCGATTTTCAGGGTGCGCCCATTGCGCACGACCGACTTCACTTCCTTGTGGGCAGCCTGGTTTTCCAGGGTGACCTTGTTGCGCACGAACGGCAGCATCTTCTCCGCCGAGCCCGGCGCGGCGCCGGCAGGCAGTACCTGCAGGCGCACGGTGGTTCCCGCCTTGCCGCGGATCAGCTGCACGACATCATCGAGGCGCCAGCCAATCACATCCGTGACCGCGCCGTCCTTGCCCTGCGCAACGCCGGTGATCCGGTCGTTGGGGTTGAGCGTGCCGGCCACCGCGGCAGGGCCGCCCTCGATGACCTTCTGGATCGTCACGTAGTCATCGACCTGCTCGAGCGAGGCACCGATGCCCTCGTAGTTGAGGCTCATCTGGATGCGGTATTCCTCGGAATTGTGCGGTGAGAAGTAGCTGGAATGCGGGTCGAAGGTGCGCGCGTACGCATTCATCAGATTCTCGAACACGTCCTCGGAGGTGATCTGATCGAGCCGCTTGAGGATGCGGTCATAGCGCTTGGTGAGCGTGTCGGCGACCTCCGGCCACGTCTTGTTCGTGAGCATCAGGGAGAGCGCCTCGTTCTTCACGCGCTTTCTCCACAGCTCATTCATCTCCGCTTCGCTGGTGGGCCAGGCGGCGTGCTGGCGGTCGAAATCGAAGCTCTCGTTCAGCGTCCAGTCGGGCTCGGCCTTCAGCAGGCTGAGGGCGTACCGGATCCGCTCGTGATTGCGCTGCTGGAAGCGCGCGAAAATGACGAACGCCGGGTCGATCTCTCCGGTGTGGATCATGTCATCGAATTGCAGGCGGTACTTCTGGAAATCCGCGATGTCGCTGGCGAGGAAATAGCTGCGCTGGCCGTCGAGGAAGTCCAGATAGCGCTGGAACACCTGCTCTGACAGCTTGTCGTCGATCGGCACGCGGCTGTAGTGCGCTTCCTCCAGGATCCGGCCGATCTTGCGCGCAGTCGCGCGTTGCGGATCGCTCGGCGCAATCGCTCCAGGAGGCAGCATCGAGGGACTTGCCGGCGCCTGCACTGAGCCCGCGAGCGCGAGCACCAGGATCGTCAGCACGGAGGTCGCTATCCAGCCGGAGGACCGGCGCAGGTTCTTAGACATCGTGTCGGGGCTCGCAGGTTCGGTACACTTTGGAGCAAGGCTAGAGGGTGCAGTTCACCTTTAGCAAGTGCGAATACCGACTCCGTTCACGATTACTCGACGAATAAATCATGCGGCCGCTCACTGCGCTCCTGGCGATCCTCACGGGCTCGGCCGTTGCACTGGCTTCCGGGCTCATCCTGACCTGGGTCACGACTTTGTTCCTGACCGCGGCGGAGTCGCGGTTTGCCCCGGAGCAGGGGACGCTCCTGAAGGCCGTGGCCGTTTTTACACTGTTTTCAGCCGCCTCGGCCGGGGCCCTGCTGGGGGATATCAAGCGCAGGCGGTGGCGTTTCCACGCCTATGCTGCAACGCTCCTGATGTTCGGCGTGACGGTGTGGATCTACTGGCCCAAGCGTTGAGGGACTGGGGCTTGGGGGACGCTCGTGGCGCCTCCCGCTGCCCCCGCAGCGCAACCCGCAGCCGGCGGCGCCTGGGGGTCCACGATGGCTCTAGCGTGCCTTCCGAGGCTTACCGGAGCCTTACAGCCTCAGGATCGCTTGGGCTTGGCGTGCCACACATCCGGGAAGCGCGTGTTCACGGTGTCATACGGGTTGTAGCCACGGCTGGAGCCCTTGGCCGTTGGCGGCGCCTCAGGGGCTGCTGCCTGGTCTGTGGGAGGGGGCATGGATGGCTTGGCCGGCAAGGCCTCAGGGGTGCGTCGCGACGGACCCATCCAGGCCGGTCGGTCGGATTTCTTCATCCCGCTTCTCGCTTGTTCTTATTTGAGTTCTGGCCAGATCGACGGCGAGAACTATGTCACGCTTACGCTCAGGGCAGGTGAGAACTGCGTCACACTCTAAGGACCGTCGGGGGCGGGTCCGGGCGGGCGCCGCCACAGCGCCACGAACAGGCGAATCAGCACGAGGAACAGGGCCGGCCCCAGGGCGACGACCCAGAAGACGACATAACCGTGCGCCAGCCCGGCGAAGAAGTCGGCGAGCAGCGCGAAGGCACTGTTGTGAACCTCGGTCCCGCGGCTATAGGGGCCGAGTATGCGGCTGCCGATGAGCCAGGTGAGTACGGGAACCACCAGGACTCCCACCACGACGGCGAGGCCGAAGTAGGTCAGCTCGCGGCGCGCGCGGGACTGCGCAGCTAACGAGCGACGGGCGCGTGCCAGCGGTTCCAGCAGACAGGTTCTCCTCAGCGCGCACCCAGCGCGGATCTCGCGGGCGGGCATAATAGCGCCGCCATGCAAAAAATCAGAGCAGCAGTCGTCGGAGTCGGCTACCTGGGCCGCTTCCACGCCCAGAAATATGCGCAGATCCCCGGCTGCGAGCTGATCGCCGTAGTTGACTCCCGGCAGGAGGTCCGCGACCGCGTCGCGGCCGAAGTCGCAGCACGCGGCGTCGCCGACTATCACGAGCTGCTCGGGGCAGTGGATGCCGTGAGCGTGGTGACGCCGACGCCAGGGCACTTTGCAATCGCGCGCGACTTCCTGAATGCCGGAGCCCACGTGCTCGTGGAGAAGCCGATCACGGAGACCTCCTCCGAGGCCCGCGCCCTCATCGACCTCGCCGCCAGGCAGCGGCGCGTGCTTCAGGTGGGGCACCTGGAGCGCTTCAATTCCGCAATCCTGGCCGCCGAGCCGCATTTACGCAGGCCCCGCTTCATCGAATGCCACCGGCTCGCGCCGTACAAGGAGCGGGGGACCGATGTCAACGTGGTGCTCGATCTGATGATCCACGACATCGATATCGTGCAGACCATCGTGGGCGCGCCCATCACCACCATCGATGCAGTGGGCACGCCGGTGTTCTCCGAGGAGATCGACATTGCCAACGCGCGCATCCGCTTCGCCAACGGCTGCGTTGCGAACGCGACCGCCAGTCGCGTCAGCTTCAAGACCGAGCGCAAGATGCGCATCTTCGAGGACGACGCCTACCTGTCGCTGGACCTGCAGCAGAAGATCCTGACGTTGATCCGCAAGCGGCCCGCCGGGGAGAGCGCCGGCCAGCTACCCGTCGCCATCGAAGAGCAGAGCCTGGAGCCCGGTGATGCGCTCAAGGCGGAGATCGAGTCGTTTCTGGACTGTATCCGCACGGGCCGCGCACCGGTGGTCAGTGGCGAGGCGGGCCTGGAGGCCCTGGAGACGGCAATGCGCATTACCGAGCAGGTTCAGGAGAGTCTGGGCCACGCGCGTGGCGAGGACCCGGTGCGCGCTGGAGGCACCAAGCATGCTTGACGCTCAGTGGATAGCGGATCTGCGCGCCGTGGTGGGGGAACAGGGGCTCGTCATGGGAGAGAAGCTCCGCGAGCGCAAATACGATCCGTTCGCCGGCGTCATCCGCTCGCAGCTGCTGGTGCGCCCGGACAGCACGGCGCAGGTCTCGGAAGTGATGCGCCTGTGTTACAGCCGCAACCAGGTCGTGATTCCTCATGGAGGGCTGACAGGTCTGGTCTACGGCACCAGCGCACGAGAGTCGGACCTCATTCTGTCGATGGAAGCGATGACACGCATCGAAAGCCTGGACACCGCGGGACGTACGCTGCGTGTACAGGCAGGTGTCACGCTGCAGCGGACCCAGGAGGAGGCCGAGCGCGCCGGCCTGATGTTCCCGCTGGATCTCGGCGGCCGTGCAACCGCGACCATCGGCGGCAACATCTCGACGAATGCCGGCGGCATGCGCGTGGTGCGCTACGGAATGATGCGCAACCTCGTGCTGGGCATCGAGGCGGTGCTGGCGGACGGCACGGTGCTCTCCTCCCTGAATCGCATGCTCAAGAACAATTCCGGGTACGACCTGAAGCAGCTCTTCATCGGTACCGAAGGCACACTCGGGCTCGTGACGCGTGCCGATCTGCGTCTGGTCCCGGCTCCGCAGAGCCATGGCACCGCGTTCGTGGCCTGTCCCGATTTCCAATCCCTCATCCGGCTGCTGGGGATCGTCGATAGCGGGCTGGGCGGGCAGCTGAGCGCGTTCGAGGCGATGTGGCCGGAATACTACGAGCTGACCACGCGGCCTCCGGCTGCCAATGCGGCGCTGCTTCCGCACGGCCACGGCGTGTATGCGTTGATCGAATCGCTCGGCGCGCACCAGGCTTCTGATGACGAGCGCCTGGAAGAAGCGCTCGCACGCGCTCTGGAAGAGGGCGCGATCGTCGATGCCGTGATCGCCAAGTCCGACACGGAACGGCGCGCAATGTGGGCGCCACGGGAGGATGTGTTCCAGACCCGCCGCGACGGGCCGACCCACAACTTCGATATCAGCGTGCCGATCCCGGAGATGCCCGCCTATCTCGAGAAGGTCCGCGCGGAGCTCGAGCGCATCGTGCCTGGCATTCGTGTGTGGGTGTTCGGACACATCGCTGATGGCAACTTGCACGTGGCCGTGTCCGCGGGCGATCGCCACGAGGAGACCTTCGATGCGGTCGAGCGGTGTGTGTACGAGCCATTGCGCGAGTTCTGCGGCGCGATCTCGGCAGAGCACGGCATTGGACTGGAGCGCAAGTCGCATCTGGGAATCTCGCGCAGCCCGGCGGAGATCGCGGTGATGCGAGCGCTCAAGAGAGCCCTCGATCCGCGTGGGATCCTCAATCCCGGCAAGGTGTTCGATGTCCAGGGAGCCTGAACACTTCAAGGGCGTGCCGCGCCCGGTGACCGTTGCCGCGGTGCAGATGGCCTGTGGCTGGGATGCCGATGCCAATCTTGCGAAGGCCGAGCAACTGGTGCGCGAGGCGGCGGCCCGCGGAGCGCAGATCATCCTGCTTCCGGAGCTTTTCGAGACGCCTTATTTCTGCATCGAGCAGGACGTACGTCACCTGAATCTCGCTCGCAGCCTGTCTGAGAACCGGGCCGTGCGGCACTTCAGTGCCATTGCGCGTGAGCTGTCGGTGGTGCTGCCCATCAGCTTCTTCGAGCGTGCGGGGCCGGCTTTCTTCAACTCGATCGCCATCCTGGATGCCGACGGCACCGCCCTCGGGATCTATCGCAAGTCGCACATTCCCAACGGCCCCGGCTACCAGGAGAAGAGCTATTTCAGCCCCGGGGATACGGGCTTCAAGGTCTGGCCGACGCGCTTCGGGCGGATCGGGGTCGGCATCTGCTGGGACCAGTGGTTTCCGGAGACCGCGCGCTCCATGGCCCTGCTGGGCGCGGAGCTGTTTTTCTTTCCGACCGCCATTGGCACCGAGCCTCCTCCGGCGCTCGCGGTGAATTCACGCGAGCATTGGCAACGCACGCAACAGGGCCACGCCGCCGCCAACCTCACTCCGTTGGTGGCTGCCAATCGCCATGGGTTGGAGCGGTCGTTGCAGGATCCACAGGGGCTTTATATCCGCTTCTACGGGTCATCCTTCATTGCCGATGCCATGGGAGCGAAGCGCGCCGAGGCTCCCGAAGAGGGGGATGCCGTCCTGACGGCGACCTTCGATCTGGAGGAGACGCGTAAGCTGCGCGAGAACTGGTTCGTGTTCCGCGACCGGCGCCCGGATCTCTACGGAGTGCTCACTTCTCTGGATGGCTCGTCGAGCGAGTGATCCACGCGCTCGCGTCGCGCAACTCCTGGATGAAGCGGTTGTACTCGGCGCGCCTCTGTGCGTCATCGGGAATGCGCAGCAGAAACGACGGATGGATCGTCACCCAGATATGCGTCGTGGCATTCAGGCGCATCGGCGCCGCGCGCACCTGCGACACGGTCACCGGATGTCCCAGCAGGGCACGGGCGGCCGTGCCTCCGAGTGCGATCACGAGCTTGGGCGAGACGAGCCGCAGCTCCTCGTCCAGCCACCAGTGACAGGCCTCGATCTCGGTTGCGCTCGGCTTGATGTGCAGACGCCGCTTGCCGCGGGGCTCGAACTTGAAATGTTTGACGGAGTTGCTGACGTAGACGGTGTGCCTCTCCAGCCCCGCGTCGTGCAAGGCCCGCGTGAGCACCGCTCCAGCGGGCCCCACGAACGGATGGCCTTGCAGATCCTCCGAATCTCCGGGTGCCTCGCCGACGAACATCAATGCCGCCGGTGCCGGACCCTCACCGGGAACACCGTGCGTAGCCGCCTTCCACAGCGTGCAGCGCCTGCACGAATCCACTGCAGCGCGCAGCTCATCGATCGAAGTCAGCGTCCGGCCCGTGAGAGCTTGCGCTTCTTCGCGCTCGCTGCGTGCGCGAGATTCGCTGGTGCCCTCCGAGTCCTCTGACTTCATTGCCATCTCGTCAGTCTTGGCGTTGATGCTCTTAATGGTCGACGCGGGGTTGTTGTTCCACGCCCGTACGGAACCCCAACCAGGGTGGGTTGGCGCCCGCTCATGGCGCGCGCGAAGTGCCTCAGGGGACGGACGTGGCTGGAATGTTTGTTGCGTCACCGCCAAGTTTTGCCCCTGCGCGATGCTTGGGCGTTGCAATGCAGGCTGCGCGTCACCGTGAGCCTGGCCGATGCGAGCGCTCGAGGGAAGCATCCAGAGCGGGCGCGTTCGCGCAGCTTTGTGCCTGGACTCTTTGCAAAGATCATGGTTCCCGGCCGGTCACCGGGAACCACGGACTGGTGGAGGCGGGGGGAATCGAACCCCCGTCCGCAAGCGCTAGACATCCGGATCTACGTACGTAGCCCGTTCATTGGTTCTCGCGTGTCGCTACCCGAAGGGCAGGGAAGACGCCACGCCAGCGGACAGTGACTCTTAACGCCGCGGCCTGTCGCACGCCGCAGCGCGATCCTGTGAACGCGTCCCCTGATGCAGTCGCACAGGCACGAGCCGCTTCAGAGGTCAGCTGCGTTTAGGCAGCTAGAGCGTAGTTGTCGTCGTTGGCAACTATGAGATTGCAGCGAGATTTACGAGGGCACTGCGCCTCGGTACGCCCCTGATGGTTTGCAACCCACGTCGAAACCGGTCGCCCCCA
>Ga0105240_10014571_pt1 | contig 10728 bp, 10 predicted proteins | sample KBSC54metaG_FD_80426 | JGI IMG/M metagenome (GOLD analysis project Ga0105240, IMG submission 80426) | Corn rhizosphere microbial communities from Kellogg Biological Station, Michigan, USA - KBS C5-4 metaG | ecosystem: Host-associated > Plants > Roots > Rhizosphere > Soil | place: Michigan, USA...
CGCGCGTTGGTCTTCTCCTCGCGGAATATCGCGCCGCTCAGGTCGAGCCGGTTCTGCAGGAGCGACCACTTCGTGCCGAGCTCGTAGTTGCGGTTCTTTTCGGGGTCGAGATTCGCATTGTTCAATGAGAACGAGCGCGAGCTGCTGATGAGCGACAGATCCTCGGCGGATGGATTGAAAGAGGTGCCGGTCGAGAGATAGATACTCCCGTTGGGCAGAGGCTTGTACGCCAGCGCGGCACGATAGCTGAACATCTGGTCCAGGTGTGGGATGTGATCGCTGCTCTTGATCTGGCCGGGTACCGTAGTCGAGTAGTTGTTGTCGTTGTAGTCGACATGGAAGTAATCCCACCGCAGCCCGACCGTGGCCTCCCATTTATCGAGCGTCGCGGTGTTGATCAGAAACGGGGCGGCGCTGTTGGCGCTCAGATGGGTCCAGTAACGGGGATACGTCCGGGTCGCGGTGAAGTCGAGATTCTCGTTGGGTGTCAATAACGGGGAAGTCGGCACTCCGATGCTGTTCTCGAACAGGGGCGCGGCCTTCTCGTGCCCCCCCTCGACCCCGATGACGGATGCGTTCTGAACTCCGCCGGCCTCCCAACGCAAAGTGCCGTAGAACTGATCCCACAACAGGGTATCGACGCTGCGGCCCGTGTTGTCGTTACGGGTAACCGTCACCGAAGTCAGAGGCGTGCTCAACGGGATGGTGGTGGCGATCAACGGCTCGCTGAAGCGGAAATTACGGCTGTAGCTGGCGTACCGGACGGTGTTCTGCAGCGTGAAGGAGGACGAAAAATCGTGCTCGAACTTGATGGTCCCGATGTCGGTGCGGGTCTTCATGAAGTCGTCGCGGAAGCCGTAGTAGTTTTCTCTCGACACGGGCGCCGGCAACACGCCGAAATACGGAATGCCGTAGTCCGGGATATCGTCGTTGTATTGATGGAACCAGGCGAAGGTCAGCCGGGTCGGAGTCCCGAGACCGAGCGACAGACTCGGCGCGACACCCCAACGCGAGGTGGCCACATCGTTACGATCGGTCACCTGGGCCTCGTGGCCCATGAGATCGACCCGGAAGGCCGCGCCCTCACCCAGCGCAGTCAACGGCTCGTTGACATCGATCGTGGCCCGACGGGTGCTATCGGTGCCGCCGGTGAGCGTTCCGGCAAGGATTTCCTGGAGCTTGGGCAGCTTACTGCCTTGCTCGATGACGCCCCCGGTCGAGCCGCGCCCGAACAGAATGGACGCCGGTCCCTCGAGCACCTCGATGGATTCGAGGTTGAACGGGTCGCGATAGTAGTCGCCATAGTCGCGGATGCCGTCCAGGAACATGTCGGTCCGTGCGACGAAGCCGCGAATGGTGGGCGAATTGCCGATGGACTTGAATTCGCCGGCGCCGAGAGTCACGCCCGGCACGGTACGCAGCGCCTGGTTGAGATCCATGACCGCACGGTCCTGCAGTTCCTGCTCGGAAATGGCATCGATCGACTGCGGCACGTCGATGAGCGGAGTGGTCAGCTTTCCCAGGCTGGACGTATCGACCTTGTACGCATCCTGCGAGCCGAAGACATAGACCTCCTCCAGACCGGAATCGTGGCCCGGTGGTGGGCTGGCAGCGGTGGAGTCCTCGGCGTACACGGTGGACGCGCCGAGCATTCCGATTCCGGTTCCAGCCAACAGTACCGAACGCAGGCGAGCGTTGCGGCCGCGAGTCTCATCGGTCATGCCAAAGTCTCTCTTGATATTCGTTCGTATATCGCGAGAATACCACGATAATTGAAGCTTGGAATGAGTTGATCGGAGCCGTGCACATGCTCGGAAATAGTTGACTGGCGCGGGTACTCACGAGCGAATGTGACGGCCCATCCGGCTGGCGTTTCAAGCGGATCTCACCCGCATCTGTACTCTCAAGCTTGGCATCGACCGGAGTCAGAGGCTGTTTCCCGAGAGCGGAGTGACTACGCCGTTCCCCGCCTGCGCGAAAGTGAGCGACGCCTACGTACCGTGTCCAGGCGTACTATCGATGTGCAGCTTGCCGCCGTGAAGCGCATCGTCACCCATTACCCCGATATCCCGGAAAGCTTTCTCCAATTGACGCCGCGGATCTTGCTGAAGGAGAAGCGCTCATCGACCAACCGGATTGACCCAGCGGAGTAAGTGCATGGCCTCCCCACGTTTCCTGGATCGTCGTGAATTCCTCGAGTCATCGACCTTTACCGCGCTGGCATCGGCCATTTCGTATCCTTCCGGGGTCCTGGCGCAACCCCAGTCAGCTGAAGTCAAAGCGGACTACACCCTGCGCATCCGGCATGCGAAGGTCGAGCTGGCACCGAACCATGTCATTTCAACCACAACGTACAACGATCAGTTTCCCGGTCCATTGGTGCGATTGAAAGAGGGACGGCGGGTCACCGTCGACCTCTTCAACGACACCGACGTGCCCGAGCAGTTGCATTGGCACGGCCAGAACCTGCCGGTGGATGTTGATGGTGCCGCCGAAGAGGGTACGCCTCATATCCCGGCGCATGGGGTGCGACGAATCTCGTTTATTCCGGGTCCTTCGGGATTGCGCTTCTACCATTCGCACCTCATTGCCGGCTCTAACCTTACCGCCGGACTCTATAGCGGCCAAGCCGGCCTTGTGTACATCGAGCCGCGTCGGGAGCCCGGCCAATTCGATCGGGAAGTATTTCTCGTGCTCAAGGAGTTCGAGCCCAAGTTGACTCGTGGGGGGGATATGGCGATGGACTTCCTTCGTCCCTCGGCCACCGACGGCAAACTCGAGGAGGCCGGTAAAAATGCCATGGCGGCGTCACTGAAGCGCGGAATGCCCCATGGATATGAGGTCGGCTACGAGCTTTTCTCTATCAACGGCCGCATGCTCGGACACGGCGAGCCTGTCCGGGTGAAAGCCGGCGAGCGGGTGCTCTTTCATGTTCTCAACGCGAGTGCGACAGAAATCCGCAGCCTTGCTTTGCCGGGACATACGTTTACCGTAGTGGCGCTCGATGGTAATCCTGTTTCCACTCCCACATCGGTACCAACGCTCTGGATCGGCACCGCCGAACGCGTATCCGCGATTGTTGAGATGAATCGTCCGGGTGTCTGGATATTGGGCGATCTCGATGACGACGATCGCTCCCACGGTATGGGTGTTGTCGTGGAGTACGCGGGAGCAACCGGCAAGCCGCGCTGGGTGAAACCCCAAGCCCCTACCTGGGACTACACCGTCTTCGGCAAGGGAACCGCAATCGCACCCGATGAGACGATTGACATGTTGTTTGAGAAGGTCAATGCCGCTGAGAAAGGATTCAATCAGTGGACAATCAACGGAATCGCCTTTTCAATGCACACCCTGCGCGCTATGTTTCAACTTCAGAAGGGCCGTCGCTACCGGGTCCGCATGCGCAACGCGAGCGACGATATTCACCCCGTTCACCTCCACCGTCACAGCTTCGAGCTGACTCGAATCGCCGGCAAAGCCACCGCGGGGGTCATGAAGGATGTGGTGATGTTGGGCGGCTATCAGGAAATCGAGCTCGACTTTGTGGCTGACAATCCGGGGCGGACGCTGTTTCACTGTCATCAGCAGCTCCATATGGATTTTGGATTCATGGCGCTGCTCGACTACATATGATCCGCCCGTGTGGAAGCAGATCTAAACGGCTCCCCCACAATAAAATCGGCTTGCGGTTCTGCCTCGCGCGGCGTATAGACTGAACTCATCCGAATGCAATCTGTCGGGTTCGACCAAGCGAGGAGCGAGCAATGGCGGACCAGGTTTCATGGCACCTTTCCGGTGACTATTTCGAGAATTGCAGTTGCAACATCGCGTGTCCGTGCTTCTTTTCAGCGGCCGCGCCGTTGACCACGCGGCCGTCCGAGGGCTATTGCAACGTGCCGCTGGTCTTCCACATCGACAGTGGGCGTTATGGCGACATCACGCTCGATGGACTGAATGTTTTTGTCATCCTCGCCGCGCCTGGGGTCATGGCGGACGGAGGATGGTTGGTGGCCACCTACATCGATCAACGCGCTGACGATGAGCAGACCGAGGCTCTGACTGCGATCTTCAGCGGCGCCGCCGGAGGTCCCATGGCCGCGTTCACACCGCTGATCGCCAGGAACCTGGGAGTGAGCAAGGTCCCCATCACGTACCGGGTCAACGGCAAAACGCGGTCGGCGGAAATCCCGGGCGTTCTGCGGATGTCGGTGGATCCGTTGCCGACGATGCATCCGAGCGGGGAAATGTCGGCGAGCCTCGGCCACCCGGTGAGCCCTGACAAGATGGTGTTGGCCGTCGGGGCCGCCGGCAATACGTTCAGCGATCGTGGGATGCGCTGGGATAATTCCGGCAAGCAAGGCCTCTATGCGTCCATCCGCTGGTCGAGCCAGTCGTAAGTCAAGTTGCGAGGCGGACTGTCGGCCAGGCCGATGAGTTCGTCAGCGCACGACTTACAGCCTACGAAGGCCGGGCCGCCTGAGAAGGGGGCGCAGACTGGGAGTATGCAGCCTGCGAGGGCCGACGGCACCCTGGAGGCCGTGCTGCGGCGAGACCGGCTCATCGTCGCCAGCGCCCTCAGCGTGATCGCTGCGCTGGCGTGGGGCTATACGCTCTGGCTCGCCGCTGACATGAACATGGCGGGGATGAACATGAGCCCGGCGGACCCGGGCGCCAGCCCGCAGGGTCATTGGGCCAGCGGCCTTCGCATGATCCCCGCTGGCGTGGGGATGATGGCGCCAGCCGCCGCGCCGTGGAGTATTGCCGAGTTCGCTCTCGTGTTTGTAATGTGGGCGGTGATGATGGTCGGCATGATGGCGCCGGCGGCGGCCCCGATGATCCTCATGTATGCCCGGGTGGGTCGGGCGGGGAAAATCGCAGGCAAGCCGTTCGCCGCGACCGGTTGGTTTGCCGCGGGCTATTTTCTCGCTTGGGCCGGCTTCTCACTCGCGGCAACGCTCGTCCAATGGGTGTTGGAGCGGGAAGCCCTGTTGAATGCCAGCATGGCCAATGCCAACAGCGTGACTGGAGCGGCCGTGCTGATTGCTGCCGGCGTCTACCAGTGGACGCCCATCAAGGACGCCTGTCTCGCCCAGTGCCAGTCGCCGTTTCGGTTCCTGATGAGCCACGGCGGCTTTCGCGGCACTATCCAGGGCTGCTTGCGCCTGGGATTTCTCCACGGAACCTATTGTGTCGGCTGCTGCTGGGTCCTGATGGCGCTCTTGTTCGTGGTCGGCGTCATGAACGTGCTCTGGATCGCGCTGCTGGCGCTGCTTGTCCTTCTCGAGAAGCTCACGCCGTGGGGGCGATGGGTTGCGCGCGTTGCTGGTGTTGGGTGTATGGGTGTGGGGGCATGGATGGTAGTCTCATGACCTGACCGGAAGGCGGGCGCGGATCAATTCGTGCCCCTATGTTGGGGTGAATGGGTTGTGGTGACGTAAAGTCATTGTTTCTTCAAGGGGAGCTTTTCAATGTACTACGGCCATAACAGTGTGTGGGGCGTCCTGGTTCTGATTGCCGATATCTGGGCCATCATCAATGTTGTCCAAAGTGGCGCCTCGACCGAGCGAAAGGTTCTCTGGACGGTGTTGGTGATCTTGTTACCGGTACTCGGATTCATCATCTGGTTGATTGCCGGGCCCAGAACCGGGCGGGCCTGAGCCAAGCCTCGCCCTTTAGGATGGAGGTGTACGGGGTCACCTGATATGCACCCCTCGATGGCCCTGGTGGCGCACCTCGTGCGCGCGAAGGTCCCGCCCAATGAAGTGGCCAATTGGATCACAGCGCACGTGCCGGCGGACGTCGTGCCCCAGCACCGGGAGAAGTTTGTCTCAGACGTGTTCGCGGAACTCGAGCACCTGGACGCCTCACGCATCGGGGGACTGGGAATCACACGGCAAGAGTTCGAGGCATGGCAGACGCTGCGGCCTCAAAAGTAAGCGCTCAGGCGGCGGCGTGTTGACTTCGGGACCGTAAGGCAAGGAGCGTTGAGCGCCGGGACCTCGGGCCTACGAAGTCGTGTCGTGCTGCTCGAGATCATCCAAAATCGGCTCCCAGGATACCTTGGACCGCGTCCAGAGGTACCGCATGAGCTGCAGAAGACTCTGAAGCCATTCCCGGAGTTGTACCGCTCCGCGGCGGTGATCGACTGCGGTGGTGTCGCCATAAACAGCGAGGACACGGCCGGCAACGTACCCGACGTCCGCAACCAGTCGCGTTCGTGGATTAACTGCACAAGTAAGGAGATCGAATTAGTGCAACTACAGCTACAGCAGGGCTCTAAAGCGGGTCCACTGGTCCCGACGAAGAGCGTACGCGAGAATCGCAAACCAAGTAACGCCAGCTTCATCACTAATATGTAGGAACTCACCACTGGCACACGTGGTTACGTTTTGCGTCGTGATTTTCGTGACACTGTTTGTTTTCGGGCGAGGTCACCGCGCGTTATTCACGCTCGGCATGTGTAGAGAGTTGGCGGCTCGATCGTCTCACGTCAGGCAAGTCGGCGTGGAATAGTGAGGTGGTGCTATGACTGATGCGGCGAATCGCCAATACGTGACCATTCCAGGCTCCGAGGAAAGGGATCCGCCTCGCTCGTCTCCCAGGTTGTTATGGCAGTGGCTGTCGAATGAGTTGAAAAATTCGTTGACCCCCATCGTCAGTGCGGTCGACCTCCTACGTCGTAGTAGACCGAACGAGGCGGCGCTCAACGAGCGATGGTTGGAGATCGTGCACCTACAGAGTGCGCGGCTCGTGCAATTCGCCGATAATCTGCTGGACCTGAGCCGGGCGTGCGAGGGGACGCTACGGGTGGAACGCCGAGAGTTGGATCTCGCGTCGCTCCTGTCGAGCGTGCGCGACACCTGCACTCCCAGCCTGCGAGCTCAGGGGCAGGAGCTGAGAGTCGAGTTACCGTCGAAACCGGTGTGCTTTTGGGGCGATGCGGGCCGGCTCGTGCTGATTCTTAAAATGCTTTTGCTGGGCGCAGCCCGGACCCTGCGAGAGACCCCGATCCAGCTCTCCGTCCGATTGACGCAGACGGAGTTGGAGATGCGGGTCGGAGATCCCGAACTGGAAATTACAAACGAGTGGATGTCAGACCCGCTGGAGGTGCTCAAAAGACGGGAGGACTCCAGCGAGCCGTTCGTAGGCGTGACGCTGGCGCTTGCCCGACACGTGATCGAGCTTCACGGAGGCACTCTCCAAGTGGCCCACATATGGGAAGGCTGCAGCAGCGAATTCACGATTCGGCTACCGCTGTCGGCGCCCGAAGCCCTACGCCTCGAACACCTGCGCGGCGCGTAGCGCCAGGCCGGTGGCCACGGAGGTGAATTCACCGCCACCGGCGACTTTCTCAATACCGAACCGGTCGGCGAACAGGCTCCGCACGGCCGGTACGAATGCGGATCCTCCGGTCAGGAAGACGCGATCGATCTCATCACAACGTACGCCGCTCGCTGCCAGCACGCGATCCACCGCGGCACCCATCGCGGTCAATTCCGGTTGAATCCAGTGTTCGAAATCTGCACGGGAGACGCTCCGGGTAATCGTCGCGGGACCACAATGAAAGTTGAATGTCGCAACCGGTGCCTGTGACAGGGCAATCTTCAGTGATCTGACAGACTCGTAGAGCTGCAACCCCAGGTCGGCACGTAGGAAATGCGAGAACGCATCGACGCCGGCGGGGTCCAGCGCCAGTGGGCGCAGCCGCTCAAACATCTGCAGCGTCTTGGGCCGGTTGATCAACGACAGGGAGTGCCATTGCTCGAGCGTTGCATACGGCCAGGCGGGGATGGGCAGTGTTTTGTCGGGCGCAGCCTGGTATTCGGTACCGAACCCGAGCGCCGGGGCCACGAGATGTCTGACGATCTGGCGATCAAACGCGTCGCCTGCGATGGCGACACCATCATTGCCGAGGATGGTTCGCGCGCCCGACTCGCTCCGGGGTCCGGGGCCCACGGGAAGAATGGAAAAGTCACTCGTGCCGCCGCCGAAATCGCCGACCAGAATCAACTCATCGCTCTGCAGTTGTTGCTCATAACTGCAGGCGGCGGCGACCGGCTCGTACTCGAAGGTGATCTGCTCGAATCCACACTTCTGTACGGACTCCTGCAACCGGGCCAGTGCGAAGTCATTCGTGGCTTCGGTTCGCTCAACGGAAAAATTGACGGGCCGGCCTACCACGACCCGCGCGGGGATCGGCCCCAGGGAGTGAGCCGCTGCCTCCAACAGCTTCTTCACAAAAGCCGCGATCAGATCAACCAGCGTCAGGTGTCTGCCGTACACACTGGTTCCGTCAAAACTCTGATTGGCCAGAAAGGCCTTGAGCGAGCGCATCAGCCGGCCCGGGGAATCGTTGCTGAGATAACGCTCGATGGCTGCGGCCCCGGCGTAAGCCTGTATGGCGGGCAAACCATTTTCGATCTCACGCTCGAAATGTAGCACGGACGGAAAGGTGTCCGTCTCGCCCGTGGGGCCGGCGAAGCGGGCGAGATGGGGTACGCCTGCCCCATCGAGGCAGGTTACGGCGCTGTTGGAGGTGCCGAAGTCGACACCGATGGCATTCAGGATGGGGTTCATCCGGCGAAGTTTACCGGAAGCGGCTACGCAGTGTAGCTGGGGCGCGCCTGGGCCCTGTCATACCAATTGCGAAGCGCGTCCAATTCGACAGGCACCTCGAGTTTAGCCATCCGCAGCATGTCGACGAATACGACACCGGTGATATCCGCAAAGCTGTAACTGTCCGAGCCGACGAATTCGCGACCGTCGAGGCGCTCGTTCAGTATCCGCAGGAATCGCCTGACGCGGTCATCACCCCGAGCCGCCAACTGCGGGATCTGCTCGTACGCTACGGCGCCTGGCAAGGCCCTGTCTTTGAATGCGGGGTGGACATTTCGAAGCAGGTCTGCCAGCGGCAATAGCCCTTCCAACTCGATCCTTGCATTCCATTGAAACACGCGTGCACGCTCGAGTGGAGCGCCCCCGAACAGCCCCGGATCGGGTTTGAGCGCTTCCAGGTAGACAGCAATCGCGATGTTCTCGGTGACCCTCGTCCCATCATCCAGTTCCAACACCGGAACCATTCCCTGTGGGTTGATCGCCAGGTACGCCGGCTCGAGGTTTCGGTGGCTGCGCAGATCGATGTTCTCGATGGTCGCGGTGAGGCCTTTCTCCACGAGGACCATCCGGGCGCGGCGTGCGCTCGGGGCGGAGGGATAGCTGTATAATTTCATGAGGTCATTGTATTCCCGTTTTGACGTGCCGGGCCGGCTTACCCAACTCGCGCGTAAGCTGCGCTGGGGTATTCCGATTGCTGAGGCACCACGGCTGAAGACCCCCACTCCATTGCGGACCTAATCAGGAGGCCCACATGAAGTCGTTGATCGCATTGACGTTCGCAGCCGTGCTCTGTAGCGGCGCATTGGCACAACAGTCCCAAAATTACACACCCCCTCCTGCGAGCTCTCCACCTTCGCAGGGCGCGGCCACGGAGCCAACACCGCCGTCGACTGCCCAGACGGCCAGCCTGGAGTCCATCTTCGACAAGTTGAACGTGAGTCACACGGGAAAACTGACCAAGGAAGAAGCACAAGTACATCCCACTGTCGCCGCCAATTTCGACGCCGCGGATACGAACCATGACGGCGTCGTCACCAAGGACGAGTTCCTGGCAGCATTCAGGCCGGCCCAATAACCTCCCCTTTCGTTGACCCGAGGAGGCGGGCAGAAACGAGCCCGCCGAAGGGGCCGGCGGCAGCGAATCTCAATCGGGCCGGCCCTTTCACTTCCCTCCTCCGCCAGCAACATCACTCTGAGTTGGAGCGCGGTTCCCGCGCCAGGAATGGCGTGACCAACTCCGTTCCCACGGCGTTCTTTCTCGAGGGAACGTCGTGCACGGTGAACTGACCCGAATCTGACAGTCTGGAGTTTCGCGGCGGAACAGAGCTTCGGCCTGTTCCGCCACTCTCCGACTACGACTTTGAATGTCCCCTGTTCCGACAGCGCGTCGAGCGAAACCAACCTTCGCTGCCGCAGGTCGTACTTTCACAAAAGGGAACACGGGGAGGGGGCGATGCGAACTTCCAACTTCACAACCTTGATCCGGATCATTGTTCCCGCATTCCTCGCTTTCGCGACCTGTGTCCAGGGGCAGGAGAAGCCTGCCCGGGCTGCCGATTCCGACCAACCCTCCTCCCAACTGCAGGAAGTGGTCATTACGGGCTCGCGCATCGCGCGTCCGGATCTCGATCGACTGGAGCCGACCACGACCGTGGACTCGACGTTGTTCGACAAGCGGGGCTACACGGATATCGGCCAGGCACTCAATGAGCTCCCCGGCTTCGGCGTGCAACCTTCGAGCTCCGCGAACGTGCAATCGCCTTACGGCATCGGGCAGAGCTTTGTCGACCTGTATTCGCTCGGCTCGCAGCGCACGCTGACGCTCGTCAACGGCCGCCGGTTTGTCTCGTCAAATACGGCCAGTCTGTTTGGCGGCGCAGTCTCTCCCGGACAACAGGTGGATCTCAATGTCATTCCCACCAAGCTCATCGAAAGGGTGGAGACCATCTCGGTGGGCGGTGCGCCGATCTATGGCGCCGATGCGATCTCCGGCACGGTCAACATCATTTTGAAGAAAGACTACCAGGGACTGGACATCGATGCGCAAAGCGGGATTTCGGACCAGGGTGATGCGTTCAACTGGCGCGTGCGGGCCCTGGGTGGCATGAGCTA
>Ga0105240_10014573_pt1 | contig 10727 bp, 12 predicted proteins | sample KBSC54metaG_FD_80426 | JGI IMG/M metagenome (GOLD analysis project Ga0105240, IMG submission 80426) | Corn rhizosphere microbial communities from Kellogg Biological Station, Michigan, USA - KBS C5-4 metaG | ecosystem: Host-associated > Plants > Roots > Rhizosphere > Soil | place: Michigan, USA...
AGCGTTTCGACGCGCTCGAGATAAACGTTGCGTCCGGCGAGCGCGTCGGGATCGATGACGAGAAACGCCTGTCCGATTCGCGGCCGATTGCCTTCGTCGACGAAGAAGGAGCTCGCTTCGAAGCCCATCGCCGCGCCGGTCAGCGCCGTCACCAGCAACTCGACGACGAGCGCCAGCATCGCGCCTTTCGTCCCGCCCACTGCCAGCATCGAGCCCCCGAGCGCGGCTTTCGCATCGGTCGTCGGGCGGCCGTCCTCGTCGAGTGCCCAGCCGAGTGGAATCGGCCTCCCCTCCTTCGCCGCGAGCATCACCTTGCCGCGCGCGGCTTCCGACAGTGAAAGATCGATCGACAACGGGATGCCGTCACGGCGCGGAAACACCGCCGCGATCGGATTCGTGCCGAACAGCGCGCGCCGGCCGCCGGCCGCCGGCATCGCGGCCGGCGAATTGCCGAACGCGAGTCCCACCATCCGCGCGTCGCCCACCGGTTGCAGATGCCACGCCGCGACGCCGAAATGATGGCTGTTTGTCACGCCCGCGAAGGCGACGCCCAGCGCACGCGCACGCCGGATCGCTTCGTCGACGGCCAGCGCGCAGGCGGGAAACGCGAGCCCGCTGCGGGCGTCGACGAGGATCGCGCCGCCGCGCTCGCGGACGATGAGCGCAACCGCGCGTCCGTCGACGCGGCCGTTGGCGAGGTGCGTCGCATATTGCGCGATGCGTACGGCGCCGTGCGACGAAAGTCCCTGCGCTTCCGCGTCGACGAGCGCATCGGCGGTGATGCGCGCCATCGCGTCGGATGCGCCGGCGCGGGTCAGCGCGCGTCGCCCGAGATCGCGGAGCTCGGAGACGGTGATCGTGGGCATGCGCGAAATCAGCGCGCCGGCGCGAGCAGCGCGGCGACTCTCGAGGCGACCATTTCCGACACGCGCCGATTCGATTCGCGCGTAAGGCCGGCGATGTGCGGTGTGAGCAGGAGGTTGGGACAGCCGGCGAGCGGCGATCCGGCTGCCAGCGGCTCGTGATCGAAGACGTCGAGCGCCGCGCCGCCGAGCTTGCGCGCGCGCAATGCGGCGGCGACGGCAGTTTCGTCGACGACGCCGCCGCGTGCCGTATTGATGAGAATCGCCTCGACTTTCATCGTCGCGACGCGCGCGGCATCGATCAGGTTGCGCGTCGCAGGAATCAGCGGGACGTGGAGGGAGACGACGTCCGCTTGCGATATCACGTCGGCCAGCGCGCGCGGCGATGTCTGGTCATCCGTCCAGATCGGCGACGCCGGGGGCACTTGCGGATCGAATCCGATCGCGTGCATGCCGAGCGCTCGCGCCAGCCGGCCGGTCAGGCGACCGATGTTCCCGAAGCCGATCAGGCCGATCGTCTTGCCGGCGATTTCTCGGCCGTTCGACAGCGCCGCGCGCGGCCAGTCGCCGGCCGCGACATCGCTCGTCGTCCGGTAAGCGCCCCGCAGCAGCACCATTGCCGTCGCGATCACGTACTCCGCGACCGCAAGCGCATTCGCGCCGGTGGCCGGAATGATCTCGATGCCGCGCGCCGCGCAAGCGTCCACGTCGATGTTGTCGAGGCCGACGCCGAGGCGTCCGACGACGCGAAGCCCGGGTGCGCACGCGATGAGGCTCGCGTCGACCGACGTGCGGTTACGCACGATGAGCGCGTCGGCGTCCGCGAGCTCGCGCGCGAGATCGCCCGGCCGATCGACGAGTGCATTGTCGTAGCAGACATCGAAGCGCGCGGTGAGCTGCGCGACCGCGTCGCTGTCCATGAATTCGCAGATGACGATACGCACGGGCGGGGAGCGTCAGCTCTGCAGGCCCCACTTGCGGACCGTGCGCGCCTCGATCACGCGGAACACGACGTTCTCGACGATGAGGCCGATGACGATGACGGTGAAGAGCCCGGCGAATACGTTGGGGATTTCGAGCTGGTTCTTGTTTTCGTAGATGAACCAGCCGAGCCCGCCCGAGCCCGATGACACACCGAAAACGAGCTCCGCCGCGATCAGCGTACGCCATGCGAACGCCCAGCCGATCTTGAGTCCGGTGAGGATGCTCGGGAACGCGGCGGGAATCAGGATCCGCGCCACGTACGGCAGCCCGCGCAGACCGTAGTTGCGGCCCACCATCCGCAACGTGTTCGACACCGCGAGAAAGCCGGAGTGTGTATTGAGCGCGACCGCCCACAGCACCGAATGGATGATGACGAACACGATGCTGCCCGCGCCGAGTCCGAACCAGATCAGTGCGAGCGGAAGGAGCGCGATCGCCGGGAGCGGATTGAACATCGACGTCAGGAGCTCGAGCAGATCGGTGCCGATCCGCGACGTGATCGCGACGACGGTGAGGACCGCCGCGCACGCGATGCCGGCGGCGTAACCCATTAGCAGCACCTTCATCGACGTCATCGCCTTGGTGAAGAGATCGCCGCCGAACAGGCCCTGGAAAAACGCCTCGACCGTCGCCGAGAACGTCGGAAAGAGCAGCGGGTTGTCGAGCTCGCGCGCGTACACCTCCCAGATCACGGCGATCACGACGAGCAGCGCGCACTTGCGCACCGCGCCGACATTCGTGATCCGCTCCCACGTCGAAAGCGGCTTCTGAACGATACCGAATGCGCTGGATGAAATCGGCTCGCGCACGATTTCCGGACGCGTCACCGGAGCACTGGAAACGCTGTTCATGCGTGCACCTTTTCCACGATGGCCTCCTCGACCGCATCGGCGAACAGCATCGAATGAATGCGCTGCTCGAACGCCGATATGTCCGCGCCGCTCGCGTCGGACGGCAGGCTGGCAAGCTCCGCCTTCACCTGTCCCGGATGCGGAGACAGCAGCAATATGCGGCTGCCGATCTTGATGGCCTCCGGTATCGAATGGGTGACGAACAGCACGGTGAAGCGGGTGCCTTCCCACAACGCGAGCAATTCGTCCTGCATCTTGCGGCGCGTGAGGGCATCGAGCGCCGCGAACGGCTCGTCCATCAGCAGGATGTCCGGCTCCATCGCCATGCCGCGCGCGATGGCCACGCGCTGCTTCATGCCGCCGGACAGCGTATGCGGAAAATTGTCGGCAAACGGCGTCAGGTTGACCTTGGCGATGTATTCGAGCGCCTTTTCCTCGGCAGCCTTGCGCGGCAGGCGGCCGCTCGCCTGCAGAGGAAACATCACGTTTTCGCGGACCGTCCGCCACGGCAGGAGCTGGTCGAACTCCTGGAACACCATCATCCGGTCGGGGCCCGGGCGCGTCACCGCGTCGCCCTTCAGCCGTATTTCGCCCTCGATCGGCTTCATGTAGCCGCCGACGGCCTTGAGCAGCGTCGACTTGCCGCAGCCGGACGGCCCGAGGAGGATGAATCGATCCGAGCGGTGCACGTCGAAGTCGACGCGATATGTCGCCGTGACAAGATGGTCTTTCGTCTTGTATTGGAGCGTCACGCCGCGCACCGCGAGCAGCGGCCCCTGCAGCCCGGCATTCTTCAGGGATTCCATTGCAGCCGGTCGAGGTCGACGTTGCCGCCGGTGACGATGATGCCGACGCGCTGGGCGGCCACGTCGAGCGAGCGCTCGATGAGGCACGCGAGCGGCACCGACGACGACGGCTCGACGACCTGCTTCATGCGCTCGAAGATCATCCGCATAGCGCGCAGGATACCCGCTTCGCTGCAAGTGCCAAACTCGCTGACGTGCGCGCGCAGCGCACCGAGCGTTCGCGGCGACAGCGTCGTTCGCAATCCGTCGGCGATCGTCGTTGTCGCCGGCAGCGGCTGCAGCGTGCCGCTCGCGAAACTGCGCGCCGCATCGTCGGCGTTGGCGGGCTCGGCGCCGAGCACGCGAATACCCGGACGCAACGCCGTGGCGGCGATCGCCGTTCCCGACAGCAGGCCGCCGCCGCCGCACGGCGCGATGATCGCATCGAGATCGCCGACGGCGTCGAGCAGCTCGACCGTGGCGGTGGCCTGGCCCGCGATCACGCGGAAATCGTCGAACGGATGAACGAGCGTCGCACCGGTTTCACGCGCGACGTCGTCGCAGGCGGCTTCACGCGCGGCCACCGTCGCGGCGCACAGCCGGACCGTCGCGCCAAAGCGCCGCACGTTCGCCTGCTTCACCGCCGGCGCGTTCTCGGGCATCACGACGAAGGCGGGAATGCCGCGACGCCGCGCCGCGTACGCGACGGCCGCGCCGTGATTGCCCGACGAATGCGTAACCACACCGCGGCGCGCGAGCGCATCATCGAGCGCGAGCACCGCGTTGCACGCGCCGCGCGCCTTGAACGCACCCACCTTCTGCAGGTGCTCGCACTTGAAGAAAAGCGACGCGCCGACCTCGTCGTCGATCGCCTGGCACGTCATCACCGGCGTGCGGTGGACGTAGGGCGCGATGCGGCGGTGCGCGTCGCGGATGGCCGCCAGATCCGGAAGCTCGAATGCGCCGCCGGCTGCCGCCATCAGCTTCCCGGCAGCTTGTGCGCGTTCGGGAAGTACATGTCCTTCCACGAGTCGGGCTTCGCCTTGATCGATCCGATCTTGTACATGAAATCGACGTACTTCATCGTGTTGTTCGGCGTGGTCGTGTACTTGATCTCGGGATCATTCAGCATCTTCAGGATGTCGTCGAGGCTGTCCCGCTTGTCCTTCGAGATCCGGAGGTAGGTCTGCGCGGCGGCGCGCTTGTCGCGATTGATCTGCGCGGTCGCGTCGTCGAGTGCCGCGACGAACGCCGCGTAGACCTTGGGATTCTCGTCGTGGAACTTCGTGGTCGTCCAGACGACGTTGAACGTCGCCGGGCCGCCCAGCACGTCGTAGGAGCTGAACACCTTGTGCATGCCGGGCTCCTTCAGCTCCTGGTACTGAAACGGCGGCGAGCCCAGGTGCGCGGTGACTTCCGATTTGCGGGACAGAAGCGCCGTTTCGGCATCCGGATGCGACATCGAAACGGTCAGCGGATCGAGCTTGTACTGCTGTCCCGGGCCGAACGCCTTCTCTGCGGCCATCTGGAGCGTGACGGCCTGGATCGACACCTTGACGGCAGGCAACGCGATCTTGTCCTGATCGGTGAAGTCCTTGACCGTCTTGACCTTCGGATTGTTGGTCACGAGGAACAACGGCATCGAGTTGATTGCGCCGACTGCCTTGACGTCGAGGTTGCCGCGCGTCTTCGCCCAAAGCGTCGTGAACGGACCCACACCGCCGGAGGCGAACTGCAGGTTGCCCGACAGCAGCGCGTCGTTCATCACCGCGCCGCTTGCGAACGTCGACCAGTCGACCGTGACCTCGATGCCCTCGGCCTTCGCGTGCTTCGCGATCAGCTTCTGGTCCTCCATGATCATCAGCGGCAGGTAGCTGATGCCGTACTGGCGCGACACATGGATGTCGCTCATCTCCGCGTGCGCCGCGGGGACGATCGCCCATGACAGCACGGCGGCGGTCAAGGTCAATCCTGACGTGATGTTGCCGAAGCCTCGCTTGCGGGCAGTCATTGTCGTGTCGTCCTCGCTCGTTGTATGGCGGTTTCGCAAAGGCGCGTCATGCGCTTTCATAAAGCCGTGTCATGACGAATTCGCGGTGGCCGAGCGCCTCCGCGGCGGTAAGCCGGCCGTTCACGGTGCGGAACATCATGTCGAGGAGCTTGTCGCCCGCCTCGTCCATCGTCATCTCGCGCTGCAACAGGCCGCTCGTGTCGAGATCGACGTGCTCGCTCATCGTGCGCACCGTGCGCGGATTCGCGCACAGCTTGATCACCGGCAGGATCGGATTGCCGATGACGTTGCCCTGCCCCGTCGGGAAGAAGTGGACGACGAAGCCGGCGGCGGCGCACAGCGTCACCATTTCGGCGGCTGCCGACGAGCTGTCCATGAACCACAGGCCGGCGTGCGTCGGCATTTCGGCCTTGTCGAGAACGCCGTCGACGATGCATTGGCGGCCGATCTTCTGGATGTTGCCGAGCGCCTTTTCCTCGATCGTCGTGAGACCGCCGGCGATGTTGCCCTTCGTCGGCTGCGAATCGGACAGATCGCTCGTCTTGTGGCGCTCGATGACTTCCTGGTAGCGATTGAACACGCGCATGAAGTCGGCGCGCACCTTGTCGTCGCGACAGCGCGCGGCAACGAGCTGCTCACCGCCGGTCAACTCGGTGGTTTCCCCGAAGACCAGCGTGCAGCCTGCCGCGTAGAGCTTGTCGAACGCATCGCCGACCGTGGGATTGGAGCCGCAGCCCGACGTCGTGTCGGATTCGCCGCATTTCGTCGAAACCCACAGCTCGGACACCGGGCATTCGCTGCGCGTGCGCTCGCTCGCCCACTGCAGGTATTCCTTGGCGGCCTTCGACGCGCGCATGATCGTGTCGTGATCGCCGTGCAACTCGATGCCGAAGCCCTGCACCGGCTTTCCGGTGGCCGCGATGCCATCGACGAGCTTTTTCGTCCATTGCTCCTCGATGCCGATCACGACGACCGCGGCGACGTTCGGGTTGCTGCCGGCGCCGATCAGCGTGCGGAAATGCAGGTCGAGGTCGGCGCCGAATTGCAGGCGTCCGTACGGATGCGGGATGGCCAGCGTTCCCTTGACGTTGTTCGCGACCGCCTCGGCTGCCGCGTTCGACAGGTCGTCGACGGGCAGGATGATCACGTGATTGCGCACGCCGACACGGCCGTTCTCGCGGCGATATCCCTGAAATGTCCTGTTCATGGCTACCACCGCTTGGTCTTGATGTTGTGGACGTGCGCGTGCTCGCCCTTCCTGATCGGCTGCACGACCTTGCCGATGTCCACGCCGTACTTGATCACCGTGTCGCCAACGGACATGTCCTTCAGCGCCACCTTGTGGCCGATCGGAATATCCTGCCGGCATTCGAGCTCGAGGGTGCGGTCCTCATCGAGAATGAGGCCGGTGAGCGTCGTTCCGGCGCGGATGCCTTCGACGACGACGACGGCGACCGAGTCGCCGGGATCGTGCAATACGCAATGGATCACGGGGGGTTCCTGGGCGGTGGTAGCGCCGGCGGCCGGCGCATTTCGATAACCGGATCGTAGTGGTCCGGCGGTGCCGAGTCAACTATATCATTTACATCATTTGCATAAATTTTAGGCAGCCCCTAGACTCGTAGCGCACGCTCCCCGTGCGAGAGATGACAGCGATGAACGACACGACAGCCCGCGGCTTCCCGCTCGACGTGCCGCTGTACAAGGACGTGAAGCGCCGGCTGACCGATGCGCTGACGCGCGGCGAATGGAAGCCCGGGGCCGCCATTCCCGCGGAGCGGCGGCTTTCCGAGCGCTTCCGGATCAGCGTCGGCACCGTTCGCAAGGCGATCGACGAGCTCGTCGCCGAGAACATCCTGATCCGCCAGCAGGGTCGCGGCACCTTCGTCGCGAGCCACAATCGCGAGCGCGAGGTGTTCTACTTCCTGCACGTCGTGCCGCAGCGCGGTCCGAAGCAGTACCCGGAAGTGCAGCTCCTGTCGTTCGCGCGCGGCAAAGCCGATCGCACGACCGCCGAAGCGCTCGCGATCGAGCCTGGCGATGCGATCATCCGTATCCGCAACGTGCTGCGGCTCGACAGCATCCCGGTCATCGTCGACGACATTGCGCTGCCGGCGCTGCGTTTCGCCGGACTCACCGAACGGCAGTTCGGCGAGCGGCGCTCGACGATCTACAACCTGTACCAGGAAGCATTCGGCATTTCGGTCGTCAAGACGCTCGAGCGCGTACGCGCGACACCTGCGGACGACGCCAGCGCGGCGCTGCTCGACGTCGCGCGCGCGACGCCGCTGCTGCAGATTCGCCGCGTGGCGCTCACCTACCGCGATGCGCCCGTCGAGCATCGCGTGTCGCTCGTCAACACCGAGCGCCACGAATACTGGGCGGAAATCGGCGCATGACGCGATCGCGCGCAATCCTGCGATCGACACGGTGACGGTCACCGTCGATCCGGCCGACATCGAATGGTCGGCCATTCGCGCGCAGGGCGCTGGCGGACAGAACGTCAACAAGGTATCGGCCGCCGTGCATCTCCGCTTCGACATCGCCGCTTCCCGCTTGCCCGAGCCGGTCAAGGCGCGCCTGCTTGCGTACGGTGATCAAAGGATCAGCGGCGACGGCGTCGTCGTCGTCAAGGCGCAGCGCTATCGCAGCCTCGAGCGCAACCGCGATGACGCGCTCGCGCGCCTGCAGCAGCTTGTCGACGCCGCGGCGGCGGTCCCCGCAGCGCGCAAGGCCACGCGGCCGACCCGCAACTCGCAACGCCGGCGCGTCGACGCAAAGGTGCAGCGCGGCAGGATCAAGGCCGGGCGCGGGCGCGTCGACGAATAGGGTCAGTTTCGCGCGCGCGGCGGCGCGATCGGGCCGCGGCCCTCGATATGGCGGAACGTGATCCGTCCCTTCGTCAGATCGTACGGTGACAGCTCGAGCGAAACCTTGTCGCCGGCGATGATACGAATGTGATGCTTGCGCATCTTGCCCGCGCTGTAGGCGACGAGCTTGTGGCCGTTGTCGAGCGTGACCCGATAGCGGGAATCGGGCAACACTTCAGCGACGACGCCATTCATTTCCAGTAGTTCTTCCTTGGCCATGTACGTCCCTTGCAGAAAGCCGGATGAAAAAAGCCCGGCAGTGCCGGGCTTTCGAAAAGGACTGACGACACGGCCGACTGCCGTGTCGCCTGCATGCCTTACTCGACCGAGCGAATGTTCGACGCCTGCTGCCCCTTGGGGCCGGTCGTCACGTCGAAGCTGACCCGCTGGCCTTCCTTGAGCGTCTTGAAACCCTGCTCCTGGATTGCGGAAAAATGGGCAAAGAGATCCTTGCCGCCGTCTTCGGGGGTGACGAAGCCGAAGCCTTTTGAATCGTTGAACCACTTTACGGTACCTGTTGCCATGTCTTGAAATATCCTGAAAGAACAATAAAAAGGGGATAGCCCCTCGGGTGGGGCGAAAGTCAAGACGGCGGGTGATGAACAGAGGTACCGCAGGGCTGCGGGTACCGGACCAGCAACAGCTACTTGAAAATCGCTTGATTGGAGTATGGGTGCGAAGGCCCGGATTTGCAAGCGAAATACGTCGAAATCCCGCGCTACGCCCGGCGGCGATCGCATTCGCCGCGAACGCTCTGGCTTTCGCGAACCCGATCTACCCGGGATCGAGCGTGAACAACTCCTGCGGTCGCGCGACCCCCTTCATCGCGTAGCGGCCAAGGCTCACCAGCCGGGAACGCGCGTCGCCCGACGCATCGGCAAACGCCGACGAGACAATGACGGCCTGGTCAAGCGAGACGCACAACGCCTCGATGCGCGCCGCCTCGTTCACCGCAGGACCCAGCACGGTGAAATCGAGCCGGCGCGGGCTTCCGACATTGCCGTAGAGCAGCTCTCCGACGTGCAGCGCGAGGTGAGTCGCCGTAACCGGAAGTCCCGACACCGTGCGCCGCTCGTTCAGCGCCGCGATGCGACGATGCTGATCGGCGGCCGCATCCAGCGCGCGGACGCAGGCTCGCTTCGGGTCTTCATCGGAAAAGATCGCGAGGATTCCGTCGCCGATGAACTTCAGCACGTGGCCGCCATTGGCCTCGATCGCCTCGACCTGGACTTCGGCATAGTCGTTCAGCAGCGCCAGCACGACGTCGGGCGTCACGGCGTCGGTGATCCGCGTAAAGCCGACGAGATCGCTGAACCAGACGACTGCGCTGATCTGCGTCGCGCGGCCGCGCACGATGTTGCCGGCAATGACGCGTTCAGCCGCGTCGCTGCCAAGATACGTCGTGATCGCCGTGCGCGCGGTGCGGTTGGTCGTCCACAGCATGAACGCAAGCGCCAGCGTCGGCAGGATGCCGGCAAGCAATTCGACATCCGCTTCCGAAAAGCCGTCGGGCGCGCCGGTCATCCACGACGAAACCATGCCCTGGCCCTCGCCCAGGCGCAGGCTTTCGTCGACGCGCGTGGCGAACGCGACATAGTCGGTCGCGCCCTGGTCGGCAAATCGGTCGAGGAGCGGAAACTCCCCTCGCTGATACCGCGAATCGAGATGACGACGCAGTCGGTCGCGGCCGCCTTCGGTGACGGCGTAAAACGGGCTGCGCTTCCACGTCTCGTTGACGACCTCGCCAGCCGCGCGGGGGAAAGCCTCCTCGATTCCACCCTGGTCATGGACCCATCGCACGCCGCGTCCGTCGAACGTCGGATCGAGCAGATCGTTGGCGATGGAAGCACGCATCAGTGCGATTCCAGCCGCTGCAAGCCGCTCGCAGACGCCGGTGAGAATCGCGACTTCGCCCACACCGGCGAGCGCCGCGCGGACGATCCAGTCGGCGATGTCGGCTTTCAGCCGTATGTGCATCAGCCTTGCGCGTGCATCGCCCGCCACACCCGCTCGGACGTCAGCGGCATCTGCAGCGCGTCCGCCGGACGCCCGAAACCGTTCCGCGCCAGCGCGTCGATCACCGCGTTGACGACCGCCGGCGTTGCGCCGATTGCACCCAGCTCCCCGACGCCTTTCACGCCCATCGCGTTGGTACGGCAAGGGGTCGATTCGTCCATCGTCATCTCGAAGTGCCGGATCATCCGCGCGTGGGGCACCGCATAGTCCATGAAGCTCGCCGTCAGCGCCTGCCCCGATTCGACGTCGTACACGAAGCGTTCGCACAGCGCCTGACCGATGCCCTGCGCGGCGCCGCCTTCCAGTTGTCCGATCACGACCATCGGGTTCACCACGCGGCCGACATC
>Ga0105240_10014574_pt1 | contig 10727 bp, 12 predicted proteins | sample KBSC54metaG_FD_80426 | JGI IMG/M metagenome (GOLD analysis project Ga0105240, IMG submission 80426) | Corn rhizosphere microbial communities from Kellogg Biological Station, Michigan, USA - KBS C5-4 metaG | ecosystem: Host-associated > Plants > Roots > Rhizosphere > Soil | place: Michigan, USA...
AGATCGTGCCGGCCGGGCCGTTCTGGGAGGCCGAGCCCGAGCATCAGGATTACCTCGAGCGGTATCCGAGCGGCTACACGTGCCACTTTCCGCGCCCGGGCTGGGTCCTGCCGCGCAGGACAGCAGGGACCGTTGCTCGCTAGTGCACGCGTCCAGATGATTGAATCAGTCATCTAGGCTCCGTCTCGTGACGGAGACGGAGGAGCTGGGACGGGGCGGGCGACTGCGCGGCGGTGCTGCCGGCGAGCTCGTCGCGGCGGCGTACGCGGCGGAGAGCGCGCACGGACCGCGGCTCGCTCGCGGGCTGTCGCTCGCGGATCTCGCACATGCCGTCGCGCTCGTCGAGGGCGGTGACCTGGCGGGAGAGGACTCGAAGGCGCTCCTGCGCGGGCTGCTCGAGCTCCATGAGATTCCCGGCGACGAGTTTCCCTGGGACCCGTCGCTCGGCGACGCGTTCAACGCACGCGAGGCCGAGCTCGAACGGCGCGTCGGGCGTGCTGCGGCTGGGTGGCTGAGCGCCGGCCGTCCACGGCGTGAGGCATTCCGGGTCGCTCTTCGCCTGACGGCGCGCTGCGGCGCCCGCGAGCTGCACGATGCGCTCGTCGACCAGGCGGCCGCGCTTGCGCGGCACGCCCGCGCGACGCGCAGCGCGCTGGCGACCGACTACACCTACCTGCAGCCGGCCCAGCCGACGACGGTCGGCCATCTGCTGCTGGCGTACGCGTATCCGGCACTTCGCGACGGCGACCGCGCCCGCGCGTCGTACGCGGCTCTCGGGGCGAGCGTTGCCGGGGCCGGCGGAAGCGCCGGCTCGCGCTGGGCGCTCGACCGTGCGCGACTCGCCGAGCTCCTGGGCTGCGACCGGCTCGTCGAGCACGCGAAGGACGCGGCGTGGCAGGCCGACGTGTATCTGGAGCTGCTCGCCACGCTCGCGATCGCGGCGACGCACCAGAGCCAGCTCGGGCAGGACTTCGAGATCTACGCAAGCCAGGAGTTCGGCCTCGTAGAGCTCGCCGACGCGCACAGCCGCGCGAGCGCGCTGATGCCGCAGAAGAAGAATCCCTATGCGCTCGCAGCGATCCGCACGCAGGCCGGGCAGGCCGCGGGGGACGTGACGAGCGCGCTCGTCACGCTCCACACCGGTTCGGCGCGCACAGATCACTTCCACTTGCTCAACGGCACCGTCCCGCGCGCCCTTGACGAGGCCGTTGCCATTGCCCGGCTCACCGCCTCGGTGCTGGACGGCGTCGCGCTGCACGTCGAGCGTTTCGCGCAGATCGCACGGCAGAGCTTCGTGACCGCAGCCGACGTCGCCGACGTGCTCGCACTGACGGGAGAGATCGACTACCGCAGCGCGCACAAGGTCGTCGGGCGCGCCGTCCGCGACCTCGTCGAGTCTGGCGAGGCTCCCTCGGAGCTCACGCCGGAGCGCCTGTCCGCCGCGTCCGAGGCGGCAATCGGAAGGCCCGTGGCGATCGATCGCGTCGCGCTGCATGACGCGCTCGACCCTGCGGCGTGCGCCGCCGCGCGCCGGCAGGCCGGCTCGTCGTCCGCTGCGGCCATGGAGGCGATGCTCGACGGAATCGACGCGACGCTCGCCGGCCACCAGAGCTGGAGCCAGGCGGCAGGAGAGCGAGAGTCGGCTGCCGAGACGGCGCTCCTCGCCCGCGCTCGTGAGCTGGCATGACGGTCGGCGACGACACGTTCGCGGACGTTCTGGCTGCGAATCGAGGCTACGCAGATCGTTTCCGGCTCGCGGGGCTCGACGGCAACGCCGCTCGCTCGCTCGCCGTCCTGACGTGCATGGACTCGCGGATCGATCCGTTGGGAGCCCTCGGCCTGCAGCCAGGCGACGCGAAGATCCTCCGGAACGCCGGCGCGCGCGTCACCGGCGACGTGCTGCGCACGCTGGTGCTCGCGACCTACCTGCTCCGCGTCGATCGTTTCATGGTGATGGCGCACACCGGCTGCCGGATGGCGGCGCCAAGCGACTCGGTCCTGAAAGCGGCGATCCGTGACGCAGGCGGTCCCGACACCGGCGACATGGAGTTCCTGGTCGCCCCGGATCAGGTTGCGGCAGTCTGCGCCGACGTCGAACGTGTCAGGTCAGAGCCGTCTTTGGCGCGGCTCCGGGTCGGCGGCTTCCTCTATGACGTCGAGACCGGCCGGGTCGACCGGGTCTGCTGAGGCAGATGGACGCGTTGCTCGAACGCGTGCGCTCGCTGCTCGACGCTCCTTCGCCCGCGGTGCTGACGACATATCGCAAGGATGGGAGCGCGCTCGTCTCACCTGTGTGGTTTCGCTGGAGCGACGCGATCTTCGAGGTGGTGATTGCCGAGGGCGACGTCAAGCTCCGGCATCTGGCACGCGATCCGCGTTGCGTGCTCGTCGTGTTCGAGGCGGTTCGGCCGTTCCGTGGCGTCGAGGCTCGCGGCATGGCCGAGCTGGTCGAGGGCGACATGACCGCGTTGCGCGCCGAGATCGCGGGGCGGTATCTCGGAGCCGAAGCCGGCGCGCGATTTGCCGCCGAGCGGCGGGCGAAACCAGGCGTCCTACTGCGGCTCGCCTGCGCCGCCCCGCGCGTCTGGGATCTCACCGGGATCCTTCCGGCTAGTCGCCCCGCCGTAACGTGAGGATCGCGCACGCGCCGGCCTGCCGCACGTCGGCGAGAGCGAACGTTGCCGCGCCGGCTGCGTCTGCGAAGAGGCGCTTACCCGCGCCCAGGACAACCGGGAAGACCATCAGCCGCAGCTCGTCGACGAGGTCGACCGCCAGGAGCGACTGCACGAGCTGAGCGCTGCCGGCGACGAGGATGTCGCCTTCGAACCGCTCCTTGACCTGTTCGACCTCCGAGACGAGATCGCCGCCGAGCACCGTCGTGTTGTTCCAGTCGCCATGCTCGAGCGTCGTCGACACGACGAACTTCGGCATCGCGTTCATCCTGGCCGCGAAGCCCTGATCGTCCTCGATCGACGGCCAGGCCTTGGCGAAGCCGTCGTAGGTGCGGCGCCCGAGGAGCTGGGCGTCGCTCGCCATCAGCTCGTCGAGCTTGAACCGGTCGCCCTCGGGGCCACGATCGAACTGAAATGCCCAGCCGCCGCGCTCGAATCCCTCGGCGCCGCCGGGGTCCTCGATGACGCCGTCGAGACTGATGAACTCGGTTACGACGAGCTTTCCCATCACGCTCCTCCTGTCCGTCGTGTGCACGAGGATGACTCGGGTCGCGTGCGAAACTCATCGGGCCGTTCGAGTCGTCGGCTGTCCGTCGTCTGTGCGACACTGGGTGAGTTCGTCAACCTTTGCACGTGGCGCCGCGTTCGCGGCAGTCAGGAGTCAGATCGTGAAGGGTGGACAGAAGCCCAAGAAGCTGGCCAAGAAGCCGGCGCAGAAGACCCTCAAGGAGCGGCGCGTCGAGAAGCGCGCCGCCTCGAAGCAGGGCGGATCGCTCGGAGCTTGAGAGCGCTAGTGCCTGAACCGGAACCACTCGGGGTTGAGTGGGAAGGAGGGACTCGGATGACGAAGATCAACGCACTGCTGGCGCGCCTGCGCGCCGCACTCAAGCTCTAGGAAGTTCGGTGCGGTATCCGGCGAGACGTCGCCGGATACGTGCCATGACGTGCGGACGGGTGCACGAAACCCGGGGGCTCTTTCAGCGCTCGATTGCCGCCAGCACGTCGTCGAGCTGCGCCGTTGCGAGGCAGATCGACGTATCGGCGGCGCCGTAGTAGAGGCGCAGCTCGCCCGAGCGCGGATCGTGAATCAGGCCGCACGGAAAGACCGCGTTGGGAACGTCGCCCGTCCGTTCATATGGTTCGAGCGGGCCGATGATCCAGTTCGAGCTGCGTCCGAGCACCTGCGCCGGATCGTCGAGATCGAGGAGCGCAGCACCGACGCGATAGATCCCGCCCACCACGGTCTGCTTCACGCCGTGGTAGATCAGCAGCCAGCCGTGGTCGGTCTTCAGCAGCGGAGGGCCGATGCCGATGCGCATCGAATCCCACCAGGCGCCGGGACGTGTCTGCATGACCCGCTCGGGCGGGCTCCAACTCGCCAGGTCGGTCGACCGCGAGAGAAAGATGCCCGGGTGGGCCGTCCCGAAGCCGGTCGTCGGCCGATGAAAGAGGACCCACTTGCCGTCCACCCGCTCCGGCAGGATCGCCGCATTCTTGTCGTCGGGGTTCATCACGATCCCGTGGCGTTCAACCGAGACAAAGTCCTTGGTCGTTGCGAGATACACCGCCGGGCCGGCAGGCCCGTACGCGGTGCAGGTGATCACGAACCGGTCGAGCTCCTCGACCCAGACCGTTCGGGGATCCTCGAAGCCCCACTCCTCGCTCTTGACCCCGGGCGCCGGCGCGAGCAGCGGCTCGCCGGCCACGCGCCAGCCGTCGACACCGTTCGACGAACGGGCGACGGTGAGGTGCGAGATCCCCCTCAGGTCCTCGACGCGGGTGAGAAGAACGGTCTCGCCGTCGACGATCGTGGCCGCGGGGTTGAAGACGACGTTGGCGGGATACGGCCAGTCGTCTGCTGTGAGGATCGGGTTCGAGCCATGCCGGACGAACAGCTCGCGTGCCTGCGTGGCGGAGGTGCTCATACGGGGACCGGTTCGCGACCGCGCGCGTTGGTGATCGCCGGCAATCGCGCGGAATCGAGCAGCAGGGCGGCGCGGTGGAGCGCAAGGGTCGACTCGGCTCCCTGGTTGTCGTTCGTCGTCTCGTCGCCGAGTCCGTCGCTGCAACCTCCCGTTGCAAAGTCGTACAGCGGGCGTCCGAGCCGGTTGCGTCCGAGGAACCAGTCGAACGCGGTTCGTGCGCGTGTCGCGTGCTCGGGGTCGCCGGTGATCGCAAACGCGGCGAGCTCGGCCGCGACGAAGGCAGAGGCGTCGAGCGGCTGCTCGTCTCCGGCGCACGACGCAGGTCCGGCGCGATGGCGTCCGAGATGGCCGGTAAGGCGGAGCGTTCCTTCGTCGAGGCCGGATTCATCGCCCAACCAGCGCAGGGCAGTCAGGCCGGTTTGAATCAGATCGTCTCGGTCGAGTGCGGCGCCGGCGGTGAGCAGCGCGTGCGGCAGCATTGCGTTGTCGTACGCCAGTGCGTCCTCGAACCAGTACCAGCCGGGCGACGCGGTCCGCTCGTACGCCGAGGCCAGTTGATCGACCGCGTGGCCGAGGAGCGCGCGCCCCGCCGGTTGGAGGCGGTCGGAGTCGAGCCGGGCCAGGCCGACGGCCGCATAGGCGGCCGTGCGCAGGGACATCTCCGGGCCGAGCGTCGCGACGATCCGCGCAAGCAGCCGGCGGGTGGGATCCACGACGGCCGGCACCCAGGCGGTCGAGAGAAGCTCGCCGAGCGCCCAGATCGAGCGTCCCACGTGGTCACCGAGATGCGGCTCGTCGAGCCAGCGTCGGTCGTACCCCATGAAGTTCCGCATCCCGCGAGGCGTGTCGGTCGCATCCTCCAGGAACGCCAGGGCGCGGTACACGACCGAGGTCCAAGCGCGTTCGTCGCCGCGCCGAGAGAGCTCGTACGCGACAACCGCCAGCCGGGCGACGTCGTCGACGCAGTAGCCGGTCGAGCGGTTCGGGATCGCACCGTTGGCGTGCTGGATGATTCCGACGTCGTCGACCAGGGTGAGCAGGTGGTCGGTTCGCAACGCCCCGAGCTGTGAGTCTGGTTGTGTCGCAGGGCGGCGCCTCGGCGTCGACAGACGGGCGGCTTCGTGGAGCACCTCCGCCGTTGCCTCCGCCACGGACGGCCAGGCGAGCTGTGCCCCGATGCTCCGTGATTCGGCGCGGGCGGCGGCCAGCAGGCCCGGCTCGTCGATGTAGCGGCAGACGGCGTCCGCGAGTGCAGCGGGGTCTGCAAACGGCACGAGTTGCCCGGCACCCGACGCGAGCAGATCCTGGGCGTACCAGTAGGGCGTCGAGACAACCCCGCAACCGGCGGCGATGCCGAAGGTCAGCGCTCCGGACGAGATCTGCTCGCGGCTCGAGTAGGGGGTGATGAACACGTCGGTGGCGGCAAGGAGATCGGCGATCTCTCCGATCGCCAGGAACCGGTCGTCGAACTCGACGTGCTCTTGAAGGCCGAGGTCGAGAGCCAGTTGCTCGAGCTTCAGCCGGTAGCGCTCGCCTTCACGATGCGCGACGTCCGGATGCGTCCGGCCGGCGATCACATATGACACCTCTGGATGACGGTCGACGATCGACGGCAGGGCTTCGATCACCGTTTCGATCCCTTTGCCGGCCGAGAGCAGCCCGAACGTCGAGAGCACGAACCGCTCCGCGCCTGCGTGTTGCTGCGTCACCGTGCGCTCGGCTGCGCGCTGCGCGAGGATGGTGGGTGCGCCGTGCGGCACGACCCGGATCTTGTCCGCCACGCACGCGTCGCTATCGACGAGCAGACGCCGCGCCGTCTCGGTCATCACGATGACGCGCTCCGCACGGCTGCAGAGTGCTGCCAGGACGGTCGCCTGGTGCGCTGTTGGATCGGAAAGGACGGTGTGGAGCGTCACCACGAGCGGTTGTGAGAGCTCGTCGGCCAGCGAGAGCACGTACTCGCCGTCGGCGCCGCCGAAGATGCCGTACTCGTGTTGCAGCAGCACGACGTCGATGTCGCGCCGGCCCAGGATCCGGGCAGCGCGGACGTAGTCGCCGCGTACCGCATGCGCGACAGTCGCGACCACCCCGGGCCGCTGCGGGCGCGTCGGTTCGTTGACGACGATCACCTTCTCCACGCGGTCGATCCGTTCGAGTCCGAGGAGCGCTGCTCGAACGTCCGCTGCGAAGGCGCCGATGCCGCAGGCGCGCGGGGGGTAGGTGGACACAATCGCGGTGCGCATTGGCGTGCCGCGTCCCTTCCGATAGGTATCCGGCGCGACGTCCTCGACGTCAGCACAGCCGGTTCTCCTTCACCGTAGCCGACCCTGCGCGGCTGCCCGCGGCGGCGCCAGGCGTAAAGCGTTTGTTAGAGCGGCCGGTAAGGGTTCTGTTAGACCTGGTTTGTGTGACCGCAGGCGGCGGGAGAGGTTCGTCAAACGAAGTAATGACTCATGCATGAACGAGAGCTGAAAGGAGCTTGCATGTCACTCAACCGCCGCTTCCTGGGCGTTGCCGGTGTTACCGGGCTGCTGATTGCAGTCGTCACGCTCTTCGCCACGCTCGGCGGTGCAGCGTCCGGGCCTGCAGCAGCGAATGCCGCGACCGTAAACGCGTCGACCGCCCAATATGCGCCTACCAACACGGGGTCGCCCGCGATCTCCGGCACGGCGCAGGAGGGCAGCACGCTCACCGCCAGCAATGGCTCGTGGACGAGCTCGTCGACCGTGACCTACGCCTACGCCTGGCAGCGCTGCGATGCGAACGGTGCGAACTGCGCCGCGATCTCGGGCGCGACGAAGTCGACGTATGTGCTGGCCAGCGCCGACATCGGCAAGACGCTGCGTGTCACCGTCACGGCCTCCAACGCCGACGGTTCGAGCAGTTCGACCTCGGCGCAGACCGCCGCGGTCACCGCCAAGGCACCTGCGGGCCCGGCCGGCCAGGTGAAGCTGGCTGACGGCAAGACCTCGGTGCCGGTCACGTCGCTCGCACCGCCGTACCGCCTCGTCGTCGCCGGCGTGAAGTTCTCGCCGGCAACGATCACCTCACGCCAGCCGATTCAGATGCAGGTGCAGGTCACGGAAGCGTCGACCGGGTTCGTCGTCAGCGGCGCGCTCGTGTACGTCACCGCCGTTCCGTTCGGCCGCATCACCCAGCCGGCCGAGGTACAGACCAACCAGGAAGGGATCGCGACGATTCCGATTCAGCCGACCGCCAGGCTCCCCCTGCAGAAGGGCTACCTGCTCACGATGTTCGTCCGCGCCCGCAAGGCCGGCGACAACGTGCTCTCAGGCATCTCGTCGCGCCGGCTCGTCAGCCTGCGCATCTCGTAACGCGGCGCATCAGCCGCCGAGCGGGTTGAGGCGTCTCGCCTCGTCACCCGCTCGGCGGCTACCGCTTGCCTCGGCCAGGTCGTGCCACAGCTGCCAGCTCGCCGGATCCTTGGCGAGCGCCTCCCGGAACGTCGCGCTCGCGGCGGTGCGGTCGCCGGCATCTGCCTGGGCCTCTCCGAGCACGAGCAATGGCCGCGACGACCAGGGCTCGAACCGCGCAGCGCGACGGGTGAGCGTCCGGGTCCGCGCGAGGTCGTGCACGCGCGCAGCGTCCTGGGCGCGCGAGAGCGAGATCTGGGCGACGCCGGAGAGTGCGCCGAGCGCGCCGAGCCCGAGCAGCGCGACCGCGAACGACCACGTCCGGCGAGCCCCGAGCTGGACACGCTCCGCCGGGAGCAGCGCTCCGCCGACCACCAGGCCGGCGACCCACAGCGCGGGCATCTCCCGATCCCAGTCGACCGCCGCGTGGATGACGAAGGCGGCGTAGGCGGCAAGCGCCAGCCGGTCGCGCGGGCGTCCGGCGAGCGGTACGGCGAGGAGCGCGCAGAGCAGCGCCAGCCCGGCCAGTCCCTCCTCTCCGAACGTCTCGAGATACACCGAGTGGGCGTCGAGCGCCGAGTTTGGCGTCGGGCGATGCTGGAGCCACCACTCGTCCCAGGTTCCCGCGCCCGTGCCGACGACCGGCGCCGCTCGGATCTCGTCGACCGCGACCCGGTAGTACTCGTGGCGCGGGCCTTGCGTCACCCAACCGAGCGCCAGGACGAGCGCGGCAGCGGGAACGACGAGCACCGGCCGCCGGACGAGCCCGATCAGCAGCCCGAGCGCGAGCGCGACGAGCCCCCCGCGCGAGCCCGAGACCGCGAGCTCGGGAACCAAGACTACGAGCGCCGGCCAGGTGACTCGCTCGCGCAGCGCCAGCAGGATCGCGACGGCCGCGAGCGCGCCGAGCGCGTTTGCGTACCCCACCGGCGCTGCGTTGGCGCCGCTGAGGTGGCTCCCGTGACGTGAGAGCAGGTTCCAGACGGAAAGCAGCGCAACTGCCGCGACGACGCCGCGCAGCGTCCAGCGGCGGTCGAGCGACACCAGGATCGCTGCGAGCGCAGCAACCACGACGAGCGCGCGTTCTGCCTCGAGGATCGTCGAGGTCGTGCTGGTCGTCCACGCCGCGCCGAGGGCGGTCCAGCCGGCCACGGCGCACGCCAGCCCGAAGTAGACGGTGCCGCGCACGGGGAAGGTCGCCGGACGGGCGACGAGGAGCGCCACGAGCGCTGCCCAGGCCAGCAGGACGACGGCCGGCCCCCAGCTCGACGGAAAGAAGCCGCCGTTCGCGGCGCCGAGTCCGGCCACCGCACCGAACGCGATGACGCCGCTCCGCACCTGCCGATTCTTTCAGGCGCGACGGCGGGAGCGTCCGATGGGCAAAGATGAAGCTGTGGAAGAGCTCTTCGCAGCAGTCTCGCGCCGGGTGGTCGCCTCGTATCCCGACGTCGAGACCGGCCGGATCTTGCATTCGACCGGCCTGAAGACGAACGGCAAGTTCTTCGCGTTCGTGGCCCGGGGCGAGCTGGTCGTGAAGCTCCCGGGAGCGCGTGTCGACGAGCTGGTCGACGCGGGCGCGGAGCGCTTCGACGCAAACAAGGGCCGTCCGATGCGGGAGTGGGTCCGCTTGCGGCCCGCGGACGAGCAACAGTGCGAGGCATACGCCGCCGAGGCGCGAGCTTTCGTCGCGGGCGAGGCATGAACGTCCGGATGAAGCGCGCGTACGACGACGCCTCGCCTGCGGACGGCTACCGCGTCCTGATCGACCGTCTCTGGCCCCGAGGCGTCTCGAAGCAGAAGGCGCACCTCGATGCGTGGGAGAAGGAGCTCGCTCCGAGCACGGAGCTGCGCGAGTGGTTCGGCCACGAGCCGGCGCGCTTCGCCGAGTTTCGTCGGCGGTACCTCGTCGAACTGGGCCTGCAGCGACCGAAGCTGAGCGAGCTCCGCCGCAGGGCTCGCGCGGGCACCCTGACCCTCGTCTACTCCGCGCACGACGAGGAGCACAACGACGCAGTCGTGCTCGTCGAGGCGCTCCGGCGCGGCCTGCCGAAGAGCTAGCTAGAAGTCCTGTTGTTGGAGCTCGACGGGCGGGACCGTGGCGTTCCGCGGCAGGTGCCGTGCGTCCTTGACGTCGTCTCCGTCGCGGTCCGCAGCGGGCCACGGCGTCAGCATCAACAGCAGGCGCGTGTCGGCGAGCGCTTGGACGTGATGGCGCTCGCCGGGCTCGAGGCTGATCAGCGTCCCGGTCTCGCACTCTGCAGACTCGTCTGGCACCGTCAAGACGATCCGGCCGGCGACGACCTCGATCACCGCGCGCTCACGCACCGCGTGATCGTCGATCTTCTCACCCTCGAGCAGGTCGATCACCACAGCGCGGCACTCGGGCTCCGAGAAGAGCACGCGTGGCTTCGACCGGCCAGGAGTCGGGACGCGCGGTGCGTTCGGCCCCGGCTGCCGTTCAAGCGCCTTGTCGGACGATGGTGCGATTGTCGGTAGATGCCAGCGTTCCACGTCGAGGTCTCCTTCGCGTTCAGCGGCTCGCCACGAGCGCGCGCACAGTCTGCTTCACAGAGCGCGTCGAGGCCAGCACCGCCGTGGGCTCGTATCCGCAGTGCGCCATGCAGTTGTCGCAGCGTGGATCGCGGCCGCGGCCGTACTTCGACCAGTCCGTCGTCTCGAGCAGCTCCTTGTACGTCGACGTATACCCGTCGGCCATCAGGTAGCAGGGCCGCTGCCAGCCGAAGAGCGAGTAGCTC
>Ga0105240_10014577_pt1 | contig 10725 bp, 6 predicted proteins | sample KBSC54metaG_FD_80426 | JGI IMG/M metagenome (GOLD analysis project Ga0105240, IMG submission 80426) | Corn rhizosphere microbial communities from Kellogg Biological Station, Michigan, USA - KBS C5-4 metaG | ecosystem: Host-associated > Plants > Roots > Rhizosphere > Soil | place: Michigan, USA...
CACCATATTTTAATGGCCATAAAGGACCTGTCGCTGGCAGCACGCCGGACCATCGATGGTTTTATGGCCGGCATCAACAAAAGCAAGGTCAAAGGCCCCGGGCTCGAGTTCAGCCAATACCGGAGCTATCAGCCTGGCGATGATCTGCGCTGGCTGGACTGGAAAAGATATGCACGGAGCGATCGGTATTATATCCGCGAGTCGGAGATAGAGACCAGCATTTCCATCCGTCTGCTGGTGGATGCCAGCAATTCCATGGCCCATCGGGATGGGGCCTATACCAAATTGGATTATGCCCGCCTGCTGGCTGCCAGTCTGGGCTGGCTGGCGCATATGCAAAGCGACAGCTTCGGTCTTTATACATTTCAGGAAGGGGATGTCTTTACATTACCTTCCCGAAAGGATCCTCAGCACCTGGCCCGCTTCTTTTATCAGCTGGAGAATATCCGGCCCGGTGGACGGGTGGGGGAGCCCAGCCAATACAAACACATTTTTACGGGGGAGGGCAAGAGGGAACTGCTGGTATTTATCACGGATATGTATCAGCGGAATGGGGAGATCAGCCGCCTGCTGGAATTACTCGCCGCCCTTCGACATGAGGTCATCGTGTTTCACCTGGTGGGGAAGAACGAGCTGGAGATGGATTATAAAGGTTATATGCGATTGCAGGACCTGGAGACCGGCGAGCAGATACCTTTTTCCGGCCAGCAGGGGCAAAAGGAATATATGCAGCGAATACAGGATTGGCTGGCGACAGTGCGGATGCAGGTGCTGGATAAACAGATAGCCTATACCATGGTGCGCATGGATCAGCCGCCGGGCGAGGCCTTGCGGGATTTTTTAAAACAAAGGCAAAAACTTATCGGATAGTTTGTTAGGACTTTTACAACCTATATGGCTACTCGCAATGGCCGGGATCATTGCCCCGGTAGCGATCCATTTGTGGAATAACAAAACGGGACGGGTGCTCAGCATTGGCAGCATCGACTTCATGGACAGGACATCCCTGAAGAAGGCGCGTAGCCGCCGGATCACCGGCTGGTGGCTGCTCATCCTGCGTTGCCTTTTGCTGATCCTGCTGGCATTATTGCTCGCGGGTCCTGTTTGGAAGCGACAGCCCGGTGCGGGCAGGAAAGGATGGGTGATGGTGACGAATGGGTTTAAGAACCCACATTTGCGCGTGACGATCGACTCGCTGATACGGGCGGGTTTTGAAGAGCATCCCGTCAAGGCATTTTCCTGGTGGGGAGTCTTTTCGATGTTGGATAAGGAGGCGCCGGCCGGACTCCCTTTTTATGTATTCACGGATGGCCAGTTGCAGCATTTTTTAGGGAACAGACCCACGACAGACAGACCCGTGCATTGGTATGTGAGCGAGCCCGGGGACACTACCATTCAATGGGTACAGGCCGCCTGGAAACAGGGCGCCGACAGCATGGGTGTGATCACGGGTAGCAGCGGCGTTACAGGCACATCCTATAACTATCGGGTGTCTGGCTATCGGGTATATGGTAGGGATACGACGCAGGTGGATACGTCTACATTGCATGTGACAGTTTATACGGATGATAAATATGTCCGTGACGGGCAGTGGGTGATTGGGGCCGTGAGAGCATTGCAACAGTTCACGCGAAGGAATATAATGATCGCCAGTTACCCGGCCAGCTCCCGGAAAGATGGCTGGTCGCCGGCGGGCGCCCCCTCCGATTGGGTCTTCTGGTTGTCGGAAAAACAGCCGGATATAAAAGCCCCCAACATTTTATTTTATGAACCAGGGAAGGCCATCGCCGTAGACACATGGATAGGAGGTAGTAATATACCCGTGGAAAAGGTGACGGGACAGCCTCAGGGGCCGCAGCCCATATGGACCGATGGATTTGGAAGACCTGTGCTGGCGCTGGAACGAACGAACACAGGCAACCGCTATCATTTTTTTAGTCATTTTGACCCTGCCTGGAATGGACTCGTGTGGAGTAAGGGTTTTCCTGTCCGTATGGAAGAGTTGTTGTTGGGGCAGCCAGGCCAGGAAGCCAGAACGCTGGACAGCAGAGTGATCGACCCGGCACAGGTGGCTCCATCCGGAGGAGGCGCCGAACACAACGGGTCGCCGGCCATGACAACCTCCATCGACCTCGCCCCCCTTGGATGGCTATTGATCTTTTTAACCTTGATGACTGAACGGATCCTGTCTTTTAAAAGAGCGAAAGATGGCTAAGGGCACAAACATACTATCGTCGACCAGACGCAGATGGATGCTGGAGGGCATCGTCTTTTGTATGCTCCTGTCCCTGACCGTCAGCTTACTGATATGGGAGCTCATCGGCCGTTTGGGGTATGATTCACCCCTTAATTTATTGCTCCTCTTTGGAGTATCCCTACTTGTGATCCTTTTGCTGTTACGATCCTGGAGGGTAACGTTAATCGACACCGCGCGTGCATTGGATAGATGGCTCCCCGAGCTGGAAGAGAGCAGCCATCTCCTCCTAAGGCCGAAGCATGACCTGGGCGCACTGGAAAAGTTACAGGCCACCCGGATAGAGGCAAGGCTGGATCACGCGAAGCTGCCGCACCCATTCCGCAAAAGACTGATCATAGGTCTTTGTTTGGCGGTGGCGGCTTTTTCGGTAGGATTTTTCACACACCGCGCACAGCCTTCCTACGCACCCATCGGATCTCCGAAAGTATCACCACCGGCAAAGGTTCCTCCCGGCATACAGGCAATACATATCCGCATCACTCCCCCCGCCTATACAGGCCGGCCCGTGCGAAGTCAGCAGGATTTCAATATACAGGCGGAAGAAGGCGCGCTCGTCAGTTGGGAGATACAGACCAATACCGCCGTGGACACCCTGCAGTTCATTTTGTCCGACAGCGCTCAAATAGAATTACAACCAGCCGGCGCCGGGCATAAACTGTGGCGCTGGTCCACCGTAGCCACCCGTTCCGGATTTTATCAGCTCAGGCTGGGCCGGCAGCTGTCAGACCTGTACAAAATGGAAGTGATCAGGGATGAGGCGCCCCGTATCGTAATCCGCACTCCCAAACCCTACACCACTGTGGATATAGGTGAATCCCGGAAAATACCACTGATGGCCCGGGTGCAGGACGACTATGGTATCCGGGATGCTACCGTGGTAGCGACCATTGCCACCGGCAGCGGCGAGGCGGTAAAATTTAAAGAACAGGCACTGCCATTCAATACAGTATTCACTGGTAATATACCCGCCTACGACCTGCAACAAACCCTGAACCTGGACGCTCTGGGCGTTCACCCCGGAGATGAACTCTATTTTTATTGCAAGGCAAAAGACAATCATGGCGCCGAATCGCGTAGCGACATGTATATCATTTCCCTCCCCGACACCGCCAGGCTGATGAGCCTGGAAGGGCTGACGATGGGAATGAATGTAAAGCCCGAGCTTTTCCGGAGCCAGCGGCAGATCATCATCGAGACAGAACAGTTGCTTCATGGGAAGGATAGTATATCTGTGCAGGCCTTTAATGACAAGAGTAATGACCTCGGGGTCGATCAGAAGCTGCTACGGCTGCGGTATGGCAAGTTCCTGGGAGAGGAGGCTGAGGAAGGCGGGTCCGGAGAAAGCTTTAAAAAGGCCGGCGACTCACCGGCTGATTTTGGCAATGCCGGAAAAGTGCTGGATGCCTTTACGGATAAACATGACAATGCGGAGGATGCAACTTATTTCGAGCCTGCCATCAAGCAACAGTTAAAAGCTACCCTGACCGAGATGTGGAATGCCGAGCTGCGGCTGAGGACCTTCAAACCCCAGGAGGCGTTGCCGTATGAATACAAGGCCCTGCGATTGTTGAAAGACCTGCAGCAAAAGTCAAGAGCCTTTGTGGCAAAGACGGGCGTGAAGCTGACACCGCTGGATACGGCCAAAAGACTCAAAGGTTCCCTCGATGGCATCGGGCAGCCTGTGATGCAGGCGAGCAGGAAGCAGGAGCCTACTGCGGAAGATAAGTTGCGCATGGCATTGAGCGTACTGGATAGAGGAGATGCATCCGGACCGTCTCTGGGAATTTTACAGGAAGCAGCAAGACAATTAGGACGACAGGCCGCGGACCATCCGGGAGAGTATCTGGCGGGCTTCCAGGCGTTGAAAAGAATATTGGCCGGAGCTCCCGAAGGACGGCCGGCCCCGGCCCCCTCCGATGCGCGGTTGCTCCCGCCCCTCTCTGATGCGCGGTCAGCGCAGCAGGCTCTTCGTAAAATGATACCCCTGCCGGAGGCAAACCCCTCGGCGCCGAATGCACCGGCGGATGCAGGCCTCTCACAACTTTATTTCAATAAGGTGGACAAACAATGAGCATTTGGAACTATATCGTCGTATGTCTTTCCCTGCTGCTGCTGGCGATATCGCTGTGGTGGGAGGTCAGAAGGGAGAATAAGGCCCGCCTGACAGGACGTGTCATAGCTACTATCCTGCTGGTGGCCGGCCTGGCTGCCATCGCCCTGCCTATAACGTATACCAGCAGCCGGATTGCAGGAAGCAGGGAAGGCGTGCTCCTGACCGAAGGTTATGACCCCGACAGCGCAAGGGTCTATCTCGCATCGGGCATAGAGGTAAAGGACCTGAAAGACCTGCACCTGCCGGCCCTGCATATATTGGGGTATGGACTCACCGGCGACGAACGCGATGCCATACTACCCGATGTTCGGGTGCAATTTCATCCATCCCCCATGCACACCGGTGTCATGGCCGTTGATTGGACCCGGAGGCCTTTGCCCGGACAGGCATGCAGGGTCCAGGGCAGCTTCTACAATACCACCGGCAGACCTGTAAAACTCCTCCTTTTTGGGACAGGCAGCTTGCTTGATTCGGCGGAACTGCGGTCGCAGGAAGCAGACTTCGAGTTAAGGACGGTGCCGGTCCAGGCCGATCGTGCCGTTTACAAACTGACCGTCGTCGCAGGGAAAGATACCGTCGAACAGGAGACCATCCCCGTAGAAGTACTGCCGGCCAGACCTCAGAAGATATTGATACTGGCTGCTTCGCCGGATTTTGAAAATAGATTTTTGGCCGGATGGCTTTCGGAGAAGGGGCATGGTGTTGTCGTCCGGACAGCCATCAGCAGGGATAAATACGATCATGCCTTTCTGAATACACCCGCGATGGCAGTCGATCATCTTTCTTCCTCCCTGCTCGCCCAATTCGATGTCGTCATAGCAGACGCCGCTGAGCTAAGGGCAATAGCGCCCGCCGAACATGCCACTCTATGGAATGCCATTGCCGAAAAAGGATTGGGGTTGGTGATAAAGGCCGATACATTGACTCGCGGTCTGGACAGTGTGCGTATGCATGGCTCCGGCAAGATCCTGCTCACCACCCTGCATACTACCTACGCGCGGTTGCTGGCCGGAGAGAGAAAAGAATATGCCTCCCTTTGGACCCGCATCCTGCAGCGGGCAGCCAGGGAGAAAGAGGTGACAGACCGGTGGTACTTATCTCCTGCCCTGCCCGAATTGGATCATCCGGTGAATATCCAGCTTCAATCCGCTGCATCGATGCCGCAGGGGCTGCTGGAAGAGGAGGATGCGGGTGATGCGCCTGTGAGCGTATATTTTGAGCAGCATCCTTTTTTACCTTTTTATTGGTCGGGAGTTTATTGGCCCAGAACATCCGGCTGGCACGCGGTGCATACGCCACAAGGAACACGCAGCTGGTGGTATGTCTGGAAGGCGGGAGACTGGAAAAATATTCGCCGCCGGGACAGGCTGGAGGGGACAAGACAGTGGATAGCCGCGCGGGGAGAGAAGAATAGCCGCGGCGCATTTGGCCGGTCCGCCAGCGCAATTGAGGCGCATAAAGTATTGGTCGCCAAAGGGTGGTTTTATTTGCTCCTTGTGCTCAGCGCCGGATTTTTATGGGTAGAAAGGAGGATTTGATGGGATGAGCGGGCGGAGAGTTTTATAAAAGTTCTTTAGATTGGGGTCACAACTAAATGAGAAAACCTTGAAACGAAAAGATTTCATTCAAATGGCGGGGATGGGCCTTGGCTCACTCGTCCTGCCCAAACTTCCCTTCGGCACGAGAATGATCGACCCTTCCGAGACGCTCAACGCCGGGATGGATGTTGCTGTAAAAAAGCAACTGTCGGATGCCGCTCTTAATGCCGCAAAGGCCAAAGGCGCCACGTACACCGATGTACGTATTGGTCGCTACCTCAATCAATTTATCATTACACGGGAGAACAGGATCCAGAACATCGTCAACCTCGAGTCGTTCGGCGTGGGCATTCGTGTGATCGCCAACGGTAGCTGGGGCTTTGCTGCTACCAACGACGTCACAAAAGAGGGCGTGGCCCGTACCGCGGAAAGAGCCGTGGCCGTAGCCAAGGCCAATGCGAAGATCATCTCCGAGCCCGTACAGCTGGCGCCTCAAAAAGGTTACGGCGAGGTCAGCTGGAAGACACCCATCGTAAAGAATGCATTCGAGGTGCCCATCAAGGAGAAGGTAGATCTCCTGCTGAATGTAAACGGCATCGCCATGACGGGCGGCGCTAATTTTATCAATTCGGCCATGCTGACGGTCAATGAACAAAAGTATTTTGCTTCTACCGACGGCAGCTATATCGATCAGGACATCCACCGTATCTATCCTTTCTTCAATGTCACCAGGATCGACCAGGCCACCGGTAAGTTCCAGACGCGGCAGGCCCTGAGCTCGCCCATGGGTATGGGATATGAATACCTCACCGCCACCGACAAGGACAAGGTGCAGGGCGTCGTCACACGCTATAAGAACCACTATGACATGCTGGAAGATGTCAAAAATGCGGCGGCCGACGTCACACAAAAGATCGCGGCTAAATCAGTAGAGCCCGGCAAGTACGATCTGATACTCGACCCTTCCCATCTCTGGCTCACCATTCACGAGTCTGTGGCGCATCCCACGGAACTGGACCGTGTGCTGGGATACGAGGCCAATTTTGCCGGGACGAGCTTCCTCACACTGGACAAGTGGAAGGCAGGCAATTTCAATTTTGGCAGCAAGCTGGTGAACATCGTGGCCGACAAGCTCCAACCCGGATCGTTAGGCGCCGTAGGCTATGATGACGAAGGTGTGAAGTGTGGGCAATGGGATCTGATCAGGGAAGGGATCCTCGTCAACTACCAGGCCATCCGCGACCAGGCGCATATCATCGGACTAAAGGCGTCTCAGGGATGCTGTTATGCCCAAAGCTGGTCCGATGTACAGTTCCAGCGTATGCCCAATGTGTCCCTCCGTCCGGGTAAGGACACACTCTCCGTGGATGATATGATCAAAAATGTACAAAAAGGCATCTATATCATTGGTAACGGCTCTTTCTCCATCGACCAGCAGCGGTACAATTTCCAGTTTGGCGGTCAGACCTTCTATGAGATCAAGGATGGAAAGATCGTCGGTATGTTGAAGGACGTAGCCTATCAGGCCAACACACGGGAGTTCTGGAATTCCTGCGTAGCCGTCGCCGACGAGCGTGACTACAGATTGGGCGGAGCGTTCAACGATGGAAAGGGACAACCCAGCCAGTCCAATGCGGTATCGCATGGCAGCTCGACCTCCCGCTTCAACGGAGTGAATGTTATCAACACAGCCCGAAAGATCTAATCCTTAACTACAACTAATTTATTATATGGCAATTTTTAGTAAAGATGAAGCACAACAACTGCTGAAGAAAGTGCTCAGCTATTCCAAAGCGGAGGAATGCCAGGTCGCCCTCACGGGATCTGATGGAGGCAATATCCGGTACGCCCGCAACTCCGTCTCCACCGCCGGGGATATCAGCCAGATGACCCTCGTCGTCAATTCTAATTATGGAAAGAAATCCGGCATCGCCACCATCGATGAGTTCGATGATGCATCGTTGGAAAAAGTGGTGCGCCGGGCCGAAGAGCTGGCCCAGCTGGCTCCGGAGAACCCCGAGCACATGCCGCTCCTGGGACCGCAGGATTTCCCCGAATCCATTACGTATGTTCCGGCAACAGCCGCCATCACGCCCGATACAAGGGCAGATGCAGTCGCCAAAAGCATACAAACCTGCAAGGATGCAAAACTCCAGGCGGCGGGCTACCTGGAGAATACCACCAGCTTCAATGCTATCATGAACTCCAAAGGGCTTTTCGCCTATAACAAGGGCACCGATGTCGTGTTCACCGTCACTACCCGTAACGAGGAAGGCACCGGCTCCGGCTACGCCGCACGCGGCTATAATGATGTCGGCAAGCTGGATACCTTGTCCGCTACGAAGATCGCTACCTCCAAGGCCAATGGCTCCATTGGCGCTAAGGCCATCGAGCCGGGAAAATATACCGTGATCCTGGAACCCGTAGCCGTAGCCTATCTGCTGGAAAACCTTTTCTTTGGACTGGATGCTCGCAGCGCCGATGAAGGACGGAGCTTTATGAGCAAGGCTGGCGGTGGCAATCGGCTGGGAGAACAGCTCATGGATACAAAGGTGAATATCTATTCCGACCCCTTCAATCCCGATCTTCCATCTTCTACCTGGAACCAGGAAGGGCAGCTGCTCACGAGGAGGAACTGGATCGAAAAAGGAATGGTAAAGAATCTCAGCTATTCCAGATTTTGGGCAGACAAGAAAAAGGTCGATCCCGTACCGGGGCCTTCCAATGTCATCATGGACGGGGGTACCGCCACGCTGGAAGAATTGATCAAGAGCACGGAAAAAGGCATATTGGTATCGCGACTCTGGTACATCCGCATGGTAGACCCGCAGACATTATTGCTCACCGGCCTGACCCGTGACGGTACTTTTTATATCGAGAACGGCGAAGTGAAATTCCCTATCAAGAACTTCCGGTTCAACGAGAGCCCTGTTATCATGCTGAACAACGTGGAAGCGCTGGGCCGGCCGGAGAGAAGCATCAGCGTGGAATCCTACCGGAGCTATCTGGTGCCGCCCATCAAGGCAAGGGACTTTACCTTTAGTTCATTGTCTGACGCCGTCTAGGGCTGGACCGTGCTTGTCCGCTGCTGCCGGCCGTTCAAAGGTTGCTAATATATTTACATTCGGGTCCGGGACGATCGTTGTTGGCTCAGCTATCAGCGGTAGCCGGACCTGATTTTTTTTGGCGGTCACCTGAATGGTATAAAGCTTGCCGTCGATGGACAGCTCCAGCGGGAATTCAAAAGGTACAGGCTGTAGTTGATTGGTAGTGATGAACAAGGCATTGTTGGCCGCATCATAATACCATTCCAGCTGGACGGAAGGATGCCCCGGCGTATATAGCCATTGATGGAAGAAAGTATGCAGGTCCTGTCCGCTGACCGACTCCACGATCTTTTCGAAGTCCCCGGTGGAGGCGTTGCGGTTACGATAAGTGCTGTAATAGGTGGAGATAGCCTTCCAAAAAAGGGAGTCGCCTATCCGCCGGCGTAACATATGCAGCACCCAGCCACCTTTTTGATAGCTGTTGGGATTTAGCAAGGTCATATAGTCATGCGTGACGGTAGAGTCCACCACCGGGGTCATTCTTTTCTTTTCAAATTCGAAGACTTTGATCCTGTCTTTCCGCAAGCCGGCCACCAGGGTGTCGGGGCCATATTGGCTTTCCAGGTAGCAGTGCGACATATAGGTGGCGAACCCTTCGCTGAGCCAGAGATGCCGCCATTGCGTTTCGGTCACCGCATCGCCAAACCATTGGTGCGCTATTTCGTGCGCCATAAGGGATTCAACATCGCTGGCCGTGACTGAATTTTCGTAATAGCAGATGGCGCTGGCATTCTCCAGCCCTCCAAAGCGGGTTTTGGATTGTATGTTGCCGCATTTTTCAAAAGGGTAGGGGCCGATGTGGTGGATATAAAAGGGAAGTATCCTCAACGCATTGGCATAACTGCGGAAGCCGGCGACACTATCTTCCGGGTACAAATAGTTGTAGACGGGCACGCCTTCCACGTCCCCCGGATGATCCACGGCAAAGTCGGAAATGCCCACCATCATGATCTTGGGGGACAGGGGGGAGGATTCTTCCCAGATTGTGGTCTTCATCCCATTGGGCTCGGGACTTTCTCTCTCCAATGCGCCATTGGCCACCACGGTATAATGCGCGGGCGCCATAATCTTGAATCCGACCGTCGCCTTGTCCGAGGGGTCATCCACGCAGGGGAGCCAGTTGTGGGCGCGATTGGGCCAGTTGTCGCCAAAGAAGCCCCGGTGACCGTACTTGTTTTTGGAGATGATAAGACCATCGGCAGGGACGCCCTCATAGCGGATGACATAAAAACGACGCCGTTGCGTGTCTGCAGGATCTTCGATTATAAGACGGTCTTTCTCGTGTTTGAAATGAAGGGAGATCTCCGGATGGCCCGCAGTTAATTTACTAACTTCTTTGACCCGCATGCCTTTACCCTGGTCATCTACATTTTTTAGATCCAGCCAGAAACTTTTGACAGGTTGTTTGATACGAAGGGAGACCATGGCGTCCGCGGAGATCTTATCCGTAGAGTCATAGACGTTGATGGAGTAGAAATAGGACTGTACATCGATGGCAGGATTATAAGACTGCCCGGAGGCGACGGAACAAAACACCAGCAGCGGCGCGAGTAGGGGCAGGTGGAGAGTAAGCAACGGCAAACGCAGGGCCATAACAAATGATTTACTTAAATATACCGTAAATTAGCAGGTATGTCCGAATATATCAAAGCCCCGCATTGGTTTTATAGGATCAGAGCCATCTACAAGCTGCTCATTTGTCTCACTATA
>Ga0105240_10014580_pt1 | contig 10724 bp, 9 predicted proteins | sample KBSC54metaG_FD_80426 | JGI IMG/M metagenome (GOLD analysis project Ga0105240, IMG submission 80426) | Corn rhizosphere microbial communities from Kellogg Biological Station, Michigan, USA - KBS C5-4 metaG | ecosystem: Host-associated > Plants > Roots > Rhizosphere > Soil | place: Michigan, USA...
CGAAACTGTTGATGCGGCCTAACTGATTTCCCGCATTCTCGACAAACCAAACCGCACCGTCCGGACCCGTAGCGATATAGACGGGAATGCTGTTCGCGGTAGGTATTGGATATTCCGTGATTGACCCATCGGTAGCGATTCGCCCAATCCGGTTTCCGGCCTGCTCTGCAAACCATAACTCCCCATCCGGACCGGCAGTGATTCCCTGAGGTTTGCTCCCGGGGGATAGCGAGTACTCAGTTATGTTGCCGGAGGTAGTGATTCGTCCGATCTTATCGCCAGCGAACTCCGTAAACCACAGTGCGCCATCCTGCCCCGAGACCAGGCCCGAGGGCGAACAATTCGGCGTTGGCGGGAGGTACTCCGTGATGACCCCGGCCGTAGTTATGCGCCCGATCCGGTTGCCGCCGAACTCGGTAAACCACAGCGCCCCGTCAGGTCCCAGGACGATGCTCCGTGGCCTGGAATCGGCGGCCGGAACCGGGTATTCCTGGAAGGCTCCGCGCACTGTGACGCGCCCGATCTTACCGGCGGTATCGGTAAACCATAGAGCACCGTCGGGGCCGGAGGCGATGCCGACGGCACGGCCGGCGGCCGCGGGCAACACGTATTCGGAAAGCGCTCCGGCTGTAGTGATCCGGCCGAGCTTGTTAACCCCGGAATAGGTAAACCACAGCGCGCCATCTGGTCCCACGGCGATGCCATAGGGTGAGCTGTCCGCCCGTAGCCTGAACTCCTTGAACGACGGCGCGTACGTAATCAGCGGTGGGGGTTGTGCCAGCGCGATTGTCCAACAACCGACCGCCGCAGCCGCGAGGCGAACTTGGTTGGTCTTCACACATTCCTAGTGTCTGGCGAGCGCCATACGTTTCGGGGGCAAGTATATTATTGCCCTGATAATCAATGGCGTGTTGTATACGATCGCCGGCGTGTTGCCGCCGTTTTTCAATTTTCCTCGGATGTACCGACCTATTCACGCCGCTCCAGTACAACCCCGGCGCCGGGTATGAGAAGCTCACGAATCCTTATCGAAAGGTTGAAGGGGATTTTGGACAGGCGCGAACCGAATTAGATCTCCTTGGACGCCGCTTGCAAGCAGAGGTACTCGCAATCAACGCGGTTGGCCGGCCACGGCCCGCGACGCTGACGGACGAAGCGGTAAAGGATGTCTGTGGCATTTCTGGCGAGTTACCTGGTCGTGCGCCAGGCAATGAGACTAAATTCGTTAGAGGTTCTACGGAGCGAATGGTGAAGTTGCCGTCGCGTGCTCCTGAGTAAGCGCCCGCAAAACGGAGGCGGGTCGCGCACTAGCTCTCCACTGCGTTAACGGGGTTTACCAGCGAAGTTCGTCCGCTGCCTGCGACGGGCTTCGCCGGTAACGGCAACGCCGATTATTTAATGGGCCGCACGCCGGCAACCAGCTGCCGGCGGTCCGACGGCTGGCTATTCGCGGGGCACGGCAGAAGCGACGCCGCGGCTTGGCCGGTCGGGGCGATGTTCAACGCGGCTTCGATTTTGGATTCCAGATTTTTTTCGTCGCCGGGCTTGTAGCCATCCTCGCGGAACAGGACGCGGCCGTTTTCATCCAACAGGTAAGTTAATGGGGTCGAATTGATGTTGTAGTCCCTCTGCAAGGATTCCTGGGACGCCCCGATCAATACGGGAACCGTGAGATTCCTAGCCATTTGCCAGCCTGCGATCAGATGCGCCTCTTCGGGCAAGATATTCACAAAGGCGGCCGAGAGCCCTCTGTCCTTGTATTTGTCGTAAATCTTCTGGATCTGGGGAAGCTCGACGTTGCAATACGGGCAACTGGGGAAGAAGAAACTCACTAGCGTGACTTTGTTCGAGAAATCCTTGAGCGTCTTCTTTTTCCCGTCCAGCGTTTTCAGACTGAATGGTTTGAAGGTATCAGAAGCCGTCTGGGCGACGGATGGGCGCGAGGCGTTTGCTACGGGTAATGGGCTGGAGTTACCTTCGACGGCGTTTCTCTTTCCCGGCATTCTCAGGGTGTAACCCGCCATCCAGACATAGTTAGCAAAGGCGGCGTCCCCTTCATGCACACCGTTTATCTCTTCGGCAACGCTCTTTGTCCGATCGCGGACCAGGACTTTGCCCACGCTGAACTGGAACATGTGGTTTCCATGGGTATAGATGACACCTGGTGTCAGGGCAAGGCCGAAGCCGGGCCGGCGAAATCCCAAATCGTCCCCGATCAGATTGTGCGCGGGCACACCCTCGGCGCGGATTGTTAGAGTCATGCCGAGACCCTTGATCCGGGGAGCAGGATGAGAAGCTCCGATCTCGAGCATGTATTGATCCTGAATTGCATCGAACTGAGTCATGCCTGGCGTAGGAGAAGGAGGGCCATTCGACGTTCCTCCATGGGCGGTCCAGAAGCTATGGTAGCCGCCCTGAGTCATGACATAGTTGCCGTCAACGAACGCGATGGTGCTGTTCCCGAGGTTCTGGAATGCCTGCCACGACATGATCCCGCCCCAGGTGCCTGCCCCCGGTTGAACCGAGTAATCGGGATATTGCGTCGATGTGGGTCCGCCATACGTGGTTGCGACAACATTACTCTGGCGGTCGTTACCTGAGGGAATCAGGAGGCTCAATCCGAACTGAGCGTTGTTCGTGCCTGCTTTTTCACTTTTCGGGCTGCGAAGCCAATACTGGGCTCCGAGACTGATATCGCCAAGGCCAGACGTGTGCAGGGTCGCGTATTGCGCTTGCTGGCGCCTGCTGGCGTATACAAACGGAAGTGTCCCCGTGAGGCTGATTCGGGGGGTCAGCTGATAGCTCACGATGAGATCGTCGAGGTTGGTCTTCGATTGGACCTCGGTACCGAGTTGTGCACGGGAGAAATTCTCCGTGGGACCGCTGAAATGCACGTGGGAGTAGACGTGGCGCACACCGATCGTTGCGGTCCAGTCACCCGGCTGCAGGTAGCCGCCACCTTCCGCACCATTTGACTCCAGACCGGAGCGTGAGATCACTCAACCCTGAGCGAACGCGATGTGCGTGGGCAACAGCATTCCCAAGATCAATGCGGCCAGAATCACCGCTACTTTTCGAGACGTTCTGTCGAACCGACGCATGACAAATTTCCTTTTGATTGCCCAACAATGAATTTTCAATAGGATAGGCGGTTTAGTTGCTCGAGGGCAATAATAGGATCGCACTAGCGGGGTTCGGGTCCGAGTTTGTTCGCTACCAGCAGGTCTTTTAAGGAACTCGCGCAAGACGGACTCGCTTCCGGCGGCGAAATCCGCTGAGTTTCTCTTTCGTTTGGTGCCGCCGGAAGCGGCCTTTGCGCTTTAAGGAACTCGCGCAAGACGGACTCGCTTCCGGCGGCGAAATCCGCTGAGTTTCTCTTTCGTTTGGTGCCGCCGGAAACGGCCTTTGCGCTTTGAGGAACTCGCGCAAGACGGACTCGCTTCCGGCGGCGAAATCCGCTGAGTTTCTCTTTCGTTTGGTGCCGCCGGAAGCGGGCTTTGCGCTTTGAGGAACTCGCGCAAGACGGACTCGCTTCCGGCGGCGAAATCCGCTGAGTTTCTCTTTTGTTTGGTGCCGCCGGAAGTGGCCTTTGCGCTTTGAGGAACTCGCGCAAGACGGACTCGCTTCCGGCGGCGAAATCCGCTCAGTTTCTCTTTTGTTTGGTGCCGCCGGAAGCGGCCTTTGCGCTTTTCAGGAACTCGCGCAAGACGGACTCGCTTCCGGCGGCGAAGTCCGCTCAGTTTCTCTTTCGTTTGGCGCCGCCGGAAGCGGCCTTTGCGCTTTGACAGATCGGCCCATGCCAGACCGATGTCACTGCCGCAGATACTTGTTGAACCAGGTAATTGCGCGGCTCCAGGCGTCACAGGCTGCTTCTGCGTTATAGGCAGGGCCGGTGTCATTGTGGAACGCGTGACCTACGCCCTGATACACAACGAAGCCTAGAGTTTTCTGCTGCTGGATCATGGCATCCATCACGGGCGCCATACCTCTTGTGAGAGTGCGATCGGTTTCGGCGTACATCGCGAGGACGGGGGCCGCGATGGTGGCGATCCGATCCAAAGCCGGGAGGGGCGTGCCATAAAAGATTACGGAGGCCGCCAATTCCTGCAATAGCAAGGTTATATTCCAGACGTTGCCGCCTCCGGCGCAGAAACCAACGGCGCCGATTCGGTTGAAAATTATGTTTGGCAATGTTTTCATATAGGCGATGGTGGAAATCAGGTCTGCCTGGCGCTCTTCGGGCGTGGTGCGGGCATATGCGGCCGCCTGCTGGGTGGCATCGGGAAACTGCGCGACGCCGCCCTGGCGCGAAAGCAGATCCGGTGCGAATGCTACGAAACCGGCGCGGGCTGCCCGCCTGTTCACGTCTCTGATATGCTCCACGAGGCCTCGGTTTTCATGATTTACCATGATGCCGGGGAGTAACGGCTGTTTGTGCTCGCGCGGATAGGCAAGGTATCCCATGAGAACCGTTCCTTCGCCTGGATAGGTTACATCCTGAGTCACCAGGTCGGGAGCATCGGCGGGTACGTGAACATCGGCGGGGCATGCGGTGACTGCTTGGCCGAAGACCTCATAGCCTCTTAAGACCGCGAGCGCGGCGGCGGCGCTGCCTGTGTGTTTTGCTACGCGGCGGATGAGTTCGCGGCGGTTGAAAGCGCCGTCAACGTAGAGATGAACAAGACTATCAATTGGACCTTCATTTTCTGAGAACATAAAACCCCTTTTCTTCAGAATTTGTTTTGTGGACCTCTACCGGAAATCTTATATCAGTGCCGGGTTTTGGGTGGCGGGTTTGAAATCGGGGGTGAGTCAGGTGTGCGCGAGTGGCGCAGGTGACGCGGGCAAATTCTTCTGGGTTGTGCAAGATTTGCGCTCGGAAAAATCAGGAAACAATGGGGGGCCGCGGTTAATAGATAGCAGGGGAAAGCGGGGGTTTGCGCAACGGGCGCTGGTTGGGCACAGCACCGCCTGTTTTCGAGACGTCCATTCCGGTTGCAGTGACGTTGTGTCGTACGGCCCGTGATACCTACGGCTATTGACGTGCAATGGTTGATTTGTGCTATCGCCTCGTTTCCCTGTGCTGAGTGCGACCGCGTTGATCCTGGCAACCGCGAGTTGGGGAGCGACTGTCTCCCGAGGCCTCCTTTCCCGAGAGGTGGAGCAACCGACGACTGGTGTTGTGGGGCCGGGAGCCTCGGGTGCGAAGGTGATTCGGGCGCAAATTCTTCTGGGGCGTGCAAGATTTTCTCCGGGAGAGATTGATGGACGGTACGGGGACGATCTTGGAATCGCGATCAGGGGTTACCGGGAGAATCATGGGCTGAAGCCGACCGGCGTGATCGATGCACAGATGTGGAAATTGCTCGCCCGGCCGGGCCCTCCGCTACTGACGACTTATACGATTACGGCTGCCGATGTGAAAGGCCCATTCGAACCGATACCGAAGGATGCCGCTGACCAGGCGAAATTGAAATGGATGGGATATGAATCGGTGGAAGAGGAATTGGGGGAGAAGTTTTCGATGTCGCCGAAATTGCTCGCGGAATTGAATCCGGGGAAAAGGCTGAACACCCCGGGCGAGCGGATCGTTGTTGCGAATGTGCGACGGCCGCCTGCACGGCGGGCATCCCGTGTTGTCGTGTCAAAGTCGAAGCGCACGGTAACAGCCTTCGGCGCTGGGGACAGAGTGCTGGCGCAGTATCCGGCAACTATTGGCGGTCCGCATGATCCGCTGCCGATTGGTAGTTGGAAGATCACAGGCATTTCGCACAACCCGTGGTTTTATTGGGATCCTGTGCACTTTTGGAATGTGGACCCGGAAAAGGCGACGGAGAAGCTGCCTCCGGGACCGAACAATCCGGCCGGCGTGGTTTGGATGGGGCTTTCCAAAGAGCACTACGGGATTCACGGAACTCCTGATCCGGGGCATGTGCGGCATGAACAATCGTATGGGTGCATCCGGCTGACGAATTGGGATGCACTGGATCTTTCGCATATGGTTGTTGTGGGCACTCCTGTCATTCTGGAGGAATAGCCTTGCGGCGCATCGCGTGGATAGCGCAACTTTTCGTGGTTCTCCTTGGTTCGAGTTCTTCGTTACTCGAGGTGCGACCGCCTATCGATGGGCTTACGGCGGCTAATCTGCGGGACGTTTTTGATGAAGTTCATTTCGGGCATCGGCACGAGGCGATCGATCTTCCGAGTCCAAAGGGGACGCCGGTGCGTTCCGCGGTGTCCGGAACGATTCGCAAGCTGTTCCTGAGCAAGCCGGGCGGCAAGACGATCTACGAATTCGACGATGGGGGCGAGTATTGCTATTACTACGCTCATCTCGATGGATACGCCGCGGGTTTGCGGGAAGGGACGCGGGTGGCGCGGGGGGATGTGGTCGGGTTTGTTGGATCGACAGGGGATGCGGACCCGGGTTCTCCGCATCTGCATTTTGCGATCTTCGAACTGGGGCCGGAAAAGGAGTGGTGGAAGGGAAAGCCCATCAATCCTTATCCGATTTTGTTGGCGGCGGTGAAGCGGGCCAAGTAATGATGGGCCTGTGTTCAGCATTTTCAGATTACTGCGTGGGGTAAATGCGTGCGTGATCCGGGTTAAACTGGGTTAGGTCCGACATGAATTTGACCTTGCATATTCCTGACGATCTCGCCGGCCGCCTCGGCGCTACTGGCGGCGATCTGTCACGCCCAGCGCTGGAGGCATTGGGCCTGGAGGAATTCAAGAGCGGCCGTACTCTTCAGTAAACGACCGCAAAACGGAGCCTGGATCGCGGACTCGCACTGGGGTTTCCTTGTGAACGTTGAGGGCCGCGATCGGCCCTTTGCGGGCTAGACAGGCAGTGTTGCGCCGCCTCCCAGGGTTCGCTTCCCGTTACGAACTCGACGGTTTCTTGAAAGCCCATGACGTCTGGATAGACTACAGCGTCGATGATTTTAGCCGCGAAATCCAGGACCTCAAGCATTTGGGGTTCTGATAGGTGCTGCTTGTCATCGCCGATACCAGCCCGATCAATTATCTAGTTTTAATTGGGCATATCTCCATCCTTCCATCTTTGTTTGAAAAGGTGATTCTGCCGTCTGTTGTTCGAGACGAACTAGGGGATGCTCCGCTTTTGGTTCGAGACTGGATTGCCGATCCCGCGCCCTGGATGGAGGTGCGCACAACCAAGAATTTCCAGCGGGATGTTTCTCTGCAGAACCTTGACGCGAGCGAACAGGATGCTATCGCGCTTGCCATCGAACATGACGCCGATTTGGTTCTGATGGACGATCGGGAAGGAGTACTCGCCGCGCGGCGCAAAGGATTGACCGTCGCCGGCACGTTGGGTATCCTCGGTCTTGCCGCTCAACGGGGTCTACTCATTCTTTCCGACATTCATTCTTTCCGAAGCGTTCGACCGTATCAAACGCACAAATTTCCGCTACCGGCAAGCCACCATGGATGCGCTGCTCGCTGAGGTGTCTGGCAAAGCGTAAGACGGTCGTCCGGTCCTTCGCGGCACTGTCTTGCCGACCTCATCTTGTGTCCGTTTTACACTTGCCGCCGACAGGGGGAGTATACTCGCTTCGATATCATTCGAGATGACAAGTCATGACTAATACGCTTAGATTCGTCCGCTTTGCCGCGCTCCTCCTTTTGGCGTGTTTCTCAATGCGCGCCCAATCGACGCGTGGAACCCTTCTTGGCCGAGTGAGCGATCCAACCGGAAGCGCGATACCGCAGGCGCAGGTTGTGATCGAAAACCAGGGCACAGCATTGCGGGTGGAAATAACATCATCCACCGACGGCGACTATGCGGCCACGAATGTTGAGCCGGGATTGTATCGGGTCACGATCACGGCGCCAGGCTTCAAAACGCGCGTGGCGCGGGACGTGATGGTACAGGTGAATCAGACGGTGCGTCTGGATTCCACGCTCGAGGTCGGCGATGTGAACACGCGACTGGAGGTCGAGGCTGTGGCGGCGGTGATTCAGACCGATGCTTCGGCTGTTGGAAACGTGGTGAACGGTAAACAGATCACTCAGATGCCCTTGAATGGGCGGAACAATCTGAACGGGCTGCTGGCGCTGGCGCCAGGTGTGCAGGGAACGGGCACGAACCCCTATATTGGCGGGAACTACGGGTTTGGCGTTTCGAATCTCACCATCGACGGCGTGGGCGGGAACGATATCGGCAACGAGCGAAACATGACGACAGTTCCCTCGCTCGATTCGATTGGGGAATTCAAGGTGATCGCCAACGGAGCGTCGGCGGAATTCGGACAGGGCGGCGCGCAGATCGTCGTGGCGATGAAGTCGGGAACGAACGATCTGCGAGGCAGCTTGTTTTACTTCAATCGCAATCGGGCGACGGCGGCAAATAATTTCTTTTCTAACCGCGCCGGGCTGCCGAATCCGAAGTACAACCGGAACGAGTATGGAGTCGCCGTGGGCGGGCCGATTCTGAAAAATAAGCTTTTCTACTTTGGCAGTTTCGAAGGGTTCCGCCAGGCTTCGGCAGTGACGAATACGATCGCAATGCCAACGACCGCGATGCGGTCGGGCAACTTCAGCGCGTTGGGCACGGTGATCAAGGATCCCTTCACCGGCATACCCTTTCCGAACAATATCATCCCGACGAACCGGATCAGCCCGGTAGCTCAGGGACTCGACAAATTTTTCTCGGCGCCAAACTTGCCCGGCGTCGGTGCGTCAGGTTTGGGCGCCAACTATACGGTGAACGTCGGGCAGACGGAGCCGGTGGATCGCTATTCGATCAAGGTGGATTATTTGATTACGGATCGCGATCGTATTTCCGGACGTTATTTCAAATCCGCAGACGGCCCGTATAACGCTACTGGCAGCCAGTCGGACAAGTTCGGAAATTGGAACGGATTCGGCAACGATACGAACAACACGATGTTCAATTACATCCGGGTCGTTACTCCGAATCTGATCAACGAGGCTCGTTTCGGCTGGCAGGACAACCACTACTTCCGGACTCCGCAGAACAACGACTTCGATCCGTCCGCGCTGATTCCGGGGCTCATCAAGCCGGTGGCGGGACTGGGTGGATTGCCCACGGTGACCATCCTCGGTTTTGCCGGTTTTCTCGATCAACCAGGATCGGGCGACCGTCAGGCGAACTATGAGCTTGCTGAGTCCTTAAACTGGTCGCACGGCCGGCATACGGTGAAGGGGGGCGTGGGATTCCAGAGGGTATCGTCGTTCAATCGTCAGAACACGCCGCCGTATCGCGGCAGTTTTGCGTTCGATGGGCGTTACAGCGGCAATGCATTTGCAGATTTTCTGATCGGCGCTTTGAATGCGTCGGGACGCAACTCGCGTAATGCTCTGAACGAGTCGGTGGATAACCGTTACTCCGCTTTTTTGCAGGATGACTGGCAGGTGTCGAACCGGCTGACGGTGAACGCCGGCGTGCGGTACGAATATCAAGGTCTGTTCCAAAACTCGCAGGGAGACCTTTCCAACTTCGTTCCGTCGCTCAATGCGATGGTTGTGGTGAGCGGCATGGCGGATGCAAATCCGTTACTGCTTTCGACGTTGCCGATCGTGGACGGTGCGAAGGCCGGATATGACACCTCGAACTACACGCATCCGGACCGCAATAATTTCGCACCGCGCCTCGGGTTCGCATGGCGTCCCTTCAATAACTCACGTTTTGTCGTGCGATCGAGTTATGGCTGGTTCTACGCGGTGATTGCCGGATACAACTTCCTTTTATCGCAGGGCGTGACAAATCCTCCGTTTAGGGTACAAGAGAGCTTTCCGCCCGATCCGGGCACGGTGCCGTCGCTTACCTGGGCAAATCCGTTTCCGGGGCAAGGAACGATTCCGACGAGTCCGGCGATCGTCGCGCAGGCAGTGAATCGGGTGAATCCGTACATCCAGGAGTGGAACTTCACGACGGAATACGAGGTAGTGAAGAACCTGGCATTCCGCGCCAGTTATGTTGCATCGAAGGGAACGCACCTGGAGCGCAACGGAGAAATCAACGAGCCGCCGAATGCTCCTGGACCCATACAAGCGCGGCGTCCGTATCAGCCGTGGGGTTCGATCACCTATTGGGAATCGGGCAGGAACAGCATCGTGAACTCGGTGCAGGTTGGCGTTGTACGGCGATACTCCTCGGGATTGACTTTCCAAGTGGAATATCAATTCAACAAGGGATTGGGCGAATACGAGTTTGGGACGGCGCCGTCGAATCCGCAGGACTTTCGTTACGACCGCGGCAACCTGGACAGCATACGAGCGCATTGGGTGGTGGGCAACTACAGTTACGATCTGCCATTTGGAAAGGGCAAGCGATTCGGGGGGTCGGCCTCGAGTTGGGGAGACCGGTTGATCGGCGGATGGCAGTTGAACGGTATCGTGACGGGGGGCAGCGGCGCGCCGTATTCAGTGACCTTTACGCCGACTCAAATCGGATGGATTGGGAATCGCGCAAATGTATCGAGCTACGGGGCAGCAACTCCTTCCAATCGATCGATTGACCAGTGGTTCAATCCAGCGGCGTTCTCGATTCCTGCGCCGTTTACTTATGGAACTTCGGCGAGGAACGCGCTGTTTGGGCCTGGGCTGTTCAGTTGGGATGCCGGTGTGTTCAAGGCGATTCGAATTACGGAGAGGGTTCGATCCACATTCCGCGCCGAGTTATTCAACGCTACGAACCATACGAGTTTTGGGCTGCCCGCGACGAACTTGAGCGTGCC
>Ga0105240_10014583_pt1 | contig 10723 bp, 9 predicted proteins | sample KBSC54metaG_FD_80426 | JGI IMG/M metagenome (GOLD analysis project Ga0105240, IMG submission 80426) | Corn rhizosphere microbial communities from Kellogg Biological Station, Michigan, USA - KBS C5-4 metaG | ecosystem: Host-associated > Plants > Roots > Rhizosphere > Soil | place: Michigan, USA...
GCGGCGACGGTCCGGATCGGCCGCCGCCGCGCGCCCCTTTGCAAGCGCCTAGGCCGAGAGCTTCTGGCTGAAGGCTTCCGCCGGCTTCTGGAGATCGAGCCGATCCGCGGTCATGACCCGGTCCCAGGCCTTGACGAAGTCCTTCGCGAACTTCTCCTTGGCATCAGCTGAACCATAGACCTCGGCGAAGGCACGCAGCTGGGAGTGCGAGCCGAAGATCAGGTCGACACGGGTGCCGGTCCATTTCTGGGCCTTGGTCGTCCGGTCGTGGCCTTCGTACACGCCATCGGTTCCGGCGGGCTGCCATTCCGTGCGCATGTCGAGCAGGTTGACGAAGAAGTCGTTCGTCAGCGTGCCCGGCCTGTCGGTGAAGACGCCGTGCCTGGACTGGCCGGCATTCGCACCCAGGACGCGCAGGCCGCCGACGAGGACCGTCATTTCCGGCCCGGTCAGCTTCAGCAGCTGGGCCCGGTCCACCAGGGCTTCCTCGGGCGCCATGAACTGCCTGCCGCCCAGATAGTTGCGGAAGCCGTCGGCATGCGGTTCGAGAGGCTCGAAGGAGTGAGCGTCTGTCTGGTCCTGCGACGCGTCCATGCGGCCCGGCGTGAAGGGGACCTGCACTGTCACACCGGCATCCTGCGCAGCTTTCTCGACCGCTGCGCCGCCGGCGAGGACGATCAGATCGGCCAGTGAGACCTTCTTGCCCCCGGCCGCCGAGGCGTTGAACTTCGCCTGGATGGCTTCGAGCTTCTCAAGCACCGTCTTGAGCTGGGCAGGCTGGTTCACCTCCCAGTCCTTCTGCGGCGCCAGCCGGATGCGCGCGCCGTTGGCGCCGCCGCGCTTGTCGGAGCCGCGGAAGGTCGAAGCCGACGCCCAGGCGGTCGAGACCAGCGCCGAGACCGAAAGGCCGGATGCCAGGATTTCGCCCTTGAGCGCCGCGACATCCTGATCCCCGACCAGCGGGTGATCGACGGCCGGAATCGGGTCCTGCCAGATCAGCGCCTCCTTTGGCACGAGCGGGCCGAGATAGCGCTGGATCGGGCCCATGTCGCGGTGGGTCAGCTTGAACCAGGCGCGGGCGAACGCGTCCGCGAACTGGTCCGGATGTTCGTGGAAGCGTCGCGAGATCGTCTCATAAGCCGGGTCGAGGCGCAGTGACAGGTCGGTGGTCAGCATGGTCGGGACATGCTTCTTCGCCGGGTCATAGGCGTCCGGGATGTCGGCCGCGGCGTCCTTGGCCTTCCATTGCTTGGCGCCGGCCGGGCTCTGCGTCAGCTCCCATTCGTGTTTGAACAGGTTGTCGAAGAAGGCGTTGCTCCATTTGGTCGGCGTCTGGGACCAGGTGACTTCCGGGCCGCCGGTGATGGCGTCAGCGCCGATGCCAGTGCCATGCTTGCTCTTCCAGCCCAGACCCTGGTCTTCGATGGCTCCGCCTTCGGGTTCCGGACCGATGAAGGACGGGTCGCCGGCGCCATGGGTCTTGCCGAAGCTGTGGCCGCCGGCGATCAGCGCAACGGTCTCCTCGTCGTTCATCGCCATGCGCGCGAAGGTCTCGCGGATATCGCGCGCCGCCGCCACCGGGTCGGGGTTGCCGTTCGGCCCTTCCGGATTGACGTAGATCAGGCCCATCTGGACCGCGCCGAGCGGATTGGCGAGCTCGCGTTCGCCGCTATAGCGCTCGTCGCCCAGCCACGATCCTTCCGGACCCCAATAGAGCTCTTCCGGCTCCCAGGTATCCGGGCGGCCGCCGCCGAAGCCGAAGGTCTTGAAGCCCATCGACTCGAGCGCAACGTTGCCGGAGAGAACAAACAGGTCGGCCCAGGAGAGTTTCTTTCCGTATTTCTGTTTGATCGGCCAGAGCAGCCGGCGCGCCTTGTCGAGGTTCGCGTTATCCGGCCAGCTGTTGAGCGGCGCGAAACGCTGCTGCCCGCCGCCGGCGCCGCCACGACCGTCGGCGACGCGGTAGGTGCCCGCGCTGTGCCAGGCCATGCGGATGAACAGCCCGCCGTAATGACCGAAATCGGCCGGCCACCAGTCCTGCGAATCCGTCATCAGGGCATTGAGGTCCGCGATCACCGCGTTCAGGTCCAGGGTCTTGAATTCCTTGGCATAGTCGAACGACTCCCCCATCGGGTTGGTGCGGTCGGAATGCTGGTTGAGAATCTGAAGATTCAGCTGGTTCGGCCACCAGTCGCGGTTCGCCCGCGCGGGGCCCCTGCCCGAGAATGGGCACTTGCCGTCGTCCGCCATGTTCGCCTCCTGTCGTGCTGTGCGTTGGCCAACTCACAGAGAATATACGCGCTAGTTTAGAATGTTTCTAGATTAGAATTCTTCTAATCTGGATTTGGCGACGCGGCCTTGCCTATCCCGCCAGCCGTCCCAGGCCGTAATCACCCTTGATGCTGATGCGCTGGACCAGCCGAGTATGATCCACCGGCGTGCCCTCAGCATTGTGCAAAATGCGCCAATTATCCCAGGCGACCATGTCGCCGTTCCGCCAGTCTTGTAGGTAGGCACCCGGCGATGAGAGGCAATGGGCGAAGACCGATTCCAGCAGCGAATCGCCCTCTTCCGTCGCCATCCCCTCGATGCCGACGGCGTAGGCGGGCGAGACGTTCAGCACCTTCCGCCCGGTCTCGGCCTGGGCATAGACCATCGGGTGGACGGATGGCGGGAAGTCCCGCTCCAGCCGGTCGAGGATCGAATCCATCGCCGCCGAGGTGTCGATCAGCCTCAAGCCTTCGGGTTTGCCGAACTTGTGCAGGGTCGCCCGCGGCTCGAACCGGTAGACCACCGAGAGGTTTTCGATCCGCCGTTTCAGCCCCTCGGGCAAGGAGGCGTAAAGCGTGATCTTGTCCAGGAAGCCGGTGCTGCCGCCGTCGGGCGGAACCTGGATCATGCGCAGCACGCCGCCGCGACTGAGCTTTGGCATGAAGCACTGGTCGGTGTGCCAGGGCAGCCAGCCAGCCAAGCGGCGGCCGCCGACCTCATAGATCGGCTGGGTCGCCGACTGGGTGTCAGGCGGAGGCGGGATATAGGAGATATCGATCAGATGCGGGTTGCCCTCGACCCAGCTTTCCTTGATCGAGTGCCGCTCCAGCTCGCCGAAGCATTCGGCGATCCGCGTATGCGCCTCAGGCGAGGCGCCGGCGTCGCGGAACAGCAGCATGCCGTGCTGGATGAACAGGCTGTAGAGTTCGCTCCGGATGTCGCCCGGGATCGGCCGGGTGGCATCGATGCCGATAACCTCGACGCCGACGGTCAGAGGCCGTGTGGCGAGCGCCATCGCGTCCGTCAGTCGGCGCGGGCGAAAGACATGAACGCAACGGATGCGCCCTCCGCCCCGGCGATCATCGCCGGCGGCGCCTCGCCCTGCCCGACCCAGATGGTGGAGCGCGGCGGATAGGCGGTGCCGTCGGCAGTGACCGTCCCCTCCAGCACCACGTAATAGGCCCCGCCATGGTCGACGTCCGGCTGCGGCAGCACAGCGCCGGGGCCGGCCGAGAGCCGGTAGGCGGCGATGCCGTCCGGCTCCTCGAACAGGGGCTCGCTCGAGCTCTCGCGCGTCTGGCCGGGCGCGATACCGGCAACCAGCATCCGGCCACGCCGGCCGCGCGCCTCGTTGACAGGCTTCAACAGCGGCCCGCCGCCCGGCATCTCGTGATAGCCGATGATCGAGCGTGGCCTGAGCGTGATGTAATTGAACCCGTCCCCGGTCGCGGTGATCGGGCCATAGGGCGTGTAGGCGTCGGCATAATGGACGGAGCCCGGCAGCACCTTGTGCTTGCCCAATGTCGCGCTGCCGCCGACGAAGATCTGGTACTGGTCGATCTCATGGAAATGCGGCGGGATGACGAATTCAGGCGGGCCGTTGACCAGGAAGGCCAGCGGATGGTCCGAGGTCTCGGCGCGCTTGCCGATGAAATCCGTGGCCGACGCGCCCTCCTTGCTCACCTGGACGGCATTGCGTGCGACGGCTTCGGACGGAATGGCGGACAGCATCGGCTCCTCCCCTTTTCCGCTGAGAATACCACCGCACCGGAACCAAGCAAATGCTTGCTTTCAGCAGAAGGCCGACTAAGCTCCCCGCACAATGGGGAGGATGGGATGCCGGCTGAAATCAGCATAAAGCCGACCACGGCGTCGATCGGCGCGGATGTGCGCGGGATCGATCTGTCACAGGCCTTGAGCACGGACACGGTGCGCGTCTTGCGCACCGCGCTGAACGATCATCTGGTGCTGTTCTTCCGCGAGCAGCCGATGCTGTCGGTCGACGAGCATGTCCGCTTCGGCCGCTATTTCGGCGAGATCGACCTGCCGCTGTTCCGCACCAAATCGTCGGAGCGGCCGGAGGTTCTGGTGCTGGATCAGGTCGCGCCCAAGGGCGAGGGCGCCGATTCCTGGCATGCCGACAACACCTATATGCAGACCCCGCCGATGGGCTCGATCCTGCAGGCCCGCCTGCTGCCCGAGTTCGGCGGCGACACCTGCTTCTCCAGCATGGTCGCGGCCTATGATGCGCTGTCGCCGGCGATGCAGCGCTTCCTCGACGGGCTCACCGCCACCCATTCGCTGGAGCAGATGGTCGAGCGGACCAAGCATGTCGCCGGCACCAGGCTGCGCGACAGCCTGTCGGCCTGGCCGCCAGTCTCTCACCCGGTCGTGCGTATCCATCCGGAGAGCGGCCGCAAGATGCTGAACGTCAACGCCAACTGGACCCAGTCGATCGATGGGCTGACGCATGAGGAGAGCAGCATGCTGCTGAGCTTCCTGTTCGCCCATGTGAAGAGCCCGGAATTCCAGGTCCGGCTGCATTGGAACGAAGGCGACGTCGCCTTCTGGGACAATCGCGCCGTCCAGCATTACGCCGTCGCCGACTATACCAGCCGCCGGGTGATGCAGCGCGTGACCATCACCGGCGACCGGCCGGTCGGGCCCGCCCAAGGAGCGCATAATTGAGCAAAGCCGAACCCCTGATCCTGATCGATCCGGCGACGGGCACGCCGCTGTCGCGGCTGCAGACCTGGCTCGCCATCGCGGTGATGCTGAGCGGGACGACCTTCGTCGCGCTGGTCGTCACCGCCGTCGCCCCGATCATGCACAAGCTGTCGGAGCATTTCGGCCAGGGCGAGCACGGCAACTGGCTGGCCTATGGCGTAGCCATCGTGCCCAGCATCGGCATCGCCATCGGCGGCCCCCTGACGGGCCTGGTGATCGAGCGGATGGGATCGCGCAACTTCCTGCTCATCACCCTCGTCGTCTTCGGCCTCAGCGGCGGTGCCGGGCTGGTAATCGACGATGTCCAGTTGCTGATAGTCACGCGCTTCATATTGGGTTTCTCGGCCGCCGGGGCGGTGACCGGCACTCTGATCATGATCGGCGAGTATTTCTCACCCGAGATGCGCATCCGCATCCTGAGCTATCAGGGCGCGATCGGCGCCCTGGCCGCACTGGCCATCATCCTGGGGTCGGGCCAACTCGCCGACTGGGCCGGGTGGCGGGCGCCCTTTGCGCTCTATCTCTTCGCCTTCGTGGCCTTCATCGCGACGCTGGTGGCCATACCGAAGCGGCCGGCCGGGCCGCGGACCGCGGCGAGCGCCACCGGTATGGGCGGCTGGTCCGCGCTAGCCACCATCTGGGCACCGCTGATCGTCGTCGTGGCGCTGTTCGTCGGCTCCTTCATGCCGACTTTGCAGGTGTCGTTCCTGCTCAAGGACCTCGGTGTGCTGAAGCCCTCCAACCAGTCGCTGGTCATCGCCGCCGGATCGATCATGGTCAGTATCGGCTCGGCGCTGTACGGGCCGCTGCGACCGCGTTTCTCCGACGCCTGGATGCTGCGGCTGTGCAGCCTGTCGATCGGCGCGGGGATCGTCATCAGCGGCTTCGCCCATGAGGCGCTGCAAGTCGCGGCCGGCTGCGCGATCTCGGGGCTGGGCACCGGCCTGCTAAACCCGCAGGTCAACAACATGCTGCTGAGCCGCACGGTCGTGGAGGCGCGCGGGCGCGCTGTGGGGCTCGGCTATACAGCACGCTATGTCGGCGATTTCCTGAACCCGGTCATCGTCGGGCCGCTGGCGGCGATGGGCGGCCTCAACATGGCGTTCGTGATCCTGGGCACCGCCTTCGTCGTGGCGGTCGGCTTCGACCTCGCGCTCCGCCGCCTGACCCTGGCCTCGGCATGAATGTCGAGATCGCAGCCGCCGACGGCGGCCGCTTCGGCGCCTATCTGGCGCTGCCGCCCGGCGACGGCCCGGCCCCGGCGCTGGTGGTGATCGTCGAGATCCGCGGCCTCAACGCCAATATGCGGGCGATCTGCGACGAATATGCCGCCCGCGGCTATATTGCCGTGGTGCCCGACCTGCTGTGGCGGATCGAGCCCGGCCTGGATTACGACCCCGACACCAAGGAAGGTTGGGAGAAGGCGATGGCGATCAACGCCGCCTTCGATGAGGCCAAGGCCATCGGCGACCTGATCGCCACCCTGAACTGGGTGCGGCAGCGACCACGCTCCAACGGCACCGCCGGGGTGCTCGGCTACTGCCTGGGCGGCAAGCTCGCCTATCTGATGGCGACCCGTTCGGACGCCCAGGCCTCGGTCGGCTATTACGGCATCGGCATAGACAAAGCTTTGGGCGAGGCCGATGCCATCACCCATCCGCTGATGCTGCATATCGCCGGCGAGGACCGTTTCGTACCGCCAGAGGCACAGCGCAAGATCGCCGGCCGCCTGGCGACGGTCGAAGGCGCCGAGGCCCATATCTATCCCGGCGCGGACCACGCCTTTGCCCGCAGGGACGGGGTGCGGTTTCTGGCCGAAGCCGCCGCGCTGGCGGATGCGCGGACGGTGGAATTCCTGGACAGGTATCTGAAGGGTTAGATCATCTCCACGTCATTGCGAGGAGCATAGCGACGAAGCAATCCAGAGCCTCACCGACAGGTGCAGGGCTAACGACTCTGGATTGCTTCGCTTCGCTCGCAATGACGGGGACCACCCTTAATCCTGGACCTCGCCATCCACGATCCAGCGCTTGCGCAAATCCTTGAGCCAGTCCGGCATCTCGATCGGCGGGTCCGGCAATGGCGTTGCACCCTGGGCGTCGAGCGCGCGCTGGAACGCCTCCGGATCGTCGCCCCAGGAGCGCGGGTCGCCCATCATCACTTCGAGCAGCTTGGTGCCGTTGGGCCCGGCGACGAAGGGGCCGAACGAGGCGCCGAAGGGCAGCTCGATATGGGTGCCGGCCGGGCAATAGCGGTCGCCGCACCACATGTCGCCCTCGATCACGAAGACGATATGCGGGCTGTAATGGCCGTGCTTGCGGGTGACGATCCCGGGGTCCCACTTGGCGTAGAGCGAGAGATATTGCGGGTCCGGCGAGAAGGCGAACCACTTCTCCCAAATCGAAGCCTTGGTGCCGTCGGCGCGGCGGACGCTGCGCACCTCCTGCCATTTCTGGTCCGGGTCATCGAGATGGCGGAAAGTCGGCTCCAGCCCCGGTATCTTCGGGCTCGCCTTGGTGGCATCATCCATGCTGTCCTCCCCTCTTTGAAACCAAGCATTTGCTTGGTCATATTCATAGGCATCGCCAGCCTGGGCGGCAAGACGTATCGCGGGGGTCGCAGGGGGCGGATTGATCGGTGGCGCTCGGCGGCATAGTTTGCAGTTCAACCGTACCCGACCCCGTCAGGTCCGCACCGAGGCTTTTTGGACCTTCGCCGCCGCCCATGAAAATCCTGTTCACGTTCGAAAATCCGCTGCCGAGCGCCGAGGCCGACGCGGAGGTTTTCGTGACGACGGCGCGCTATCTGGCGGGGCTGGCGTCGCAGACCTGGCTGCATGTGCCGATGCGCGATGCAGGCGACGAAGCGGCCTGCCGGAAGCTGGCCGGGATGCCGGCGGTGCGCGCCCGCGCGCCGATCGGGCCGGCGGTGCTGCGCCATTTCTTCTGCGGGCTGACCCTGCCATTCCGCAAGGAATTCCGCGCGGCCGACCTCGTCTATACCCGCAATCTGTGGATGGCCTGGACGTCTCTGCTGTTCGGGCAGCGGGTCGTGTTCGACCATTACCGGCCCTGGCCGGACCAGATCCCGCCGCTGCAGCGCTGGCTGCACCGCCTGTTCTGCCACCGGCGGCTGCTGGTCAATATCTGCCACTCGGACTATACGCGCGGCAAATACCTGAATATCGGCGTGCCGGCCGACAAATTACGCTGCATCCATAACGGCTATGAGCCGCAAAGGCTGGAAGAGCAGCTTTCGGTGGAGGAGGCCAAGCGCAAGCTCGGCCTCGATCCTAGCCGCAAGACGGTGGTCTATACCGGGCGGGTCAACCACAAGAAGGGGTTGGACCTTGTGATCCAGGCGGCGCGGTCGCTGCCGGACGTCCAGTTCGTGCTGGTCGGCTCCTATGGCGAGGGGCCGATCGAGGCGTTGGCCAAGAACATCCCTAATGTCACCATCGTGCCGTTCCAGCCGGCAGAGAAGCTGTCGGACTATATTTTCGCCGCCGACCTGCTGCTGATCCCGCCCTCCTGGGCGCCGCTGGCCAAGTACGGATCGACCGTGCTGCCGCTGAAGCTGTTCTTCTACCTGGCCTCGGGCCGCCCGATCCTTGCGGGGGAAACACCGGACGTCATGGAAGTGCTGCGCCACGGCGACAATGCGATCCTGTGCCGGCCCGACGATGTCGCGGCGCTGATCGACGGGATCAGGACGGTGTTCGACGACGAGGCCCTGGCGGCCCGCATCGCCGCCAAGGCGCTGCAAGATAGCCGGGAACTGACCTGGAGCGCGCGGGTCCGGAAAATCCATGACCTGATCGCGAGCCGCCTGCGCTCCGCCACGACCGAGCACGGCGTCTGGAGCCCGTCGCAGGCGCGTACTTGGCGGGAGCAATCGCGGCGCTGGCTGGTCCATCTGGTGCGCGAGCGGTCGTTCATCCTGCCGCCGGCCGGGCTGGCCCCTCCCAAGTGACGGCCCGATTCACGTGACGGATGACCACCGCGAGCATCTGAGGCGCGGCTTCAACTGGCTGGGCGGGGCGACCATCGCCGCCAAGGTGATCGATTTCTCGACCATCCTGATCGTCCTGTTGTTCCTGACCAAGGCGCAGGTCGGTACCGCCGCGATCGTCATCTCCATCGCCATGGTGATCGAAGCCTTCGATGGGCTGGGCACCGCCGAGGCGCTGATCCAGGCGCCGTCGGTTTCCCGTTCGCAGCTCGACACGCTGTTCTGGTTCGTCACCGGCGCAGCCACGCTGGTCGGCGCGCTGACCTTGATCGCGGCGCCGTGGATCGCGGCGCTGTATGGCGAGCCCGGCATGGAAGCCTATTTCATCGCCGCCGCGGTCAAGCAGCCGCTGGTCGGTGCCGCGTTGATCCCGCTCGCGATCATGAATCGCGACCTGCAATATGAGCGGATCGCGATGGTCAATGTCGCCGCGACCCTGGCTGCGGCCCTGACCCGCATCGTGCTGGCCGTCGCGGGGGCCGGAACCTGGGCGCTGGTGGCGGGCTTCGCCGCCAGCGGCCTCTACACGCTGATCGGCACGGCCATCGCCCGCCCATTCTGGCCTTCCTTCCGCTTTCGGATGGCGGAGATCATGCCGCTGGTCCGCTTCGGGATGCGTGCCGCCGCCGCCAATATCTTCGAGCAGACCTTCAAGAACAGCGCCTTCCTGCTGATCGGCTGGTTCTACGGCGCCGCCCCGCTCGCCAACTACCGGGTCGCCTCCGACGTCGCCATGGAGCCGGCCATCGCCGTCGGCACGCTGGTCAACCGCACGGCGCTGCCGGTCTTCGCCCGGGTCGCGGCGTTCAAGGATCAGCTGGCGCAGTCACTGAGCTGGTCGGTCGGGCGGCTGACCGCGCTGGTCGCACCGCTGGCGGCCGGCCTGTTCCTCGCCGCCGAACCGCTGATGGCGCTGCTGCATGACGAGCAGGGCAACAGCTACGCCGCCGCCGCGCTGCCGCTGAAAATCCTGGCCGTCGCGGCCTTCCTGCGGGTGACCTTGCAGTTGCTGACGCCCCTGATGATGGCGTCGGGCCGACCGGGCACGGCGGCGGGCCTGTCGGCGACGGCCCTGGCGCTGGTAACCGCGGGGATCGCCGCCGTTGGCGTCACTGTCGGCCCCACCGCCGGCATCGTCGCCGTTTCGGCGGTCTGGCTCGGCGTCTATCCAATCCTGCTGGTCTGGGGCGGGTTCTATCTCAAGCGCAAATGGGGCATCTCAGCCTGGGACCTGGCGCCCGGCCTGATCGCGCCGCTGGCCGCGGTGGCGGCGATGCTGGCAGGCGTGACGCTGATGAATCGCCTGATCGGCGACGTGCCGCCGGCAATCGGCTTGGGCATTGCGGTCTCAGCGACCGCGCTGGCCTATGCCGGCCTGTTCCTGAGAACCCGTCGGCCCGCGCCGGTCACTCCGCCGCCTGGGCCGCCGCCTGAGCCGTCACGGTAGGGTCGGGCTTGGTCTGGCGGCCGCGATAGCGGTCGAACATGCTCATCTGATGGACGCAGGACAGGGTGCAGGTCGGAGCACACGACTTCTCGGTATCGAATTCGCGCCGGATATCGTCCCGCGTGTAGTCCAGCAGCGGAATGCCGGGATAGCCGCGCTGCTGCGAGCACCAATGGACCTTGCCGTCCTCGGTCACATAGAGGTAGCGGGCGCCGGCCCTGCACTTCCAGTCATTGGGCTTGCCGTGCATCAGGTTGCCCTGGAACA
>Ga0105240_10014584_pt1 | contig 10723 bp, 8 predicted proteins | sample KBSC54metaG_FD_80426 | JGI IMG/M metagenome (GOLD analysis project Ga0105240, IMG submission 80426) | Corn rhizosphere microbial communities from Kellogg Biological Station, Michigan, USA - KBS C5-4 metaG | ecosystem: Host-associated > Plants > Roots > Rhizosphere > Soil | place: Michigan, USA...
ATACCGATCAGTTTCTCTTGAGCATCCATCTCGTCTTGCGTCTTTAACATCACCGAGGATTCCGCAGTATTGTTCTTCTTGTCAGCGAGCGCCGCGGCCAGCACTGCTGGATCATCATTGAACCCCTGTACGAAATGCAGCCCCAAGCCCATGGTGAAGATAGCTGACCGAGTTCCTGGTTTCGCGCTCTTCAGGAACTTGAGTAGCTGATCGTGCACGTCACTCTGGTTTTCCATGCGCGTGTTCAGTGAGTCCAACAACAACACGTTCACCGCAGCTGGCGGCGGGAATGGTGAAAAATTCGAAAATATGTCAGGCGGCATCCTGGGTATCTCAATCGCGGGAGCTTGAGTCTTTGCGTCATGCTCTTCAAAGAATGAGATCGTTTGAGACTTGCCTCGCTCGTTTACCGTAAAAGCGTCCTGCGTGAGACCCACAACGGGCTTGCCGGAATGGTCGGTCACGATCACATCCACCAGCACTGCTTGGGACGTGATCTTCAGAGTTGGAGATTGCTGGATTTCGGAAGTAGAGTGGGAGGATTGACCCAAAACATTGATACTCAAGAAAGTAGCGAGCCCTACCTCAACCAGCACCAGACGCATCTTTGCTCCTCGTTTAAGAACACCTGCAAAGTCGGCTGACAATCATATGCTTCACTTGGAAACGGCATTGTGACTGTAATCACGGATTTGAATGAGACCCGGGATCACGAGAGGAAGACACGACACACGGGAGGGCGCCTGGGGAGGGTACCGTCTCGGAATTACTTCCGGTAACATTCGGGCAGGCTCGCTGAATTCCTTGATGAATCGCATTCACCTAAATCTGACTCTGGTACTTGCATTCGCCATCGCGGCTGCCGCTTCGGCGCAGCAGAGTGATGATGCGCAGAGGATCAGGTTCCGCGATGTTTCGCGGGAGGCGGGGCTGACGACGAAGCCTCCTGCATCGCTCCAGAAAAAATACTTAGTCGAGATGATGGGCGGGGGCGTTGCGCTCTTCGACTGCGACAACGATGGGAAGCTGGACATTGTTGTGACCAACGACTCGGACGTGGACCGGTATCGCAAGGGCGGCGATCTGATGATCACGCTCTACCACCAGGACGGGCCGCTTCACTTCACGGACAACACAGCGAAAGCCGGGCTGACGACGAAGGGCTGGGGCATGGGGATTGCCATCGGCGACTTCGACAACGATGGCCTTCCGGATATTTACGTCACCGGGTATGTGCACAACGTTCTGTATCGCAACGTGGGCGGATGCAAGTTTGAGGATGTGACAGAGAAGGCGCATGTTGCGGGCGGAGGCTTTTCCGCCGGCGCGGCGTGGGCAGACTACGACGGCGACGGGCGGCCGGATCTCTTCGTGTCGCGGTATGTGTACACGGATCTGGATCATTTGCCGGGGCCGGGGTCGAAGGGCTTCGGCTATCGCGACGTGCAGATTGAGCAACCGGTGGCGCATGACGGATACGCTGATCTGCTGTATCGGAACCGCGGCGACGGGACGTTTGAGGAAGTAGCGGCGAAGGCCGGCGTGGCGAATCCGGAACATCGGCTGGGAATGGGCGTGGTGTGGGCCGACTACGACAACGACGGCTGGCCGGATCTGTTCGTGACCAATGATATGTCTGCGAACTTCATCCTTCGCAACAAGCACGATGGGACGTTTGAGGATCTTGGCGTCTCCGCGGTCGCCGCGCTGGGAGAACGCGGCGAGACACAGGGCAATATGGCTGCCGACTTCGGCGATGTGGCGCATGACGGCACGCTGGGGTTGCTGATCACGCGGTACGCGCACCAGCCGCTGAGCCTGTACCACTTCAGTGCGGCGGAGGGTTTCGTCGATGACACGTACCTGTCGGGGCTGGGGCACATCGATCGCAACATGACGCGATGGGGCGGCGGGTTTGCGGATTTCGATAACGATGGATGGAACGACATTGTTGTGGCGGACGGAAATTTTTCTCCGCTGATCGATGCGATAGCAACCGACCCACGTTACGTGGAACCGATGCTGCTATTTCGGAATACGGGGAACGCTCATTTTGCGGACGTGTCGCAGGCGTCGGGGCTGAATGAGGGCGCGCTGAAGTCGCGGCGAGGGATGGCGTTTGGGGATGTCGATAACGACGGCAGTGTGGACGTGGTCACGTACAACGTGGGAGCGCCACCATCGCTGTTTCTCAACGTGACGAAGAATGCGAATCACCGGGTGGAGTTTCGGCTCGAAGGGATGAAGAGCAACAAGTCTGCGATTGGCGCGCGCGTCACCGTGACGACGGCTTCTGGCGCGGGCGAGGTGAAGCGGATCGATGAGGTTCGCGCGGGCGGGAGTTATTTGTCGAGCAACGATCAGCGTTTGCACTTTGGGCTGGGAAGCGCGAGCGTGATGAGCCGTGTTCAGATCCGATGGCCGGATGGAGCTGTCGAAGAGCTGAAGGATGTGGCGGCGGATGCGATCTACACGGTTGTCGAAGGTGAAGGGATTAAGGGCAGTGTGAAGTTTGTATCGCCCGGGCGGTGATGCGGTGTTGTCGTTTCCTACCCATTTCGCAAAAAGGCGCGAAATGGATGGGGCACAGTCCATTTTCGTTTTCGGCGCGGTGATCCGCAGCTAAAGCCGTGTCGAAATGTTGCACACTATTCAGCAGCCTGAAGGCTGCTGCTCCCTCCTGTTTAGTCTGCGCCGCGCCAGTAGTTGGCTCTTGCGATGATCTTGGCGCCGTAGTCTTCGACGGTGCGCACTCGGATGGTGTGGAGGCCCGGAGACGGATCGCTGGGGCTGAAGGTGAGGAGGTAGCGGTTGCGCACCTCTTTGGCGGCTTGCATGACACGCTCTTCAAAGTGGTGGTCGCCGACGAACGTCATGTATTCGCCGCCGCTCATGATGGCGATCTGTTTGGCGACATTTTTCTTAAAGGCGTTGACGGCCATTACCAGCGTCGACACCATGTTCATCATGCGGTCTTCGCCGGAGTCTTTGACATCGTGGGCGAACTCGGCCTTTGAAGGAGAGTAGGAGACGCTGACGACGAGCACATCGGACCGGCCGATCTTGGCTACGAGCTGCGCCGGCTTGGTGTGCTTGCTGCCGTGGTCGCGCTGCTCGCTGATGAGGAGCAGGACGCGGCGATATTGCTTGGGCTGATCCTCAAGCAGATTGACTCCATAGCTGATGGTGTCGAGGATTGCCGCTCCGCCGTCACCCGGCTCGAGCTGCTGGAGGCTCTGCGAGAGCTCCTCTTCGGAGTGGGTGTAGTCGTGAATGAGACGCGGGACCGAGCTGAAGCCTACGAGCGCGGCCTGGCTGCGGGGATCGGAGAGGAACATGTCGAGCAGCGGACCCATCTTGCCGTACTTCTGGAATTCGAGCCAGCCGGAGCGGCCTTCTTCCATGGCAATGACCAAGGCGATGGGAGCGGTATCGAGCTCTTCCTGGACGTGGATTTTCTGCGGGACGCCGTTGTCTTCGACGATGAAGTCGGACTGCTTGAGGCCGTAGACGATGCCACCGCCGTGGGGCTTTTCGACGAGGGTGGGGACGAGGACTTCGTTGGTCGTAACGCGGATGGTGGGCGCTGTGGCCTGGGAGCCAGGCATCGGCGCCGGAGCCTCGACCGGCGGCAAATTGGGTCGTTGGCCAGAGACGGTGAACGAAGACAGGAGCGTCCCCGCGAGGAAGCACCCCAGCATCCGGCCCGATTTGAGTCTCATCCCTTTATGACTCCCGTTTCCGATAATAGGTGATCGGAACAGGCCCTTTCTGGAGCTGATAAGCGCTCGGTTGACATGAACAGTCAGGATCACACCCTGAGGGGAAGAACGGTGGGCAAAACCTTTCATGACAATGAATCGCGCGAAGAACTGACCTGAAAGTAGGTTACCGGTTGCCCGGTCGTGGGATAGAGCACGGTACCGTTGCGCAGTACTGTTTGGGCACGGGAGTAAGGAGCAAGACCCATGGGCCGAACCAAGGTTGACGAGACGTATCTCAGCGCATTCCATGCCGCGGTAGAACAACGCGAGCACATCTTCCGGGAATTCGAACTCTTGAAACAGCGGAGAATCCTTCTGGAAACGGCCGCTAGGAGCCTCGAGCCGCTGGTCTACCCGGATGAATACCATGAACAGGCTGAACAGGTGCTGGCTGCCGACCAGCCCGCAAGGGCCGTTGTCGAGATCAGAAGCGCCACGCCCAGCCCCGAGATCTGGAACCCGACCATCCCTGCGGAAGTCACCGCGCCAGTGATTGTCCCAGCGCCAGCGCCCGAGATTGCGCCGGTGCAGGCTGTCACGCAGGTCTACGTTCACGGTGATGGTGAGCCGGACGACGAGATCCAGCGGCGCATCAGCATCGCCATCGGGCGTACAGCGGCGGACTGAGCGGGCTAAGGCTTCAGTTGAGATGGCCTCGGTATGCCGAGGCCATCTCTGTCCTCTGACCGCGGCTTACGCACGCACCCAGATCCTGTATCGATACGTGACTACGCGTTCCTGCCCCGGTGCTAGCGTAACTTACCAGGTGAGGCGCGATCTTGGATTGTCGCTCTCAATTCCCTCACCCAGTTGAACGGTCTTGCCCAGGTCGGACTGGAATTCTGTTTTGCCGCGAACCGTCTTGCCAATCGCCAGGTGGACCTCCTTCGATTTGTAGTTCTTCACCTTCAATTTGCCTTCAAGCGTGACCAGGTCGTAGTTGTAGCCGCGACGATGGTTGAGCTCCTGCTGGCGAGCCACCTCGCGCTCTTCGTGGCTGGCGCGAACGTCAGTAGCGACGGTGATGCGCAACGTGGAGGTCGCGCTTTTCTTTGTGTAGGTGAGCGTGTCCTGCGAGACAGGCTTATCGCCGGAGATGACGAGAGCGGGCGCGCTGGTCCAGGGAAACTTCGTTGAGTTTTTCAGGCGGATGGAGTGCCACACGCTGTCAGTGTGCGTATTGTCCTGCGTGTTCTGGCCCTGGTTGATGACGTTGCCATATGCGTCGACCCGTGGCTGGTCTTCGACCTCCCAGTTGTAGAGGTGCTCATAGGCAACGGCGCCGGAGAAGACGTTGTAGCTGGCGCGCTCTCCTTTGGCCAGTGTTACGTCGGACCGGCTGTAGAGGAAAAGATCTCCCTCCGGAGAGCTGGCCATCTCATCGACGCCATTCACGAGATTAATGGGCGCGCTCGCTTCATCCTTGTCGAACATGGCGGCCTGGCCGCTGATCGCGTTGGAGAGAAGCCCGAGAGACTTCTTGCGGCCATCTTCGCGTTCGGCGTCTCTCATGAAGTCGACAAGAGATTGCTGAAGGCTCATGGGCGAGAGCGTGTTGGCGTAGGCAAAGTTGGGGACACCGACGACGAAGAAGAGCTGCGCGTTCTGAAGGTCTTCAGCATCGTCTGTGACGACGGCCTGCATGGTGATCTGCGCGTTGGTGTCGTCGGTGAGAGTGATGAGGTAGGAGGGAGTCCAGCCAAGACCGTGCTCGAGGTAGCCCATGGAGAGCTTCTCTTTTGTTGAGGTGCTCTTCATCTTGAGTCGCAGGGCCTGCGTTTGAGATTGGACGTTTTCATGAAGGATTGCGTCATCGGGGAGGTTGGCCATGGAGATGCCACCGAGCGGGAACGCCATGAGGCGCTTGTCCGTGCGAAGGAGGAGGTAGTCCTCATGCGGCTGAGGCACGTAGCGGGCGTCGGTGGCGGCGATCGGGTTGGTGGCAGCTTCGGGGGGGGTGTTCTGCAGGCCGACAACTTCGCCGGTGTAGTCCTTCATCTGATAGGTGATGGTGACGGTTTTGCCGGCGTTGGCGCGGAGGATCTCACCGATGGTCTGGATGGGGCGCTGCGCCGTGGTGTTGTAGCGGTAGGCGACGATCTCGTCGATCCTCGCCTCGGAATTGACTGGGGCGACCCAGAGCGTGCCGAGGGTTGCAGTCGGGATTGGAGAGAGACGGGCCGCGCCCGCAGTGAGAGGAATTTCCCCCTGCCGGAGGACAAAAGCGAGGCCATTCTTGAAGGCGGCAACGGCGACGGTTCTGGGCAGGGGTGTGGGAGCCTCGGCGACTTCCCCGCCAAAAAGTGCGACGGGGGCGATCAAAATACAGGCGAGACGCAGGGCTTGCGGAGCGAGACGCATGGTTCATCCTCCAAGGACTTCTGATCAGAGAACGAGCGGAGGGTGTAGTCTTGCGAAGTTTTTTGAGGTGGATTGTCCGGGGCTGTCCGGGGCTAAAGCCCCGAGTCATGTTCGTGGGCATTTACTCAGAGGCCTGAAGGCCTCTGCTCCCTCCGTGGCGCTCTTTCAGAGAGGTCGGTATTACGGGCGGCGGCGGGCTTCTTTTTGTACCTGGCCGGTCCAGAGGAGGAAGCTGAGGAGTTCCCACTTGGAGTGCCACATGAAGGCGAAGATGTCGCGGGCGCGGAGGGTGTCGGCCGGTTTGCTGGAGTAGGTTTCGACTCGCCAGCGAAGGTACTCGCTGCGCCAGGGTGCGAGGCGGTGGCCCCGCGTAGCGTTCCAGATGAATTTGATGGCGCCGAACATCTGTAGAGAGGATATCAGCGGGCGGGATGCAGTCGGAGTTCATTGTGTTCCAGGTCTCTAACGAAACCTGGGGCACCCAAAGCTATGGGAGTCTCTGAGTCGCGATGTGCGCTTGATTCATCCGATGTAGAACGGGCCAATGCAAGACTAGCGATTGCGGAGAGTAATGGTGAAGAAGCTTCGGTTGCTGGGAGTAATGGCTCATCCGGATGATGAGTCGCTGGGCTTTGGTGGATCGCTTGCGAAGTACGCGGCTGAGGGCGTTGAGACTTTTCTGGTGACGGCAACGCGCGGAGAGGCAGGACGATTCGGCGCAGCTGGTAAGGGGCTTGATCCAGCGGAGGTGGGGCGCGTGCGCGAGGCGGAACTGCGGGCTGCGGCGAGAGTGCTCGGGGTGAGCGAGGTTTCGATTCTTGGCTATCCGGATGGCGGAGTCGACAGAGTTGAGCCAGCGATCGCTATCGCCGAAATTGTGTCGCACATACGGCGGATTCGGCCCGATGTTGTTGTTACGTTCGGACCCGAGGGTGCTTATGGGCATCCCGATCATATAGCAATTTCGCAGTTTGCAACGGCGGCGGCGATGTGTGCGGCTGATGCGGAGTATTGCGTCAACGATTCTGCTCCGCATCGGGTGGCAAAGTTCTACACCATGGCCTGGGGCGGCGAGAAGTGGGCAGCATACCAGGCTGCTTTCAAAAAGCTGACGATCACGGTGGATGGAGTGGAGCGGCAGGCGACGCCGTCGCCGGATTGGCTGATAACCACACGCATCGACACCAGCGCGGTTTGGCGGACGGTATGGGATGCGGTCTGCTGCCACCAGACGCAGATGTCGATTTACGAAAAGCTCGGAGAGCTTTCTGAAGAGCAGCAGATGGCATTATGGGGATCGCAGGAGTTCTATCGAGTGTTCAGCGTGGTGAATGGCGGGCGCGAGGTGGAGAGGGATTTGTGCGAAGGGCTGCGGTGAAGGCCGGCAGAATACTCAGTTCGAAGTGCTTAGGAGGATGGGCCGCGGAGACGACGGAAGTTCGTTACTCCCCCATCTCATCCTGGGCGCCATCGTCCTCCCATCTTGCGCCGCATGCTTCACAGTGCCAGGCGGCTTCTCGCGGGGGCACCGGGATGGCGAGAACGTAGAGAGCCACCAATGACCGCCCGCGCTCAGTTCCGTCGCCGAGTGTAACTTCGGCTGATCCGCATTTTGGACAGGTGGGCTGAACGAAGACTTCCTCCCCGCCGTACGGAATATCCGGTGGGACCGCCTTTCCCAAAGTCTCGCGTGCTGCCGTCTCGTCAGGCTCCGCAACCTGCAGGCGTAGCCCACCTACCAGATTCGACAAGAACCAGTTGATCCGCACGAGATTCTCATCTGCAAGCCATGCTGAAATACCGGCAGCTTCCAGCAGCGCACGTCCTGCGTACGCCTCCGCCAGATCGCGATAGCACTGCACGGTCACCACGCGGCGGAGCTCCCACTCGTCAGGTTCTTCGATGGTAGGCGGCTCAAGCCCACGTCGTGCGAATTCGGCGCGCAGGGCCGTCTGTGCGACTTCGAGCAGGCCGTCGTAAGCGTGAGCCAGCTCCATCAGTTCGGTCTCGCTCATCTCGGCGTACTGCGAGGCGAGTTCCTCGGGGGTTGGGGTCATGAAAAGACATCCTACCAAGAAATTTACGCTAAGCCGGAAGAGCAAAAGCAACTGCAGATCCCTCGACTCCCCTTCAGTTCGTTCAGGGTCGCTCGGAATGACAGTTGTATGTGACCGAGCTGCGATCGCGAAAATAGCGCGTTCTGCTGCGATAGCGGTGCTTCGATACACTTTGCTCTGGAGAATCAGAGATGGATGTGAATGAGTTTCGTGCTGCGGGGCACAAGGTGGTGGATCGGCTGGCGGAGTACTTCGAGAGCATCGAGTCGAAGGCGGTGTTTCCGAACGCGGATCCGAAGATGATTCGCGGGCTGTTCGACGAAGCGCTTCCGGAGAAGCCGGAGTCGATGGACGATGTGCTCGCGGAGCTTGAGGAGAAGCTGCTTCCCTACTGCACGCATGTGGGCCATCCGGGATACATGGGACTGATTACGCCGTCGCCGAATCCGGTCGGCGTGATTGGGGATTTTATCTGCTCGGCGCTGAATCAGAATCTGGGCGTGTATTCGATCGGGCCGTCGGCAGTGGCGATGGAGCGGCGCGTGGTTCGCTGGCTGACGGACATGGTTGGATATGGCGAGAAGGCCGGCGGGAACCTGACGAGCGGCGGGATGATGGCGAATTTCATCGGGCTGAAGCTGGCGCGGGACTTGGCCTCGAAAGATCGGGCGCAGCATGAAGGCGTGCGCGAGCGGTGGGCGGTGTATGTGTCGGACCAGCGGCACGTGTCGGTGGACAAGGCCGTGGATGCGATCGGCCTGGGACGCGAGGCGCTGCGGGCGCTGCCGACGGATGCGGAGTTTTGTGTGCGGATCGACGCGCTGGAGGAGGCGATCGCGAAAGACAAGCGCGATGGCATCAGGCCGATGTGCGTGGTGGGGATCTTCGGGACGACCAATACGGGCGCGGTGGACGATCTGCGCACGCTGCGGAAGATTGCAGATCGCGAGGGAATGTGGCTGCATGCGGACGCGGCGTATGGCGGAGGAATGTTGCTGTCGCATGCGTTTGGGATGAAGGATGCGGGTTTGGAACTGGCGGATTCGGTAACGATCGATCCGCATAAGTGGTTTTATGCGCCGCTGGATGCGGGGGCAGTGCTGGTGAAGGATGAGGCGCGGCTGACGGTGTCGTTTGGGATGAAGCCGGCGTATCTGACCGATGAGATGGAGGGCGCGGAGGAGCGGTACCAGTATTACGTGCATGGATTCGAGCAGTCGCGGCGGTTCCGGAGCTTGAAGGTGTGGATGAGCTTCAAGCGGTATGGAACGACGCAGATTGGAGAGTGGATCGATAACAACGTGCGGCAGGCTCGGCATCTGTATTCGCTGGTGGAGAATGACGCGGAGTTTGAGGCGGCGAGCTTACCGCCGATGTCGGCGATCTGCATTCGATACGTCGGGCCGGGTGCGGAGCGCGTTGATGAGAAGAAGCTGCACGCGGAGGTTGCGGATCGCGTGGAGCGGAGCGGGAAGTTCTGGATTGGGACTACGGAGTTGAAGGGGAAGATGTGGTTCCGGATTAATCCGGTGAACTTTCGGACGCGGCAGGAGCATATGGAGGGGTTGCTGGAGTTGTTGCGGGGGGAGTGTAGAGCGGTTCTCCGGGGCTGAAGCCCCTTCCTATTTGGGGCGGGTATTCAGCGGCCTGAAGGCCGCTGCTCCCTCCGATATTTTCGTAGAGCTTTTTGTTTCCCATCCAGGCAAAGCTTGGATGGGCACCTACGTTTGGTGGCAAGGCGGAGAAAGAGCAACTGCGGGTTCTTCGACTACTTACGCTTCGCGCACTCCGCTCAGGACGACAGTCGATATTGAGAGGCGGTCTGTTTCCGCACCCACGAGCTGCCCGCAGCTTGCGAGCTTATGCGCGTCTTGCGAGGAATCGTTCCATGAATTTGGTGTCGAATTCGCCGGCTCGGAATTCTGGGTCAGCGAAGATTTCCTGGTGCATTGGAATCGAGGTGTCGATGCCCTGCACGATGAATTGCGAGAGGGCGCGCTCCATCTTGGCGATGGCGGCTTCGCGGTCGACGCCGTGGACGATGAGCTTGGCGATGAGCGAATCGTAGTAGGGCGGGACGACGCCTTCGGCGTATTGTGCGGTGTCAACGCGCACGCCGTTGCCGCCGGGGACGTTGAATGCGGTGATCTTTCCGGCTGACGGTGTGAACTTGACGGGGTGCTCGGCGTTGATGCGGCACTCAATGGAGTGTCCGCGGATTTCGATCTTCTCAGGCAGGATGTCGGAGAGGCGCTCGCCGGATGCAATGCGGAGCTGCGCCTTGACGAGATCGACGCCGGTAATGGCTTCGGTGACGGGATGCTCGACCTGGATGCGCGTGTTCATCTCAATGAAGTAGAGCTTCTTGTCTTCATCCATGAGGAACTCGATGGTGCCGGCGTTCTGATAGCCGATGTCGCTGAGGCTGCGGCAGAGGGTTTTGTGGATATCTTCCCGCATCTTCGGTGTGACTTGAAGCGACGGCGCTTCTTCGATGATCTTCTGATGGCGGCGCTGGATTGAGCACTCGCGCTCGAAAAG
>Ga0105240_10014585_pt1 | contig 10723 bp, 7 predicted proteins | sample KBSC54metaG_FD_80426 | JGI IMG/M metagenome (GOLD analysis project Ga0105240, IMG submission 80426) | Corn rhizosphere microbial communities from Kellogg Biological Station, Michigan, USA - KBS C5-4 metaG | ecosystem: Host-associated > Plants > Roots > Rhizosphere > Soil | place: Michigan, USA...
GCATCCAAATGCAATCGCCCCCTTCGTCCCGCGCGCGGCTTGTTGAATTTCTCATCCCGCAGCAGCACCGCACTGGCGATGATCCGTGCCTGAAACTGAAAGAGCACCACCGTTCCCGCCGGCGCGTTGAGTCCCGCCGAGCGGTACGAAAAGACGGCGCCGGCTTTGGGCAGATCGCGCCCAAAGCAATCCGCCTGTAACTGCGCGATGCTCTTCCCGCGGAAGCCGGGAATTTTGTCGCTCATCGGCCAAATCCGCACCGCGGGGATTGAGTTCATGCTGGAAATTAGAAACGAGAGACTGAAAAGTGGAAAGATCATTAACCGCAGATGAACGCCGACGACCGCGGATCAATCAAAGCTCACCGCGGACGATCGCCGACGCGAAATGCAAATGGTGAATCGCGAATTGAGAATTGAATTCACGATTTGTAATTCACTATTGTCAATTCCGCTGGCTTCGCATTTCTCCCGCCCGCGGTACGCCGGGTGAGGGCTGGGGAGGGGGTCGTGTTTGACGATGTCAGGCCCCTGCGACAATTTGCTCGCCAACTCCAATTGATCTACCGATACCCAGCCGCAAAAATTGAGCAATCAGATCTAATTCGGATTATTCACCGCGCAGCGTAGAGGTGCGATGAGGAAGAAGAAAAATTCGCCACCGATAAACACCGATTCGCACCGATCAGAGCGCATCGGTGTTCATCGGGGCCTTTCTAGTTTCCAGTTTCTAGATTCTAGCACCTAGAAATGCGTCCTCCGCGGTGAGAATGAGTTTCCGACCTAAAAAATCCACGTTCGGAGTTTTCGCATCGTGACCGCGACCGTCCACCCATCCCCACCCCAATCCGCCTCCTCCTCATGCTGCATCGTCGGCGGGGGGCCTGCGGGCATCATGCTCGGCTTCCTGCTGGCCCGCGCGGGGGTCGATGTCCTCGTGCTCGAGAAGCACAAAGACTTCTTCCGCGATTTCCGCGGCGACACCATCCATCCCTCCACCCTCCAAATCATGCACGAGCTTGGCCTGCTCGATCAGCTCCTTCAGCTCCCGCATCAAAGAATGACCGAAGGCACCGCCCACTTCGGCCCCAGGGTTCTCCGCATGGGCGATTTCACGCGCCTGCGCAGCCGATGCAAATTCATCGCGTTCATGCCGCAGTGGGATTTTCTCTCCTTTCTCGCCAGCCATGCGCGAAAGTTCCCCGGCTTCAGACTGCGCACGGAAACCCAAGTGACCGATCTTCTTTTCGATCGCGATCGCGTCGTCGGAGTCAAAGCCCTGACTCCCAGCGGTCCTCTCGAAGTCCGCGCCAACCTCGTTATCGGCGCCGACGGGCGCAGCTCAACCTTGCGCGATCGTGCCAGCCTGGAAGTGATCGACTCCGGCTCGCCGATCGACGTGCTCTGGTTTCGCGTCACCCGCCACGCGGATGATCCGCCGACGGCCGGCGGCTCCTATTACATCGGCGCCCGGCAATTCATGGTGTTGATTAACCGCGACGCCTATTGGCAATGTGCCTACGTGATCCGCAAAGGCTCCTTCCCGCAACAACAGCAGCGGGGCGTTGAAGCGTTTCGGCGCGATGTGGCCCGGTGTGTGCCGTTCCTCGCGGACCGCACCGATCAGATCAAGGAGTGGGACGATGTGAAACTGCTGAGCGTGAAGGTCGATCATCTGCGCACCTGGCATCGCGATGGCCTGCTCTGCATCGGCGACGCCGCCCACGCCATGTCGCCCATCGCCGGCGTCGGCATCAACCTTGCCATCCAGGATGCCGTCGCCGCGGCCAACCTGCTCGCCCCGCAGCTCCTTGCAAAATCGCCGCATACGCGAAGCCAAACGCTCGCCTCCCTGCAAAAACGCCGCCAGCCCCCGGCCCGCATGATCCAGCGCATGCAGATCCTTCTGCACAAACATCTGCTCGAAAGAATCTTCGCTTCCCCCGAGCTGATCCGCCCGCCGATGTTCATGCGACTGGCCGATTGGTTTCCCAAGCTGCAACACCTGACGGGAAGGGCGATCGGAATTGGGCTAAGACCAGAACACGTCCAGACTCGCGCAGAAGAGATTTCACCGCGGAGGACGCAGAGGGTCGCGGAGGCGGAAGCGTAAAATAGTGAATAGTGAATTTTGAATTGAGAATTTACTTCGCCTTTACCACTCACTGTTCTAAATTTCTTCCCACAGCGTACCTCTGTGTCCTCTGCGGTAAAATTTATGATCTACGCTTCGCTAACGGTCATCGACGGCCAGCGCATTTTAAAGCCTGCGCAGGTCGGATACGACAGCCTGATCTTCGATCAAGCCCCGCGCCTCGAATCGAAGCAGATCGAGATCATTCTGCGTAATGGCGACGCCGAGCAGCGCCACTTCGCGACCGTGTTGCCGCATGATCAAAACGCGGCGCGAATTCCAATTCAGCTCGGGCCGCCGATTTAAAGGGTGGAAAGATAATTAACCGCGGATGAACGCCGATGAACGCGGATTGCAAATGCCATTTTCTAGCTTCTAGTTTCTAGTCTCTAGTCTCTAGCCCCTAGAATTCACCGCCGATGAGCGCCGACGGAATTCTCTGGTCTCAAGTTTCTAGTCTCTAATCCCTAGAACGCGATGTCCTGACGCGTGTGCCGGGATGAGAGCCGAACGCCGGAAGCCGGGGCATGTTCAATAGCTGTCGATGGCGGGCCGTGGCAGCGAAGTATTTGACTGCGATCGCGGGCGTCGTACGTTGTGAAGCAGGGGTCTGGTTTGCGATTCCCCAGACAAGGAGCACTCCCGCTCGACGGATTTGCCTTCAGATGGGCCTAACCGGGGTTATGCCGTTTGTTTGCATGTGGCCGGCGGTAAGCAGCTGCAAGCTGTCGGCCGTCAAATCCGCTTCAGCGTGACAGAATTCCAGAAGCAGGCGTCAGAAAACACCGTGTTTTTGAGCCCCTGATTGAAATAAAGCTCAGCCACTCTCTCGTAAGAGAGAGAATTATATTATGCCCAGTGTGACAAAAGCCGTATAATGAAGCGGGATGATGGCGTCATCGAACAATCCGGTTGTCGACGCAATTAAATCCCAAGAGGTCGTCACCTCAGGCGAGTTGATAAGTCGGCTTCGTGACCGCGGATTTACCGACGAAGCGGCGCGTCAGGCGATTGTCCGTAGCGCGAAGGCGGGGCAAATATGGCGTTCAGACTCACTGAAGTTACCTCGCAATGAACGACTTTTCTCCACGAGGGCATTCCGCAACCATTCAGAGTTCTTCGATGAAGTCGGCAAAAAGCTCGCTGGTACTAACCGCGATGGACTGGCAGGGTTTCTTCGCGCGTTAGGGCAACAGGAGGTAATCCATAAGATTAACGCAATGCGGCTGCTGGCCGTGGCACCAGCGATGACGAATAGGCAGCGGGAGTTTAACAAGCGTGTCTACGAGCGTGAACTTGGAGGCCTAAAAGAGCTTGGGGTTGAAGTCGTCCATGGGGGGATGCCAGGAGAATGCTTGGTGTCGCCCAATCGTTACCGAAGCGATGACGTGGACACCTTGGCGAGAGCGGCGTCGCAGCGTCTAAGGGAGGAGACTGTGCTGGCGCGCGTGCTCACTGAACGACTTCGTCAGCAAAACGTCTTGGGTTGGAATCAGGTCAATCTTCCGGACACGAGCACGCCATTCGTCGTATTTAATGATCAAGTCTTTACCGCCTTTGGCTTTTCGTATTTGACGCCGCTTACTCGGCCGAGGCCTGATGGATCTGGCTTCACTCCCTGCCCCGTTCTGGTCGACTGTTACCAGTCTGAATGCAATGTGTCCCAGGTCAATTCGTTTGTCCAGCGACTCGCACGGGTGTCTAATCGCGGAAGAGGAAAAATGCCTGTTCTCGGGATAATCGCTGCCAAGGACTTCGAGCGAACGGCATGGGATACCGCAAAAAAGAACGGCCTAATGAGCGTGAACCTGCGGCAAATGTTTGGCGAGCCGGCACTGGAGATAATGGCCCAGATCGAGCATCTCCTCAGCGGGATGGACCCATCCAACGACTTTGACGAGCAGAAACGAAGTTTTGAAGAGCTTACATCCGCAATGAAAGATCTGAAGGAGAATCCAATCGTCGCCACCGTTCGCGCGATCGGATTTGAGATCGTGGCTGCACTTTTTCTTCGCTCTGCCGGCCACGAAGGTGTTGAGCTAGGCCGGACCGTTCCATGGCAGAAAAGTTATCGTGATGTCGACGCGTACGGAGTCTGCGGCGGCAACCTTCGTGTAATGGAATGTAAGGCATATCATCGAAAGAAGTCGATCACCCCCAGCGAGGTCGAAAAGTTCTTCACCGAAACCGTTCCGGCCCTGAAGCGGTATCTACGGGAAAAGGGAGTTCAGGTGGAGCAATGCGTCGCCGAAATCTGGACGACCGGCACAAAAGGCAAGGAGGCCGGCGATAAGCTCCACAAGCTAAAACCTCCACACGGTGACAAATGGCGCATTTTAAGGATTGAGGAAATGAAAAAGCTATTGCCGCCACAAATCAGAAAGCGAAGCGTGGAGTTATTGAATGCGATTGCGGATGTCAGCCATGAGCAGGGCTGAAACTTGGTTTGGCGAGCGGGCTTCCGAGCGTAGAACATGCTGTCACGAACATTCATCCTAACGTGCACAACGCAACCCTAGTCGATAAACTCTCTCTCATTCGTCTGGCTAGCCTTATGGAGGGATTGTGCCCCGCGCAGAACTCGCCTTACCTAGTAAATTTAGGAGACTCCTTCAAAAATCGTCGTATGAAGGCGAGGTGCTGAAAGCTTGCAATAGATATGCAGAGGTGTTCTCGGATCCAGCCATTGGCCTCTATTTTTTTCCCGAATTCACTGATCATGGCCCCACCCACATCGCGAGTATTTTCAACACGTCAGAATCTCTCATCTCTGGGCCATCGTGGAAGCGGCTGACCGGGGATGACGCAGCCGCGTTCCTCCTTGCAGTTCTCTTTCACGATGCGGCAATGCACCTCACGGCGGATGGACTCATTGGTTTGGTCGAGCAGCAGAAAGGCAAATCCAATCCGTTGATCCCAGATCTGGATCGCGAGTCGTGGGGAGAGTTGTTCCACGATTTCTACGTCGAGGCTAAGCGATGGGATTCGCGAAAGCTCTTCAACATCTTGGGCGACAAAGATTCCTCAGTCAGCGTTGACCTGTCGCAGTACGTCTGCCGACCGACCGACATCCCCGATTCAGAGACCTGGTCAACTCGACAGCGGAAATTCTTCGGCGAATTTGTGCGTCGGCACCACGCACGGCTCGCGCATGAAATCGCTGTAAAGGGCTTCCCAGGTAATGAAACCCTCATTCACTCGCCCGACCTGCCGGAGTCGTTCAAGGACTTAGTTGGAATCATCGCTCGAAGCCACAACATGCCTCTAAGGTCCACCTTTTCCTACCTCAACTCTAAATTCGGCGGCCACACCACGTGCATTCAAACGCACCCGCTATTTCTGATGGCACTGTTGCGGATCAGCGACTATCTGGAACTTAAAGCGGATCGGGTATCAAAGACGGCGACGAGCCTCCGCCGATTGCGCAGCCCGCTTTCGAGCCGTGAGTGGAATAAGCATTTTGCGGTCAATGAGGTAAGAGCCGATGATCAAGATCTAGAGGGAATTTATGTTCACTGCTCCCCTCGCACTTCTGAAAATTTCTTCGATCTAAAGCGGATGCTCGGTGGGCTCCAGCAAGAACTAGATCAGGTTTGGGCGGTATTTGGCGAAGTATTTGGACGCTTGCCGGAACTTCAGGCTCTAGGAATCTCTATTCGACGAGTGCGCTCGAATCTTGACGACGATCATGCGCAATCAACTTGGCCGTTTTGGCCAATCGAGACCAGTTTTCGGTCCGCCGGTTCGGAGTTGCTTAAGCGACTGATTTTGCCACTCTACGGCGACCGTCCAGATATAGGGGTGCGAGAACTGCTGCAGAACGCAGTTGATGCCGTACGCGAGAGAGAGGCCCTCGAGGCAACACATGCGCCCATTAAGCCAAGCCGAAAGACTTCTGAGCCAGCTATTGTCATTTCACTTACTCGATCCGCTGAGAATGAGTGGACTCTTACGGTGACCGATCGGGGCATCGGGATGACCGCGGATACCGTTCACCTGTACTACCTGAATGCGGGAGCGTCGTTTCGCCAGTCGGAGACTTGGCAAACACTTTTCCAACCAGATGGAGTAGCGAAGGTCCTAAGGTCCGGAAGATTCGGAATTGGGGCGTTGGCAGCTTTTTTAATCGGTCCGCGGCTCTCCGTCACAACTCGCCACCTCTTAGCCGAAAAGTCGGCCGGCGTCTCCTTCGAAGTAACTCTGCTCGACGAACAGGTAGAACTGAAGAGAATTTATGTTGAAAAACCTGGCACGACGATTTCGATCATCATTCCGCATGCTAAAGCCGAAGTTCTAGAGTCACTAGCCAAAGCCGGCAACTGGTATCGAGAGAGCGAACCGGGGATCGAATTTAGACGTGATAAGAATGTAATTAGTCGCGACGCCCCTTTGCCCTCTCCCACGGACGAGAGGTTGCCGATCGGGTGGAGGAAAATAGTGACGTCGAAATACCCAGCGATCATCTGGACATACGACAGGGTACCAAATCTAGTCTGTAACGGCTTTAAGGTACGGGAGGTTACCGGATTCGGGCGTCACAGAGAAAGCATCAAAGAGGACCCTACCGAACTGCGATGGGAAGAGAGGAACATCATCTTCCAAGTGCCGAACACCTCTGTCTCGGATCCTAATGGCCTGCTTCCCCTGAATCTCAATAGAACTGATCTTGTTCGGCGTAACTACCCAGAATCGGAGGCACTGTTACGCGATGTTGCAAAGGACTTCGTTGCATATTCTTTGGTGATGGCTCCAACCGCACCGCTATCTGATGGGAATCGTGAAGACTATTGTCGGTCCTATCCGGGGCTGCGAAGCGGTTTCGTCCCTGATTGGACTCGCTCGCCGTGGATCAGTGCTTTAGAAGGCGCGGTCTTTTTCCACCCTTGGCACATTCGATATGCAAACCTGAATGCTCTCACGGTGGTGATCGTTGAGGACAATTTTTCGATGCCAACCGGGAAGTGGCATATCCACAAAGGCCACGGATTAATCATCAACCAAAGTTGGGCCAGCTATGCATTGTTCAGTAATTATGTCGGTTGGTTGTTCGGCGAGGGCCGCATGTATCGTGGATTCGATCCGTTTCACAGGTATCAGACCCTCGGCAGGCGTGTTGTTGTTCCACCGGATCACATTGATCGCCACGATGCATTTCTAGAATTTGAGCCAGATGAGGCCATTCCCAGTCCAGATAAAGTGTCGTGGACCTCTTGGTATGCGCTGGAAAAGGGGCGAGTTCCTAAGAAACCAAAATTATTACAGTTGAGGAGTCAGTTGCAGGGGTGTCTTGCAGCAGGCGAGTGGTACTTCGATGTAAAAGCAAGAGTTGACCCATCCACCGTTGAAAAGATGTGGGACGACCTGCTTGGCCAGGCTCTCATACCTTACGACCCGCAAGACCGGCGGAAGAGATTTAAAGACGCTTACAAACAACTTGGCCCACAAATTCGTGCTTGGGAGAAGTCACTCGCGCAACTGAAATCCAAGCAGCGGTCGAACGCCGGAACTCGTCGAGCAAAGTAATTGCCGACGCTAATGTGTAGTCGGCCTAGCGGAGCCGGAAAATGCGCCAGCCGCGTTCCTGCCATTTCCCTACATGGAGCGTAACGTGGAACTAACCAAAGTGACGCTTCCTTACAATTTAGATGCGCCGTCGGTACTCGAATTCGGCGCCACACTGGCTTCACTCCCAAGCTTTGACGTGTACGTCTTTGACTTTCGCGCCGTGGGACATGTTGAGCCATTTGGGATGTTACTGCTGGCGGCGATGTTGCGTCAGTTCAAAACGATGCGCGTTAAGCTGAGCGGCGGAAGCGTTCAATGTAAGGCTGACAATTTCGGCCACTGCACGTATGCGAGCCACATGGGGTTCTTCACGAGCTTTGGCTTAGATTTCGGAAACCAACCTGGGGAAGCGGCTGGCAGCGGAACATACACTCCCATCAGCGAAATTGATCTCGACCAACTGCGAACTGAGGCCAGAAACCACGGGAGGGATGTTCATGTGCTTCTGGAAGAAAAGGCGTTCGATCTAGCCCGTCTCCTTACCCGATCGCCCGATGGCAACCTTGTCGATACGCTCGGCTACTCTATCCGCGAGATGATGCGGAACGTTCTGGAGCACAGCGAGTCGTCGAAAGTGTGGTACGCGGGACAATGTTGGCCACAGCTTGACAGGGTGGAGGTCGCGGTGCTGGACGAGGGGGTCGGCATTCGCGCGACACTTTCACGGAACCCACATTTGTTAATCGAAAGCGATGAAGACTCGCTAAGACAGGCGATGATGCCCAGGGTCTCAGGCGTAGCTTTTAAGGGCAGCCCGCGCGTCAGGTACCAGCCGGAAGAATGGAGGAATACTGGGTATGGCTTGTTCCTAGTAAGCGAGCTTTGCTCCTCAGCAGGTTCATTCATGCTGTCGAGCCAGAGTGCGGCGATTGAACGCTTGCTAGGGCCGGACGGCATCAAGCGGGAGTCGCATTTCCAGACGCAGTTTATGGGCACTGCTCTGCGGATGGTGCTGCAACCGAGCCGATTAGGCAAACTGGGCGCGGTGCTTAAAGAGCTATTGAAAAGCGAAAAAAACCTGTCCGACGAAGTCCTCGGCAGCCCGAGCGCGTCAATGCGCGCGAGGGCCGCGGGTTCGGATGGCGCGCAAAGCAGTTGATGCCGGCAAAAATTGGGATTAATTGAAATTCTTTGATCTATCGTCTGAAATAAAGGTGGCACGAGGGGCTGCATCGTTTCGTCCGCCCGCCGCGCTTCAAAAAAGTTGGCGCGGGGCCAAATCGCTTCAACCCCGATATTGCTTTGGAGGATAAACGTGGACCTGGCGGCAATGGCGAAGTCTATCGATGACCTATTTGGCTTCGAAACAATCTGGACATTCAGACCTGGGGCCGGATGTTGTGGGAACAACGGCGTGGTCAACATCGATCAAGAGGAGCTGGACTGGCTATATAAAGCGGCGGGTGTCGCCGATACCCAGCGTGAACCTGTCACGTGGTTTGTCATGGGCCACGAGAAGGGGCACATCGTTATCGAGAACGTATTTCCCGATCGTGATTGTCTGCGCGAGGAGCGACAGATCGAAATCGAGTGCGATCTCATGGGAGCGTGGGTTGCAGCGAGACTAAGCGGCGGCATTGAGACCGATGAGGCAAAGTCCGCTGTGTCTAATTTCAACGACATTAATTACTCTTCGAAAGGCATTGGCCGCGCCATCGGCGATCCGGCGGGAGATCATCCGCGATACCCTTGGCCCGAGCAACGGGAAATGTCGATCGTGCGGGCGAAAATGCTTGCTGCCTTATATAAGCGCCTCGATCAAACCACTCTGGCGGGCTTCGCTCAAGACTTGCGGGACTCCGCGGCGGATAGATTAGAAGGGCTTTAGCCAATATAAAGTTGGCGCGGCCGGGATAACAGTAACGCGGGCTATCTCGTATCCGTCCGCACCAGCGCTTCGGAAAACGGCGCGGCTCGTCCCTCCGCCGCGAGCCGCGTCTCGACGGATCATATCCCCATGGTCGGCCTTCGACGGCGCTCACGTGTGAGCCCTCCGCACTGGGATCCGAGGCGCTTGCGCAATGACTCGAAAGAGCGTCCGAAACGCTTCGCCGGCGTAAGTGGATGAGCGGCATCGTAGGGGTCAGAAACTAGAAACTTGAAACTGGAGAATCCGGTCCTCGGCGGTGAGAGCCGACGCGGGGCGCGGCCCTTCGACGTGGCTCAGGACAGGCGGGGCGCTCGTGCAATCACGCAAGAGAGCGTCCGAAACGCTTCGCCGGCGTAAGTCGGTGCGCGGCGAGATCTTATGCGGCAGTAAAAGTAAAATCACTTGACAATCGAGCGGGGCGCGCGTCTATCATCTAGCAATAATTTAATATCAGTATAACCAATTGTCAATTCAATGGTTATAGGGGAAAATCGGTGTTTTTGAGGCTCAAAAACGGTCAATGCGCGCCCCGTTTTGTCACGTTTTGTCTCATGGACGGTGAATTCTAGGGGTTAGAAACGAGAAACTTGAAACTAGACTAACCCAGCTGAGGGCGAGCGCTTCGACGTGGCGCAGGAGTGTTTCCAAGAGGCCAAAAATGAAAATTCGGTTGACAATCGTAGCGCGGCGCTGGTGTCGCGCGAGCGTAGCGCGCCGCGCGCCAGGCAAAATCGCAAGTCTTTGAGCGTCAGTTGTTTGTAGTCGATGAGCCTCCTAATCATGGCGCGCGGCGCGCATGTGTCGCGCGCCGCGCGCCCGTCCTGAGCATCGTCGAAATGGGCCCGTCCAAAACGCGATTACGCGACCGCAGGGCAGCAAGCTCCAAAGTTCCACGTAGAACATTTAGCTAACATTCAAGAGGTGAGAGGCTAGAATCTCGAATCTAGAAATGGCATTCTCAATCTGCGTTCATCCGCGTCTATCTGCGGTTAATTGGCGTCACCGGGCTGATGTGAACATTTGCCCGCTGCCCGGCGTTGTATACCAACGGGACGATCAGTATCCTACCCCGCTTTCATTCCGGCGGTCGCCGTGGCTTACTTGGGCGTTAAATTACGCTGACAATTGAGTTAACGGGCGATTCGCCGGAGCCGA
>Ga0105240_10014587_pt1 | contig 10721 bp, 5 predicted proteins | sample KBSC54metaG_FD_80426 | JGI IMG/M metagenome (GOLD analysis project Ga0105240, IMG submission 80426) | Corn rhizosphere microbial communities from Kellogg Biological Station, Michigan, USA - KBS C5-4 metaG | ecosystem: Host-associated > Plants > Roots > Rhizosphere > Soil | place: Michigan, USA...
CAAATCATCGTTGCAGCAGGTGAAGGCCTACTCAAAGTTTCACCAACTTCTCGATGACTTCACTTCGCGCCCGGTCATTGATTTTGATGAAACCTGCGCCGTCAAATTTGACTTGCTGGTTCACGCCAGGACTCGCGTCGGCACCATGGACCTCACGATCGCCGCTACCGCGATCTCCCACGATGCTCTCCTGCTGTCGCGTAACCTGGTGGATTTCCGCAGAGTCGATGGACATCATGTAGAGGATTGGACGCTGTAAGAGCCCGCTAAGCGCCTTTGAGCCCTTCGATGGCCCTGCATTGGTCCGGGGTTGCCGTTCGGCGGGCGAGCGCAAGCATCTTGTCGCGGCCATAGCTGTAGTGGGTGGAAAGGACGGTCGTAATCCGCGCGGCATATTCCTGCGGTTCGGCCGTGGCCGAGAGAACCTTAAACCAAAGTGGCAACACCTTCTCCCAGTCCGCGCTGACCTGCCAAGAGCCGCCCTCGTCCGCGAAAAAAATGACATCGTCGAGGCATTCATCGATATGGTCCAACAGGCCGAAGAGGATGTCCATGGCCTGACGCACCTCCGCTGGCTCACTCCCCTTTGCGCTACTCACACAGCGGTTCAGGAGTCGATCGTGCTCAGCAATCCACGCGCACGTCCCAGCGGACTTCTCCATGCAATTCTTGGAATTGACGTCGAATGACTCGTAATACTCGCCGGCCAAGCTGGCCTTCTCGAAACGCTTGACGTCTGTGAGCAAGCTCGGTTTCGCCGCTTGCTCCGCGTCCGGTTGCAGCCGCTTCAGATCGATGTACTTCTTTGCGAGTTGGTATAACTTGCGGTATTCCTGCTGCTCATGATATTCCTCATGGTCTCGGTATTCCTCGTGGTGGCGATAATCGCCGTCACCTCGATGGCCCCGGAAAACACAGCCCGTGCTGCTGAGCAGGCCAACCATGCTTAAAACTGGAACTGGTCTACCGGCGTGAGTTCCAAACCCGCGCCCACGCCCGGAGCGAGATCTTCGATTACATCGAGGTCTTCTACAATCGCCAGCGCTCTCCTAGCGCTCTGAACTATCTTTCCCCGGTTGACTTAGAATTCCAAAACCACTAACCAAACGAACCGATTTCATCGTCCGTTTTTTCGAAGCAATCCCAGCGCATTCCTGGACCGCAAAGCAGACTTGTAGACTTGCCGCAGGCTTATGCTCAAGGCTTCCCCGACAAGCTCACCATATCGGAGCGCAACAGGGATAGCAGAATCGCATCGTGGAAAATGCCCTTGAGCAGGATTTTCTCGCGCAACACTCCCTCCTGCCTTGCGCCCACAGCATTTGCAGCATGCAGGCTTGGCGCGTTATCCCTCGCGATCACGAACTCGATCCTGTTTGTTTCCAACTGTTCCAGAGCATAACGGGCGGCCAGCAAAATGGCTTGGCGCCCCACTCCTTGGTTTAATCGACTGGTGCGAACCCAATAACCGATGCTGGCCGACCTGTACCGCCGGTCAAGGTGGCTGAAGCCTATGCTGCCCAGAAAACTCCCGTCCTGGGTGTCGAAGATCGCAAAGTCATGCCGGTTCCCCTGATGCCAGGCTGCAGCCTCGCCACGAAGGAATGTCATCGCCTGCTCCTGCGAGTAATCCTCCCGACACCATGTCAGAGTGCTACAAAGGTTGGGCAGAGATTCACACACCGCTTCGTATAGAAGCGGAGCATCTGAGAGTTCAAATCTGCGGATGGCCACCCTTCCCGCGGATGCCAATGCTCGCACCGTCGTGCTTCGCTGATTTAGACTTGTTGGTGTCATATGCATTTTTTTTGGCCGCGCTAGCAGCACGGGTTGCAGCTTCAGGTAGTTCGCGGTCGCAATCTCATAAAAATCATGGGCGCGGCAGCGTGCGCCAAAGCCTTCCTTCCAATCCAGCAAGCCATGATTTAAGGCGCGGCCTTCTTCCTCGTTGGAGATACCGAAATCAAAAAACTCCTTGTCCTTATATCTCTCGATCAACCTCGAAAACAGGTAAGCCTGCGCGCCGCACTCTCGCCCCTTTTCAGTGACTGCGGCATATTGCGAGTGCGCCACGGTCGGCGTTTCGTAAATGGTCGTGCCCGACAGGATTTCATCACCCGAATAGGCCGAGAATTGTTTGATGTTCGCGGGAAAACGACCGGCCAGCAACGTGATTTCCTCGAGAGTATGTACCGGTTTGACGCCGTAGCGGGCAAACAATTGTGGTGTCAAAACTCTCTCCCAAAATGGACGAAAATTGGTTTCCTGGATGATTTGGACTCCAGCACGGGTCGCTCTCTTGACCAGCCGTTTGTGATTGGTGCGAAGGGGAACCTGATGGGATTGTGAGATCGCAACCGAACAATCCCGGCGATAAAGCCGAGCCTCAACGAGAAACAAGGCGTATGCCACATCGTCGTCGGTGAGCGTGCTGTAAAACGCCGGAATCCGCTTGTAGAAGAGCTTGGAGATTTTGTTTTGGCTCAGGTAATGCAAAAGCACGGAGAAACAGGCAAGCACCTCGCCCAGCTTTGCTGCAGGTAAGAGCACAAGCCCGCCAAAAGTCAGGCCTTCATGGCTGATGAGTGAACCGTTCGCATCGAGATTTGCCGGCAAAACAGCAACCAAGGCCTGGTCCTTGAAAATCATGAGCGAATGGTCTAGAAACCGGTCCTGGTGGTAGTCCATGTAATCGCGCAAGAAAAGGAACGTCGCGTTCTTCGCCGTGGTGACAAATCTGTCCCACTCCAGCTTGCGCTCGGTGGAGTATCGCTCAACCGAGAAGGAATCGGTATCCAAGTATTTTGGTGCCTTGGCTGAATGGTTGCCATTCGACAACCCCGTGTTCAGTATTCCTTTTACCACTTCCAATAATCGACTCGTGTCGTAGGGTTTCCTAAGCGTGGCGACCGGCTCCAGCCATGGATTCACAGCCAATTCCTGCGTGGGCACGGTGGCTGCGGCCATGATGATCGGTAAACCCATGCGGGCGGACCGCAGCTTTTTGACTAACTCAATCCCTGCCCGGCTGGCCAGAGGGTTGTCCGTGATCAGAAGATCATAGCGGTTGGCACTCAGTGCTTCCCACGCGGCGGACCCGTCTTCGGCGAGATCTACCGCGTAGCCAGAGTCAGTCAGCACCCTGGCGCCGCCCTGCTGGAGGTCTCGGTGGCCCTCGACAATGAGGATGCGATGGGGTGGGTTCGCCTGACCCCCACCTGGCTTGGTTTCAGGCGCGTCACCAATACCTTCGAGAAATTCATTCATGATATAATAATTTTTGGGGACCGGACTCAACGGGAGCGGACGATCACAACTTGACACACTCGATCAGAAATGATCCAGCCGACCGGTCTTTGGATCGAGGCAGCCGCAACCGTCATTAGTGGCTGTGACGAACTCACCAAACCTCAGTGCCTGCCGGTTCCTGGTCCGCTACCGTCTGATAAACGTAACAGGAGTAGTTCCCTCCGCGCTATCGGGGATCCCCCCGACTTGGCCAGCAGCCAATCGTCTCGCCGGCTTCTCCAACGTAGGCCCATGGATTTAGGTTTCATCGCATCGGGGACTTCCCCGATAGACAGTGGGAACGCATCGGCAGATAGTTGCCTGGGGCACTGGTGCCCCGAACGGACATCTCGGGCCCAAAGGCAACCGCAGGCCACCTGCGTTCCCGCGGGACGGCTTGGATGAGACCTTTAAAATAAAAATGAATAAGCTTGCCAGCGCGCAGCGCTTGGTTGACGGTGAAAATCGTAGAACGATTTACTCGTGAATTTGGCAAACCGAGTCGGCACACCCCATGAATCGGCTTGCGCGTTGATTTGACATCCATCAGCAAACCCAAAGCGATCGGTCGCTGGCGACGCCCTCAGGCGCCTCGGCATGAACTTCCGCATACGTTGCCGGCAGGATCATGAAGAAGAAACCCACACCAGAACGTCGACAGAAAAAACTCGCCAGCACCGCTCGTGGGATAAAACCCTCATCGCCGAAAATCGTCCCCTTTCCGATCGTCGGCATTGGCGCTTCCGCCGGAGGCCTCGAAGCATTGGAGCAGTTCCTGGTGCGCGTGCCGCCCAGGACGGGGATGGCGTTTGTCATCATCCAGCACCTCGACCCGACACACAAGGGACTCCTGCCCGAACTGCTGCAACGCGCCACTGCCATGCAGGTCAGCCAAGTCAAGGACCGCACGAGGGTGCGACCGGATTGTGTCTATGTGATCCCACCGAACAAAGACATGTCAATCCTGCATGGGGTTTTGCACCTGCTCGAGCCGGCGGCGCCCCGGGGGCTGCGCCTGCCCGTCGATTTTTTCCTCCGCTCCCTCGCACAGGACCAGCACGAGCGGAGCATAGGGGTGATCCTCTCGGGCATGGGATCCGACGGCACGTTGGGCCTGCGGGCCATCAAAGAAAAGGCGGGTGTGGTGCTGGTGCAGGACCCCCGGACGGCAAAATTCGAGGGCATGCCGCGGAGCGCGATTGATGCCGGGCTGGCGGATATCGTAGCTCCCGTGGACGAACTGCCGGGGAAGATCATGGCTTATTTGCACCGCACTCCACTGGGCAGCGGGCCCGAAGTGACCCTGACAGACAAGACACAGAGCGCGTTGGAAAAGGCGGTCATTCTGCTCCGTGCCCACACCGGCCACGACTTTTCCCTGTACAAGCAGAACACCCTCTGTCGCCGGATTGAGCGTCGCATGGGCATCCACCAGATCAATCAGATGGCGGCCTATGTCCGTTATTTGCAGGAGAATTCGCAAGAGCTGGATCTGCTCTTCAGGGAGTTGCTGATTGGGGTGACGAATTTTTTCCGCGATCCCATTGCGTGGAAGCAGTTGGGCGAGAAAGCCATTGCGCGGCTTCTCGCGGGTCGCGCTCCTGGACCAGCGTTGCGGGCGTGGGTACCGGGTTGCTCCACCGCGGAGGAAGCCTATTCCCTGGCCATTGTTTTCAAGGAGGCAGTGGATCAGGCCAAACCCAACGTGGATTTCGCCCTGCAGATCTTCGCCACGGATCTGGACCGGGAAGCGATTGACAAGGCCCGGCAAGGCCTCTTCTCGGACAACATCGCCGCAGATGTGTCACCCGAACGCCTGAAACGGTTCTTCACCAAAGAAGAACGCGGTTACCGCGTACGCAAAGAGATTCGCGAGATGGTGATATTTGCGTCGCAGAACCTGCTGATGGATCCGCCTTTTACCAGGCTGGACATCCTCAGCTGTCGCAACCTGCTGATCTACCTGACCACCGAAGTGCAAAAGAAACTGATCGCGTTATTTCATTATAGCCTCAATCCCGGCGGCATTTTATTTCTCGGTAGTGCTGAGACGATTGGCGGTCGCACGGACCTTTTTGAGCCGATCAATAACAAAACCAGAATCTTCAGGAGCAAGGAGTCTTCTCTGCTGCCGGAGCGAGTCGAGTTTCCATCGTCTTTCAGCGCTGGCCTGCCCACTGGGCCCGAGCCCCGTCCAGCACCCAAAGCGCCGGTCAGTTTCCAGTCTTTGGCGGATCATCTGGTACTGGAGCGTTTCGCCCCACCAGCCGTGCTCGCCAATGACCGCGGTGACATCCTTTACATCAGCGGCCGGACCGGCAAATACCTGGAACCGGCCGCCGGCAAGGCCAACTGGAACCTGTTTGCCATGGCCCGCGAAGGCCTGCGCTATGAACTGGTTGGCGCCTTCCAAAAGGCACTCCGGTCAAAAGCCAGCATTACTCGTCACGGGCTGAGGGTCGACGCCGACGGCGGTGACCAGTGGGTAGATCTCACGATCCAGCGACTCGATGAACCTGTTGCCCTTCAAGGTTTGGTGATGGTCGTCTTCACGGACGTGGCCCAACCTGTGGTCGCCCCCAAAGTGGAACGCGGATCGCCGAAACCTCACACCCGCAGTGCGGGCATTACCAAACTGGAAAACGAACTCCTGAAGGTGCGAGCCGAGGCGCGGGCGGCCCTCGAGGAGAGGCAAACCTCGCAGGAGGAATTCCGGTCCGCCAACGAAGAACTGCAATCCACCAATGAGGAGCTGCAGTCCACCAATGAGGAACTCACCACCTCCAAGGAGGAGATGCAATCGCTGAACGAGGAGCTCCAAACGCTCAACGCGGAGTTACAGGCCAAGGTGGACGAGCTCTCGCGGGCGAGCGATGACATGAAGAACCTGCTTAATAGCACGGATATTGCGACTCTCTTTTTAGATAACGACCTCCGCGTGCGGCGGTTCACCCCCCAGGCGACGAGAATCATCAGGCTGATCCCGGCGGACGTTAACCGACCCATTACCGACCTGGCGTCAGAGCTGCGCTACGCGGAACTGGCCGAGGATGCGCGGGAGGTCCTGCGAACGCTTGCTTCTACGGAAAAAACCATCTCCGCTCGTGACGGCCGCTGGTTTACTGTACGGATCATGCCTTACCGTACCTTGGACGACCGGATCGACGGGGTGGTGATCACCTTCGCCGACATTACCCAGGCTAAGACGCTCGAGGCGGAGTTGCGGGCCAAGCAGGCCGGCTTGGAGAAGCGCGTCGCGGACCAATTCACGAAGCGGGGAAAGGCTGAGCAAGCAGAGCCGTAACCGATATTCGGTGATCGCGCACCCCATGAATCCAAAACCAAACTTCAAGACTATTGCTGCCCGACTGCGTCGCCGTGCGGAAGCCCGATTGCGCGAGCGGCAGGCAAACCAGCGGCACAAGGGGGGCGTCCCAAAGACAGCCGCCGAAAACGTACGACTGCTCCACGAATTGGAGGTCCACCAGATCGAGTTGGAAGTGCAGAACGCAGAGTTGCGAGAAACACGGGATCAAATGGAGATCCTCCTGGAAAAATACACCGACCTCTACGATTTCGCGCCGGTCGGCTATTTTTCCCTGGATGAACAGGCGCGGATCCTGGAGGTGAACCTGACGGGAGCCGCCTTGCTGGGCGTGGAACGGTCCCAGCTCATCAACCGGCGCTTGTCAGGCATGGTGGCTCAGGCGAGCCAGCCGCTCTTTCTCGGCTTCCTGGAGCGAGTCTTCGCCGAGACCGGAAGACAGGTTTGCGAGGCGCCCCTATTAAGAAAGGGCGGTGCACCTTTATGGGGCAGCCTGCACGGCATCTCCGCACCCTCCGTCCGTGGTCCAGGGAAGATGTGCCGGGTGGCGGTGTCCGATATTACGTCACTCAAGCAGGCTGAAGAGGCGCAACGCCGCCTGGATGCTCTGACGGCGGCGAGCCTCAAGTTCAAGCGCGAGATTGCCCGGCGCGAAGCGCTGGAGGAATCCCTCAGGAAGACCGAACAACACCAAAGGCATTTATTGGAGCAATCGCAGCAGATGCAGGAACAATTGCGGCTTCTCTCCCGCCAGGTCTTGTTGGCACAGGAGGAAGAACGTAAGCGGATCAGCCGCGAATTGCATGACGTCATCGCCCAAACCTTGACGGGCATCAACGTGCGCCTGGCGGGTTTGAAAAACGCGGCTGCCGGCAAAACCAAGAGCCTGGAACGCAACATCGCCCGCACGCAGCGATTGGTAGAGCACTCCGTGAAAATCGTCCATCGGTTCGCGCGCGAATTGCGGCCGGCCGTGTTGGATGACCTGGGGCTAATTCCCGCTCTCCATACCTTCATGAAGGGTTTCCGGGAGGAAACAGGCATCCGAGTCAGCTTGTCCGCCTTCGCCGCGGTGGACCAGCTCGACGTTGACAGACGAACCGTGCTCTTTCGCGTGGCCCAGGAAGCGCTCAACAATGTCGCGCGCCATGCGCGAGCCAGCCATGCGGAAGTCAGGATCCAGAGATTGGATGGCGCCGTGAGCATGACCATAAAGGATAATGGTAAAGGCTTCCCCGAGGAATGGGGGAGCCGCTCCTACAAGGGCAAACGATTGGGGCTGCTCGGCATGAGAGAACGATTGGAGATGGTAGGGGGCAAGTTCGCCGTCACCTCCGTGCCGGGCAAAGGCACTGCCGTCATGGCAGAGATCCCGATGGTCCAGGGCACATTGGGCGCCGGCGAGAATCCGCACGTATCACCGTAGCAGGTAACAGATGAACTCTAACAGCCGCAAATCAACTTCCCTGGCGAATTCCTTGCCCAAGTGTCTCACCGGCCTCATGAAAATAACTGTACTCCTGGCTGAGGATCACCAGGTCGTTCGAGAGGGCTTTCGGGCGTTATTGGAGATCGAACCGGACATCGAGGTGGTTGGTGAAGCGGCCACCGGTCGCGAGGCGGTGGGCCTCACCGAGAAACTTCATCCTGCGGTCGTGGTGATGGACATCGCGATGCCGCTGCTGAATGGGCTGGAAGCCACCCGGCAGATTCGTAAAAGCTTTCCGGACACCAAGGTGCTCATTCTTTCCGCGCATAGTGATGACGCTTACGTCGAGCAAGTGATCGCCCTGGGCGGAGCGGGATTTTTGTTAAAGCAAACCTCCTCACACCTTCTGGCCACGGCCATTCGCGAGGTCCAGAAGGGGAAAACCTTTTTCAGCCGTTCCGTTTCTAAGCGCGCTCAGGGCCGTTCTCAGGGGTTAGCAGGCCTGGCGGGTTTCGCGAACAAAGGTGGCAACCGCTTGAGTTCGCGCGAGATGGAGGTGCTCCAACTGGTTGCCGAAGGTAAGCCCAATAAACAAGTCGCCGTTGAAATGGGCGTGAGCTTCAAAACGGTGGACAAACATCGACAACACCTGATGGCGAAGCTCAACATCCATGACGTTGCCGGCCTCACCCGTTACGCTATCAACGCCGGAATCATCGAGAGCAGCGTACAGGTGACTATCTACTAGCCCAAACCTGCCGCCTCAGGCCAGCGTTAGCATGTCTCCAATGGGGTAAACACCGCGGGGTATAGCCCCCGGTAGGCCGCGTTCGGTTGTTTGGGTATTCTCGCGCAGTGAAGAACTTATCACGCGCAACGGACAGTGGCCTCGGGCCCATCGTGCCCATGCCAGCCTGGCAAAGCCAATCGTCAGCTGAGGCTCAATCCCCGAGGCTGTGTCGTGAGCCCCAGGTTGACCCCTCGGTTTCTCATAGGCCGCTGCCTTGCCGTACCGATCGTATCCGGATCATCCAACGGGCCGAGCTCGTCATGGCCAGAGCGCGCGCCGTCGCAGAGCACGGTGACATCTTTTACGGGCTGAGATCCGCCGAACGGCGCGCGGAATAGATAAATGTCCCTCCCGCGCGCTGGCTCGCCAGGAACACCAGTGCGGTGGCGGCTCGATGCGCCAATTCCGCGGAGGCCAAATACCAACCTCCCCGCGTGGCCTCCCCGGAAACTCGTTCACATTGACCCAACTGGAACCGACAGCTCGCCATGTTAAGGGTGATCACGCCAGGTGCGGGTCCGGTCATCACGCCCGCCTTCCCAATGCTTGGCCTCGGCCCCGGGAAGCAGGAGCGGTTTCCCAATTTCTGACCGCACTGCCATTCCTCCATTTTCTTTTCCAGAATTTTGACTCGCCGTTTCAATCTCTTGACGGCTTTTGCATCGGGGATTTCCCCCTCTTTACGAGTCCAGCTACATGACCCAGACTGACGCGTATCTAATCCCTGTAGAGCGCGACGTATTCATTAGCGCAGGGAGTGCATACAAGAATGGAGATTATGGCTAGCAACAACGATTCAGCGGGGAGAACTTTTAGGCTTAGCAATTGTTCAGCGACCGTGTGGCGAATCTTGATCGGGGTCGGATTGTGCCTCAGCGTGGTGACTCAGGGAACAGCCCAAAACTGCTCGCCGCCGCCCAGCGGGTTGGTGGGTTGGTGGACCGGGGATGGAACCGCGAACACGTTGGTGGGCACCAACACCGGAACCTTGCAAGGCGGAGCCACTGCGACCGGCGCCGGAGTGGTGGGGCAAGGCTTCAGCTTCAACGGCACCACCGCTTACGTTCAGATTCCGGATTCAGCGGTGTTGCGTCCCACCAATCTCACCGTTGAGGCTTGGGTACTATTCACCTCCTTGAACTCGACGGGCAATTCTGCGGCGGGCCAGCAGTATATCGTCTTCAAACAGAACACGCAGAGCAGCAACTTCGAGGGGTACTATCTGGGGAAGGAGCGACAATCCGGCAAAGACGTTTTTGCTTTCGGCGTAAGCTCGTCCAGTGGAACGGCGCCCAGTGTCTTTTCAACCAACGCGATTGCCACCAATGTTTGGTATCACGTCGCGGCCGTGCGGGGGAGCAACTTTATCCAAATTTATGTGAACGGTCAGTTGCACAGCCAGACGACAGTTTCTTTCGCTCAGAACTACGGGAGTTTTCCGCTGTATTTCGGCACGTCGGGTGAATCGTATTGGGACCACAAATTGGCCGGGTCGCTGGACGAGGTATCGCTGTATAACCGAGCGTTGTCTGGGCCAGAGATTAGCGCCATCTACAGCGCGGGAGCTTCCGGAAAGTGCAAGTCGACCGGCGGCCTGGCGATCACCACCCCACCTCAGAGCCAAACGGTGGCGGTGGGCAGCAACGTGTTGTTTAGCGTGGTCGCTTCGGGAACGGCCCCGTTGAGTTACCAATGGCAGGTGAATGGAAGTCCCGTTGCCAACGCGACGGGCAGCAGTTATACGCTCAATAACGCCCAGACCACCAACTCGGCTAACTACACGGCGGTGGTGACCAATTCCAGCGGCTCAGTAACCAGTTCCATCGCGGTGCTCAACGTGTTGATACCGCCCGGCATGAGCTCTCAACCGCAGGACGCTACTGTGGTAG
>Ga0105240_10014599_pt1 | contig 10717 bp, 9 predicted proteins | sample KBSC54metaG_FD_80426 | JGI IMG/M metagenome (GOLD analysis project Ga0105240, IMG submission 80426) | Corn rhizosphere microbial communities from Kellogg Biological Station, Michigan, USA - KBS C5-4 metaG | ecosystem: Host-associated > Plants > Roots > Rhizosphere > Soil | place: Michigan, USA...
GAGACGCCGCGGTTCTGGCGTGGGCTCCATCCCAGCCTCCCGCGCCCACAGTGGGGCGCAGCTACCTTTGCGTCCCGCGGATCGTACGCGCGCGCGGATGTCCGGGAACAGGGAGCCGGGAACGCCCGAGCCACCTGCGGTGCTGACGGAGACATCCATCATCAGGTCCAGCCGCTCGCTCCGTTACCGTCGCGGTACTGTTTCCCAGGAGATGTTGAGGGACAATCGGTTCGGGCCGAGTTCGCCGGCGAAGACGATGCACCAGCCTTGCGGCGCGAGTTCGAGGCCGGCCTCGGTGTTCGAGATGGAGAAAACTTCGTCGAACCAGGCATCTTCGGCGTTGTGCGTGGCCTCGAGGGTAACGTCGCCGGCGGTCATGAGGAGGCGCCCTGGCGACTGTTCGAACGTGGGCGCCTGTGGGAAGCTCAGGTTCCACTCGCTGAACAGGCGGGCATCCTTCGCGCCCGCATACGTGACTTTGAGGGCATCGCCGACGGTGATGCGCTTTTGGTACGGCAGGCCGGCCGCGTCGATGCTGAGGGTGGCGAGTTGGCCGTCGGCCGACCATTCGTCCGCTGCGGCTGATTGTGTTCCGCGGTGCTGCAGGTAGTCCTCCCTCGTGGCGCCGGGCGGAAGGACCGTGTCCTGGGCTGCCACGCGCATGCCACGGTCGTAGTGCAGGGGGTAGGTCAGGACTCTCGGGTCTTTGATGCGGGTTTCGCCGTGAATGTTGTGGATGCCGCCGCCCGGCTTCAGGCTGTCCTCGAGCGCGGCGTGGTAGGCCTCGGGGCGCAGGGCGACCACGTGCGTCATATTCCAGCCCACATGGCGGAGGTCCCATTGCAGGATTTCGCCGCCGTGGTGTGGCGCGATGAGGGCGAAATGGCCATCGGAACGCAGACCAGCCTCATCGTGGCCATCGAAGTCCCAGTCGCGGACTTCGGGCGGCTGCGGGCCGGCGAAAAGTGCCGCGTCGGCTTTTGCCAGGTGACCGAAGTTCGCGTGGCGGATGTTTTCGAGGTAGACGCCGCCGAAAACGCCGTGCCAGTAGGGGCAGTTGCACTCGGCCTGCCAGACATGGTCGAGGGCCTCCGAATGGTGGTGTTCGCGTGCCTGGCGCGAGAGTTCCATGGCGCGCTTTTGGAGCAGGTTGGCCTCGGGGTAGCGCACGAGGAAATTGCGCCAGTGGGCGCCGCGCAGAAGCCACTCGATCTCAGCGGCCGAACCCTGTTTCAGGAGCGTCCTGGCGCGTTCGAGATCGTGCTGCGCGTCGGGCGGGAGCGCCCATTCGCCCATCTCCATGTAGGACATGGTGGGGAGGTAGACGAGACCCTCGGCTTCGTGGGCCTGGCGCCATTCGCCGAGGTGGACGGTGTGCAGCCACGATGCCTCGCGTTCCAGCGCTTCGAAGAACGAGTCGACCCAGCCCTGCTCCCAGCAGAGCTCGTAGGTCGTGGGCCAGCCGCCGAACTTTTCGCCGTCGTCGCCCATGACGATGAGTGAGCCGGGCTCTGCCGCGGCGCGCGCGCGGAAGCTCTCGATGACTTCGGGTACCGGCTTCCACGGGATGGAGTAGCGCAGTTGGGTGCTGGAACCGAAGACCCCGATGGCGTGGCCCTCAGACTCGGTGAGATACCAGCCACGGAGATCGTTCGAGGGGATGCCAGTTGCGCCGAAGTGGACGTCATCGACGAGCGTCCAGCGATAACCGCCCTCTTCGAGGCATGAGGGGATTTGCGGCTCCCAGACACGCTCGGCGAGCCATGCCCCCGTGGGAGCGACACCGAAACGTCCGGCGAGTTCATCGCGCATTTTGGCGAGCTGGCCAATGCGGTCTTCTTCGATAATCGACGGCAGGATCGGTTCGTAATAGGCCCCGCCGACGATCTCGACCTGGCCGGACTTCACGAGCGTGGCTACGCGGTCGAGATATTCGGGATGAAAGATTGCGAGCCAATCGATGAGAGAGCCGCTGTAGTGCAGCCCGACGCGCACGCTCGGGTGGCGTTCGAGGCATGCGAGGAGCGGCTCGTACGACTTTTCGAGAAGCTCTTCGAAAACGAAATCGAAGTTGCCGACCGGCTGGTGCTGATGAAAGACGAGCCCGAGCGACAGTTTGGCGGTCATCCGCGGTTGCCTTGCGGTTGGGTGTAGAGCGCCGGTTCGATGTCCGGGAACGGGTTATCGAGCGCGAACAGTTCGTTGGAGAGGGCATCGAGGCCAGCCGCATCGGCCTGCATCGCATCGGCCAGGGCATCGAAGCGGCCGGCGTGCTCTCGGAAGCGCCCTTCGGCGTATTCGCGCGCCTGGCCGGTGGTCACGAGGAACTCCCAGTCAGATGATTCGAGGAGCAGCAGCTCGCGTGCGAGCTGCCGGGCGGCCGGATGTTCGCCTTCAAGAAGCGAGCGCGCGCGTGCTTCGCGCTCGGCAATGGCTTCCCACATCCAGCGGGTTTCGGTGTTGTTCCATGTTCGATCATCGCCGCCCGCGCCCCATGAGCCCGCGCGAAGCGTGATGGCGCGCTCGGGCGGGCGCTGTTCGATGGCGGCTGTGGCCGAGGCGAGTTCGATATCAGGGTCGGCGGCCATGGCACGGATGGCGGCGGCGAGCCACTGGACACCCTCGAGCCACCAGTGGCCGAAGAGTTCGGTGTCGTAGGCCGACAGGACGATGCCTGGACGCCCGCCCTGCGCCTGGTAACCGGACATTTCTTCCCGCACGAGGCCGTGGAAGTGTGCGGCGTGGGCCGATGCCTGCGCCGCCGCCGCGCGGGGATCGTACACAGCTTTCTCGCCGAGATCGGCGCCGGACCCCGTGACGCGCCAATAGCGCAGGCCACTCTGGTCGTCTTTCTTGTGGAATTCGCGGTAGGCAGGATCACCGGGGTAGCCCTCGGCCGCCGACCAGACCTGGACGCCGGTACGCTCGTTGCGAGCGAGCACGGCCACCCGGGAATCGGCGACGGTGTACGCCTCGAATGTCGAACCAGCGGCCGGTTCTATGGCGGCGGGCCGGCCGGCGGGGAGTCGCTCGTAGATCCCGGTCCGCGCGGACGTGCGCGGCTGGCCACCCGCGACCAGGTGGGACTCGGTGAAGAACACGCGTACGCCCGCGGCGTCGAGCACGTCTTCGATGCCGGGACGGTAAGCGCACTCGGGAAGCCAGAAGGCGCGGGGTTCGCGCCCGAAAAGGCGGCTGTGCGACTGGATGCCCGTCTCGACCTGGAAACGCACGGCGTGATCGCTACTCAACAGTGGCAGGTACGCGTGGGTGGCAGCGGAGGTGGCGAGTTCGATCGCGCCCTGAGCTTCGAGCTCAGCAAGGGCGCCGACGAGGTCACCGGCGAGTTCGCGTTCGTAGTAGCCCTGGATGCCGAGGTAGCGTTCGAGGTGGAAGGCGGCGATGGACGCCCGAGAGTCGCCTTCAGCCTTGAAGCGATGGATGTCGGCCTGTGCGCGAGCTATCTGGCCCGCCATATAATCGCGGAAATGCTCGCGGATGGTGGCGTCGGCGAGCTGTTCGGCAAGGATGGGTGTGACGTCGATGGTGACGCCCAGGTTCTCGATACCACCCGCCACGAGTTGCTGAAAAGCGCGCGTGAGCGGCAAATAGCATTCCAGCATGGCCTCGTGTAGCCACTCTTCGCCATGGGGCCAGCGGCCGGCCAGGCGGCAGTAGGGCAGATGGGTATGCAGGACGAAAGCCACGGCGCCGTTCATGCGGGCTCCTGCACCAGTCTGGGATTCACAACATCCATCGTACGAGTCCCAGTGCAAGCGGGTTCTGGAGATCAGGGTGCTGGCCGACGACGCGCACCGTGTACCCCATGCGGCCGCCGCCACCGGGCGATAGCTCGCCACCGTAGACGAGGGAGCCATCGGGTTCGGCGGACTGGAGTGAAAGCCGGGTGGCCACATCGGTTTCGAGGCCGGATTGGAGCGTGACGCGCCCATGCACGGCTTCCACGCAAAGGTCGCCGTGGGTGAGGCCTCCTGGATCGACCCGGGCAGTTACAGCGATCGGTTCGCCGGCGTCCCATTCATCCGTCGCGTTATCCTGGGCGGACACGACGCGCACATCGGGCCACGAGGCACGGACGCGCGCGAGCCACGCGGCGAGGTCGCGGGCGGGCCGGAGATTGTCGGTGGTGAGCCTGGCCCAACCATGGGCAGCGGGGGTGTAGGCGGAATGGGCGTATTCGCTGACCATGCGGCTGGTGTTGTACACGGGTGCGTAGGTGGCGATCGAGCGTTTCATGCTGGCTACCCAATCGCGCGGGACACCCGCTTCATCGCGCCGGTAGAACGTCGGCGCGATCTCGGCCTCCAGCAGGTCATACAGGGAGGCGGCATCGAAGACGTCCTGCACCTCGGGGCTGTCGTCGGGCCGGTCGCGGCCGATTGCCCAGCCAGCGCCGGGCGTGTAGGCCTCGCTCCACCAGCCATCCATCACGCTGGCATGCAGCGCCCCGTTCGCGACGGCCTTCATGCCGCTTGTGCCGCTCGCTTCGAGTGGGCGAAGCGGCGTGTTGAGCCATACATCGCAACCCTGGACGAGTACGCGAGCGAGGCCGACATCATAGTGGTCGAGCAGGACGATGCGGCCGCGAAATTCGGGCAGAAGGCTCATCTGCTGGACTTCTCGGATGAGTTGCTTGGCTCCGTCGTCTCGGGGATGCGCCTTGCCGGCGAAGATGACCTGCACGGGCCGGGACTCGTTGTTCAGGATGCGCGCGAGCCGCTCGAGGTCGCGGAACAGGAGCGTCGCGCGCTTGTAGCCGGCGAAGCGGCGGGCGAACCCCACTGTGAGGATTTCGGGTTGTAGCGCGCGCAGGCCCGCGATATCGCTTGTGGCAAGGCCGTTGCGCGCGGCGCTGGCTTCGTACTGTTCGCGTGAACGACGGATGAGGCGCCGGCGCTGCTCCTGGTGTACTCCCCACAGCTCTTCATCCGGGATGTCGTGGACGCGCTGCCAGGGTTCGGCGTGGTCCGGGTTATCGCGCCAGCCCGGTCCGATTGTGCGGTCATAGAGGCATCCGATGTCGTGGCTCACCCAGGTGGGCAGGTGGACACCGTTGGTGACAGAGCCGATGGGCACATCTTCTTCTGGCAGATCGGGCCAGGCATCAGCCCAGAGCTTGCGGGAAACGCCGCCGTGGACTTGCGAGACGCCGTTGCTATGGCCGCTGAGGCGCAGCCCGAGCAGGGCCATGGAGAACGGTTCGTGCTCGTTGTGCGAGTCGGCGCGGCCCAGGCCGATGAACGTTGCCTTATCGAGCCCCATGGCGGAGTAGTACGGCCCGAGTTCTTGTTCGACGAGCTCCGGTGTGAAGAGGTCGATGCCAGCGGCGACAGCCGTGTGGGTGGTGAACACGGTGGCCTCAGTCACGGGCAGCCGCGCCTCTTCGAACGTTGCACCGGTCCGGCCCATCAGCACGCGGATGCGTTCGAGACCGAGCAGGGCGGAGTGGCCTTCGTTCATGTGGCAGACGACGGGCTGCATGCCGAGGGCGTGGAGGGCGCGCACGCCGCCAATGCCGAGCACAATCTCCTGGCGCAGGCGCAGGAGCGACTCGCCACCGTAGAGGCGTCCGCAGATTTCGCGGCCCACGTCGCCATTCCCCTCGAGAGCGGTGTCGAGGAGGATCAGTTGCGCCTTACCGACATCGAGGCGCCAGAGGGCTGCGCGGATATCGCCGCCGCCGAGCGGGATCGTGATTTCGATCGGGGCGCCATCGGCGTCGCGGGCGCGCGTGAGCGGCTGGGCAGCGATGTCGAATTCCTGGTACTCCTCGTGCTGCCAGCCATCAAAGGCGAGCCGTTGGGTGAAGTATCCCTGGTGGTAGAAGAGCCCGACGGCCACGAGTGGCAGGCCCAGGTCGCTGGCCGATTTCAGATGGTCGCCGGCAAGCACGCCAAGACCGCCCGAGTAATTAGGCAGGCTTTCGGCGAGGGCGAACTCGAGCGAGAAGTAGGCGACAACATCCTGGCCGCCTGTCCCAGGGACATGGATGCGCGGCGGCTGGGCCAGGTACGCATCGAACGATTCGGCTACGCGGCGCAATTGTTCGAGGAAGTCGCCATCGTAGCGGAGGGCCTCGAGGCGTTCCGGTGAGCACTGTTGAAGGACCGCGAGTGCGTTGTGGGACGTCGCTTCCCAGGCCTGCGGATCGATGCGCTCGAAGAGGCTTGCGGCATCGGTGTTCCACGTCCAGGCGAAGTTACGAGAGAGCCGGGCGAGCGCCTGCAGCTCGGGAGGGAGGGCTGGCGCCACCGTAAAAGTCTTGATCGGGCGTACACGCATGCGGCCCATTGTACCGCGCGCGGCTCTGCAGGCCCGGCGCAACGCGATTGGAACGTGCGTGAGACGCCCTACCGTGACATGATCGAGGCTGGCCGGGCCGCGTCCGAAGCCGCAGTTGGGACTGAGCAATCGATGCCGTTTCGCGCCCTTCTTTTCGATATTGGTGACACACTCTGGCACTCGCAGGGGGCTCCGCCCGCGGAAGCATTTCGCCGCAAGGCCGCGGAGCGGGTATCTGCGCTGCTGAGTTGCCTGGGAATACAGGGCGCGGATCCGGGGCTCGTCGGACGGACAGCATGGGACGCACTGGAAGGTGCGATGCGCCGTGCACGGGCCACGGACCTGGTGGAGCCGGATTACGGCGAAGTGTGCCAGGCAGCGATGCGGGAACTCGGCATCGCACTTACACGCGAACAGGCGGCCAGGTTGCTCGAAGCGACTTACATCTCCGGGATCGAAGGCGGCAAGGCAGCCTACCCGGATGCGCGCGAGACGCTGATCGAACTGCGACGGCGCGGGTTCCGGCTCGGCATCGTGACGAACCGGGCGTTTGGGGGCGAACGCTTTCGAACTGACCTGCGAGAAGCCGGCCTCGACGTTGATTGGGACGTGATAGCCGTGTCGGTGGAGGTGGGATACCTGAAGCCGCACCCGGCACTCTTCGAAGCAGCGCTCGATCAGCTCGGGGCGGCGCCTGCCGAGGTTTTGATGGTGGGGAATTCGCTGGCAGAGGATGTCGCGGGGGCACAGGCGCTCGGGATGGCTGCCGCGTGGCGGAAGTCGCCGCCCGATGCGGAAGGAGTTGAGCCGGACTATACCTTCTGCGAGGTGGCCGAACTGCTGGCTCTGCCGGTGCTCGGAGGGAGCGCCGAGTGACGGAGCAACGCACCTGGGGTGGACGCTTCGAAGGTGACATGGACGCGCTCACGCGTGATTACACGGCCGGCATGGATCAATCACTGTATGAAGACGACATTGCCGGGTCGATCGCCCACGCGCGGATGTTGGGCAAGCAGCAGATCATCCCGCCAGGCGATGCAGACGCGATCATCGCCGGGCTTGCGGACGTACTGGAGGACTTTCGTGCGCGGCGCGTGACCTGGCGTCCGGAACTTGAGGACATCCACACGCACGTGGAAGTCTTGCTCCGCGAAAAGGTCGGCGAGGCGGCGGGGCGGCTGCACACGGCGCGCTCCCGGAACGACCAGGTGGCGCTGCTCAACCGGCTCGTGGTGCGGCGGGCGATTGACGATGCGGTGGATGCCGCGGGTGCACTCATCACGACGATCTGCGACCTGGCAGAGAAGTACGCGGCGGACGCGATGCCGGGATACACGCATGTGCAACGTGCACAGCCGATAACGCTCGGGCACCATCTGCTGGCTTACGGGGAGATGTTGCTGCGGGATCGCGACCGATTCCGCGACTGCCGCAAGCGCGTGAATATCATGCCGCTCGGGTCGGGGGCGCTCGCGGGCGCGCCGTACCCGCTCGACCGCGAATCGGTGGCGCGTGAGCTCGGGTTCGATGGGGTCTCGCGCAACAGCCTCGATGCGACGGCCGATCGCGACTTCGTGGCGGAGTTCCTGGCGGCGTGCGCTATCACGCAGATGCACGTCTCGCGGCTGGCGGAGGAGATCGTGCTCTGGGCGAGCGCTGAGTTCGGCTTCGTGAAGCTACCGGACGGGTTCGCCACGGGGTCGAGCATCATGCCACAGAAGAAGAACGCGGATGTCGCTGAACTCGCCCGCGGACGGACCGGCCGTGTGTATGGCGAGCTGATGAACATCCTCGTGACGCTCAAGGGTCTGCCAATGGCGTACAACCGTGACCTGCAGGAAGACAAGGCGGCTGTGCTCGGTGTGTTGCCGGTGATCGTGCCGACGCTGCAGATCGTCGCGGCGATGCTGCCGGCGTTGGAGTTCAACTTCGGGCGGATGCGTCAGGCATCGGGCGAGGGGTTCTCCCTCGCGACGGATGTTGCGGACTACCTCGTCAAGAAGGGCCTGCCATTCCGGGATGCGCACGGCATTGTGGGCGGGCTCGTGCGCGAATGCGAGGAGCGGCACTGCGAATTGAACCAGCTACCGTTCCATGTGTACCAGGAAGCCAGCCAGTTGTTCGAGCCGGACATTTTGGAAATTACGGTCGAAAGCGCTCTGGCGGCACGGGACGTGATCGGCGGGACGGCGCCCGAGCGAGTGCGGAAGGCGGCGGCGGAGTTGCGGGCGCTGGTGTGAGGGCAGCGGTCAGCCGTGTATCATTCGAGCATGGCCAGTGTGATCAATAAGCAAGAGGCGCATCGGGTGGTCGATGAGATGGCTGAGGACGCGACCTGGGAAGACTTGGCGTACCTCGCATACCTCCACGCGAAGCTCGAACGCGGTCGCCGGGAGCGCGACAGCGGCCGCGAAATACCTAATGATGAGGTGTTCCGCCGGCTCGGAATCCGAGATTGAAAATCGTTTGGCGCCCGGGAGCGGCCAACGATCTGGAAACGATTCTTCAGCGCCGACGGGCGTACTCAGATGCCTCCGCCGAGCGCCTGGGTAGTGCCATTAAACGGCACGTGAGCCTGCTCGAAGATCACGCGTACCTGGGGCGGGCTGTGCCAGAGGTAGAAGTCGAGCAGATACGTGAGATAGTAGAGAGCGGGTTTCGTATCTGGTATGAGGTGCGCACGGACAGCATCGAGATATTCGCGGTCGTGCACTCCAGGCAAGACTTCAGAGAACTTGCGAACTGGAACGACCCCGAGAATTGAGCGTTGCGCGCGGGCTGCCAGCGCACCGACGACCCCCACTCACTCCGTAATCAGCTTCACCAGATCCTTCGTGGCATCCGCAGCTTTGATCACGCGCGACTTCTCGTCGTCGGTCAGGGGCATTTCGAAGGTGCGCTGTATGCCGCCCTCGCCGAGCTGACAGATGGTGCCCGAAAACACGTCGCTGATGCCATATTCGCCGGTGTGCAGCGTTGAGCACGGGATGAGGCGGCGCTGGTCGAGCAGGATCGCCTCGGCCATGGCGGCTGTCGAGGCAGACGGCCCGAAGTAGGCGCTGCCGGTCTTGTAGAGCTCGCCAATTTCGGCGCCGCCGCGCATGGTGCGTGCGACGAGCGCTGCGACTTTGTCGGGGGGGAGCAGGTCAGTCAGCGGGACGCCGCCGATGCGGGTCTGTGAGACGACCGGGACCATCGTGGTATCGGTGTGGCCGCCGATGACGTAGCCGTGTACATCCTTGACCGAGACGCCGAGTGCATCGGCGACGAAGTAGCGGTAGCGGGCGCTATCGAGGGCGCCGCCCTGGCCGATGATGCGTTCTCGCGGGAACCCACTGGCCTTGAGCGCGACGTGGCACATCGCGTCCATAGGGTTCGCGAAGATGATGATGGGCGCGTTTGGCGAGCGCTTCGCGGCGTCCGTGATTTTCGCGCGGATGATGGCTGCGTTGCCATTGAGGAGGTCTTCGCGGCTCATCCCGGGCTTTCGGGGCGCGCCCGCGGTGCAGATGATGAGGTCGGAGTTTTCGGTTTCGTCCCAGCCATCGGTAGCCGTGATGCGGCTGCTGACGCCGAGCCAAGGCGCGGCCTGGCCCTCATCGAGCGCCTTGCCGTGGTGCATTGTGCCGGCGAACTGGGGGTCATCCTGGAGGACGACATCGGCGATATCGCGTTCGACGATGCGCTGGGCCATCGCGCCGCCAGTCATGCCGGCGCCGATGATCGTGACCTTTTTGCGGGCCATAAGGGACTCCTTGGGGAAAGACTTCGGGTATCGGGAGACTACCACGCAGCGGGCTTAGCGTCGGGTCACGAGGTGATCCCGCATGGTAGAATTGCGGCATGACGAAGTTGCTGGAGCAGGCGTTCGAAGAGGCGCGCAAGTTGCCAGATGCGGATCAGGACGCGATGGCCATATGGCTGATCGCTGAAATCAACGGGCGCAACCATGAGGACGAGGACGATTTCGATCGGCTGATCGCGAGCCGGCCAGATGTGCTCAATCGGCTTGCGGCCGAAGCGCTCGCAGATCGACGAGCCGGGCGCACGGAACCGCTGGATCCCGACCGTCTGTGAAGTCGAACACGAGCCCGGCGTTCCGGAAACGGTTTAGAGCGTTGCCCGCGACCGTTCAGCGCCAAGCACGCGAGGCCTATCGGCTATTCGAGACCAACCCAAGGCACTCCAGCTTGAAGTTTAGACAGGTACTGCCAGGCATATGCTCAGCCAGGGTAGGTATCGCGTACCGCGTGATCGGCGTCTACACAGATGGCGAAATAACCTGGTTCTGGATCGGGCCGCACGCGGATTACGATCAGCTCCTTCGCCAGCTATAGAGGACGAAGGGCGTGGGAAGCATCCCACGCCCTGCGTGATTCGAACTGCTGACGGGCTCGCCTTAGCGGGTGAGCCA
>Ga0105240_10014600_pt1 | contig 10716 bp, 8 predicted proteins | sample KBSC54metaG_FD_80426 | JGI IMG/M metagenome (GOLD analysis project Ga0105240, IMG submission 80426) | Corn rhizosphere microbial communities from Kellogg Biological Station, Michigan, USA - KBS C5-4 metaG | ecosystem: Host-associated > Plants > Roots > Rhizosphere > Soil | place: Michigan, USA...
CGGATTTTTAGCCGCAATTAATGCCTGGTTGTTCTGGATCCATTTAGTCAGGAATTTGTCGTCGGTTTCGTCGGTAATCAGTTTACCTAAAGCCGGACCTACAACTTGCTGGTCAAGTTTGTGGCAGGCGGTACATTTGGCCTTAAACAGGGCCTCGCCCTTTACGGCATCCCCCTGTGCATAGGCATAGGTGCCCACAAAAGCAAAACAGGCAATCAGTAAAACCGACCGTGAGAATTGTTTAAAAATCAATGAGAAACTCCTCATAAAGCGTATTTATACTAAATAATTTTTTTGTTAATGATTGATATTCACAGAGAAATGTATGTATAACCCGAAATTTTCAAGCACAAAAGTAAAATTTATTACAGTATCAGTGACAAATAAATGACACCAATATCTAATTTATAATAATTCTAAATAAGTTTTTATTGCGCTTAAAACCGGTTAAAATGCCTAATTATAGTGTCTGTTTTACAGTATCACTTAAGAACTTATTACTCAAAAACTTACACTGGTTTGGTAAATGTAAAACAAATTTTGCCGGATTACGTTAGGCCATCCACTCTTTGTAATTGTTGTCGGCGAATATCGTTGTTAAGTGCCACGGTTCACCAGTATCCGCTAAAATTTAAAAACTGTTACCCGGCCCGGCTGCGCTGTACCTGTAGCTAACCGGCATGCGCCCTCACTACACTGATAGCCAGTTATCTAATAACCTATACACAACGATTATTCTTCGTTCATTTGGGTCACCTTATGCCATCCCCCGGTATCAATAAGTACCAAAAAACAAACAAACTAATTTTTTATTATGAAAACAAAACATGTAATCCCGCTACTTGCGGGGCTGGGGCTTTTCTGTGCCTGCAAGGGCAAAATGGACTCGAAAAGTGATGCTGCCGACAGCGCTACAAGTGCGAATGTAGTAGTTCAAAAATCTGCCACAGGCGACAGTACCACAGATGAAAAAGTAGTCCTGCACAGATCCTCGACACCCGACAGTGCCGTAATCAAAAAAGTACCGGTACACAAATCGCACAAAACCGACACCGCGCAGCCAGTCCGCCGGTTGGTACAAAAAGCCGACATCCACTTTAAAGTTAAAAGCGTACAGCAAACCGCCGAACAGGTGGCGGCGCTCACGGCCGACTTAAAAGGCACCATTGTTCATCAAACCATCAATTCAACGCCCCAAAGCCAGCAGGATTTTAAACGCAGCGACGACTCCATTATGCGGGTTACTGTCACCAGGCCCACTGCCGAGATGACCGTAAAAATTCCACCGGCTTACCTCGAGGTTTTCCTGCTACAGGTGGCCCGGCTGGGTATCCATATCGACAGCAGCCACATGAACATGAATGATAAAACCCTCGATTATCTTTCAACCCAGCTTAAGCTAAAGAACGAAGCTGAATTAACTTCAACCGAAGAACAAAAGCCGGCAGCAGCTAAGAGCCCCCGCGACATTATGGAATTAAAAAACCGGATGGTTGATCACCAGATAGATAACCGCCGCATTGCCGACTCGGCCAAAACGGGTGTTATTGCGCTCAGCTTTTATGAGAATGATGTGGTTAGCCGCGAAATTTTGGCAAGCAATAATCCATCATCATACAACGAGCCGGCGACAAAGCGCATCGGCACATCAATAAAAGAAGGCTGGGATGTTTTCGTGGACCTAATTGCCCTGTTAATTAAAGCATGGGTGCTGGTACCGTTGGGACTGATAACCTGGGTGCTGGTTAAAAGAATAAATAAAAAGCAGGCAATTGTCAACGTTAAAACAAATACGGAGTTATGAAAGCAAAAATAATATTAGTGCTGATAGCAGGTGCTGTCCTGCTGGCAGCATGTAAGGGGAAACCGGGTTCTGAAGAGTTTGCTACTAATGCAGATACTACCGTCTCGTTACGTAGTGTTGTAAATAACGAAAAAATGGAAACCAAACTGGTAAAAACTGCCGACATGCGTTTTAAAGTAAAAGATGTGCAGCAAACCAGCGAAAAAATCACCACCATCACCACCAATTATCGCGGCATGGTAATGCACCACGAGGTAGAATCGTCAGGTATGCGCAGCGTAGACATCAAAAAAAGCGAGGATTCAATCATCCGTGTAACATCATTCAGTACTACTGCCGATATCACCGTAAAAATACCATCCGAAAAACTAGAGGACTTTATGAACGAGGTTGCGCACATGGGTGTAGTATTAAATGTACGCAGGATGGATATCTCGGATAAATCATTGGAGTATATGGCCGCCAGGCTGAAACTTAAAAACCGCAACGATTTAATCAGCCAGCAGAAGGCAGGCAAGGTGATTATAAAGAGCCCAACCAATGTTTTGGCTTTAAAGGACGATATGGTCGACCAGCAAATTGGCAACCAACAAATTGACGACGAAGTAAAAAACAGCATTGTCAGCCTTAGTTTTTACCAAAGCAATACCATATACAAAGAAACCATTGCTAATGACGACCCGTCGGACTATAACCTGCCATTTTTTAAACGGATGGCCGGCAGCATTGAAAATGGGTGGGCTATTTTTGAAAATGTGGTGTTGGGATTGGCCAACCTTTGGGTATTTGTTATAGCAGGGATAACGGTGTGGATGATAATAAGGCACTACCGCAATAAAAGGCCAATTGTGGTAATTAAACCATAGCAATTATTAAAGGAGTGGACTATCATAACCCTGTTCACTCCTTTTTTAAAAATATTTTCACTTTACAAAAACCATTCACAAAGCATGTTGTTATTTATTTGCTAAACCCAAATTCCGTAACATGCAACCCAAAGCAATAACCCCCGCTGGCCTCAACCACATGATAAATGTGAGCGAAGACGATGAGCTTCAATTCTGGGCCAAAAAATTCGGCATTACACCTGAAAAGTTGAAATCGGCAGTAAGGGCAGTTGGCTCGTCTGTTGATGCGATAAGCAAGTACCTTCGTAGTAAACTGAACTAAGGCTTTTTGGATTGATAGGATTGTAGGATGCTGCCACGAGTTTTACGCAGTGTTACCCTTGGTATGGCATTTGGGAAGCTTCCTGAGATGTTATTTTAGTCATCTAACCTTTTTAAAAACCATCCCCATCCGGCATTGTTAAATAATGATATTGATAATATAATATATCGTTATGAGCCTGGAAAAATATGTCGGGAAGCGCGACTTCACAAAAACGGCCGAGCCAAAAGCGGGTAAAAGCCAGGCGAAGGATGCGCTGACCTTTGTAATACAAAAACACGACGCCTCGCGCCTGCATTATGATTTCAGGCTTGAGATGGATGGCGTGCTGAAAAGCTGGGCGGTACCCAAAGGCCCCTCAACAGATCCGAAAACCAAACGCCTTGCCATGATGGTGGAGGATCACCCTTATGATTACCGCAAATTTGAAGGTATCATCCCCGAGGGTCAGTATGGCGGCGGCACCGTTATTGTGTGGGATGAGGGCACCTACGAACCTATCGAAGAAATAAAAGGGAAAAAAGCCCAGGAGAAAGAGTTATTAAAGGAACTGAAAGCTGGCTCTCTGAAAATAAAGCTGCACGGCACCAAGCTCCGCGGCGAATATGCGCTGGTAAAAACCCACGGTATGGGCGAAAACGGATGGCTGCTGATAAAACATAACGACGACTATGCCTCAAAAAAAGACATTACCAAATTGGATGAATCTGTTTTATCCGGCAAAACTATTGCCCAGGTGGAGAAAACCAGCGAAAAGGTTTGGCAGCACGGCCACGAAGAGAATGTAGAAAAGGAAAAATCAAAAAGTAAAAAAAAAAGCCCGCCGAAACCAGCTGAAGAGGTGGTGGGTGACGACGCCAATGTTCCGGTGGGGGATACGGCTGGGACCGATGTTGTGGCGCTTATAAAGTCCGCACTGAAAGCAGCTATTCCAAAAAATGTGAAGCCGATGAAGGCGACCCTTGTCGATGAACCTTTTGATGACCCCGACTGGCTGTACGAGGTAAAATGGGACGGCTACCGCGCTGTGGCATTTATAAATAAGGGCGATGTACAGCTGGTATCGCGCAATAACCTGTCTTTCGACAAATTTTATCCTATCGTTGCAGCTTTAAAAAAGTGGAAAATAAACGCGGTGATCGACGGCGAGGTATTGGTGCTGAATGATAAAGGCATCTCAAACTTTGGCGCGTTGCAAAACTGGCGCAGCGAGGCTGACGGACAACTCGTTTATTATGTGTTCGATATACTTTGGTACGAAGGCAAAAACCTGATGGGCCTGCCCCTGCGCGACCGCCTTGCAATTTTAAAAGATATTTTACCGACCGATAACGACAGCATCCGCCAAAGCAAAGTTTTCGAGGCAAACGGCGTTGAGTTTTTTAATGCAGCAGAGCGGATTGGGCTGGAAGGCATCATCGCCAAAAAAGCCAGTAGTGTTTATACTTCTGATTTGCGTTCCCGCGAATGGTTAAAAATCAAGGTGCACCGGCGGCAGGAAGTGGTGATTGCCGGATTTACAAAAAACGAAGGCACCAGCAAACCGTTTAGTGCGCTGGCGCTTGGTGTTTATGATAACGGCACACTGCGTTATGTTGGCAAAGTTGGCACGGGCTTTAACGATAAAATGCAAAAGGAAATGATGGCGCAGTTTAAGCCATTGATTATCGACAAAAGCCCGTTTGAAGTAGAGCCTGATGTGGATAAGCCATCGCGCTTCAGGCCGCAACGCCTGGGAGCAAAACCCACCTGGCTGAAGCCCGAACTGGTTAGTGAGGTTGCATTTGCCGAAGTAACCGGCGATGGCGTTTTCCGGCAGGCATCTTTTAAAGGGATGCGCACTGATAAGAAAGCCAAAGACGTAATTTTGGAAACACCGAAGCATACAACCGAAACAGTAGACGAAGTGGAGAACAAAGATACCCGCGGCCATAGCGAGGCTATTGAACCGCCAAAAGAAAAAGGACGCAAAACCTTATTGAACCCGACAGATGAAACCCAGGTGCGCAAAATTTGCGGCCACGATATAAGGTTCACCCATTTAAGCAAGGTTTACTGGCCAGAGGACAATGTAACCAAGCGTGATATGTTTAATTATTACTACCAGGTGGCCGAGTATATTTTGCCTTATTTAAAAGACCGGCCGATGTCGCTCAACCGTTTTCCTGACGGCATACACGGGCCAAGTTTTTATCAGAAAGATGTAAAAGGCAAAGCCCCCGACTGGATAACCAAAACATTCCCTTATACCAACGGCGAGGGCGAGCATAAGGAATATCTTGTAGGCAGTGATGAAGCAGTGCTGTTATGGATGGCATCGTTGGGTTGTATTGAAATGAACCCGTGGTTTAGCCGGGTACAGTCGCCGGACAACCCGGACTATTGCGTGATTGACCTCGATCCGGATAAAAACACCTTCGACCAGGTGGTTGAGGCGGCCCTGGAAGTGAAAAAGGTTTTGGATGCTGTAGATGTGCCGTCATTCTGTAAAACATCCGGTTCAACGGGTATGCATATATATATACCGCTGGGCGCAAAATATGATTACGACCAGTCGCAGCTATTTGCACGCATCATTGTAGATATTGTACACAAACAAATTCCCGACTACACCAGTCTTGAACGGATGGTTGCTAATCGTAAAGGCAAAATGTATCTCGACTTTTTGCAGAACCGTCCGGGCGCAACCATTGCCGGGCCATACTCGCTGCGACCAAAACCAGGTGCAACAGTATCCATGCCGCTGGCATGGGACGAAGTAAAACCCGGCCTCACCATGAAAGATTTCACCATTTTTAATTCCATCGACCGGCTAAAAGAAACCGGGGACCTGTTTAAGGGTGTGCTTGAAAAAGGGATTGATTTGGAAAAGGTTATAAAAAAAGCACAAAGCACTTTTAATGTTTAATGCTGTATATTAGCGTTAACTTGAATAAATGAAAAGTCGACGGCTCAAGATATTAGGCGTTTATTTAATGGCTATTAATATCATTTGCTTTTTCATTATCGTGGTCAAACAGCAAATAAATACGATTGATGACCACGCCTTTATCATTTGGATTTATTTTTTGATTTTGAGCTCCGCCGGTTGCATTTTTTTATTTGTTCAACCCTGGAATAAAAAATCTTAACTTTCTTTTCACGATTTGTTATGCGATCACAGTGGGTAGTGAAAACAATATAACGTCATCCGTAGTAGCAGCAATGGAGTATGACGAGTCGTTGTCCACGCTGCGGATCACCTACGTATCGGGCAAAGTGTATGATTATAAAAACGTACCGCCCGAAGTTTATGAAGAAATGAAAGAGGCGGAATCAAAAGGTACATTTTTAAATTACCGGATAAAGGGTAAATACCGGTATAAAAGGGTGAAGTAATATCAGCGTTAAATTAAATTACAAAATCAGCTTAACTTTTTCATCAAAGCAATTATATTTGCGCCAAATTAAATACAAAACAAAATGAGCTCAGTAGAAAACGCAAACGCAGAAGGTCACTATAAATTAATGGTATTGGCAATAGCTATAGGTCTGTTAGGTGTTTACCTGCGTTTCGCTGATTTTCATTACAATAATATTGCATCCAATATCATCCTGATTATCGGTGTCCTAATTGCGCTGAGATCGGTATTTGCGATATTGAAATAATCTTAAGTCTATAGTCTTTAGCCCGAAGTCTTTAGTCCGCGTTGACTTAAGACTTTAGACTCCCGACTTGGGACTCCCTTACTTTCCTTTATATTTCGATTCATTCAAAATTAGCTGTGCATCATTATTCGCCATTAGTGCGGCTAATGTCACCTCGGGATGTTTCTCCATGTATTGCCTTACAATTTGCCAGCCTGTCCAGATACCGAGCTTTGGCGCCGATTCATTTTTCTCGCCCAGTCCGGGGGTAAAAGGCGCCTGGGTTAAGTATTTCTGAATTTTAGGATAATCGGCCTCATACAACAAATTTTCATTAAGTATGTAGGCCCATATTTTATCTTTAAACTGCTCGCACCATTTTATTTGCGCGGTGGTGTAGCCAATTTTGGTACTGTCGCCTGCATCGGGCAGCACCTGGTCCATAAAGTACATGATCTTGCCGTTATAAATCATTTTCGATAACAGCGTTTTACTGCTGTCGCTTTCGGGGAACATATCTTCGCGGGCTATGCCTTCAACCACACGCGGCACAATGTTTTCCTTATTAAAAAACTGCGAAAGGTAGTGCGGGTAAGCATTGGTCAGCGACGGGTAAAACCGCGAGTTGCCGCCCAAAAACAAATCGAGCCCAACACCAAAATAGTTATTGCCAATAACAACCTGCGCCTCGAAACCCGAATAGTAGGAATAAACTTTGGGCAGATGTTTTTTAGGGAAGTAATATATTATACGCCTGAAGGCATCGGTCAGTTCCTCGTTTTGTTTATCAAGCCCTTCTTTAAATACGGAGTCAATATCGTGCTTTAAATCGTTGTACGCCTGGTTGGCAAATACCTTGCGCAGCAGCTCAAAATAGGCGGTATCCCGTGTATTTAGCCGGGGTTCCTGCAATATCAGGCAAATAAAATCGTGGTAAAACACGCCGTATTTGCGTTGCAGGTAGGCAGCCTGGGCCCCCATAGGTTTTGTACGCATGGCGTCAAATTCCTGGTCGAAGCGCTCAATTTTAACATCAAGTGGTATATTGCTCACGTCAACTTTTTTATGACGGTTACAGGCGCTGATGACTACCACAAGCAAAACAAGCAAATAAAAAGGCTTTTTGAGGTTTAAAACAATCATTGTTTGGGCTTTGAGCAAAAATAATTTTTATTTGCATTTAAATATGCAAACGGCCGAATTAAAGCGTTTGTTACCTATCTAACCAACAATAATTTATAATGAAGATCGCTTTAGCTCAGCTTAATTACCACGTAGGGAACTTTGAATCGAACACGGCCAAAATAATTGAGCATATCAAAAAGGCCCGCAACAACGGTGCCGACCTGGTTGTATTCGCAGAGCTATGCGTTTGTGGCTACCCTTCGCGCGATTTTTTGGAGTTTGATGAGTTTATCGGCCTGTGCGAAACATCGGCGCAGGAAATTGCAAAAGAATGCCATGGCATTGCCTGTATTATTGGCTTGCCTACGCCTAATCATCGCACTGAGGGGAAGGATTTAAATAACTCGGCTTATTTTATTGAGGAAGGCAAAGTAAAGGCCATTGCTAACAAGGCGCTGTTGCCCAACTATGATATTTTTGACGAATACCGCTATTTTGAACCTGCTACCGAATTTAGCTGCATCGACTTTAAAGGGCATCGTATTGCTTTGACTATTTGCGAGGATTTATGGAACACCATTGAAAACCCGCTGTATGTTACCCGGCCGATGGATATTTTGATGCAGCAAAACCCGGATGTGATGATAAATATTGCCGCATCCCCGTTTGCCTACAACCACGATGAAGAGCGGATTGCAATTTTGACTGACAATGCCGAGCGTTACAAACTGCCACTATTATACGTGAACCACGTTGGCGCCCAAACTGAGTTAATTTTCGACGGAGGCTCGTTAGTATTTGATAATACCGGCAAATTAATTGATGAGCTGCCGTATTTTGAAGAAACCCTTGCCTATTACACGCTGGGCGACAATGGAACCTTGACTTACGACCACCCAACCACGCGGAAAGCTGAGCGCGAAAGCGACATTGAGCAGATACACCGGGGCCTGATTTTGGGCATCCGCGATTATTTTTATAAATCTGGATTTAAACAGGCTATTCTGGGCTTGTCCGGAGGGATTGACTCTGCCGTGGTTTGTGCATTAGCTGCCGAAGCATTGGGACCCAAGAATGTAATGGCGGTATTGCTCCCCTCCCATTTCTCGAGCGACCACTCTATTAAAGATGCCGAAGATTTGGTAAACAACCTGGGCTGCCTGAGCGAAACTATTGCTATTGCAAATGTAACCGACGCTTTTGAAGCAGCATTAAGTCCACAGTTTAAGGGCCTGCCGTTTAATATTGCCGAGGAAAATATCCAGTCGCGCAGCCGTGCGGTGCTGTTGATGGCGATGTGTAATAAGTTTGGCTATATCCTGCTTAATACATCAAACAAGAGCGAGGCAGCTGTTGGCTACGGAACTTTATATGGCGATATGTGCGGCGGTATTTCGGTAATTGGAGATGTATACAAAACGCAGGTTTTTGAACTTGCAAGGCATATCAATAAAGACAAGGAAATCATCCCCATAAATTCCATTATCAAACCGCCATCAGCCGAATTGCGACCCGATCAAAAGGATACCGATTCTCTGCCTGAATATGATATACTGGATAAGATACTCCAGGTTTACGTAGAGGACAGGCGCTCATCTGCCGAAATTATCAGGATGGGATATGACGAGCATACCGTTCGCCGGGTTATACGATTGGTAAACCTCGCCGAGCATAAACGCTACCAAACCCCACCTATTTTAAGGGTATCGCCTAAAGCATTTGGTATGGGCAGAAGGATGCCGATAGTTGGGAAGTATTTGACGTAGGGGGTTCATAGTTGATCCCGCACGTGAGGGATAGTTCATGGCCGAAGCGAACAAATAATAGCTTGTCACACTATCACAACCTATCACACTGTGACAGGTGTGACAAAGCAAAAAAAATGTCATTTCGGACGCAGTGAAAAAACTTCTGTACCTTGCCTTTCCAAGTGCTTAGCATGCACACAAGTTTTCTCCTCGTACCTCGTCGAAATGACATAGTTATTTAGTTGATAGCGTTTGAAAATTCAAAATTAACCTGTCACACATATCACATCCATAACACCGTGACAGTGTGACAAAACTAATTTATCAATTGACAATTATTAAATTCTTTCAGTTCTTGAGAGATTGCTGCACAAGCTGCTAACAACTGTCACAGCTTGTCACGTTATCACGGTTGTCTAACGTGTGACAACGTGACAACACTAATTTATTAATTGGTTTTTTTTAAATATATCAATGATATATACTATATAAATTATATATTTAATAATTTACTATTAAAGAATAAAGTAATATTTATCTACTTCAAAGTCACTGAGAAAAACCAAACAACAAGCTGTCACACTATCACAACCCATAACACTGTGACAACGTGACAAGCTGTGACAGAAGCATTCCATAGGTATCCGTATTTATAAGCAACAGGCAATCAACACTGCTATCATTCAAATTGATTTGTCACAACGTGTCACGCTATCACAATCTGTCATACTGTGACGGTGTGACAACAAGACTTACATTTTTCTCATTTTTTCCTATCTTACCACCTTATCACATCGCTATGCTAAAAAACCACATCAAAACCTCGTTCAGGTATTTTATCAGCCATAAAGCATTTTCTGCTATTAATATCATTGGCCTCAGCACCGGCATCTGTGTTTGTTTTTTTGCCTTGCTGTATGTGCAGTTTGAATTAAGCCGCGATACTTATAATACACAAGCCGATAACATTTACCGCCTGGTTACCGATGTAAAAACACCCGTAGGTATCAATTACGAAAGCACACCAGGCCCGATGGCGGCTGCAGTACAGGCCACCTTCCCCGAGGTAAAAATTGCTACGCGTGTTTTTATGGACGATATGATACTGCAGAGCAACCCCAACAACGCTGGCAAGGAAGAGGTTGCTTATGTAGATGATTCTATATTCAAAGTTTTTAGCTGGTCGTTGCTGCGTGGCGATGCCAAACATTTGTTTGATGCCCCCTGCAATGTAGTGCTTAC
>Ga0105240_10014603_pt1 | contig 10715 bp, 12 predicted proteins | sample KBSC54metaG_FD_80426 | JGI IMG/M metagenome (GOLD analysis project Ga0105240, IMG submission 80426) | Corn rhizosphere microbial communities from Kellogg Biological Station, Michigan, USA - KBS C5-4 metaG | ecosystem: Host-associated > Plants > Roots > Rhizosphere > Soil | place: Michigan, USA...
AGCGCGAGGTTCATCATGTCCTCGTCGCTGGTGCCCGGATGCGCCGCGATGAAATACGGAACCAGGTACTGCTTCTTGCCTGCTTGCGCCGAGAACTGGTCGAACAGCGCCTTGAACTTGTCGTAGCTGCCGATGCCGGGCTTCATCATCCTGGCGAGCGGCCCTTCCTGGGTGTGCTCGGGCGCGATCTTCAGGTAACCGCCGACATGATGCTGCACCAGTTCCTTCACGTACTCCGGCGACTGGACGGCGAGGTCGTAGCGCAGTCCCGAGCCGATCAGGATCTTCTTGACGCCTTTGACGGCGCGGGCCCGGCGATACATGTGGATGAGCGCGGAATGATCCGTGTTGAGGTTCTGGCAGATGCCCGGATACACGCAGCTCGGTTTGCGGCAAGCCGACTCGATCTCGGGCGACTTGCAGCCGATGCGGTACATGTTGGCCGTCGGCCCGCCCAGGTCGGAGATGACGCCCGTGAAGCCCGTCACCTTGTCCCGGATCTCCTCGATCTCGCGGATCACGGAGTCTTCACTGCGGCTCTGGATGATGCGGCCCTCGTGCTCGGTGATCGAGCAGAAGGTGCAGCCGCCGAAGCAGCCGCGCATGATATTCACCGAAAACCGGATCATTTCCCACGCGGGGATCTTGGTCGTCCCGTCGTGCCTGCCGTTCTCGTCGGCGTAGCTGGGATGGGGACCGCGCGCATAAGGCAGCCCGAACACGTGGTCCATCTCGGCGGTGGTCAGCGGGATCGGCGGCGGCGTCAGCCACACGTCGCGATCGCCGTGTGCCTGCACCAGCGCACGCGCGTTGCCGGGATTGGTTTCCAGGTGCAGCACGCGACTGGCGTGCGCGTACAGCACCGGATCGCTCTTCACCTGTTCGTACGACGGCAAACGGATCACCGTGCGGTCGCGCGGCGGCAGCTTGAATTTCTGCTTCAAGGATGGATTGGGAACGAAGGTCAAGGGCTGGATCGCGGGGTTCGCATCCGGCGCAGCACCGCCCTCTTCCTTCACGCACGAAGTGCCTTGCGCCGCGGCCTGCTCCGACGTGGTCTGGTACGGATTGATGTGCTCTTCCACGCGCCCCGGCGCATCGACATTCGTCGAATCAATCTCGAACCAGCCTTCGGGCGTGGTGCGCTGGATGAACGCCGTGCCGCGCACGTCGCTGATCTCCTGCACCGGCTCCTTCGCGGCCAGCCGATGCGCGATCTCCACGATGGCGCGCTCCGCGTTGCCATACAGCAGGATGTCGCACTTGGCATCGACCAGGATCGAGCGGCGCACCTTGTCCGACCAGTAGTCGTAATGCGCGATGCGGCGCAGGCTGCCTTCGATCCCGCCGAGGACGATGGGTGCGTCCTTGAACGCCTCGCGGCAGCGCTGGCTGTAAACGATCGCCGCCCGGTCCGGCCGTTTGCCTCCAAGGTCGCCGGGCGTGTACGCGTCATCGCTGCGAATCTTGCGGTCCGCGGTGTAGCGGTTGATCATCGAATCCATGTTGCCGGCCGTGACGCCGAAGAACAGGTTCGGTTTGCCCAGCGCCTTGAAAGCGTCCGCGCTTTGCCAATCGGGCTGCGCGATGATGCCGACGCGAAAGCCCTGGGCTTCCAGCACGCGGCCGATCACCGCCATCCCGAAGCTCGGGTGATCGACGTAGGCGTCGCCCGTGACGATGATGATGTCGCAGCTGTCCCAGCCCAGCTGGTCCATCTCGGCGCGGCTCATCGGCAGGAACGGGGCTGCACCGAAGCGAGCCGCCCAGTGCTTGCGATAGCTGGTGAGCGGCTTGGCGGCGCGCGTGAAAAAGGAAACGTCGACGGGGGCGTTCATGGAGGGATTGTGGACGCGCAAAGCGACGGCCAACCCTCCATTTTAGGGTTCAGGCACCCGCGGGCCACCCCGCAGGGGTATTGCCGCCGCTCAGTATTGAGGACGCAGCCGCGGATCGACGGAACTGGAGCCGCCTTGGTTCAGTTCCTGCTGGGTCTCGCGGGCCGCTCGCGAATTCGGCGCTGCTGACGGGGGCGGGGTCTCGGCGCGCGGGCGGACTTCGCCGGGCCGCGTGCCATAGTCGCGTCGAGACCGGATGGCGTCGTCGCGGCGCTCGCCGCCACGCTCGATGAAACCTGGCCGCCCCGGCGGGACGTAACGCGGCGCAGGCTGCGCAAAGCGACGGCCTTCCCAGCGGCCGCGGTCGCGGTAGAACGGGCGATCGCGGTAATGATTGCCCCAGTAATCGTCCAGGACGAAGCCCAGCGCAGCGATGCCGAGCACGGCACCGATGCTGCTCAACGGAACATAAGAGTTGCGGTAGTAGTAGTTGATGTTGCCCGCGGCCATCCAGCCTCGGCTCTGGCCCGCAATCACGTCGCACCAGGTGTATTCCGGCAGGCAGCCTTGCACGGCCAGCGGAAAACCGGCTGGCAGGACCGCGACGACCGGATAGTCGGTTGCCGGGCCGGCGCGCAGGTTGGTGCCTCTGGCGGTCACCGCTGATTGCGGCTGAGCCCTGACGACTGCGCTGGTCGCCAGGAGTGCCAATGCGACGGTAGCCGCCGCGAGTTGTTTGATCTTCATGGTGGCGCCTTTGATGGGCTGAAGGCCCTCGAATCAATTTATCACTTCAGGCCGAACAACGGTTGATGCCGGTCAGGCGACGACCTCGGCCGCGCACGCAAACCCACTTTTACCTGCCTTTACTCGCCCGCAACCTCGGCGGCGCACTGCGCCTGGACGTTGGCGATCAGCGGCAGCACATCCGCCGCGCTTTCGTAGCGGGCCATCAGTGAGAGGCAGACCATGGAAAGGAAGAGCTGCGCCCGTTGCTCGCCCACACTCGCGAGCGCTTCGCACAGCGCGCTGTAGCTGCGGTCCAGGTCGTCATCGGTCATGGGGCGAATCCTCTTTTCTTGAATGCAGCGAGCAAGGGCCCGGGGTCCAGGCCGCGCCAGCGGCCCATGACGTAGCCATCGGGCCGCACCAAAACCAGTCCGTACGCCTGCGCAGCCGGCAAGCCGTAACGCTCGCGTGCCTGTCCGAGGCTATCAGCCTGAGGAGGAATGTCCAGCACCGCTATGCCATGCCCTGCCAATTCCGTCACGGCTTGCGGCAAGGCGCCATCCCCGAAGACCAGGCACACGAATTCCTTGCCGAAGCACTGGCTCAGGTGAAAGCTGCCACGCGTGCCTTCGAGCAAGGCTTCCGGCGCCGGCAGCCCCGGCTGGGCGAGCGCGTTCACCCACTCGCCGTGCTGGGTCTCGTTCAGCGGTGAGCCCTCGTATTCGATCGGCGCAGTCTGGCGTGGATTGATCAACGAGCGCACTGTCTCGTCGGAGACCGCCAGGCGCAGCGTCGCTTCGCGCATCAGCTTGAAAGCGAAATTGGGGGGCGCCATGAATTCGGTGCTCTTCGCGCCATACGCGATGTTCTCGCGCGCCGCGTGCAGCCGCTCGGTCGAATAGGTGTCCAGCAATGCGTCCGGCGCTTCGCCGTCGATCACGCTGGCGAGTTTCCACGCCAGGTTGCCGGCGTCGTCGAGTCCCGAGTTGAGTCCTCGCACACCGAAGATCGGCACCAGATGCGCGGCGTCGCCGGCGAAGAACACGCGGCCATGCCGATAGTCGGCCAGCGTCAGGCACTTGGCGTTGTAGATCGAGATCCACTGCGCTGCCCACGGCGCGTCCTCGCCGATCATCGCGAGGTGGCTGCGCACACGAGGCAGCACGTTCTCCGGTTTCACCGCCTGCGCCGGATCTTCGTCGTCGCGGATCTGGTAGTCGATGCGCCACACGTCGCCGGGCTGGCGATGCATGAGGATGGTCGAGCCGGGATTGGAGGGCGGGTCGAACCAAGCGAGCCGCTCCACCGGCCGACGCGTTTTCTGCACGATGTCCACGATGACGTAGCGGCCCTCGTATTGCGTGCCTTCCAGCTGTAAGCCGAGCAGCTCTCGCACCGTGCTTCGGCCTCCGTCGCATGCGACGACATGATCCGCCTGCACAGTGGCGCGGCCTTGCGGCAGTTCCACCTCCACATCGGCCGACTCGCCGTTCTGGCGCAGGCCTGTCACGCGGGTGCTCCAGCAGACCTGCGCCAAGCCGTCGGCGTGCAGCAGGGCTTCGTGCGCGAACTGCTCCACGTAAAACTGCTGGATGTTGATCATCGGCGCGAAGCGCTGCGTGGCTTCGCTGGGCATCTCGAAGCGCAGCACCTCGGTGTCGCGCCAGTAACTGCGCCCGCCGGTCCAGGGCAGGCCGGTGGCCACGAGCGGCTTGTCGGCGCCGGCCCATCCGAGGATTTCCTGCGAGCGGCGCGAAACGCAGATGGCGCGGCTGCCCGTGCAGTAGCCCGGGTCGGCTTCGATCACCACGCTGGCGATGCCGTGGCGCGCGAGCAAGGCGGCGAGCGTGAGCCCGACCGGCCCGCCGCCGGCGATGAGCACCGGCACGCGCGCCGGTGGAAAGTCGTGAGGAAAACGCTGGGTCACGGGCGATCAGTGTGCAAGCCACTATATCGCCCGCACGCGCGCCGCATCAGGCGCGCGCTGTTTGGGAAGTCACATCTTTGTCAGCTGGCCGCGAATCTCCCCACCGGGATTGGCCGCGGTGTGGATGTTCACGTAGGTCTGGCCAGAGGCAATCGCCGCGGCTTGCGCGGGTGTGACCGTCGCCTGACCCTGGAACGTCGAACTGGCGACGCTGGGGAATGGAACCATCACGCCCGCATTTGCGCCCGGCGCCGCCGGTCCATGGATGTGACCGGCAGTGGCGGGTCCGGACAAGCCGCTGTACGACACTTTCCAGCTGACGGTGTTGTTGGCGGTGTTGAGTTCCACGTCGGCCTCGCCCTTGCCGGCGCCGCCTTTGGGCGGAACTTCCTGGCTTCCACTCAACGCGGCGTGGAGGTGAGTCGTGTTGGATGCCTGCATGTGGCCGCACCCGGCCAGCCCCAGTGCCAGCAAGCCGGCAGCTACGGTGGTTCGCAACATTGTTTGACGAGTCATCATGGCGGTTCTCCTTGTTGGCCAATCGGACCGCCATTCTGGCCGCGCGCCGCGCGTCGCATCGGTAGGACATACCCCGAGCGCCAGCTCTGGAATAAAACGCAAGGAAGCTCACTTGCGCGGCAGTTTGCCGCGCGCAGCGTCGAGCTCCCACGGACTGGCTTCGACATTGGGGCCGTCCGGATAAGACTCGGGGCCTTTCGAAATGCCGGGCTTCGCCTTCGCGCCAGGAACACCCGCGGGCACGTCAGGAGCGGCCTCATCGATGAGGTCGTTTCCGGCGGGCGGCTCCTGCTTGACCGTCTCGCCGAGTGTCTTGCGTCGCGGGTCGCCATCGTGATTTTCGTTCCCGCCGAATGCGGGGCCGCGCCCGATGCTGCTGCTGCCGTTGCTGCTTCCCATTGCGTGCTCCGTGCCATGCTGTTGCCAGCACTCTAGGATTGCGGGCTGTCCAGCGGTGCAGGCACGCGTGCTGGCGCGGTGTAGGCTGCGGCTGTCAATCCCAGGAGACGCCATGCCAACCTTCAGCACCTTGCGCATCGAACCGGATGCATCCAACCCCCGCATCGCCCGGCTGCTGCTCAACCGGCCCGAGCGCCTCAATGCCATCAACGAGGAAACGCCGCGAGAGCTTCGCGCCGCCGTCGAATGGGCCAATGACGAGAAGGCGATCCACGTGATCGTGGTCGAAGGCGCAGGCAAGGGATTTTGCGGCGGCTACGACCTCAGCCAGTTCGGCCAAGGCCGCATCGACCATCCGTGCCAACAGGAGCGTCACCCGTGGGACCCGATGGAAGATTACGCGTACATGAAGCGCAACACGGATGACTTCATGAGCTTGTGGCGCAGCGCGAAGCCCACGATCGCGAAAGTGCACGGCCATGCAGTCGCGGGTGGCAGCGACATCGCCTTGTGCTGCGATCTGCTGGTGATGGCCGACGACGCGCGGATCGGCTACATGCCCACGCGCGTGTGGGGTTGCCCGACAACCGCGATGTGGACGCATCGCCTGGGGCCCACGCGGGCGAAGCAGCTCATGTTCACGGGCGACACCATCGACGGCGCAACCGCCGCGCAATGGGGACTGGCGAATGAAGCGGTGCCCGAGGCACAGCTCGACGCAGCCGTGATGAAGCTCGCCTCGCGTATCGCGGGCGTTCCGCGCAGCCATCTGGCCATGCACAAGATGGTGGTGAACCAGGTGATGCTCGCCATGGGGCTGGAACAGAGCCAGCAAATGGCGACGGTGTTCGATGGCATCACTCGACACAATCCCGAAGGCCTGTGGTTCCGGCGCTATGCGCAGGCCGAAGGCTTCAAGGCCGCCGTTCAATGGCGCGACAGCGGCAAGCCGATTCCGCAAGGGGACGACGCGCGCGAACAGGTCAGGGCGCTGGAAGCGCGCACGGCACGCAAGAGCTGAATCGCGCTTTCGACCGGCGAGCGCGAGCCGGATGTGTCATCCTCCGTGCATGATGGATTTGCCGCAGCACGTGCTCGACTTCTGGCGCGAAGCGGGACCGTCGCGCTGGTTCCGCAAGGACGACGCATTCGACGCCGAATTCCGTGCCCGATTTCTTGGCGCGCACGAAGCCGCCACCCGCGGCGATCTCGATGCCTGGGCCCGCGACCCCGACGGCGCGCTCGCCTTGCTGCTGCTGCTCGATCAGTTTCCGCGCAATGCGTTTCGCGGCACGGCGCGCATGTACGCAAGCGACGCCAAGGCTCGCGCTGTTGCGCGTGCCGCGATCGACGTCGGTTTCGACAAGGATTTCGAGCCCGACCTTCGCAACTTCTTCTACCTGCCTTTGATGCACTCGGAAGACCTCGCGGACCAGGATCGGGCGGTTGAACTTGCGCGCGGAATCGGCGGCGAGCCATTGCGCTTTGCGCTGATGCATCGCGAGATCATCGAGAAGTTCGGACGCTTCCCGCATCGCAACGAGATGCTGGGACGAAGCACCACGCCCGAAGAACGGAAGTACCTGGCAGACGGCGGGTTCGCCGGCTAGCGCTGTTTCATCGGCTACAGGCCGAGCCCCGCGAACGTGCTGAGGGTGTGCTCGCCTTTCACCGGCGTGGGTGTCAGGCAGACTTGCGCCAGGCCGCTGTCGTGGAACTCCTCCATCAGCAGGCAGCCCGTCGTGTCGGTTCGGATGTCGTCCTTGACCAGCTCATAGCTCTCGGGCGAAACGGCGATGCTGCCGGTCGCCGCCGTGGCGGCCACCTTCGCGGTCAGCCCGGCTTCATGGCCGATCAAGGTGCTCGTGGGCTCGCCCTCGGCGCGGAAGCGTCCGATGTCGCACACGCCCGTGTGAATGCCCATCCGCAACTGCAACTCGCTGGCGCTGCGCTGCAGGTCCATCGCCATGCGCACGCACGCGGCGGGCTCGTCGAAAAACACGACGGCCGCGCCATCGACAAAGCGATCGACGGTCCCGCCGTGGCGCGTCGCCAGCCATTCCACTTCGGCGGCAAAGCTGTCGCTGTTGCGCTCGCTCAAGCCCCCGACGCTGCCCGACTCCGCATAGAGCAAAGTCTGCTGCTTCTGCTCGAAGCGGATCGCCTCCAGCTCCGCGCCGTGGAACAAGCGCTCCCAGCTTTGCGGCGGCAGATGACGCGCCAGCTTTTCCGACAGTTCCTCGATGCGGCGCGCGTGCGCGGTGGCGCGCACGTGCGCCTCCACGCGTTGAATCACCAGTTCGGGATCGACCGGCTTGGTCAGGTAGTCCACCGCGCCCAGGTCCATGCCCAGGCGCTCGTCCTGCTGGCTGGCCAGCGCGGTGAGGAAAATGATCGGCACATTCGCGGTCGGCGTGTGCTGGCGGATGCGCCGCATCACCTCGTAGCCGTCCATGTCCGGCATCATGATGTCCAGCAAGATCATGTCCGGCGGCCGGTCGGACATGACGATCTTCAGCGCTTCCTTGCCCGAGGAAGCCTGGATCACCCGGTAACGGTCCTCCAGCAGCCCGTTCATCAGGAACAGGTTGTCGGGCATGTCGTCGACCACCAGGATGCGCGGCACTTCGGAGTCAGGGCGAATCGGATTCATCGCGGGTTCCCTTGTTTCTGCTGGGCTTGTGCCGTATGAAACCATGTGTGTCAACGGCTTTGCTAGGCAAAAAAGGAGGCCCGCTTAGGTGATTTGCCTAGGCGCGACGGGCAGCCCGCTAGCCGTCCAATTCGGGGTAATGACGAAAGATGCCTTGCTCGTTGAACGGCAATCGCCGCTCGCTGGCGAGGTAGGCGGCGATCCTCTTGTGGCCGGAGACACTCGCGTGCAATTGCACGAGCCCCGGCGTCTTCCTCATCGCCTTGCGCGTGGCATCCGGCAGCGCGTAGCGCAGGCCCTCCACGGCCTGGAACACCGAGAGATCCGCATAACTGAGCCGGCCGCCGACCAGGTGCGGCGGCCGGCCGGCAGCATTGCGGGTGTTGCGCTTCAGGATGGATTCGAACCAGCCGAGGAACTTGGGCAATCGCTCCTTGCGAAATTCCGCCGCGCGCCGCAAGGCTTCGCGCTTCTGGTCTTCGTAGTACAGGCCGGCGCCCAGGGGGTGATGGACGTCGTGAGCTTCAGTCACCAGGTCGGCGATCGTCAGCTGGATCTGGTGGGTCCACAGCTGGTCGGCTTCGCTTTGGCCCACCAATCGCAGCCGCGGCCCGAGATACAGCAGGATCGCCGCGGTCTGCGCGATCACCCGCTTGCCGTCCACCAGGAACGGACAGGCGAACGGAGGCCGCGCCACCGACGCATCTTCGAAGTAGTATTCCATCGCCGCGATCCCCTGCCCTTTCGCGCCGTCGCCGCGCGCGACGTCAACGTACGGCGCTCCCGCGGCTTCCAGCGCGAGCCGAACGAATTCGCCGCGCCCCTGGATGCCGGGCCAGTAGTGCAGTTGGTAGCTCATTTCTTTTTCGGCAGTTTGTCCAGGTCCAGCTTCACCCACGCCGGCGCATGATCGCTCGCATGCGCCTCGCCGCGCACCCAGCGATCGACACCCGCTTCCACCAGGCAACGCGCGAGCGGCGCATTGAGCAGCAGGTGATCGATGCGCAGTCCCGCGTTGCGATCCCAGTGCTTTCGAAAATAATCCCAGAAAGTGAAGATCGCTTCATTCGGATGCAAGTGGCGGATCGAATCGACCCAGCCTTGCTTGAGCAGACGCTGGTAGCACTCGCGGGTTTCGGGTTGCAGCAACGCGTCCTTCAGCCACGAGCGCGGGTTGTAGATGTCGAAGTCGGTCGGCACCACGTTGTAGTCGCCCGCCATCACCACCGGGTGTCCGGCTTTGTACAAGCCTTTCGCGTGTTCGATGAAGCGCTCGAACCAAGCCAGCTTGTAGTCGAACTTCGGCCCCGGCTGCGGGTTGCCGTTCGGCAGGTAAAGGCACACCACGACGATGCCGTCGACGGCCGCTTCGAGGTAGCGGCTGTGGTCGTCGGCAGGATCGCCCGGCAGGTCGCGGCGGATCTCGACGGGCTCCGCGCCCCGGGCGAGGATTGCCACGCCGTTCCACGAGCGCTGGCCTCGCCACAGCGCGTGATAACCGATGCCGCGCAGTTCAGCTTGCGGAAACGAATCGTCCAGTGCCTTGAGCTCCTGCAGGCACGCGATATCGGGCTGCTCGCGCTCGAGCCACTGCAGCAGGTTCGGCAGCCGGCTCTTGATGCCGTTGACGTTGAAGGTGGCGATCTTCATGGCGGCATCATCGCGCAGACGCGCGGCGGGACGCTAGCCCTTGCTGGACAAGCTCACATGAGGTGCCGTCCTACAGCCGAGGTTGCACAGCCGGCGCATAGTCAAAGCACGGACCGCGCAGTCGCGGAGATGCAACTCGACGAAAGACCATCATGCCTATCCGATTCAGCACCGAGGCAGCCAATGCCGACGTCCTGGGCGAGGATGCGGACACGAGCGGCGCACCCACAGGAACGTCCCGGGCCGCCGGCGCCGATGGCACGCCCCGGCGCCATTTCTCGCGCTCGACACCTCGTAGCGGCAGCTCAGCCGACACGAGCGGCGGCGAGGCAAAGCCGGGCAAGGACATCAACGCCCCCGGCTTCGTCAAGGACAAGGACTCGTCCAAGCCCTGACGGCTGGCCCATTCCTTTAGCGCTTGCTGTGCTGCTTCTTGCGCGTGCGGCTGAACGCCTCCGCGCCGCCGCTGCCGCCGCCATCCGCGAAGTCGTGCGGATCCAGCGGGTTGAAGCCGGCCTTGCGCGGTGCCTCGATCAATTCGCTCGCGCTGTTTTCACCGATGTCGCTGCGCGCGGGCACCGACGAAGTGGGTCCGTCGCCTCGCTTGGTGCGGGTGGAACTGGTGATGCGGCGCTTGCGCATGTTGGCACTTCCGTTGGCACTTTCCTGTACGCTCTCCTGCAGCGTAGGTGCGCGGGCGCGCCGCGGCTGTCGGACGAAGCCGCGACAGGCCCGCGGTGTGCGCTCATCCCATCACTGGCCATGCGCTGCGTCCTTGCATTCTTGATCGTCGCCGGCGCCTGCTTGGCAGCCAACGCGCAGCCCGCGGATGGCATGGACTCGCCCGAGTGCCGGGCCGCGCGGGATCAACTGGAAGCCACGCTGGACGATCCCGGCCTCGGCCGGGAGGAACGCGGGCAGCGGTTGGCGGTGCTGCGCAAACAGGTGTTGACCCTCTGCCTCGGTCCGGCGAGCGCGCGCCCGCAGCGCTCCGGCGCGC
>Ga0105240_10014606_pt1 | contig 10714 bp, 8 predicted proteins | sample KBSC54metaG_FD_80426 | JGI IMG/M metagenome (GOLD analysis project Ga0105240, IMG submission 80426) | Corn rhizosphere microbial communities from Kellogg Biological Station, Michigan, USA - KBS C5-4 metaG | ecosystem: Host-associated > Plants > Roots > Rhizosphere > Soil | place: Michigan, USA...
GCGCAAGACCAGTGCCGCGATCGAGATAACGTTTTGGCGGGATCGCTCGCGCGTAAAACTCTCCGGAAGCTTCCAGTAGGATCGCGATTCCACGACGCGATCGCCGTCCACTTCAACCGCTACGCGATAGCGGCCTTCATCGAGATTGCGCGGGTCGCCATCGCGCGCCTCCCATTCCAGGTTGTAATCGCGGCGCGCTTTTTTCTTCTCGGATGTGCTCTGCTTAATGTCCATGGAAGAGAGATCCCAACCATGCGTGCGCGCGAACTCTGCTGCGATGGACTTGGCGGCATCAGGCGAGATGTCGGCGCCCGGACGATCTTCGGGTAGAGTATGGCTGAAGCCGAGCACCTTGCCACTCTCGGGATGCACGGAGACTCCGATCTCTTCCTTGTCGAGAGACTTGAAGTAGCGCGTGGCCCAGTGCTGAATCGGGCGGAACTGTTCGAAGAGGCGCGCTACGAAATCGACGGGCTTTCGCTGGAGGAAGTACTTGCCTGCCAGGCTGTCGTTGCCACTCCAATGCGTGGCGGGAAAAGTAACGTGGCGGAAGGCATCGGGATTAAGGCCGCGGTCGCGCAGAAAGGCATCAGCCTGGGTACGCGCTTCTTCTGCTGAGATCTTATAAGTGGGCGACTCGCCGAGGCGGCTGACGGGAATCCGCGTCACAGCCAGCCCAAGGAGAAGAAGGATGCAAGCGGCCCAGCGCACCTTCGCACTGAGGGGCTGGTAGGCTACGGTCGGCACCTCTGCCGCAGGCTCCGCCTCTACTGGCTGGGGCTGGTCGTCACCGGTGTCGTCCGCATTCAAAAGCCCATCAGCAGACTCGAAACCTCCGTACCGGAAGTAGGCGAACAGCGCGAGCATCACCGGCAACACGATGATGCCGGCGCTGGCGGCGCCCGACAACTTGAAGTACAGATTTGGCGACCGCAGTAGCAGCATTGCGCTGTACATCGCATCCACGCTGTAGTGCCAGACGAGCGTCGGCAGGATGCCCCACCTAAGCATGATCAGCCCGAGGGCCACACCACCGATTCCGACTTCCGTACCGCGAATAAAGAACGGCTGCTGCGGATAGCCGGAGTGTCCGAAGCCCCAGATGAAGCCGGCCAGAATCACCGCGACGGCGAGCGAGCGCGTCAACTTGCGCAGAAACGGAATCGCAAACATACGGAAAAGGAATTCTTCCGAAACTGCCGGCAGGAAGCCGCCGAACAAAACGAAAAGCCACGGGAAACGAGTGTTGAGTAGATCGCTATATGGCACGTCTGCGGGAGACCAGGCGCCGAATCGATACGCCACGATGTAGAACGCCGTCTGGTACGCGATGAAAATGCCGGTGAGCGTGATGCCCAGAATCGAGCCCAGGAAAAAGCGTTTGGTGCGCAGACCGCGGACGCGAAAGAGATTCCCCAACGAGACCTTGTCGCGGAACATTTCGCGATAAAGGGGCTCGGCGCCCGCGGTGAGGATGAAGAGCAGGCCGCCCGCGCCCAAGGCGCTCATCACCGCCTGCAGCATCTGGCGTGAGAGGAAGGCGCTGTACGAATCGGTAGTGGGGTACTGGAATTCCTGCACCGAAAACTGATTCAACGCCGAGCAGAAGGAAAGCGCCATGCCAGTCGCTCCCACCACTGCCGCGCGACGCCATCGAATATCGTGCTGCCGCACCCGCATCACGATCACGACCACCAGACCTACGACCATCGCCACCAGCACGGCCGAATCGACTACCTGGGCAATTTCGTTCTTGGAGCGCAGACGCTGGTAATCGCGGCTCCACTGCTCGGGAACTTTAAGGTATTCGCGATACGCCCCGACTTCGTTGCCGAGCACGGTGACTTCGACGCGATTGGTAGCGTCGTGCAAATTGAAGTCGCGCTCTTTCCAGGTGAAAACGCGGTCGGTGCGGTGAGGCCGCGCGACGTCCGAGCTTTCGACGAATTCGAGCGACGCGGGGTCCCTCTGGATGCGCGTGCGCAGGAAATCCTCGGCGAGGGCTCGGGCCTGCGCTTCCGGCATATCGGGCCGCGCGACATCTTCGGGAAGCTGATGCTCGAACCCGGCGAGTTCGCCCCGCACCGTGATGTCGACGTTGAACTCTTCCTTCTGCAACGGACGAAACCAGCGGTACGACCAGCGCCACAAACGCACCTTCGTCCCCATGATCTGGTTGGCCTGTTCGAGTCCGGCTTCCCGCTCGAGGAACGTCTTGGCGTCATCATCGAAGTTGAACGTGGAAGCCTGGCGATAGGCTTCAGGATGATAACCCTGGTCATTGAGAAACTTCCACGCGAGCGCCTGGCCCTCATCGCGATTGACGCGGAAGTCGATAGACGCTTCGGGAAAAGCGCGGTAGAAATTTCCGACCGAGAACCAGGTAGTGGCGGCCAGCAGCGCGAGACAGACGGCGATGAAACGGTAGTCGCGACCCTCCAACCGTTCTTTCATACGGCTAGCGGATAGCTTCCTTGGTGGCCCAGTGAACGCCGATGCCGCCCAGGATGTACTTGCGTACCTCCAGCTGGCGATACCCGTTGCGGCCTAACATCGAGGAGAAATCGTCGATGGAGACGAAACTGCGAAGCGAGTCGGGAATATAGGTATAGACTCGCGGCCGGCCATGCAACAGAAAACCCCAGAAAGCGCCTTGCGTATAGAGGTAGCCCAGGTAGAGGCGGCGCAGCATGAAATTCTTGGGCAGGAAGAAGTCCAGGCTGACGAGAATTCCGCCGGGCCGCGTGACACGCTCTATCTCCTGCAGGGCCTGCTTCAGATTCGGAAAGTTGCGAAGTCCGTAGCCAATGAAAACGCAATCGAAGATCGCGTCGGGAAACGGGAGGCGACCCGCATCGCCGCAAGCTGCATGCTCCACGCCACGCGTCCGGGCGAGTTGTAGCATTCGCTCGGTGATATCGACCGTGATCGGCTTCGCTCCAGGATATTGCTCCTTCACGAGGAGGGAAAAATCACCTGTTCCGGAAGCCAGATCGAGGACGACAGGACGATCGGGCAACTTGGCACGGGTGACACCGGAGCGTTTCCACCGCCCATCCATGCCATACGAAAAGGCTTTGGTGATGAAGTCGTAACGGGGAGCAACGGTACTGAACATTTCCCGCATGAGGCGGGGATCTTCTCTTTCGGCCGGAGGTTTCACTGGCGGGAATTGTAGCAAAATGCTTCAGCGACCGATCAGAACGCCTACCGCGGCAGGCTGCACATCCAACTTCTCGATCCGGTGGCCCAGTTCGAAAGGCCGGCCAACCGTAGCGTCGGGATACATTGGCAACAGGAAGTTGCGGATCAGGAAATCGAGTGTCGAACCGTCGATAGTCAGACCGGAGATTTCCACCTTCTGGACGTCGACGGTGGCATATCCGTTGGCAGAACTGATGCGGGCGGTCACGCTTACAGGCTTTTCGCCGCTCAGGAGCTTGGTCATCAGCCAGCCAGGCTCATAACCTTGCGCTTTTTGCAGCTTGTTGAAGTCGATGAGGGCGGTGCCGTTGGCGACTCCCGGCGAGAGCACCTGGATTCGAGGATTCCGTACGCCGCCGGGCACTTCATGTTCTGCCCATGCCGTCATCTCGCGGGCGGTCAGTTCGATTCGCGTGCCTCTGGCCAGACGATCGCTCTCGATGCGATCGAGCTTCTGCTTGGCGGAGTCATAGTCGGTCACGGCGGCGCCGAGAATCGCGACTAAGGCGACCAAGGAGATGACAGAGGAGCGGGTTATCACACAAGTATAGACGTTCGGCAGGGCAATATCGTTGCTTTTCAGCGTCATAGCACCCACGGGTGCGAGGGTCAGAAACGCAGGATTGGGCCTTCTTGCCCACCGGCAACGAAGCGCTTCTTTCTTTTCTTCTAGTTAGCCGCTGGAGTGGGAAATGCATCAGAGTTTCGGAGTTGTTTATGCCTATTCTCTATATTTGCCGGACACTTTTCCTGCAGGGTCTGCTGAGTCCGGCCGATATAGTTTGCAGGCGCCGGCCTGCGACATTGCAACCCGGCTTGTGATGGATTGAGGTCTTGTCAGGTGAAAAACGTCTTCTGGATTGCGCTGATGTTGGGCACCCTGCCCTGCTTCGGCGGAAACGGGTCGCATCCCGTCGTTCCGATTGCTTTGTACACCCATTTCGATCAGGTGGCCCCTTCCGTGATCATCGATGCCATGCATGCTGAAATCGACGCCATCATGGGCCCCCTAGGCATCAAGTTCGAATGGCGCTCCCTGGATGGTGTGCGAGGAACCGAACTCAGCACCGAGCTGGCGGTATTGACGTTTAAAGGCCATTGCGACCTCAGCGGGATTAATCCCCGTAAGGTCGCAGACATCGGGGCGTTAGGCTTCACCCATATGAGCGATGGGGAGATTCTGCCATTCAGTCAGATTGAGTGCGATCGTGTTCGTCTCTTTGTGCAAAGAGATCTGGTCACGATGCGTTCCCCGCAGCGGGAAGAGACATTCGGACGTGCGCTCGGACGCGTTGTCGCGCACGAGTTGTATCACATTTTCGCGAACACCACGCGTCACGGTGATTGCGGCGTGGGCAAGGCAGCGTACAGCGTTCGCGAATTGTTGAATGACGATTTCCAGTTTGAAGGTAAGGAGTCCCTCGCACTACAGGGGAGTAAGGCCCGCTCCGCTGTAAAGAACGCCAATGGACCCCCGACACTTTAGTGCAGCGGAGAGCTCCAGGTGGCCGTGTTGTGGTCGGAAGCTACTCGTGTCGCCTCCTCGTACTGATTCATCTCGGCCGTTGCCATGGACCGCTTACCCTGTGAAAGATAGATTTCTGCGAGTTTCTGATGGACTTGCGGAAGCTCCCGTGCGGCGATGGTGAGCTGTTGTATCGCTTCCCGCAGCGTGTTGTTGCGCGCGGTGAGGATACAACCCAGAACGTAGTGTCCCAAAGCACTGCTGCCATCCCTCTGCACAGCTTGGCGAGCCCATTTTTCAGCCTCGTCGATCTGATTCAACTGCGCGAGCGCGACAGCCAGATTCGATTGATGACGTGCCGTGTCGGGGTCGAGTGCGATCGCCTTGCGAAACTCTTCGGCAGCTTCTGACAGACGTCGCAGTCTTACGTACTGAGCTCCGAGATTGGTGTGCGCTTCGCTGAAGTCCGGATCCTCATCGACCGCCTTCTTCCATTCGATAGCAGCGCGATCGTATTTGTGCGACTCGGAGAATCGCTGCCCTTTGATGGCAGCCTGCAACGCGCGTTTGGTGGGCTGATGCCGCAGTCGGGCCACAGAAGTCGTTTCGCCGGAAGGCCGCACGGCCTTCTCACCGGGGAGCTTCACGGTGATGGTCGGGCTGGTAGGCCCGAGGGTTATCTGTTGGGAAACCAACTCATTGCCCATCTGATCGACGATTCGAAGGGTATACAGACCTACCGGCATATGGGGAAGCTCAAACTCGCCGCCGGGCGTTACCGGTACCGATTCTCCATGGCCGTTCGAACCAAGGGAATCTATTTTCACGGTCAGCCAGCTCAAATCCGACGCCACGTCGGAGCGAATCTCGCCGCGCGAGGGTCTTGCTTCCTGCGCCATCGAAAGACACACGGACACCAATGCAACTGCAATAATCTCGATCTTCAAAATTCCTCCGGTGTAATGGAAATGTAGTGGTGGAACGGCTCTACTTGGCCTGTTTAGGAAAAGAAATGATCGGGGACGGGGATCAGAGGATGTTCACCCCAACTCAGGGTGTTAACGCTTTCAGAGTAGCTTGGCGGACGTCTCAAAATCCAATCGAATTTTCTTATTGGGAAGATGATTTCGCCTCTTCGCCAAGAGTCGCCAGAGTACTATTCCCTCGCATTATGACGTCTTTGCTATCTTAGGATTACAGGCCTGCGAACTTCCTATGATTACTCGTGAAGAAGCACTCGATTTGTTCCGGTCCACCGATCTCATCGGGATCGGGATGGAGGCGGATTCCGTACGCCGGAAATGGCATCCGGAACGCGTGGTGTCCTACATCATCGACCGCAACATCAACTACACGAACTTCTGCACGGAGTACTGCAGCTTCTGCGCGTTTTATCGCCCGATGGGTCACGCCGAAGGGTACGTCCTTCCCAAGGAAACAATCTTCGAGAAAATCCAGGAGACTCTCGATCTTGGCGGCACCGGCGTCCTCATGCAGGGCGGCTTGCATCGCGATCTGAGAATCGAATGGTACGAAGATCTCTTCAGCAGCATCAAGGCGCGCTACAAGATTCACCTCCACTGCCTGTCTGCACCCGAAGTCACGAACATCGCCGACGTGAGCGGCATCAGTTTGCGCGACACCATTTCCCGACTCCGTGATTCCGGCCTCGATTCCATTCCGGGCGGTGGCGCGGAGATTCTGGATGATGGCGTGCGGCATCGCATCAGCCGCCTGAAGTGCTCGACACAGGATTGGGTGGACGTGCACCGTACGGCCCATCAACTCGGTATGCGGACGACGGCAACGATGATGTTCGGCTGCGGCGAAACCATCGAGCAGCGTATGAATCACCTCGAACTGGTGCGCAATCTGCAGGAAGAGACCGGCGGCTTCACGGCCTTCATCCCCTGGACCTTCCAGCGTGAGAACACGTCGCTGGGCAAATTCGTCAAAGAAGAGGCGACAGCAGTCGAGTACTTGCAGACCCTCGCGATCTCCCGCATCTATCTCGACAACTTCGAGAATGTGCAGTCGTCGTGGGTGACGCAGGGCTTGAAGACTTGCCAGTTGGGGCTGCGCTTCGGCGGGAATGATGTGGGCAGCATCATGATCGAAGAGAATGTGGTTTCGGCCGCGGGGGCGCATCATCGTGCCAGTGAGGAAGAACTGCGCCGCATCATTCGCGACGCGGGCTTTGTGCCCAAGCAGCGGGACACGCTCTACCGGACTTATTTCCTGAACTAAACGATTCGTTTTTCACGGGGGCTACGCAGTATGATCAGCCGTCGGTGTTTCACGAAGATCGCAGCGGCGTTGACCGCGCAAACCGCCCTTCCGCAGGGAAGCGAAACAGCGGCGTACCACGAGAAGCTCCGGCCTCAGTTTCATTTCAGTCCGCGTAAGGGCTGGACCAACGACCCCAACGGGCTGGTATTCTACCAGGGCGAATACCATCTGTTTTTCCAGCACAACCCCTTCGACACCAAGTGGGGGAACATGACGTGGGGCCACGCTACCAGTCCCGACCTCGTGCATTGGAAGCAGGGCGAAAACGCGCTGCTGCCCGACAAGATGGGCACTATGTACTCGGGGTCCGCGGTGGTAGACGAAGTTAACACCGCCGGCTTTCAGCAGGGCAATGAGAAGACGCTGGTGAATATCTATACGGCTGCCGGTGGCAATTCCCCGGAATCCCAAGGCCAGCCGTTCACGCAGTGCATCGCCTACAGCACCGATCGCGGCCGCACCTGGACGAAATACTCGGGCAACCCCGTCGTGAGGAACATGGCCGACGGCAATCGCGACCCCAAAGTCGTGTGGCACGTTCCGACGCGCAAGTGGGTCATGATTCTCTACCTGGAAGGCAATGCGTTCCGCTTTCTGAACTCCCCGGACCTCAAGACCTGGACTACGCTACACGACATTGTTGTGCCGGGATGCGCTGAATGCCCCGACTTCTTCGAGATGTCCGTCGATGGCGAGCCGGGTGTCAACAAGTGGATTTGGACTTCGGCCGACGATCACTACCTGATCGGGTCGTTCGATGGCCAGCACTTCGTGGCGGAATACATGACCAACACCGGCGTGGCGGGCGGAAACTACTACGCCGTACAGACGTATAGCGGCATTCCCGGCGGACGCCGCATACAACTCTCCTGGATGAAAGACGGCCAGTATCCCGACATGCCTTTCAATCAGCAGATGAGTTTTCCTTATGAGCTCAAACTGCGGCGCTTCGGGAGTTCGTTGAAGTTATGCAGCCTGCCGGTGAAGGAAATCGCCAGCATTCAACGCGAGCCCAAGACTTGGACGGGTGTAATTCTGAAACCAGGCGAGAACGCTTTGTCCGGCCTTTCAGGCGAACTCTGGGATATCCAGGCGGAATTCGAAGCGGGAGACGCCAGCGAGCTCGGTTTCACGTTTCGCGGGCACACCGTCACTTACAGTTCACGCAATGCAAGGTCGGGACGCCTCAGCAATGGAACCGTCAGCGCAGGTATCAACACCGCAGGCAAACCCGTGAAACTGCGCATTCTGGTAGACCGTACGACGGTCGAGGTATTCGCTAACGATGGGGAAGTGGTGATGCCGGTGTGCTTTGTCCCGAAGGTGGACGATCCAACACCGAAGATGATCCTCACCCGCGGCAGCGCCCGGATCTCCTCGTTGCAGGCCTACGAGTTGAAGTCCATTTGGAGTTGAACGCCCGGAACAAAAGAGAGTTCCGGGTTGGCAGACGAAAGCGTCCGCCCCACAATCACAAATTCTGGCGAACGCCAGAAACTACTACGGGCCCGCTGAACAGCGGGCCCGATAGCAAGCTCAAGAAGCTAGCGACCCCCGCCAGCCGCCGCTGATGAAACCTTTCGACTGAGGAAGCATTCCCGGCAATAGACCGGACGTCCCTGCGTCGGTTTAAAGGGCACCGTGGTATCCCGACCGCATTGCGAGCAACTGGTCATGGTTTCCGTTTTGGTAAACCCCGATGAAGAGGAGCCTTGCCGCTTGGTCTTACAATTCTTGCAGCGTTTCGGCTCGTTTTTGAAATTCTTATCGTGGAAGAAGTGCTGTTCTCCCGCTGTAAATACAAAATCTGCTCCGCAATCCACGCACTTGAGGACGCGATCCTGGAACTCCGCCATAGCAACTGTGCCCCGTTATCGACTTGAACTGTATCGGATCTGTGGAAGCGGGGCGGGAGCCGAAATCCCCTATCTGCTCCATCCCCGCTACCGAGTTATTCGACTTCCCGGCGATTCTTCTTCCGGTTTCGCTTACGAGCCAGCGCTTGCTTAGCTCGAAGCTTCTCGCCCGGTTTCAAGTAAAAGGAGTGACGCTTGACCTCCTTAATAATGTCCTCTTGCTGGACCTTACGCTTGAACCGGCGAAGGGCGTTCTCTAATGTCTCGCCCTCCTGAAGCTTTACTTCAGCCAATGAAAAAACACCTCCAAACTGGACCGAAAACTTCTGTGCGTTTTAGATCAGATTTCCGAGACCCTGCGTCACCTGAAGTGAGCCCGACCCCAAGAATCCATGCATACGCACAGAGGGTACTGATATCATAAGTGGTTGACAGATAAAGTCAAGCCTAATCTTTCGGCGCCGTTACAATCCCGCGCTTTGAACCTCACCAGACTGTTTCTTTTCAGGAGTTTAGACTGAAATGGAAAATGTATTGGCGATCTTATTGGCGGGAGGAGCTGGAGAGCGCCTTTACCCCCTCACCAAGGACACTGCGAAACCGGCCGTGCCCTTTGGGGGAGCCTATCGGATTATCGACTTCACCCTATCCAACTGCATCAACTCCGACGTACGTCGAATTTTCATCCTAACACAGTATAAGTCGTTGGAACTAATCCGCCACGTCCGCGATGGCTGGAATATACTCTCGCCGGAGATGGGGGAATTCATCGAAGTCATCCCTCCCATGAAGCGGGTCCACGAGGATTGGTATCAGGGCACCGCTGACGCAGTCTTCCAGAATTTCCAAAGCATCGAAGTCGAGAATCCCCGCGCAACCCTGATCCTCGGCGCCGATCACATTTACAAGATGGACTACGGGGAGATGCTCGACTGGCATCGCGAACAGCAAGCGGAGATTACCATAGCCACCATTCGAGTCAACGCGTCCGAGTCGCCGCGTTTCGGGGTCGCCGAAATCGATGAGGACTACCGAATCAGTGGCTTCGTGGAAAAGCCCGCCCCGGCTGACGCCATGCCCTCGCGGTTTGACCCGACCATGATCAGCGCGTCGATGGGAATCTACATCTTCAATACAGATGTCCTCCTGAGGGCGCTCCACGAAGACGCCCAGGACGCTCATTCCGCCCATGACTTTGGCAAAGACCTCCTGCCACGTTGCCTCAAGAGCTCGCGGGTGGTCGCCTACGATTTCCGTGATCTGAATGCCAAACAAACCCGATACTGGCGGGATGTAGGGACGCTCGACGCCTACTATGAAGCCAATATGGACCTGGTGGACGTAGTTCCCGAGTTTAATCTCTACGACCAGTCCTGGCCGATTCGCACTCGGGTGACGCAGCAGCCGCCTGCCAAGTTCGTCTTCGCCCAGGAAGGGCGGCGGATGGGGGTGGCGGTGGATTCGATTGTGAGTGCCGGATCGATCGTTTCCGGAGGCCGGGTGTTTCACAGCATCCTTTCCCCAGGCGTGCGTGTAAACAGTTATTGTGAAGTGGAGTCTTCCATTCTGATGCCCGGCGTCACGATCGGCCGAAACAGCCGGATCCGCCACGCCATCATCAATACCGGTGTACAGGTGGCCGACTCGAGCGTGATCGGGTTTGACCCGGATCGCGACCGCGCCGCGGGCTACACCGTCACCGAAGCAGGCATCACCGTCGTCGCGTGATCAGCCGCCGCGCCAATCAGAGCTTAGGAGAGTATTACCAATGACGATCGTTAAAGTGACCGGAACGGAGATTCTCGATTCGCGAGGGAATCCGACTGTAGAAGCGGATGTTTATCTCGCGGACGGCAGCATGGGCAGGGCCGCGGTGCCCTCCGGCGCCTCCACCGGCGAA
>Ga0105240_10014609_pt1 | contig 10714 bp, 8 predicted proteins | sample KBSC54metaG_FD_80426 | JGI IMG/M metagenome (GOLD analysis project Ga0105240, IMG submission 80426) | Corn rhizosphere microbial communities from Kellogg Biological Station, Michigan, USA - KBS C5-4 metaG | ecosystem: Host-associated > Plants > Roots > Rhizosphere > Soil | place: Michigan, USA...
CCGCAGCGAACCGCCGCGTGTCCGCTTCTGTCTGAAACCCGGCAAGGTCCGCCGCGAGGATGCCACGTATCCACTCGCTGAACCGTTCGCCAGCATCGCCGCGGAGATACGTCGACGCGATCTGCAGATCGGGAAACGGTGTGTGGAGAAAGAACCCAACCCGGCCCGAATAACCGCGTTCGCGCAGCATGCCCGGCACGAGCGCCAGCTGATAGTCGTGCACCCAGCACGTCTGGGCTGTCGGTTCCGCTGCCATCGCCGCGTCGGCGAACGCCATGTTCACCGCTCGGTATCGCGCCCATGCGTGCTCCGATGGCGCCGCGGGCGCCGGGAAGTAGCCAGTCGCCTCGGGTAACCGCTCGCGTACGATGTGCATCAACGGCCACAGGAACGCGTTCGAAACTTCGGTGTAGTGCCCTTCCCACGCGTCATCATCGAAATACAAGCGGCGTTGATGCAGCGGCCCGTTTGTCGTATCGAGGATCTCGAAGCCGTCGGGGTCGGTCCACTCGTGGTCGTACGCCCCGCGCCCGGCCGCGATCCACGTTGTGCCGCGCGACCCATCCCACGGTTCGATGAGCGAATGTACTGCGGCCACCAGTCCGCCTGCGGCTACCGCCGGCGCGGCGCCGCCCGAGAGCGGCGTTGAATGGTCCGAGTAGGCGCGGTTGGCAAGCAGCAATTCGATGCGAGGTGGCACCCTTCGAGTATAACGGCGCATGGCCACGCGGACAGTCCGACGCCCTACGGGACCAGCTCCAGTCGAGCCTCCGCGTTCGCGTCTATGTCAGCCCAGTCGATGAACAACGGGTGATACTCCACATCGCACCAGCGTTCGACGTTGTCCGCATAATGTGGAGAACCGGGCTGCCCGGAGTTCCCCGGCGGGATGCAGATCTGCGCCGCGTTCAAGTCCGAAAGATCGAAAATCTGCCGGTACGAAACTCCCGCCATCACCGATTTGTCATGGTCCGGCGTCGTCGCGAACACGGTGGTCCCGTCACCACCGATCCCGACAGGAGCCAAATTGAGCGCGTCGGCGAGTTCCGGCTGCCGTCCCAGGTTGTGACGCCAACGCATCTCGTGCCGTGAGTCCCACCGCCACGTTTGTGGGTCGTCGCCAAACGTCTCTGCAAGAGCAGCCGACGCCGATGCGATCGCCTCGCCGATGAGCGCATCCCAGGTCATTCCCGCCGGCAGCATGATCATTTCGCCACCCTGGATCTGGTCGATGAGGATGCGCCGCTCCTCGGTTGGCGTAACCGAGACCTTCACGGCCGCCCTCGCAAGGAACGCACGCAGCGTCCGCTCCGTCAGCACCTCGCACACCGCATCGAACGCGAGCGCGGCGGCGCTATCGGGACTGAGCATGCTGTCCCAGGTTGCGAACAACGCGCGCACCTGCTCTGGTAAGCCCGCCGCCACCGGCGCTGCCGCGAAGATCGCCGCCAGCGCCCGCGCCGCAACGCTCGTGACATCGCCCTGGATGCGTCGCATATCCTCGCGGTCGAATCGCTCCTGCCCGTCGATGAGCTCATGCAGCCGGTCGGCCCGGAACCGGTACGCCATGTAGCTCAGATAATGCGGATAGTCTGGAGTCGTGGTGCGGTTGTTCGCCGTGATGAAGTAGCCGCACTCCGGGTTCTCCTGCGCTGGTAGCTCCCCCTTGGGGATATAGCCGGCCCATTCATGCTCGCCCGTCCAGCCTGGCACCGGCACGAGCACAGGATCGTGCTTCGGGAGCCGCCCTGCGTACTGGTATCCGATGTCACCCGCGCGATCCGCAAAGCAGAAGTTGCCACTCACCGAGTCGTACCCGCGAAATCCCGCGCGCGCCTCTGCGGCAGTGGACGCGTGCAGCACATCGAGCGTCGCGTCCATATCGTGACATGCGTCGGCAAGGCCCCAGCGCGCAGCAATCACCTCATCGTCGTTTTCCGGGTCACCGAAAACGACCGGCCCATGGCGCGTGCTCCATACGGTCGCTGTCGTCGCATCGCCGCCCCGTACTTCGTAGTGCTCGGTGCGCGATTGGAACGCGTGCCATTCGCCCCGGTACAGGTATTCGGGGCCATCCGCTCCGCGCCGCACCCGTTCACGGTAGAGATCCCAGCGGTCGCCCTGCGCGTGCGTCATCGTCCACGCGACCTTCGTATTGTGCCCATAGAACACCGGCCCCGGATACCCCGGGTTGCACGGCCCTGCCGCCGTGAATTCCGGGCATTCCATGTGCACCACGTACCACTGCGCAGGCAACGACATCGGCAGGTGCGGGTCACCCGCGACCAGCGGTGAGCCGCTCGCTGTCTTCGAACCATCGATCACCCAGCAATTCGAGCCGCCGCCCGCTGCGACCACGCCATCCGGCTCGCCCATTGCCCGTGCGACATCGAGCTCGAACGGGTGTGGCCGTCCTGCCCATCGCAGGCCCGATGGCACGATCAGGTTCGCACCCTCCGGCACGACGGGAAGCAGCGCGTTCGCAGCAGCCGGGCCAAGCGCCGCCGACACCTGCCCTAACTTCAGCTTCGTTGCCCACTGCATGCCGTTGCTCACCAGCTTGATGATGGCCAACGAATCCACTGGCGACCACGGCGCCATCGTGTGCCCCAATTGCTCAAATTCGAACGGGCGCGGCTGCGTCGCAATCGCCGCGTTGATGCCCGCTGCATAGCCCGCCAGAGCCGACCGCGCCCGTGGGGACTGGCGCTTCCATTCGTCCGCGGCGAGCCGCGCGAAGCCCAGCGTCCGGTTCTGCTGATCCAGTCCGAGCAGCCCACGATTGAGCAACGCTGCCGCCCGCCCGTATGCCATCTCGCGGATCAGTTCAATCTGCCACAACCGGTCCTGCGCCATGCAGTACCCCTGGCCGAAAAACGCATCATGGCTCGATTGCGCACGGACGTGGGGGATGCCCCAGCAGTCACGCACAATGGTGACGGGCGCACCCAGTCCCTCTGCGTGCAACGTGCCATCGACGATCGCCAGGCAATCCTTCGGGTCCATAAAGCGCCTCCCGTTGTGTACGCCCCTGTTCTACACCGTTTTGCGCGGCCCGGCTCAGCCGACCGCAACCGTCAACCCGGCAGGCATGGGCCGCTGCGGTCAATTGATCACCCCTTCGAGCCTCGAGAGGCATCTCCACGCGTATGTTGTGTCCGATTCCCAGAACAGGAACGCCTCCCAGGCGAGCGCCGCCGCATACGCTTCGGGTATGGATTCACCGCCGGGCAGCGCAGCTTCGTCCAGTACCGAGAAGTCCACGCGTGATTCTTCCCAGTCGATGAGTGCAGGCCCGTCAGCCGTGACGATCACATTGTGCGCATTCGGGTCGCCGTGGATGACCGATGTCGGCGAGCGTGCGATAGGTGACCACGCCTTGCGTAGCAACAACCGGGCTCCGGCATCCATGCCCTGACGAAGCTCGTCATTCGTCCCGAGAAGGCTGATCACGGTTGGCATATCGGGCCTCGCGGGCCAACTGCGCGTGAGTTGGTGCACGCGCTCCAGGTATCCCGCCACCGCCTGCCAGTCGTCCGCGGTCGCGGGAGCTCGTCCCTCTACATACGTCATCAGGATGAGCCCGCCGGCTGTGGACCCGCCGCTCAACGCGCGCAGGAGGAGCGGGACGATCACTCCGTGCTTCTGAAGAAATTCCAGCAGTGCCGCTTCCCACGCAGCCGAAGCCTCGGTCAGCGCCGCCGTCTTGGCGACGAAACGCTGCCCTCGACGTTCCACGAGCATCGCCGTGGAGGTAGAGCCTTGCGCCAGCCCGCCGAGTACGGTGAAGCTCGGCCCCCACCCCGCATGAAGAGCGGCAACGAGTTGGTCAGTGTCCTGTGGACGTAAGCTTGCCTCATCCACTTCGCGCGCAACCTGCAGGCTGGTGCTGGCCAGCTTTCAACTCACAACTAGCTGACCAGCGTCCCCAGCACCTTCTCGATCTGTTTCAAATCCCCTTGCGGCATGCTGATGCTCGGCAGGTCCACCCCCAACTGGCGCCGCTCCTCGATGCCCGCTGCAACCGTTTCCAAATCGCCGTAGATCGCAGTCTCATCGAGCATGCGCTCGCCCATCGCCGCCATCAGCTCCGGGTTCGTCCCAAACGGCCGCGGTCGGTGCTCCTCGGCAACCTTGCGCATCGCCGTCACCTCTTCGCCGAAGCCGTTGCGCGTCAGCATCTCGTGGTAGAAGTCGCCCATGTTGGTCACGTACCACGAGATCGGCCCGGCCGCCTGCACCTTGGCCTCTTCCTCATTCGGGTTCAACACGACGGTCAACGAGGCCACGCACTCGACGGCATCGGCCGGACGGCCAGCCTCCTGCGCAGCCTTCGATACCGTCGCCTTGCCTTCCGCGAATTTCGATTTCGGCCAGTAGATCGGCATCCATCCATCGGCCACGCCCGCCAGGCTCTGCATGCTCTTCGGCGAAATCGATGCCACATAAATCGGAATGTGGTTGCGCACCGGTTCAAACAACAGCTTGAACCCGCGCTGCAGCTTGAAAATCTCGCCGTCGTAGAACACTTTCTCGCCGCTCACGATCATGTTGATGATCTCGATGTACTCCTTCGTGCGCTGGATCGGCTTCGAGAACTTTTGGCCGTGCCAGTGCTCGATGACCCGCGCCCCGGAGGTGCCCAACCCGAGCACCACGCGCCCGCCCGAAAGTTCGTCCAGCGTCGCGGCCGTCATCGCGAGCACCGCCGGTGACCGGCCATACACCGGCGCAATGCCAGTGCCGATGTTGATCTTGTTCGTCGCGAGCGCCAGCTGCGTCAGCAACGAGAACTGGTCCCGTCCCCACGTCTCCGCCGTGAAGACCGACTCCACCCCGACCTCCTCGGCAACCTTAACGCGATCGATGATCGCCTTTGTCTGCTCGGGACTACCCCCGAAACCAACACTCACTGCAAGCCGCCGCGCCATCCGACACCGCCTGATCTTCGTATTCGTCCACTGTGCCAGGGGACGCCCGAAGCCTAGCAAACCACCTTCGGCGCGGCAAACATCCCGAATGTAATAAACATAGACAGGGACGATTTGTGGTATTGACGCCCCGCGAGTCTGCGCGTATATCTGCTGCAATTCGAACCATGCTCATCGCTGAGGGGAGATTGGCTTCATGAATCGGGACAACTATTGGACCAGGCGCGTTGGACGTCGTGGGTTTCTGGTCGGCGCGGGAGCGGTGGGCGCCGGGGCCGCTGGCCTCGCGCTCGTTGGCTGCGGCGATGACAACAACAGTAAGAGCACCAACACGCCAGGCGGTTCGACAGCTGCTCCCGGCAGCCCCACAGCGAAGCCATCCGGCTCCGCCTCGCCCGGCGCCAGCCCTACGGATATCGCGCAGTCGCTCAAAAACGGCACGTGGAACATCCGCCAGGGCAACATCTTCGCCAGCATGAACCCCTACAAGGGCCTCGATAGCGGTGCCCTCTGGGGCTACACGGTCTTCGACCACCTCTGGGGAACGCCGCGTACAACTGGCCAACCGGTCTTGATGCTCGCCAAGTCGAAGGAACAGCCGGACCCAACGCACATCACCTTCACCATCCCCGGCGATGCAACCTTCCACGACCTGCCGCCAGTCAACGGGCGTGTCGTCAAAGCATCTGACATCAAAATGAGCCTGGAAACGGCTGCCAAGCAGACCACCATCTCGCAGACCACCTGGTGGACTAGCGTCTTCGACCATTGCGAAGCGCCGGACGATACAACCATCACTCTCGTGCTCAAGTCTCCGAGCGCCTGGACATTTAGCTCCGTCAACGGCGCCACACCGATCAACTCGTCCATCATCCCCGCCGAACTCCTGTCGAACATCGACCTCATGGACAACACGGTGGTCGGTAGCGGCCGCTACCAGTACGTCAGCTCCGATGGCCATAGCACCAACTTCAAACTTGCGCGCAACCCAAAGTGGCGCATCCAGGGCCAGCCGTGGCTGGCGAACCTCCAGTACAACCTGATCCAGCAGCAGGCCGCGGCCGATGCGGCCTTCACAGCGGGCCAGATCGACGAAATCTCGCCGACTTCGAACCAGCTCGAGACAACCCAGCTCCAACAACAGCTGGGCAACAAGATCGCCACGCACACGGCCCAGACCACCAGCATCTGGACGCTTGTCACCCGGGCCGACGGCAACTTCAAGGATCCACGCGTCCGCCAGGCGATTAGCGAGGGTCTCGTCCGGAAACAATTCACCGACCTCATGTACCAGGGCGCCGCCATCCCGAGCGGCCCCGTCCCCGCTGCGTTCAAGAGCTACGCCCTCACCGATGCGCAACTCAAGGACACCTGGAACAAAGAAGACATCGCCGACGCCAAAGCCAAACTGAGTGCCGCCGGCTTCGATCTCACACATCAGTACGAACTCGTCTACTACGAGCCGAGCGACCCCGAAGCGCAGTTCGCGCAGATCGTCCAGACCCAGCTCAAGAACAATCTTGGCATCAACCTCAAGCTCACCGGGAAAGACTTCGGGACGTGGCTTGCCAACAACCTGTATGGCAGTAACTTCGATGGCTTCATCGCCTTCCCGTCGATCGCCTACGAGGATCCCGACACGTATATCACCCAGTGGTCCGACCCCAACGCTGGCCGCCCCAACTGGGCGCACTTCCACGATGACGAGATCAACTCGCTCATCGCCAAGGAAGAGACCACACTCGATGACACCGCACGTGAGCAACTGTTCATCGAACTGCAGACCAAAGGCTGGGACAAGGGTGTCCCGTACCTCAACCTCGTCTCACCTACCGCCTCCAGCGTTGACTGGTGGTACCTCAAAAACCGGTCGTACGTGAACGGCGGCTATGACCTCTATAGTGGCCAGGTCTACATCGACAAGTCGAACCCACCTTCCTGAGCGGAGCGATCTATGCGTCAATACGCCATTCGGCGCCTTCTCTACCTGCCGCTGATCATCGTGCTGGTTGCCATTGTCACGTTTTTCGTGCTGCGGCTGCCGTGGTCCCAAAACCCGGTGGACCTGGTCTCGACTCAGACCACCACTCCACAACAGCAAGAGGCTATCAAGCAGGAGTTCGGCCTCGACAAGCCGGTCGGAGAGCAGTTCGTTATCTGGGCTGGCAACCTCTTCAGAGGAGACCTGGGAAAGACGTTTCAGGGCCGCCAGCCCGTCTGGGGCCAGATCACCTCACGGTTCCCGGTCACGCTCGAAATCCTCCTGCTTTCCGTCGCCTTTAGCACCTTCTTCGGCGTGCTCTTCGGCGTGCTCACCGCGGTCAAACAAGATACACCGATTGACTACGCCTTCCGCGTTTTCGCAGTGTTTGGCCAATCCATCCCCGAATTCTTCCTCCTCATCCTGCTCATCGTCCTCCCGTCGATCTGGTGGAATTATGCGCCGCCCGTCGGCGGTCACGTCTCCATCTTTCAGCATCCGTGGACGAACTTGCGTCTCTATGTCCCGCCCACGCTTCTCCTCGCCGTCGGCGGCTCGGCCGGCATGATGCGCGTAACCCGCTCGACACTGATCGAGATATTCCGACAGGACTACATGCGGACGGCCCGAGCCAAGGGCCTGGACAACCCGATTGTCGTCGTGCGCCATGGCCTGCGGAACGCGGTCATCCCGATCGTCACGATTATGGGCTACCAGATCTCTGCGCTCTTTTTCGGGGCCCTCATCCTCGAACAGATCTTCAGCCTCAACGGCCTTGGACAGTTCCTGTATCAATCGCTCATCAATGCCGACTTCCCGGTCATCGAGTTCCTGGTCATCTATTCCGCTCTCATCATTGTCGTCATCAACCTCCTCATCGACCTCTCGTACGCGCTGTTCGATCCCAGGATCAGGTATAGCTAGTGGCCACCCAACCAACCCTCACAGCCGCGCCGGACCTTGGCGTGTGGAAGCGCCCGAGCATTCTGCGCCGCCTCGGGCGTACCTGCTGGCAGTACCCCACGGGCGTCTTCGCCGTCATTGTGCTCACCGGTTTCGTCTTCGTCGGCGTTTTCGGCCCGTCCATCGCCCCGTACGACCCGCGCGGCCTGGCTTCGGGGACGCCGCTCACCGGGCCCACCGCGAGCCACTGGTTCGGCACGAACTCGCTGGGCCAGGACATCTTCAGCCGAATCCTCGCCGGCGCCCGTATCTCGCTCGAGATCGGCGGCGCAACTGTCCTCATTGGCGCCACGGTTGGCTCGTTCCTCGGCATCCTCGCCGGCTATTACATGCGTTGGGTCGACTACATCATCCAGCGTTCGAGTGAGGCCTTCGCGGCCTTTCCCGCCCTCATCCTCTACTTCCTCATCATCGCGGCCTTCGGACGCGGCGTGAAAACCATCATCATCGCGCTCGTCATCAGCGCCGTGTTCAGCAGCAACCGCGTCCTCCGCGGCGCCACGATCATCGAGCGTAACAAGACGTACGTTGAGGCTGCACGCTCCATCGGCTGCACCGAGCGCCGCGTCTTCCTCCGTCACGTCATCCCCAACGTCTTGCCGCTAACCATCATCATCATGAGCGGCGCGCTCGGCGCCGCCATCCTGGCGGAGTCGGCCCTCGCGTTCCTCGGTCTCGGGGTCGCGCCGGGTACCCCCTCGTGGGGCATCGATATGAGCGGAACCAACCTCGCTTCGGCCCGCTTCGGCCACTGGTATCTCGTCATCTTCCCCGGAATGGCGATCAGCCTCGTCGTGCTCGCCGCCAACCTCCTCGGCGATGCTCTCCGCGACATCCTCGACCCACGCCTCCGTCGCTAGGAGGCCACCGGGACTGGCGACTGTACCGCGACCGGCCGGGAGCGACGGCTTCGCTCGCCGCGTTTCAGCTCCGCACAACCGATGACGCACGTTCCTCGCTCTCGTCCTGCGCGTCCTTTCGCCCCAACGGCGTACGCCGCGGCTGATCCTTGCCTCGCAAGATGAGCCATCCTCGTCCAATCGCGAGCAACACAAAGCTCATCGCCCCTACCAGCACGATCGCCAGGGGTGGCTCCCACCATGCCATCGACCGCCCATTCGCCGCCCACAACGCCGCCCACGTAAATCCGAAGCCGATCAGGCCGCCCGCCACCGCCACCATGCGTCCCTCACGCGACCGCACGCTGCGCAATTCGCCCATCCAGAGAGAGATGACCGGAAACCCGGTCGCTGTCAGAAAAATCAGCACGACAGCGATCGCGAAGAGCCAGCCCTGGTTCGTGGCGCCGCCCACGATATGGAGCACAAAGCTCGCCAGGAAGATGACCAGCGTGATCCCAATGCCCCGGACTGCACTCATACAGCGAGCATAGCGCGCATCGCGCTCATCCGCTCTGTGCAACCTGGCTCGCCCTCCGCTCGCGGCCGTTCTCATCGTCATCGTTGAGCGGCACCATCGCCAGCTCTGTCGCTCGCTTCCACATCCAGATCCGTCGACCCTGGGTTATCCGATGCTCCGCATCATCGCTGTTGCCACAATCGCCGCGGTCTCCGTCCGAAACGTGTGCGGGCCAAGGCTCAGCCGCAGCGCACCGTGCCTACGCGCCGCGTGCATCTCCTCATCGGTGAACCCGCCTTCAGGCCCGATCGCGACAGCGATGTGTCCTTCGCGAGGCAGCAGCGCGGTGACTGCATCCCATCGCTCGCCCGCGCCATCCGCGAGCACGAGTGCGCCGTGGTAGGTATCCAGTAGCCGATCGAACGAAACCGGGTGCTCGATCACCGGCACCTGCAGCCGGCCGCTCTGCTCCGAGGCTTCGACGGCGAGCCGCTCCCAGCGCTCCATCCGCGCCTTCGAAGCCTCGCGCGTCCCCATCGTCCGCGCCGAAAGGAACGGCCGGATGATGTCCGTGCCCGCTTCGGTGGCCTTCTCAATCATCAAATCGTAGCGCTGCGGCCGGACCAGTCCGCACCACGTCTCTACCACGATCGGCGCGGCCGCCGATTGCCGCATGATTTCGCCCACATCCACAATCACGCGCAAGCGCTCGATCGAGGCGACTTCTCCCCGCCACTCGCGCCCGTCTCCATTAAACAGGTGGACTTCGTCCCCCTCGTGCACCCGCATCACTTTCGAAAGATGCCGCGCCTGTTCGCCGTCAACGACAACCGGCCCCGCGCTGAGCTTCCCCGTGATATGAAGCCTCGGGATGTGTTGCACGCTGGGAATTGTAACCATCTTGCGGCTGTCCGCATCAGTCTTAGTGACCAATGGCGGGCACTTCCACGAATTCCTCGCCCTCACCGTCCGAGGTGAGCGCATTTTTCGGCCGCATGCTGGGCGCCGCGTCGCGATCGCGGATGAGCAACGCCACCCCGATGCCGATAACTGTCATCGCCACTGCCGCCAAAAATGCGTCATGGAACGCTGCGAACGACGCATCCCGGATTGGCGCCGGCAGCTGTGGGCCGAGCGCGCCGCCATGGTGCGAGAGCCGGTTCGCGAGCACTGTCGCGCAGATCGCCACGCCGAGGCTCTGCCCCACCATCTGCGCCGCGCTGAACAGCGAGCTCGCGCGGCCCGTGTCTTCGTGCCGGATCGTTGCGAATGTGGCCGCCTGGAGCGAAACGAGAATCATCCCGAAGCCGCACCCGCGGAACAGCATGATGATGCGTATCTCCCACTGGCTCGTGCCCCCATCAATTCGCGCCAACCAGTACGTCATCACTGCGGCGATCACTAGCCCGCCCACAATCAACCGCCGCGGCCCGATGTAGTGATAAACCCGGCTCGTTGGCTGTGCGAAAAGCGTCACCCC
>Ga0105240_10014612_pt1 | contig 10713 bp, 6 predicted proteins | sample KBSC54metaG_FD_80426 | JGI IMG/M metagenome (GOLD analysis project Ga0105240, IMG submission 80426) | Corn rhizosphere microbial communities from Kellogg Biological Station, Michigan, USA - KBS C5-4 metaG | ecosystem: Host-associated > Plants > Roots > Rhizosphere > Soil | place: Michigan, USA...
ACAGTCCTCGATCTCTATGACGACGAGATCCGCCGCGTATCGACCGATGAGTACCTCGATGTGACGAACGCCGTGTCGTTGTTGTGGCGGCTCGAGCAGGCGGGTGTCGACGTCGGGTTGCGATGGCGCGAGCTCGCCGACTGCTCGCGCGGGCACCAACACGACCACGCGCTGGTGTTCGTCGACCTGCACTACTTGATGGCGCTCGCGGCGGTGAACGATGCGCACGGTGTTGGCGAATTCCTGGAGTCGTGCGAGCGATTCGCGCGATTGGGCGAGCACACCGAGGCCACGGTCATGGCGGAAGTCGGCCTCCCGCTCGCGCGCGCCGTGGTGGCGCATCGGCGCGGCGATTACGGCGACGTGGTCGACCTCCTCGGGCCCGTTCGCGATCGCATCAAGCACGTCGGCGGGAGCCACGCCCAACGCGACTTGTTCGAGCAACTGCTCATCGACGCCGCGTGGCGCGCGCGCCGTCTCTCCATCGCCGACGATCTCCTCGCCGAGCGCACGACGAAACGGCCGCGCAACATCTGGGGATGGAGCCAGTACGCGCGCGTGCTCGACGCGTTGGGCGCGTCGGGCGCGTCGGCCGCGGCACATCGCGCGGACGCGCTGCGTGCGAGCTGAGCGGCGGGTCATGCGTCGCGCGACATGATGCGCGGACGCGCCATTTCCGCGGGCGTGTCGCGCCCGTACGTTGCGGCATGACGACGCGTCAGTCGATCGACACGCTGCTCACGCACTCGGGCGGCGAGCCGTCGGACCGGCACGGCGCTGTGAATCCGCCGGTCTATCACGCGTCCACCATCCTGTTCCCCACGGTGGCCGCGTACGAGCGGTCGCGCGATCCCGCGACGCGCTTCGACGTGGTGCGCTACGGACAGCTCGGCACCCCGACGACATTCGCGTTGGAGCAAGCCATCGCCGCGGTCGAAGGCGGATACCGGGCGATGCTCTTACCATCGGGGCTCGCGGCCGTGACCACCGCGCTCGACGCGCTCACGCAGCACGGGGATCACGTGCTGATGGTGGACACGGCGTACGCATCGACGCGCAGGTTCTGCGACACGACGCTGCCCAAGCGCGGCGTGCGCACCACGTACTATGATCCGTTAGTCGGCGCGGATATTCGCGCGTTGTTCCAGCCGCAGACGCGCGTCGTGTTCGTCGAATCGCCGGGCTCCGAAACGTTCGAGGTGCAGGACGTGCCTGCGATCGCGGCCGCGGCGCACGACGCCGGCATCGTCGTGGTGATGGACAACACGTGGGCGAGTCCGTACTTCTTTCCTGCGTTGGCGCGCGGCGTGGACGTATCGATTCAGGCGGCGACGAAGTACATCGGCGGCCACAGCGACGTGATGCTGGGGACCATCACCACCACCCAACCGCTGTACGAGCGCATTCGATCGGCAGTGGCCGAGCTCGGCCACTGCGTGGGCGGGGATGACGCGTATCTGGCGCTGCGCGGATTGCGCACGTTAGGCGTGCGGATGGATCGGCACCAGCGCAACGCGCTCGCAGTGGCGCAGTGGTTGTGTACGCGGCCCGAGGTGGCGCGCGTGCACTTCCCGGCGCTCGAGTCGGATCCGGGTCACCGAGTGTGGGAGCGGGATTTCACCGGCGCGAGCGGACTCTTCGGCGTGTCTCTCGCACCGGTACCCAGAGCAGCGATGACCGCGATGCTGGATGGTCTCGAGCTGTTCGGCAAGGGCGTGAGCTTCGGCGGATTCGAGAGTCTCGCCATCCCGATGAACCCTGCCTCGCATCGCACCGCGACGCGATGGCAGTCGGCGGGCGGCGGGCCGTACATCCGGCTGCACGTTGGTCTCGAGGACCCGGGGGATCTCATCGCCGATCTGGAGCGCGGGTTCGAGCGACTCAGGGCCGCGGCCGGTGGGTCGTGAGGGCGAGCATTCCGTTAGGGACATGCCGCGCCGCGGCGGCGCTGGTGATGTGCGTAGGCTTGGGGATCGCGGCGTGTACCACCGAGTCTGCCCCCGGCGCGTCGCCTAACGAATCGAATGGCGGCGCCACGCCGACGCTGAGCGCGGTGCGCGCCCGCGGCGCGGTCAAGTGCGGCATCACCGAGGGCGCCGGCTTCGCCACGCCCGACGACGCCGGCCGCTGGCGCGGCTTCGACGTCGATTTTTGCCGAGCGATCGCGGTCGCGCTGTTCAACGACCCGGACAAGGTGCAGTTCATCCCGTACACACAGGAACAGCGCTTCTCGGGCCTGCAGTCCGGCGAGGTCGACCTGCTGGCTAACGGGACGACCATCACGAGCAGCCGCGCCTTACGACAGTCGTTTCACTTCGGGCCCATCTATTTCTACGATGGGCAAGGATTCCTGGTCGCCAAGTCATCGAAGGTGACCAGGGCCAGCCAGCTCGACGGCGCCACGATCTGCGTCCAGCAAGGCACGACCACGGAACTCAACCTCACGGACTTCGCCCGTCGCAACAAGATCACGTTCCACCCCGTGGTGATGGAGGATCTGCGCGCCGCAGTGAGCGCGCTCGCCGGCGGACGGTGCGATGCCATCAGCCAGGACGGCGCGGGACTCGCCACCACGCGCACGATGCTGCAGCGTCCCGGCGACTACGTCGTGCTGCCCGACCGGATCTCGAAGGAGCCCATCGCGGCCGTCGTGCGCACGGGCGACGATGCGTGGCTCGAGATCGTAAATTGGGTGTTCCGCGCGCCGGTGCAAGCGGAAGAGTACGGCATCGATCAGCACAACGCGGCGCAATTCGCTGAGACCACCGATCCGTCGATTCGCCGATTCCTGGGGCTCGAGCCCGGCGCAACGGACGGACTGGGACTCGATCCACAGTGGACGCTGCACGTGATCGAAAAGGTCGGCAACTACAAGGACATCTTTGACCGCAATCTCGGACCCGCGACGCCGCTCGGCATCGACCGCGGGCTCAACAAGCTGTGGACGGACGGAGGCCTGCTCTACTCGCCGCCGTTCCGGTAATGCGTTCCGCCGCTGACCGCCGCGCCGTCCTGCTCCAGGGCCTCGGCCTCGGTGTCACGGCGGCCGTCGTGTGGTGGCTGGCGCGGAACACCAGCGTTAGTCTCGCCCAACGCGGCCTAACGCTCGGCTTCGCCTTCTTGCGGCACCCGGCGAACTTCGAGATCGGCGACACGTGGTGGCTCTCCTTCTCGCCGGCCGACAGCATCGGGCGGGCGATCGTCGTCGGCCTGTTCAACACCGCGCTCGTGTCGGCGCTGGGATGCGTGCTGGCCATCGCGGTCGGGTTCGTGGCAGGTATTCTGCGCCTCTCGCCGAACCCCGCGCTCCGCGGACTCGTCCGAGCGGCCGTCGAGATCGTCCGCAATACGCCGCTGCTGCTGTTGTTGCTGTTTCTCGCCGCGAGCCTCCACGCACTGCCGCCGCCCAAGCAGGCGCTCTCGCCCGTGCGCGGCGTGTTTCTGTCGGACCGCGGACTCGTGCTGCCGGCGGTGGCAATCGGCCGGTGGACCATCGTGTTCGTGTTGGCGGCGGTGGTTGCACTCACCCTGAGGCGCCGGTTAGGCACTCGATGGTGGATCGCGCCGGCGGCCTGCGCCGCGGCGGCGTTCGTGTCGGCGCTGGTTCGGCCGCCCGCCATCGCCACGGCGCAGCTCGAGGGCTTCAACTTCGTGGGCGGCGTGACGCTGTCGCCCGAGCTGGCGGCGCTCCTGGCGGCGCTCGTGCTGCACCAGTCCGCGCACATCTCCGAGGTGGTCCGCGGCGCCGTGCTCGCCGTACCGCGCGGCCAGCGCGACGCGGCCGGCGCGTTAGGCATGTCGCGGTGGCAGACGCTGCGTCTGGTCGTGATACCCGTCGCGCTCAGGGCCATGGTGCCGCTCCTCGCCACCAATTGCGTGAGCCTCATCAAGAACTCGAGTCTCGCCGTCGCCATCGGGTTTCCCGATCTCGTAAGCATTCTGAACACCGCCGGCAACCAGACCGGACATAGCATCGAGACGATGCTGATCATGATCGTGGTCTATCTGTCGCTCAGCCTGCTCGTGGCCTCGGCGCTCGGCCGCTACAACGCACACCTGTTGCGCAGCGGGACAGCCATCTCATGAGCGCTCCGGCTTTGCCTGTCACGCACACGTCATCGGTGGCGAGCGCCATCCGCCGGTGTTTCGCAACGCCCGTCGCCGCCGCGGTCACGGTGATCGTCGCCGGAATCGCGGTGGCGATCGTGGTTCCCATCGCCCGCTGGGCGTTGGTGCACGCCACGTGGTCCGGCGCTGCCGACGACTGCCGTCGCGCGGCGAACGGCGCCTGTTGGGCGTTCGTGGGTCACAAGGCCGGCTTCATTCTGTTCGGACTCTACCCCGCTGCCCAACGCTGGCGTCCCGGACTCGCCGCGGCGGTGCTCGTCGCTCTCGTCGTTTGCACGGCCATCCCGCGCTACTGGACCGGATGGCTCCTCGCCGCGTGGGCCTCTGGCCTCGCCCTCGCGTTTCTGGTCATGCACGGCGGCATCGGCCTAACGGTTGTCCCCACCCAGCAATGGGGCGGCCTGCCCGTGACGATCATGCTCACCGCGCTCGGCTTGGCCGGCGGGTTTCCGATCGGCGTCGCCCTCGCGTTAGGCAGGCGCTCGCGTCGCCCGCTGCCGCGTGCCGTCGCTACGGCCATCGTCGAAGTGGTGCGCGGTGTGCCGCTGATCGCGGTGCTCTACGTGGCCGTGCTCGTGTTCCCGCTCGCGCTGCCGACCGGCCTGAGTGTCGACAAGCTCGCGCTCGCGCAGGCCGCGGTGATCGTGTTCGCATCCGCGTACCTGGCCGAGGCAGTGCGATCGGGACTCCAGCTCGTCCCCGCCCGACGGCTCGACGCGGGCCTTGCGTTAGGACTCGGCTGGTGGCAGACGATGCAGCGCATCGTGCTGCCGGAAGCGCTCCGGACCGTGCTCCCGTCGTTCATCTCGATCGCGGTCGGATTCTTTCAGGACACGAGCCTCATCGTCATCATCGGGCTCTTCGACCTCCTCAATACCGCGCGCTCGGCCTCGCAGGATCCGAACTGGCTCGGCTTCTACACCGAGGCGTTCGTGTTCGTGGGCGCGATCTATTTCTGCGGCAGTGCCGCGCTCTCGCGGTATGGACTGTGGCTCGAGCGGCGCATGGCACGCGCGCATCCAGGTGCGCGCGTGCCGCTTCCTCTCTCTCTCACCGTGGCGGCGCCACCGGAGTGACGGTCGGCACCTGCAGCTGCGCGATGGCGGCTCGGAGCTTGGGCAACTCCGTCGTGATCATGTCGTTCAACTTGCCGATCGTTGCGATCAGGTGCCGCTTCGACTCATCCAGCGTGCGCTGCTCCGATTCCGTCGGCATCGCCGACGACGCTTCGAGCCCGCCTAACAGATCGTACGCGTTCCCGATCGTCGTGCCGTAGGATTCGCCGAATCCTCGGTGCACCGCGGAGAGCAGCGTCGACACGTGCTTCACGATGCTGTCGGCTGCCGAGCCGGCGTGATGCCCAACCACGGCCTTCGCGCGGGCCACCTCGGTATCGACTTCGGTCAACGCCTTCTTGCCGTCGCGGAAGGCGCGCGTGAGGGAATCGATGGCCGCGCTCATGTCCTCTCGCGCGCGGAGCGCATCGGGCGTGGTCGCGGCAGCCCTGTCGCGACGCACGTGGACGGACTGCGTGAGCGTCGTGCCGTGAGCCAGAAGGCGCACGGTGTAGTCGCCGGGCGTGACGTACGGCGCGCGCGGCGAACCGTAAAACCCGGAGTCGTCCGGAGCGGGCGCGAACGCGTACTGCGTGTGCAGGTCCCAGAGCACGCGGTGCAGGCCCGGCGTGCCCGGACCGGACAACTCGCGTACGGTGGCGCCCGCCGCGTTGGCGATGTCGATGCGCACAGTCGAGTCGCGCTTGGTTGCAGAGTCGGGTAGGCGGTAGGTGATCAACGCGCCCACCGGTGTGTTAGGCGCGAGGAACTGCCGCAGTCCTGCCAGTGGTTGGTCGCGCCACTGGTAGTACTCGGTGGCGGTGCGCATCGGGAACAGCCGCGCACGCTGCTTGGCCATCGCCGAATCCTCGAGTGCCTCGATGTCGTCGAGGATGACCACGCTGCGGCCGTACGTGCCTAAAATGAGATCGCTGGTGCTGTCGTCGAGGAGGATGCGATCGACCATCACGCGCGGCAATGCGCCGCCGGGGAACTGCCAATGGCGGCCGCCGTCGAACGTCCAGTACAGTCCGAACTCGGTGCCCGCGAAGAGCACGTCGCGATTGCGCGGGTCTTCGGTGAGCGTCTTGACTGGCGCGCCGGCCGGGAGATTCCCGGCAATCGACGTCCACGTCGCGCCGCCATCGCTGGTCTTGAAGACGTACGGCGCGAGATCGTCGTCGTAGTGTCCGTCGAACGTGACGTAGGCGGTGCGTGCATCGAAGCGCGACGCGCGCACGGCGGTCACCCACCGCGGCGCGCGCAGATGAAAACGCGGCGTGAGATTGGTCCAATGCGCGCCCCCATCCGTGGTCATCTGCACGTTGCCATCGTCGGTACCGATGTAGATCGTGCCCGCGGCGCGCGGCGATTCGCTGATCGTCGTGATGTTGCCGTAGAGACCCGTGCCGTCGTCGCGCGATGGCGTCGTGCTGTCGCGAAGCGGGATGCCGTCGCCCAGACTCGCCTTCTTCCAGTCCTTTTCGTTCCGCGTGAGATCGGGGCTCAGCACCTTCCACGTGGTGCCGCGATCGGTAGTCGCGAGCAGCTTGTTCGCGCCGTAGTAGTAGGTGTGCGGATCGTTAGGCGAAACGAGTATTGCGGTGTTCCAGTTGAAGCGATATTGATCCGAGGTATCGGCCGACACAGGCGTGATGCGACGCTCCTCGCGCGTGACGAGGTCCACGACGTATCCGCGTCCATTCTGCGAGTTGGTGTACACGAAGCGCGGGTCGGTCGGATCGACCGCCACCTGGAAGCCGTCGCCGTACTCCAGGAACGTGGCGCCCAGGTCCGCGAGCGCACCGCGCGAGTGTGTGCCGCTCGGAAACGTGAACGTGCCTAAGTCCTGGAGGCCGCCGTAGATCCAGTACGGCTCGCGCCGGTCGACCGCGATGTCGTACAGTTGGCCGATCGGGAGGTTGTTCACGTAGTCCCAGTGGCGTGCGCCATCGTACGTGAAGTACACCCCTCCATCGTTGCCGAGCATCATGTGATCGGGTTGATGCGGATCGATCCAGAGCGCGTGGTTGTCCGGGTGCACGCGCACGTTCACCGAGTCGTCGGTGAACGTCTTGCCGCCGTCGATGGAGACGTGCACGGCCGTGAGGGGCAGCCACACCTTGTTCGCGTTGGTCGGATCGACGCGGATCTGGCCGTAGTAGTTGCCGCGCTCATCGAGCCGGTTCTGGCGCGTCCACGTCGTGCCGCCGTCGGTCGAGCGAAACACGCCGCCGTTCCGGTTTTCGATCACTGCGTACACGGTGCGCGGATCGCTCTTCGCGATCGCGACGCCGATGCGCCCGGTGTTGCCGGTGGGAAGTCCGTTGGTTAGGCGCGTCCACGTGTCGCCGCCATCGAGCGAGCGCCAGAGGCCGCTGCCTGGGCCGCCGCCCACGAAACCAAAGGCGCGTCGCCGCCGCTCGTAGGTCGCGGCAAACAAGGTGTGGCCATCGTCGGCCAACGCGACATCGATCACGCCGGTGTTCGCATCCACGCCCAGCACTCTTTTCCAGGTGGTGCCGCCATCTTTCGTACGATACAGGCCGCGCTCTTCGTTAGGCCCAAAGAGGTGGCCGGCCGCGGCGATGAACACGATGTTCGGATCGTGCGGGTCGATCACGACGCGGCCGATGCTCTGGGTTTCGCGGAGCCCCATGTACTGCCAGGTGGTCCCGCCGTCGAGCGAGCGATACACGCCATCGCCGAAGGTGGACGTCTGGCGATTGTTCGCCTCGCCCGTGCCCACCCACACGATGTTGCGGTCGCTCGGCGCGATCGCGATGTCGCCGATGGAAAGATCGCTGCCCGATTGATCGAACACCGGATCCCAGGTGACGCCGTTGTCGCGGCTGCGGAACACGCCACCGCTCGCCGTGCCCACGTAGATGATGCGCGGATCATCGGCAACGGCCTCGATGTCATCGACGCGGCCGCCGAACGATGCCGGACCGATCGCGCGCCACGCGGTATCGGGCCACGCGGGCGCCTGGGCCGCCAGCAAGCCCGAGTTCATGCCTAACAAAAGAACAGTGCCGGCGAGGAGCGCCGGCACGCGGATGCGGAAGTCCGTCATTGGTGGAACGTGCCTCCTTTAGGGAGTCCGTCGGTGAGCGGCTCGAGCGGCCGCACCTCGATGGCGCCCGTCGTGGTCGAGTCGCCATCCGTACCGGGGTTGCCGCCCTTGATGATGGATCGCGGCTTCCCGTTGATTTGCCAACTGTACACGTAGCGGCCCTCGGTCAGCGGCAAGGTCACCACCCATTTGTCGCCGTCGCGCGTCGCGGGCACGGAGTCCAGCGTGAAATCACCCACGATCGCGACCGCCGTGTCGCCGGCGGCTCGAGACACCGGCAGCTCGAGGCGTACGTGCTGCCCCCAGTGCCGCTGCAGCAGCAGGTGATGCGCCGGGTCGACGTGCACGGCAGTTACCGAGTCCGACCTGCCAAGCAACACCGTGTCGGCACGGGTCGTTAGGCGAACTCTGCGGTGTATCGTGCCGCCCTCCGCCATGGTGAGCGCGATGTCCAACGGCAGGTCGAACGGCGGAGTCGCCTGCACCTGCGACACGACCAGCCGGCGTCCGCTCACCTCCGCCCGAACGTCGGGGACCACTTTCTCCGTGAACCATGGCATCGCGAACGACGTCAGGTCACGCTTGGCCGCGTGCGACATCGCGGTGATCAGTTCCTGATAGCCCGCGGTCTTGCCGTCGGCCTGGCGTTGCACGTACTCGCGAATGCCGCGATCGAAGGCGCTGTCGCCCAGCAGGTCGTTGAACATGTGGAATATCCACGCGCCCTTCGAATAGTGCACGCCGCCGTTGTCGGGGTTGCCGAGGATGCTGATGCGATCCTCGGAGCCGAGCATGTAGCCGTTGCGCAGGCGATTCCAGTAATCCTGCTCGACCGCCTGCCCGTACATCGCCCGCAGCATCACCGACTCGGCGAACGTGGCCCAGCCTTCGCGGAGCATGTTGGCGGCAGGGCCGGTCGCGTTCATGGTCCACGCGTGCGAGACCTCGTGCGCGAGCACGAACGACGGGCCGCGGATGCCTAACTCAACCAGCACGTCGGCCTTGCTGCCCGAGATGACGGCGTCGGTCATGCGAACCATGAACCCGCGGGGGCCGAGGCCGCGATCTTCGACGGCGGCGATGTAGGGCGGATACGGGCCACCGAAGCGGGCGTTGAGCACACTGTCGATCGGCCGCAGCTCTTTCGCGAGCGAATCGTGCGAGAAATGGAACGCCGGCGTGGTGAACGTCACGAACTGCACGCCGCGCACATCGGTGCTAACGGGGCGCCAGTCGCGATCGTAGATGAGGCTCAGCAGCCACGTGGGATAGCTGCTCTGGCCGATCACCGTGCGCACGCCGCCGGCCACCGTGTCGTGCTGCGGCAGCGTGGTGGTCAGATAGTACTCGGCCGGCAAGTGCACCGTCATCGTGGCGGGGCCGAGGTCGTTGGCGCTGTTGTAGTCGAAAAACGGATGCCATGCGTCGGTGTTGTGGAACTCACCGTAGGCCGGCGTCGAGTCGCCGGGGGCGGCGGCAACCTCGTGCGACGGGCGGCTGCTGTCGCGCAGCCAATACGACATCGTAAGTTGGGCGTGGTCGCGCTTGGGCGCCGCCACCCACAGTACTCCGCCGCCTAACGACCAGGCAACCGAGTCGCCGTCAACGCGGAGCCGTGTGATCCGCACATCGTTGTTGAGGCGGACGGCAAGACCGTAGTCGCTGCCGACGACGATCGAGATCGTGTCCTCGACGTGGATGTCGCGCCCCGGCACGAGCTCGACGTGCATCACCTGGCCGTGCAGGTAGTCGAGCGAATCGATCGGCAGCTGCCGCGTGATGTACCAGCCGGGCGTGCCCTGCAGCGCCTCGTAGAAGCCCGAGAAATGGCGCACGAGGTTGGCTTCGTCGCCGCCGTTGCCGGCTTTCACGGTGCCGGTAAGCAGCAGCACCGCGTGATGGGCATTCTGCCACACGACGCGACGCGTGTTCGCTTCGCGCGCCATCTTGCGCTGCACGGCCGCATGCATCACGGCGCGGCTCAGCGAGTCGGGGTCGACGCTGTCGAAGGCCGCGAGCGAATTGCCGATGAACCCATTGAGGAACTGCGCCGCGAGCGAATCCGGCGTTGGAGCCGTGGCTGCGCCAGCCCTCACCGGCGGCGGCGGCCCCACGAGCACCCGTGGACTACAGGCGCCTAACGTGAATACGGCCGCGGCGGCCGCCGTCCATCGCGCGGATCGCATGGCGTCAGTGCGCTTCCGGCAGCTGCTGCGTGACGTGGCCGTCGGCGTCCAGGAACTGCAGCGACGGGGTGCCTAACGAATCGACCATCAGCTTGATGCGCGGGTGTCCTTGCCGGTCGGCGAGCATCACGATCGACTCCTTTGCAGCGCCCTTCCCGATGTACGCTCGCGACACGCTGCCGAACTCGCCGCGCGCGATCATGTTCTTCCGGAAGTCCTCGAAGCGCTTCGCCTTGTCCGGTCCGTCGGGCAGCTTGCGATACACCAT
>Ga0105240_10014614_pt1 | contig 10713 bp, 9 predicted proteins | sample KBSC54metaG_FD_80426 | JGI IMG/M metagenome (GOLD analysis project Ga0105240, IMG submission 80426) | Corn rhizosphere microbial communities from Kellogg Biological Station, Michigan, USA - KBS C5-4 metaG | ecosystem: Host-associated > Plants > Roots > Rhizosphere > Soil | place: Michigan, USA...
CGATGTAAAGACCCGTCGCGAGTGTTGTCAGCGACATCGGTTGCGGATTGGATCTGAACGCCTTTGCAAAGCGCTCTTCGCTCGCACGCAACTGGTCCATATTTCTACTCAGGGCTTCCAAAATCGTGCGATTATTTTCGATGGTTTGCAGACGTGCGTTTTCGGCCAGTTGCTGTTCCGTCATGTTGATCGTCACGCCGCGACTGCCGATCAACTTTCCACTCTCGTCGACGATGGCCGCTAGTTGTGCCTTTACCCAAACGGTGCTACCGTCATTCGCCATCCAGCGGAAACTAAGGTTGCCCTGTTCAACTCCTGACAGAATCTCTTGAATCTCACTCACCACTCTTTCACGATCTTCGGGATGTAAATGCTGAACACAGAAGTTAGGAGTTGATAGCCACTCCTCAATCGTGTAACCGAGCATCTTCTCAGCTTGCTCGCTTACGAAAGTCGTCTTGTGGTGATGTGAGACCGGATCTATGCAGGTTTCCCAGACGATTCCAGGAACATTTGTGATCAGATCATTCAGACGTTTGTGTTCGATTTCCGCCAAACATTTCAGACGTTCGCACTCTATTTCAGCTTGTCTTTTTCTTGCCCGGGTGATGAGTAAACTAAACAGAAGGAAGGCTGGAATAAGAAACGCGGCGACGATAAAAACGATCTGCCATTGGCCTACAGCCAACAGCACCCGTGGGGAGATAAAGGGTACCATCGCTACACTCTTCGACGTTTGCTAATTACACTCCTCTCCACGTCCTTAGAGTGCTGCCTGAACACCTTATCGGGGAGAGGGTTCCTGAACTTCTAACTTCTAACGTTCGACATCGTACAGAACAGTTTTGCGCATTTTGTGACGTTTGTACCTTCTGGTCAAAATGCCTCGCCTAGTCGCCTAGTGACTTGAAGGCGCGGGCCGCGTCTCGGGATGCCAAGCTCGGTGCTGACACCTCCCCATATCGAGTCCGCGGCTCCGCGCGCCGGGGAAGCCACCGCCGCTACGGAATCGCCCCAATTATTCCGTCAGCGCCGGCGACCGCCTCCTCGAAAACCACCACCACCGCCTCTACTAAAACCTCCTCCGCCGCCTCCGCGACCATAGCCTCCAACGCTGCCACTACTGCGACTCCGGCTATACGAACCATAGTCGCGGCTGCGTTGCGAGCCACTACTGCGGGCTGCGCGATCGCGTTCGAGCGTGCTCATTGTGCCCCGATCAGTTTGGGTTGGCCTCGAGGAAGAATCTCCTATTCGCTCACCGCTCGCTCCTCGCTCCGACTGCCTTGCTCGATCGTTCAAAAAACTGTCTCGCGCTGAATTCCTTTGCTCCGCTCTCGGCGCTGAATTCCAACTGCCGTTGTCCCACTTCTGCCAGTTACCGTTTTGATCGCGCCGGTAAACGTTTCCATCTCTACCTGCGTAAACGTTATCCCCCTTCGCTCCAACAAACCCGCCGCCGTCTGGCCCACGACGAGAAATCATTCCTCCCTGATCTCCACGGGTAACACGCGTCGTATTGCCTGCGCTGTTGGTAAATCGTTTTGTGTTTACCCAATCATCACCACGCTGCACGTGTGTCGAACCCCAACTGCCGTAGACGTTCGAGCCCTGACGCGTAGCCGCATATGTTCCCGTCCGCGGGTTGTAGGCTTGGGCAGCTCCGCGTGCGCCGTATGGTCCATACGCAAATGCGCCGCGAGCATAGGTTCCCGTGCTCGGGTTGTAGCGTGCGCCGAAACCGGCACCGCCGTATGGTCCATAAATTCTTCCGGCAGTTCCATAAATGCCTGTGTACGGGTTGTACCAGGCACCATATCCATAAGTGCGCCAGTATGGGTAATAGACGGGGTAGTAACCGCCATACCAGTAATAAGGCGGGTAGTACCAACCCGTCCCCCAAACAGTGCAGCCCCAACCGATCATGAGGCCGGTGTAACCCGCGTATGCCGCATAGGTCACCCAGTCGTCATTGTCGTCCTCATCCTCCTGAACCGTTACGTAGGTGACACTGTGCGCCGGAGAACTGGCGGGAATCTGATAAACCTCTGGCGGTACAGACGTGGCCAGGGTCCATGGACCTTTCGGAGTGTTGGCACTGAACCACACGCCCTGGTAACACATGTAATAGGTGTCGCCGACCTTGATGATCTCCTTATCGGTGTTGACCGCACGCTGCAATTGCGTTCCCTGGATCGCCTGGTAATCCGGTTCGCCCTGGTAGGCGACGTCAGGAGCTGTGATCTCTTTTTTATTTACGCGTGCAAACTGCGGAATCTGCGCAAGCAGGACTGCTTCGGCTGCCTGTTGTGTTCCCGGCACTGAGGCCAGGACGCGCGAGCGTGGATGTTCGACAGAGATTCGCTTGAAGTCTTCCGGCAAAGTCGGCGTTGCAAAGGTCCAATGTCCACCTAACCCTGGTGCTTGAAACCACCTACCTGCGACGAGGTAAAACAATGGGCCATCTTTGCCAAGACGGAACAGATCACTTTCCGAGTTGCTAATCCACAGTAGTCCGGTATTCGGAACCGGAACGTACTCGGGTTCGCCATTGATAACCGCCAGCTCAGTCGGATCTGTGGTGACGTATACCTTTGGTAGTTTTTTTAAAGCGACTCCGGGCAAGTTATCGCGCACGTCTTTCCAGTTATCATCCGCCGGTAACTTATTGAAGCTATCAGGCAGTTTGCCTGCATTGGACCAGTACCCTTGCAGGTCAGTCGCTCTCAACCATCCCGTGTCATAACGCAGGTAGTACAAGCCTGTGGGTTGGTGCTGGAAGATGTCCCAATTTGTATTCACTGCAAACTTGAGTTCATTGTCTTTAATGGGACTCCAGATAGGATTGCCATCGAAATTCACCAGGATTGACGGAGTTTGCGTGAGAATTATTCTAGGTGGATTGCTGCTCAACCCGTCGACGTTCTTTGGATTGATGGTGCTCTTGTCGACGTAGGCGAGCACGCGATCGAGAGTGATGACGCGGTCTTCCTCGGGTATGTTTTTCTCGAGCTCGCTTACGATCTCCTGGGTTTGTTCTTTCGAGAGGGTTTGAAAGTTTGTCTCGATGATCTTGATTTTTGAAAACTTCACCAGCCGCTGTTCGAGAGAGACTTCGGTGTTAGTCTCGAATTTAATGGTCCCCAACGCCGGCTTCTGTTCACCTTTCGCCACATGGGAAACGGCAGCAAATGCGACGAGCTGCTTCTGGTTCTCCCAGCTTGCGATCTGTGGCTGGTAGATCACGATCTGCGCCTCGCTCGGCAGACTGTACCCACGAGGCCACCCTCTGTCGGCCGCGGTCTGCGACGACTGCACGCGAGTGTGCCCTTTTTGCTGACCCGCGCCCTGAACACTGAAGGATAGAATAACGAGCAAGACTGAGATGATAGTTGTCTTCATGATGAGGGATTGTAGGCGTGCGAAGGTGGGCGGTTAACTGTCACTTTTTACAGGCAAAGCTGCTTTTGTGCTTCTTTGTGGCCTACCTGATCACGTCGATCACGCGCTCGAGGATTAATCTATAGGGATCGGACGAGATACTGACGGCGCCATAAAACGGTTTGTCATTAATGACGATCATGAAGAGCACCATCGCGAGGAATCCCCCCATTAAGGCCACCAGTATCGCGTGCAGCTTGATATCCGGAATGTTAAAGAAGTACGCGATGCCGATACTGATCGCTGCCCCCACCCAGATCACCGCCCACATCACTTTCGATAGTCCGCCACCCACGGCATCGATACGCAAGCGGCGAGTTTCGAGCAGTCTGTTGTAGGCGCTCAGTGTTTCGCCGTGCAATGCCGATTGGGACTCGTTTGCAGGTTGAAACGAATACAATTTGGACTGAAAGTCATCAAGGATCATAGATCCGGTATCTATCTTTTGCCCCTCGCCTCTCCTCTGTGCAGGCCATGCCTGTTCGATGATGAAGACCGTGTACTCGCGTATTTTCGCCCGAAGCTCTTCTCGTAAAGGTGAGGGGTAACCACTGACATCCCGGTAGAGTGCTGAGATAGACGTCGCTTCCTTCGAGACGAGGTCGCGGGCGTTTGAGTTTGTATTCCACACGCCGACGGCAATCAGGCCCACCGTGATTCCATAAAACACACCGATCGCCTGTACCGTGCCGCTCACAGCATCGTTAGCGCCGTCGTGATAATGAAGTCGCGGTATTAAACGACGCCTGACGAAAACAAGGCCAATCAATGAAGCCAACTCAATGAAGGCCACCATGATTAGCGCTGCTATTGGTGGGGAAACGTCATAAAGCCAGGTAGGCATCGATCACCTCGTTCGTCAGAAACGAAATACTCCGCCAAAGAATGGACCATGTGTCCTGATCAGGATGAAATTATCGTTCTTCTCTATTCGATATCGCAGCGCTTTATAACCAACGCTAAACCCGACCTGTCTCGTTACAAAAAACTTCAATCCTCCCTCGGTGTGAAACAAGCGCTCACCCTGGAAAGCGATGGCGCCCAGGTTGTGATAGATGTTCAGTTGTGGTGTCGGGTCGTAATCCAGATCGTAGCCAAGCGTAGCCGCGAACTTTGTGATCTTGCCGGAGTCCGATCTCGTGCCGTTGTTTGTGGTCCCGGTCAATTCGAGCCGGGTGCTGACAACTCCCATGTCAGCCATTGGTCCAAATCTGAACTTCTCGTTACCCCAGCGATACGCATACATCGCGCGAAAATCGCGTAGCCTGAGATCTGAGGTCGTATCAAGGTTTGCAACGTACGTTTGGCCCAGGAACGTGAAGCTTCGACTAAGCGAGGTAGTTCGATTCCACTTGGTCTGCCCGAACTCGCCGAGGAATTTGTGTTTGCCGTTTTCTGTTCTGTGGGTGTATCGCACGAGGAAGCCGAGTTCGGATTTCAAATCGAAGTCGCGATCGAACGAAATGACCGTACCGGTGCTTCCGTTTGAAGAAAAACTTGCTTCGCCGGAGGGTATCGCGAAGGCGCCACGAACCTCAAGCTCGTTTCTAAGCTGGCTGTTCTGTGCGTTGACAGTGGTGAACGCAGCCAGCAGCAGCGCGCTCAAAATGAATATTCGTAATGGCATAATACTGACACTTTATGGTCGAGTGACATACGGAGAAACTGTCACTTTTAACAGGATTGGAGTGTATTATTGGACCAGTTATTTGCGTGAGGGGTGAGGAAACTGCTTGAACATTTTCTTCACTGCGTTCTTGATCGGCTTTTCAACTGTCTTCGCATCTTTTGCGCGGTCTCCGGTTGGCCCACGGTCGAGTGTCTGTGTAGCCTGTCCACGCCAGACACTGTTCTTTGTCTTCGTATCCAGCATATCGACGACCAGCGTGCCCTTTGTTACCAGCCAGCTTTGCGATCCCACTGCCACCCCGGTCGCAATTGAATTCAACGAAGGCGACCAACTCGGATTCGAGACGTGAATGTCGCTGTCCTGGGAACCGAAGATCACCACCGTTAATTCAGGATCAGCGTCAACCTTTCTCAGTCCCTTGGCGGTGAGTTGATCGTCAACCGCGGAACGGACCATTTCGACGACAATCGGATTTGTGCTCGCCACGTCTCTGGACCAGGCGTACGTCTTGTACCTGGTTACGTCGACACCCGGATCCGCCCCCACGCTCACCTTTTGCGCAGACACCGAAAGGGCACCTAAAGACATCATTAACATTGCGACCATCAACTTCATATCAGGCCTCTTTCGTTCTTCTCTGCGTATCTCTGCGTATCTCTGCGGTCTCTGCGCTGAAATCACCTTTAACGCAGAGAACGCAGAGATACGCAGAGGGCCGCAGAGATTTAACCCCGAATTGGGCGAACAAATACTGGTAATTCTTACAGTAGGCGCAGCACCGCGGTGAGTTCATCATTTGCGATTGAAACAGCGAGGAAAACTCTATGCGCACACTTTTTCTTTGGGCTACTATAGCCGTACTCCTCATCGTTGCCCCAAGTCTCTGCAGGGCTCAGGAAACCACCAAACAGGCTCCGGGGGATCTGGAACAAATGCACAGGTCAGTCACGCAACTCACGACTGAAAACGAAGCATTACGCACCCGCGTGGCTGAACTCGAGCGGCGTTTAAGAAATCACTCGATCCGCGATCGCATGATGCAGGAAGAACAGCGCGCGGAAAATCTCGAGGAACAACTTTTCTCCATCGCTAAAGAAGAGGCAAACCTTCAGGCACAACTTGATGACGTGAATGAACAGTTGCGTCCGGAAAATATCGACCACATTCAGGTCATGGGCTCGCTGCGACCGGAAGCGGTCAGAGAGTCAACGCGCCGAAAGTTGACTAACCGGCAAAGCCGGATTCAAACGCAACTCCAGTTATTGGAGCAAAGCCGAACCAGGATCCATTCATCAATTTCTGTGACTGACATGCTGATTCAAAATCTCAGGATGCAAATGCAGGCCGCCAGCGTCCATCAGTAAAGCGATACGAGGTGTTATGAATCAAAAAGCAAGACTATTGACGACGTTGTGCCTGGTCTTCGCACTTCCATTAGCAACGACAGTAACTTCACTGGGACAAAAGAAGTCTAAACCGAAGCGCACTTTCTATTCTGTTCCCGTGAATAGCACGATGCGGGTACGTCTGAATCAGGATCTCGGATCTGAAAAGGCTCGCATCGGCGACACGTTCACCAGCACACTGGTAGATCCAATTTACTCGAGTGGCGGCGTTGAAGTGGCGCCTCAAGGCAGCATCGTGACAGGCACGGTCACGCAGGTTCAGCGAGCGCAGAAAAAGGGACAGCCGGCGACGATGGACGTTTCATTCGTTTCGCTAAAGCTCCCGAACGGTTACGTTCGCCACATCAATGGTTCGTTGACCGAGCTTACCAGTTCATCGGGTAGCACCAGTGATAACGAAGGCACGATCACCGCGAAGAAGACAAGCCACCGCAAAGCAAAATTCATCGGAGGCGGCGCAGCAGGAGGAGCTGTGATTGGTGCGATTGCCGGCGGTGGTAAGGGACTCGCGATTGGTGCCGGTGTCGGCGCTCTGGCGGGAGGAATAACCGGGCGGATAAAGAAAGGTTCAGAAGTGAAGGTTTCATCCGGTACGGAGTTCGGTGTGATTCTCAATCAGCCGATTTCTCTACCGAGATATGCGGCTCAGTGATTACTTACTATGGAAGTAAACCTCGACGGCTTTCTTGGTAGTCCGGCTCTTACCTTTCAGGATTAGCTGCACTTTTGATTTGACGTCTTTGCCGAGCGTAAGCTTCCCCGTGCCTTCAAGACCGCCGGGAGTTGCGCCTCCCGTAATCTGAAGATTGAACTCGTCTTGCGACTCGCCATTCTGAGACCAGGTTCCACTTAGAAAGAACGTTATTTCAGAATTGAGTGTGAGCTCCGCGGTTCGATCGTCGAGGAGTTTCACAACGATCCCGGTGACCTTGAACTGCTCCTGACCAACCTTAATGCTTCCCTCGCCGTTCGCGTGTGCTAAGCGATATTGAGCGTCCTGTGCGCCGGATGTACTAAAGATCGACAGCACGAGTATCGACCCGGCGGCTATCAATTGTTTGATTTTCATTCCAGGAACATAGTCCAGCGGACAGGTGGTGGTAACTGTCATTTCTTACAGGCGGCGCACAAAGAAGTTAGCTTTGCTTCGGCCTTCGTGTCTTCGCTCCCCGTTCTGCCGTCATTTGGTATGCAATGTAGTATTGAAGCGTAGCGCCAGAGGCGCGGAATATAGTAGCCAGGGGCAAGCGCGAAGCGCGTCGCCCCTGGTTAGAAGTAATAATTGAAGAGAGCACTGAAAGTGCGAAATACCAACGGTATGTATTCCGCTCTTTCAGAGCTTGCAGGTCTATTAGTTTTTACCCAGGGGCGACGCGCCTCGCTTGCTCGGCGCTTGCCCCTGGCTACTATATTCCGCGCCTTTGGCGCTCTGGTTATCTTCTATCTGATTGGCCTGCCAGTTTACTTTTAAATTGAGCTGCCGAGAGACACTTGCCGCAACACGACCAAGCACTCCGGCGTAGGTTGGAAAAGAGAGGGGTACCTGCGCCAGCTCATCAACTCGCATGTTGCCCGCCATAGCGACAGCAGCAACTTGCGTGATCTCAACGGCGCGCTCGCCAACAACGTGACAGCCGACGATTTGGCGCGTCTGACGGTCGACGATCAATTTACAAAAACCATTAGTGCGGCCATCGATGATCGTGCGCGTAGTAGAGTCGAAGCAAACGATCGCCGTGACGATATCGTGAGTTGCTTGGGCCTTCGATTCTGTCAGGCCCACTTGCGCATACTCGGGGTCAGTGAAGCTGCCGATCGGCGCCGCCTGATCGGGAAGCTTTATCGTGGCCCCTCTAACTGCATTCGTTGCGGCAACAAAGCCATCCTGAATTGCCTGCGGGACCAGCATTAGCCGCCCAGTGACATCGCCCGCGGCGAATACGTGCGAGGCCGAAGTTCTGAGGAACTCATCAACACGAATGAAGCCCCGCTTGTCGGTTTCTACGTTTGGCTTAGCGAGATTTAAGTCTGCGGTTTCTGCCACCCAACCGATCGCCGTCACCACCACGCTCGCTTCGACGCTCTCCTGCTTTCCATCTTTCGAAAAGAACATCCGCACGCCATTCGGAGTTTTCTCAAATGATTCAATGCACCCAAAGTTCTCTCTGACGACAATGCCTGATTCACGATAGGCTGCTGCGACTGCGGCAGACACGTCTTCATCTTCTGCCGGCAGAATGCGCGAGCCTGTGTGAAAGAGTTGAACCTGCGAACCGAAGGCGTTGAAGATCGACGCGACCTGCGCGCCGGTCGCTCCCGCGCCGATCACGACCATCGACGGTGGCACCGAAGTTAACGCCCACGCATCGCTGTGCGTGGCGGTGAGTTCCGAACCTGGAACAGAGAGGCGACGACTTCCGCCGCCAGTACAAATTATTATTTTACTAGCGCGCAGTCGTAGACCGGTCGCGGTTTCGATCGTGTGGGGATCGACGAAGTGCGCACCACCGACTTTTTCGTGAACAGCCACGTTGACCGAGTCGATCTGACTGCGGAACGTTGAGTGTGCACGTACGTCGGTAACGACTTCCTGCACCCTTTCGAGCAAGTGCTGATAGTCCAGCACCGGCTCGCCCACGACGATGCCATAACGCCCGAGTTGACGAGCCTCTCGAATCAACCGGGCAGCATGGGCCAACGTGCGCACTGGAACAGGTCCATCATTAGCAGCCATCCCACTGAACTCATCGCGAGTGACGAGCGCGGTCTTCGCGCCTGAATCCGCAGCCCGAAGTGCCGCAACCACGCCTGCGGGACCGCCACCAATTACAAGCACGTCGATCATGATTCAATCACCTGCTACTGAAGGTTTTCTCCTGCGATACCACCAGCGCGCGACGCGATTCACCGGACCGCGAATCAGGAGATATGGAACGACCGCAAGCATGATGGCGACGATTATCGTCTCGAGCGGATAAACCCAGCGCACCACGATCAATTGGTAAATGACGTCCATGATGATCGCCAAAATGAAAACTCTTCCGACGGCTTTCCATCCGTGACTGAGCAAATCAGAACGTTGAGAAGAATCAGTGAGGAGAGTCCAGAAATAGGGCGGCCGATCTTCGCGGGCATCCTTTAATCCAGCCCGTAGGGCCAGGAGCGCGGCCATCAACGGCTGAAGGATGATCCGAAACGTCATTGGCCCGCCGACCCTGTTAACCAGGTTCACAAATCCGCGGACAATCATGTCCCACATGTGTTCTTTCTCCTTTGAGAACAGGGCCAGCTCTTCTCTGCGATCTCTGCGTACCTCTGTGTCCTCCGCGTTAAATATTCTCACGATTTGAAATAACGCAGAGGACGCAGAGGTACGCAGAGATCGCAGAGATGACTCAAATACCGCCACTAAAACTTGATCGAGCCCGAAAACTGAATCGAATGCCCTTGAAACGTGGACCGGTTCGCGAATTCCTGAAAATACTTAAAGCCGACATTTAATTTCGCCGTTAAGTTCACATTAGAAGCAACGCCAAGGGCATTTACTTTGTAGTGTGCATTCGCTTGTTCGGGTGTGACTGTAGGTCCGTTCTTATTCGTGAGCTGCCACTGATGGTAACCAGCCAGACCCACCTGTAACCGCAACGCATCACCAACAGCAAACGCGTGCATCACCGAATAGTCGAGATTCAAAGTCTGGCCGGGATGAATCTTAGTCTCTGCTTGAGTAGTGTGAATCTCGTACATCTGAAAAGCAGAAAAGGATGTGGCTTTATTTCTTGTCAGGTAGAACGTCTGACCCGAAGAAAACGCATGTGTCCAATAACCTGATCCGACATTGTCGTTAGCACCATTGTTGAACTTGCCGGTGGGCGCCAGAAATCCATAGACAGCCCGAACGGCCGCGCGCTTCGTATCCCAACCCAGAATAAACGGTTGATAGTAAGAATCTGCGAACCCGTCGCCGCCGCTAATTGCGCCTTCGACGTCGGAAGTCAGTGAGTTGTTTGCGATCGGCAGAGTCGCTGACATCGAAAATCTTGCACCCAGAATTCTGCGTTTGCTCACCCAAACAAAAGAGTTCAAATCCATAACTACCGATTGCCGTCCAGTCGCGAGAGCTTCCCCGTCCGTGCCCACGAATTTGTCGCGCGCATAGATCGCCAAAAGGTTCGAGTAGCTAAATCCGGGTTCAGGCGTCACACCGGAGTTCGTTGCGCTCATCCCAAGCGGGTA